>Ga0210384_10007058_pt1 | contig 11881 bp, 9 predicted proteins | sample IncBWH2MmetaG_FD_160574 | JGI IMG/M metagenome (GOLD analysis project Ga0210384, IMG submission 160574) | Forest soil microbial communities from Barre Woods Harvard Forest LTER site, Petersham, Massachusetts, United States - Inc-BW-H-2-M | ecosystem: Environmental > Terrestrial > Soil >... | reverse complement strand
AACCTGGCAAACTCGCTCCACATTTCGTGGCGGTCATGAATACCAGCGGCGACCCCGAGGGGCTGGTCAAGCGCGGGAACGAGCGGGTGCTGAAGGCCCGGTTTAACGACGCTCGATTTTTCTGGACTACCGATCTCGACCGAGCGCTGGTGGAGCGCGTGAAGGATCTGGATCGCGTGACGTTTCACGCCAAGCTGGGCTCCTATTTCTTCAAGACCGAGCGAATGAAAGCGCTGGTAGAAGATCTAGGCGGCAACGCCAACGCGCAAAGTGCGGCCTATCTATCTAAAGCCGATCTCACTACCGAAATGGTGAAGGAGTTCACCGATCTGCAAGGCATCGTGGGAGGGCTCTACGCCCGTGCGCAAGGCGAGCCGGAGCCCGTGTGGCGGGCAATTTATGAGCACTACAAGCCGCTGAGCATGGAAGACTCGATCCCCGCAACGCGGGAGGGGCAGATGATCGCGCTGGCCGATAAACTCGATACGCTCCAGCAATGTTTCCGGGTGGGGTTGGTTCCCACCGGCTCGAAAGATCCGTTTGCGTTGCGCCGCGCGGCACAAGGCGTCGTGAAGATTCTGGTCGAAGCGAAGCTCGATTACGAGCTGAGCGACCTGGCCGAAGGCGAGTTGCGCGAATTTCTGCTGGACCGGATCAAGTACTATTTCCGCGAGATCCGGGGCTTCAAGTACGACGAGGTTAATGCGGTGCTGGCCTCCGGGTGCGGTACGCTGGCGGATGTGGAAGCGCGACTGACTGCTCTGGCGGCCGTGCGGCCCACCGAAAATTTCGAGCCGCTCGCGGCCAGCTTCAAGCGCATCCAGAACATTCTCAAACAGGCGAATTTCGGAGGTAGCGACGGATCTCCAGATCCGTCTCTGCTCGAAGCCGGCCCCGAAGCCGATCTTCACAAGGAATTTGAGCGCGTGCGCGTGGCCACTAAAGATGCCGGCTACCAAACGGCGCTGGAAGATATCGCTTCGTTGCGGCCCAAGGTCGATACCTTCTTCGATAAAGTGCTGGTCAACGCGAAAGACGAAAAGGTTCGCGCCAACCGGCTCACCCTACTCAATAACCTACTAACCGAATTTTCGACGATCGCGGACTTTTCCGAGATCGTCACCTCTACACAAACCGCGCACAACGCAGAAAACGCTGTGCGCTCAGGAGAACAGAAATCATGAAGAACTACGTTTATAGCTTCGGCGGCGGCAAGGCCGACGGCGATGGCACGATGAAAGACGTTCTCGGCGGCAAGGGCGCCGGACTAGCCGAGATGAGCCGGGCTGGTGTGCCGGTGCCTCCCGGCTTCACCATTTCGACGGAGGTCTGCAATATCTATTTCGAGAATCGCAATCGCGTTCCGGACGAGATTAATAAGCAGGTGCTGGCCGCGCTGGCGAAGCTCGAAGGGCAGATCGGCAAGAAGCTCGGCGATTCGTCGAACCCGCTGCTGGTCAGCGTCCGCTCCGGCGCCAAGTTTTCGATGCCGGGCATGATGAACACCATTCTCAACCTGGGCCTGAATGACAAGACGGTCGAGGGTCTCGCCAAGCTCACCAACAATCCGCGCTTCGCCTACGATTCTTACCGCCGCTTCATTCAGATGTTTGGCGAGGTGGCGCTCGACATAGACAAAGAGAAGTTCGACCACATATTCGATGCGCGCAAGGCCAAGGCGAAGGCCAAGCTCGATACGGATTTGAAGGCCGAGGACCTGAAGGCCGTCATCGCGGATTACAAAAAACTGGTCAAGAAGGAAACCAGGAAGGATTTTCCGCAGGACACGCACCTGCAACTCGCCATGGCTCGCGACGCGGTGTTTCGCTCCTGGTGGAATCCTAAGGCGGCCTACTATCGCAAGATGGAAAAAATTCCGGATGAGATCGGCACGGCGGCCAGCGTGCAGGCCATGGTATTTGGGAACCTCGGCGATACCTCGGCCACGGGCGTTGGCTTCACGCGCGACCCCGGCAGCGGCGAGAAAATTTTCTACGGCGAATTTCTGATCAATGCGCAAGGGGAGGACGTCGTCGCCGGCATCCGCACTCCGCAGCCGATTCACGATCTCGAGAGGGTGATGCCCGCCGCCTACCGGCAACTGCGCGAGATCACCGCCAGCCTGGAGAACCACTATCGGGATATGCAGGACTTCGAATTTACCATCGAAGACGGCAAGCTCTACATGCTGCAAACCCGCAACGGCAAGCGCACGGGGCCGGCGGCGGTGCGCGTCGCAGTCGAGATGGTCGAGGAGGGTTTGATCGACAATAAAGAAGCCGTGCTGCGAGTGCAGCCGCAGCAGCTCGATCAGCTTTTGCATCCGGTGTTCGACGCGGCCTCGATCAAGAAACTTACGCTGCTGGCCAACGGCATCGCGGCCTCGCCCGGCGCGGCCGTGGGACGTGCGGCCTTTGACGCCGACGATGCGGTTGAGATGGGCAAGAAGGGCCCCGTCATTCTGGTGCGCAAGGAAACCACGCCCGATGACATTCACGGCATGGATGTCGCCAAGGGCATTCTCACGGCCGTGGGAGGCAAGTCGAGCCACGCGGCCGTGGTCGCGCGCGGCATGGGGCGGCCGTGCGTGGTCGGCGCCGGCGCTCTCGCCATCAGCGAGCGCAATAAGGAGTTCACCGTCATGGCCGGCGGCAAGAAAATCACGGTCAAGGAAGGTGACTGGATCTCTCTCGACGGCACAACAGCGAATGTTTATCTCGGCCAGGCGACTACCAGTGAGCCGGACCCCAACTCGTCATACTTCGGAAAATTGATGCTCTGGGCGGACGAATACCGCGGCGGCTTCGGTGTGCGCGCCAACGCCGATATCCCGCGCGACGCCAAGGCAGCGAGGCTATTTGGCGCGGAGGGCATCGGCCTGTGCCGCACCGAACACATGTTTTTCGCGGAGGATCGCATTCCGCACATGCAGGCCATGATTCTGGCGCGTGATGAGAAAAATCGGAGGAAGGCGCTCGAAAGACTGCTGCCCATGCAGCGCGCCGATTTCGCCGGCTTGTTCGAGGCCATGGACGGGCTCCCGGTAGTGATCCGCACGCTCGATCCCCCGCTGCACGAGTTTCTCCCCAAGCGTGAGGACCTGATGGTGGATCTCGCGCGGCTTCCGTACGCGAACGGCAAGTTGAAGAAGGAGATGTCGGAAAAATATCGCATCCCCAAGGGCGATCTCAAGAAAGCACTGCCCGAGCTGCTGGCGCGCGTGGAAGAGCTGCACGAGTTCAATCCCATGCTGGGCCATCGCGGCTGCCGTCTCGGTATCACTTATCCGGAGATCACCGAGATGCAGGCCCGCGCCATCTTCGAAGCGGTGGTGCAGGTGGCGAAGAAGGGCGTGAAGGTGATTCCCGAGGTGATGATCCCGCTGATCGGCAGCGCGAAAGAATTCGAGAACCAGAAGGATATCGTCGTTCGCATCGCGACTGAGGTTCTGGGGAAGGCGGGCCTCAAGAAGCAGGAGTACCTGGTGGGCACCATGCTCGAGATTCCGCGCGCGGCCGTTACCGCCGACCAAGTCGCCCGAGAAGCTGAGTTCTTCAGCTTCGGCACCAACGACCTGACGCAAACCGTCATGGGCCTTTCGCGCGACGACTACACCAAGTTCTCGAAAGAATACGAGAACCTGAAAATCTTCAAAGCCGATCCGTTCGCTTCTATCGATCAGGAGGGAGTTGGCAAGGTAATCGAGATGGCGATCAAGCTGGGGCGGCAGACGCGGCCGGATCTCGAGATCGGAATTTGCGGCGAGCATGGCGGCGATCCGAGCTCGGTCGAGTACTGCTATCGCGTGGGCATGGATTACGTGTCGTGTTCTCCGTACCGCGTGCCGATCGCGCGGCTGGCGGGGGCGCAGGCGGCCCTCTCCGGCGGCGATAAATCCGAAGCGATGCGGACCGCATAAGCGCGAAACGTCGAATACGCGACAGATGAGGGCGCGGCAGCCCTGAACCTAAAGCTGGATGCCGAAGCAACGGGCCATGTGGATGTAGCTGTAAGGCACTTTGGTAAGACAATGGTTTCGTATAGCTGTAAGGCACTTTGGTAAGACAATGGTTTCGTATGGCGGCGCCATCGATCGAATCACGTGGAATCCGAAGCAGATGAACGGGCAGCCGTGCATCTGGGGGATGAGACTCACGGTTCGGCGTGTCGTTGAGGCGGTCGCGCTTTATCCCAACCAAGCGGATCTGTTCCGCAACTATCCGGAGCTTGAGCCGGAAGATATCCGCCAGGCGCTGGCTTTCGCGGCAGCCAATCTCGAAGACGAAGCTGAAATATCCGCGGCCTGAGCCGGCCTTCGGTGGACACCTCGATTCGATTTCTCCTCGATCAGGGAGTGCCACGAGACACCGCCTCCTTCCTCCGGACCGCCGGGCTTGATTGCAATCACGTCGGTGAAATTGGGATGTCGAGGGGCTGAAGACCTGGACATCATTCAATGGGCACGTGCTCACGACGCTGTGGTTATTACATTCGATGCGGACTTTCATGCGGAACTGGCGGTTTCCGGTGCGTTGAAGCCTTCCGTGATCCGGCTGCGATTGCAGGGATTGGAAGGTGCGGCCGTAGTGAAACTCATTCTCGGAATTCTTGAAGATCACGCGATGGCACTTGCCCATGGGTGCACGATTACCGTGAAACGCCACAAGATCACGCTTCATAAGTTGCCTGTCGGCCGCCTGGAATAGACTTTGTTTGACTTCTGCGTCTGGGTTTTGCAAAATAGGCAGGGGGAACAAAAGGCGAAATGTCACCGCAACTCCCTACCGGCGCGATCACCGAAATCTCGGGGGCGATTTCCTCGGGCCGCACTTCATTGACGCACTCGATTTTGGCCGAGGCCACCGACCGTGGCGAGTTCTGCGCGCTGGTGGACCCGCTGGGCGCGTTTGATCCTCAATCGGCCGCGCAGGCGGGCGTGGATCTGCGGCGGCTGCTATGGGTGCGGGGCAATGCCCGCATCGATCACGCGATGAAAGCCGCGGACCTGATTTTGCACAGCGGCGGTTTTGGCGTGATCGTGCTGGATCTGTGCGAAGTAGCGGTGCGCGATCTGAACCGCATCCCGCTGTCCTATTGGTATCGGTTTCGACGCGCGGTGGAAAACACGCCGGCCATGTTCATCGTGGCGAGCCAGCACGCGCTGGTGAAATCCTGCGCGCGGGTGCAACTCGAAGTGAGGCGGGAGCGCGTCCAGTGGCGCGGGCCGCTTTTCAACGGCATCGATTCCCAGGTGCAGCCTCGAAAACTTTACGAGCGTCTGGTGGGGTGAAATATGTTTGCGTGCCTGTACGCTCCCGGTTGTGCGGAGGAGACGCTGCTCGCGCTGGCTGCTTCGTTTTCGCCGCTGGTGGAAAATACAGCGCGCGATACGGTGATCTTCTCCATCGTCGGCTTGGGAAAACTGATCGGCACTCCCCAGCAGATCGCGGCGGCGGTCGCCCGCGCCGGCGATGAGGCTGGCGTTCAAGCGAATCTGGCGATCTCGGCCGATCCCGATACCGCCGTGCTCGCGGCCCGCCATTTGCGCGGCATCACGCTCATCCCGCCGGGCAGGGAAGCCGATCGCCTGGGCGGCCTTTCGGTGCACGCGCTAGAAGCCGCGCCGGAGTTGATCGAGACGCTCGATCGCTGGGGCGTGAGAACGCTGGCAGAACTGGCCGCGCTTCCCGAATTGGGCTTCATCGCGCGATTCGGAGATCACGGCGCTCGATTGCTGCGCCTCGCGCGTGGAGAAACACGCCGCTCGCTGCGCGTTCTCGATGCCGCCGAGCGCTTCGAACGCCGCATGGAACTCGAGCATCCGCAAACCCTGCTCGAACCGCTGTCGTTCCTGATCTCGTCGCTGCTCACCGAATTGATGCAGGGGCGCTCGTTTAATCGCGTGACGCTGGGCCTCATGCTTGACAATCGCGCCGAGCATCGCCGCACGCTCGAATTTCCGGTATCGGTGCGCGATTCGAAGGTGGTGCTGAAACAGTTGCAGTTCGATCTGGAAGCGCATCCGCCGCAGGCGGCCATTGTGGGTATTCATGTGGAGCTCAATCCGGTGGACCCGCGGGCGCTGCAGCACGGATTGTTCATCCCGCAAGCGCCGGCGCCTGAAAAACTTCAGTTGACGTTGACGCGTTTGGCCTCGCTGGTAGGCGCTGATAACGTCGGATCGCCGGAACTGCTCGACACCCATCGTCCGGATGCCTTCCGCATGCGGCCGTTTTCTCCGGAGAATTTGCCGCGCGAAAAATCGCAGCCTGCCGTTCTAAGGTTCGCGTTTCGATGCTATCGTCCGCCCGTGGCCGCTCAAGTGCGCGTGAAAGCCGAGCGCCCAGCTTTGGTCAACGCGCGCGAAGTGGTCACCGCCGCAGGTCCCTGGCGGGGTTCCGGCGATTGGTGGACCACCACTCCTTGGGCCCGCGAAGAATGGGATGTCGAGTTGAACGACGGCGGCCTGTATCGCGTCTACAGAAACTTAAGCGGCACAACGGAGCCTGTCGCGGCCGGATCGTTGAAATTTTCCGTGTCAAGTGAGGACCGCTCCGGCCCTGTGCCGCTCAACCGCGCCGCCGATCGCTGGTATCTGGAAGGGATGTACGACTGATGACTTACGTCGAGCTGCACGCGCGCTCCGCCTTCAGTTTTCTCGAAGGCGCGTCTCTTCCCGAAGTGCTGGTCGCCCGATGCGCCGAGCTAAATTCGCCCGCCATGGCGATTCTCGACCGCAACAGCGTTTCGGGCGCGGTTCGTTTTCATCAGCAGGCGCGTAAATCGGGCGTGCGCGCGCTGGTGGGCGCGGAGGTCTCGGCTCAAGAAGGATTCCGGTATGCGCTGCTGGCTGAGTCACGCCGCGGCTATCAAAATTTGTGCCGCCTGCTCACCAAGATGAAACTGCGAACCGCTCACGGAGAGCACGAGAATGCAGTAGCGACCACCGAGGACGTGGCCGAGCATGCCGAGGGATTGGTGTGCCTCACCGGAGGCAGCGAAGGACCGCTGGCATTTGGCGGTTTTTCTCAAGTGGAGCAACTGGTCAACATTTTCGGCGCGAGCAATGTGTTCGTCGAGCTGCAGCGCCACTACGATCGCGAAGAGGAGCATCGCAATCAAACGGCGGTAGCGATCGCGCGCAAGCTGCGGTTGCCGCTGGTGGCCACCAACGGCGTTTCACACGCCCTCGAAGAAGAGCGCGAGCTGTTCGACGCACTTACCTGCGTGCGCCACAAAACCACCATCGCAGAAGCCGGAAGATTGCTCGCCAAAAACGCCGAGCGGCACTTGAAGAGCCCGGCGCAAATTCAAAAGCTGTTTGCGGATCTGCCGGAGGCCATCGCCAACACGCAGAATCTCGCGGCCCGGCTCAATTTCACGCTGTGCGATCTGGGCTACAAGTTTCCGGAATATCCCGTGCCGCCGGGGGAGACCATGAACTCCTATCTGCGCAAGCTGGCGGATGCGGGAGGCCGCAACCGCTACCGCCCGTACTATGAGCGCGCGCAAAAGCAGATTGAGCGCGAGCTGGCGATGATCGAAAAACTCGATCTGGCCGGCTATTTCCTGATCGTCTGGGACATTGTGCGCTTCTGCAAGGAACACGGCCTGTTGATCCAGGGGCGCGGGTCGGCGGCCAACAGCGCGGTGTGTTACGCGCTCGAAATCACGGCGGTCGATCCGGTTGGCATGGATCTGCTGTTCGAGCGTTTCCTATCTGAGGAACGAGGCGAGTGGCCCGATATCGATCTCGATTTGGCCAGCGGCGATGAGCGCGAGAGCGTCATCCAGTACGTCTACCAGCGCTACGGAAAACTGGGTGCGGCCATGACCGCCAACGTGATCACCTACCGGGGCCGCTCGGCCGCACGTGACATCGGCAAGGTGCTGGGCTTTGAGACAGAAGACCTCGAACGTTTATCGAAAGTTGTTCCGCATTGGGGATACACAGACGCATCCGACACCGCCGAGCGCCAGTTTCGCGAAGCCCGCATCGACTTGCGCGAGCCTCGCGTCCAAAAGTTTTTGTCGCTGTATCAAGCCGTGCAGGATCTGCCGCGTCACTTGGGCCAGCACTCGGGAGGCATGGTGATCTGCCAGGGCCAGCTCGATTCGATCGTGCCGTTGCAGCCGGCCACCATGCCCGGACGCGTCGTCGTCCAGTGGGACAAAGAAGATTGCGCCGACATGGGCATTGTCAAGGTGGATCTGCTGGGCCTGGGAATGATGGCGGTGATGAAAGATTCCATCGGCCTGATCCGCGATCATTATCACGAAGAGGTGGACCTGGCGCACCTGCCTCCCAATGATCCGCAAGTGTTCGCCGCGCTGCAGAAGGCCGACACCGTCGGATTATTTCAAGTGGAAAGCCGCGCGCAGATGTCGTTTCTGCCCGGCATGTATCCCCAAAAGTTTTATGACATCGTGGTGCAGGTGGCCATCATCCGCCCCGGCCCGATTGTCGGAAAAATGCTGCATCCTTATCTGCGCCGCCGCCAGGGGCTGGAGCAGGTCACGTATCCGCATCCGGAACTGGAGCCGGTGTTGAAGCGCACCCTCGGCGTGCCATTGTTCCAGGAGCAGTTGCTCCGCATGGCGATGATCGTCGCCGGGTTTACAGGCGGGCAGGCCGAGGAGTTGCGGCGCGCCCTGGGATTCAAGCGCTCCGAGAAACGCATGCAGGAAGTGGAGGCCAAGCTGCGCGAAGGCATGACGCGCAACGGCATCGCCTCCGATGTGCAGGAGGTGATCGTACGCTCCATCGGATCGTTCGCCGCGTATGGCTTTCCCGAATCGCATGCCGCCAGCTTCGCGCTGCTGGCCTACGCCAGCGCATATTTGAAGTGCCACTATCTGGCGGCCTTCACTGCCGCCATGCTCAATAATCAACCCATGGGTTTCTATCATCCGGCTACGCTTGTCAAGGACGCCCAGCGGCACGGCCTGCATTTCAAACCCGTGGATGTGATGCGCTCGGATTGGAAATGCACCGTGGAGAAAGATTTCTCCGTCCGCCTGGGTTTCAGCTACCTGAAAGGCATGCGGCGCGAAATCGCCGCGCGAATCGTCGAGGAACGCGAGCGTGCGCCGTTTTCCAGCATCCGCGATCTGGTCCGGCGCGTTCCTGGTCTCCGCAAAGAGGAGCTGAATTCGCTGGCCGAAGCGGGCGCACTGAATTTCATGGGCGACGCGGAAAGTCATCGTCGCGAAGCCCTGTGGCGATCCGAGCTGGCCGCCCGGGCCGTGGGCGAATTGCTCGAAGCGGCATCTGTAGAGGAAGAAACCTCGCCGCTCGCGCCCATGCAAGCGCCCGAGCGCCTGTTCGCCGATTACCGCTGCACGGGGCTGACCATCGGCATGCACCCCATGCGTCTGCATCGCGAACAGATGGACCGGTTGGGCGTGATTCCCGCCTCAAAACTGGCGCAGGTTCCAGATGGCGTGCTGGTGCGCATTGCGGGCAGCGTGATCTGCCGCCAGCGTCCCGGAACCGCGAAGGGATTCGTTTTTGTGACCCTCGAAGACGAAACCGGCATCGCCAACGCCATCGTCATGCCGGATCTGTTCGACGCCCAAAAACTAACCATCGTCGAGGAGCCGTTTCTTCTCATCGAAGGGATTTTGCAAAACCAGCGTGGGTCGGTTTCGGTGAGGGCCTCACGCGCGGAGCCCATCCGCATCGATGCGGCTGCTTCGGTGTCGCATGATTTTCACTAGACCGGCGCTCGTCGCCTGCTGAAAGCAGGCGGGTTCACAAGCCCGACCACACTCCAAGCTGGTAGCATCATCCTTTAGTGGAAGAGCACGAGGTTTATTCGCAGATTGGCGAGGAGGGCTTTCAGCGCTTGATCGCCACATTTTACCGGCAAGTGCCCGGCGACGATATTCTCGGCGCCCTGTATCCGGCCGAGGATCTGGCCGCCGCCGAACAACGGCTGCGCGATTTTCTGGTCTACCGCTTCGGCGGCCCCGAGCGTTATATTGCCCGCCGCGGCCATCCTCGCCTGCGCGCGCGGCATTTGCCGTTCGCGATCGATCAAGCAGCCCGTGACCGCTGGATGCAGCTTATGAACAACGCGCTGCGCGAAGCCGCTCTGCCGGCCGAAATCGAGCAAATCCTGCGAGCCTTTTTCGAACACATGTCCACGTTCATGATCAATCAGACAGAAGGAACATAACAGCATGCAGAAGCTAACGGGAAAGACGGCGATTGTCAGCGGATCCAGCCGCGGAATCGGGCGGGCCATCGCGAACCGGCTCGCGAAAGAGGGCGCGCAAATCGTTCTCACCGGCCGCGATCCAGCTCTGCTTGACGGCGCTGTGCGCGAAATTGAAAAGGCCGGTGGCGCTGCCGCATCGATCGCGCTCGACCTGCGAGTCCCGGACGCCCCGCAGCGCCTGGCGGATTTCGCCATCGACAAATTCCAGCGCATCGACATCGTGGTCAACAACGCGGGGGCCACCAAGCGGGGCGAGTTCACCCAACTCACCGACGAAGACTGGGCAGACGGTTTCGCGCTGAAGTTTTTCGGAAGCATCCGGCTGACGCGCGCTGCGTGGCCTCAGCTTAAAGCGAATTCCGGTTCCGTTGTGATTATCTCCGGCGCCGGCGGGCGCACTCCGGGCGCGGAGTTCACGATTGGTGGCTCGGTGAATGCGGCTTTGCTTTCCTTCACGAAGGCGATGGCTGATGCTGGCATCCGCGACGGAGTGCAGGTCAACGCGATCAATCCAGGAAGCATTCGGACGGGCCGTTTTCAAAAACGCCTGGAGGCGATCGCAAAGGAACGAGGTGTGGATCTCGCCGCAGCTGAGCGGCACATTGTGTCGGAATCCAGGACGACGCGTATTGGTGAAACCGACGACATCGCCGGCCTGGTCGCGTTCATCGCGGGTCCCGAAGGAAGATTTTTGCAAGGCGCGCTGATCGATATGGATGGCGGGTCGACAAAAACGATATGAATGGCAGATAGTATAAATAAAGTCGCTCTAGTAACGGGAGGCGGCAGCGGAATCGGCCGCGCGGTCGCGCTGGGACTGCATGGCGCTGGATATTCCGTGGCCATCGCAGGACGCCGCCAGGCGGAACTCGAGAAGACCGCGGCCGGAACCAACATGCTGGTGGCGCCGACCGACGTCGGCCAGCCCGAAGCTGTTCGCGCGCTCTTCCAGCGGGTCAAGGAAACTTTCAGACGCTTGGACGTTCTCTTCAACAACGCGGGCACCAGCGCGCCCGCGATTCCGATGGAGGACCTGACGTCCGAGCAGTGGAACGAGGTGGTCGCGGTCAACCTAACGGGCTGTTTTCTGTGCGCGCAGGAGGCGATCAAGATCATGAAGGCGCAGCAGCCGCGTGGGGGGCGCATCATCAATAACGGCTCGATTTCCGCTTATGCGCCGCGCCCGCACACCGCGCCCTACACGGCGACGAAGCACGCGATCACCGGGCTCACCAAGTCGATTTCGCTGGATGGCCGCGCCTACGATATCGCCTGCGGACAAATCGACATCGGTAACGCGATTACAGATCGCACCGAGCGGATGGCGACGGGGATTCTGCAGCCGGATGGTGCGATCCGGCCCGAACCTCGGCTGGAGTTGGAGCACGTCGTGAATGCGGTGTTGTATATGGCCAGCCTGCCGCTCGAGGCCAACGTGCAGTTCCTGACGGTGATGGCCACCAAGATGCCGTTCGTCGGGCGAGGATAGCTGATTGACACTGCCGCTCAGGGAGGCGCATAATGCACCTGTGCGTCGGGTACTGGCAAGTTTGCTGCTCGCGGTGTTCAGCTTTTTGCCGCTCATGCCCCTCCTGCTGGCCGACGATTCCAACCTTCCCGCTTGCTGCCGACGCCTGGGAGCGCATCACTGCGCCCTG
>Ga0210384_10007057_pt1 | contig 11882 bp, 10 predicted proteins | sample IncBWH2MmetaG_FD_160574 | JGI IMG/M metagenome (GOLD analysis project Ga0210384, IMG submission 160574) | Forest soil microbial communities from Barre Woods Harvard Forest LTER site, Petersham, Massachusetts, United States - Inc-BW-H-2-M | ecosystem: Environmental > Terrestrial > Soil >... | reverse complement strand
TGATGATTGCGCAGGCGCAGGACGCAGAAGTTCAACGAGCACGCGAGACGCTCCAGTCTTCGGCCGCAGCGTACAAGGCCGTGGTCGCTTTGCGGGACAAGTTGTCGTACTCGGTGGTTGCCCCTGGATCAGAGGAGCAGACTAAAAGCGAGGAGTACGCCTTTGGACCCGAAGGCGCGGTTATTGTAAAAAACGCGCTACTGCAAGCGGTAGCTGTAGATTCGAAACTGTATCTGACTCAGAGCGATGTGCCCGATAGGTATGTCGCTGCGCCATACGATGGTGATTTTGGGGTGGCCCTGCGGCGCGTCGCCGGCAACGGCTCTCTTTTCGAGCCTCCGCCTCTTGCGCTGCATTCGGGCAAGGGCATCGATGCGTGCCTGGACACACTTCGGTTCAATCTTCTCGAGCCGCTGCAAATCGCCGGATATCGGCATGTAACCGGCGATAAAGAGCAGGATGAAATCCGTTTTGTCGCCAACAATGGTGAGCTGACGTTAGCGATCGATTCGAAAACGCGTTTCTTCATCGCCGTTTCGTTTCACGTAAGGCCACCTGGTGCGCCGGAAGGATTTCTTGTTCGCGTGAGCGGAACGTTTTCGCCGCAGGTCTTGAGCGGTCCGGAGTTGGCGATCGATTTTACACCAGGTTCGCGCAGCGCTGTCGAGAATCTTGCCGATCTTACCTCAACCCGACTCGCCGTCGGATCTGTAGCACCCGACTTTGAGCTCGAGACTCTCGACGGGAAAAAGATCGCGCTTCATGATCTGCGTGGTTCGATTGTGATGCTCGACTTTTGGGCCACGTGGTGCGTGCCGTGTTGGACAGCGCTAAAGGAAACCCAGGCGCTCGCTCGCTGGGCCGCAGTTGATCAAATGCCCGTGACAATTTTCGCCGTAAACACTTTGGAGCAAGGCCCTGATAGCAAAGAAAAATTGGATCGGGTTCGACGCTTTTGGAAATCGCAGAACTTCACCATGCCGACACTTATCGATACGCAATCCAGGATGTTTAAGGCGTACGGCAGTCCGGGTCTTCCGAGCGTCGTATTGATATCGCCGTCTGGAACAATACTGCGCTATCACGAAGGGCTCCTTCCTGAAATGCTGGAGACACTAAAGCGCGAGACGCGGGAGCAGATCGGTTCGCAAAAGAAATCGCAGAAGTAAAGCCGCTATGACAAGGCTGAGAGTTGATCCTCTTTCGCACAAGGCTTCGGAGTGGCAAGACGGTGCGACAAGCTGTTAAGAGTTGAGAGCGTGATCCGGCGTGGCGTGGCGTCGCTTACGCTTTCCCTCCGAAGGTGACGTGATCGTCGAGGTCCAAATAATCGAACCACGTTTTTACATCTTCGCGGGTCTTGCTGATGTCGCCTACGTGCTTGGTGAAAAACTCCAGCGTTTCGACATCGCCATCCGGTCCGCGTTCGTTGTGGTAGCCGCTCCACTGGTGGATTTCCCACGGTGTGCGTTTGTGTGGAGCGTTTTGTTCAATCCACGCCAGCATGTCGCCGTCGCCCTTTCCCGTGGCGAGTTCGGCCTTTAACTCTTCGGCGGTTAAGCCGGTGAACCGGAACCAATGATGGTCCATCGGGTTGTTGTATTTGTATTCGCCCGCTGTCCCGGCGATTTCGGCGCGGCCTTTGTCGAGGATGCGCGCAAGCACGACGTAGCCGCCGAGACGCACGCGCGGACTGCGGGGCGGACGTTGGGTGAGGTTCGGAGCGCGATTCAAAGTTGCATTCATGTCGAAACTTATCAGCGCTACGCGTTTCGTCACTTGCGCCGTGGCGCACTGCCGAGTTCGGCGTGTTGCGGACACGTCACCAAGTGGTCGTTGACCATGCCGGTCGCCTGCATCAATGCGTAGCAGATTGTTGAGCCGACAAATTTGAATCCTCGCTGCAATAGATCGCGGCTCATCGCGTCGGATTCCGGGGTGCGCGCGGGCACCTCCGACAGTGTCCGCCAGCGGTTCTGCTTCGGTTTTCCGCCGACGAAGCTCCACAAGTACGTGTCGAAACGTCCGAACTCTTTCCGTAGCGCGAGGAACGCGTTCGCGTTCTGGATGGTGGCCGCGATTTTCAGCCGGTTGCGTACGATCCCAGCGTCGCCGAGCAGCCGCTGCACATCGCGTGTGCCGTAGCGGGCGATCTTCTCCGCGCGGAATCCATCAAACGCCTTTCGATAGTTCTTTCGTTTCTTTAAGATGGTGATCCAACTGAGTCCCGCCTGCGCGCCTTCGAGGACGACAAACTCGAAGAGCTTCCGATCGTCATGCACAGGGACGCCCCATTCCTTATCGTGATAGGCGATAGCCGGTTCAGTAGTAGCCCAAGGACAACGCGGCACTCGTCGAGCATCGCGTTTGTCGCCGCAACTGACCAGCAAATTAAGTTGCTAGTCGAGTCCGTTGCCTTCTAGTTGCGCGGCTGGCAATGAGGAAACAGCGGCGGTTACTTCAAATACTTGTCGAACCATGCAACCGTGCGATCCAGCCTATCGACCTGGTTCTCCGGCTTGATAAAGAGATGTCCCTCGCCGGGGTACACGATGAGCTGTGTCGGTACGCCGAGCGTCCGTAAAGCGTGCCAGAACTCGTAGGACTGGGGAGCGGGGCACTCTGCATCGCGTTCGCCAACGATGGCCAGGGTAGGGGTCTTCACGTTTTTGATGTAGTGAATAGGAGAACTCTTCTCGTAAACGGCGGGATCGTCATAAACCGACGAACCGAAGAACGGTATCATCCATTGATCAATCAGGTTCTCACCATAGTAGCTCTGCCAATTGGCAATGCCAGCACCAGCGACGGCTCCACGGAAACGATTACTCTGCGTAACAGTCCACATGGTCATGTAGCCGCCATAACTCCATCCAGTCACGCCGAGACGTTCAGAGTCGATCGGGTAATGTGCGATGGCAGCATCGACACCGGCGAGGATGTCCCGAAGATCGCCTCCGCCAAAGTCTTTCACGTTAGCCCGGGTGAAGTCTTCTCCCTGACCGTAGCTTCCCCGAGGATTTGGCATCAGGATGTAGTAACCTCGTGCCGCGAGGGCCGCGACGATCGCCCTCGACATTCCAAACGAAGCGGGCCAGTCCGGCGTTACTACGCCTGAAGGTCCGCCGTGGATCAGGACGACCATGGGATATCGCTTGCCGGCTTCGACTTGCCTCGGCGGCAGAAGCCAGCCTTGGATGTTCAGGCCTTCGTTTTTCCACTCCAGATTCTGGGCTTTGCCCCAGGCCAGAGATTGAGCGGTATTGTTACTAGTTCGCTGACGCCATTGACCAATAGGTCCAGTCCAAATCTCGGGCGGCGTCTCAAAGGTGCTGCGGTCTGCTGCCGCGAATTTGCCATCCTTAGAGAGGGCAAAGTTAGGAAAGTTGCCGAAGGCGTGGATACCTTCCTCGCCTTTCCAGATTGTCCGAATAGAGTTATTGGCGAGCGTCAGTTCGGAAATCGAACTTCCGCCCCCGACTGTCTCGGTGAGAAGGATGCGACCCGGCGTCTGCCAGAAGAGTGAACTTATCGAGCCTTTGTGACCTCGCGTGCGATTCAGCACGTCATGGCCATTGGCTGAGATAGTGAATAGGTCGCCACCATGGAATCCCTCATCGCTCATCAAGCCTTCAATGAACCCGATAGATTTGCCATCCGGCGACCAGCGCGGAACCGCCACTTGGAGCGAGGGCTTATAGATAGATGCGGCATTGCCCTTGGCGATGTCGATCGTGTAGATCTGCGCGATCCACCAGTTGTTGTCCCCTGGTCCCGGAGCCGCCGTTGTCACGAACGTCTGGTCGTCGGGAGACCAATCGTAATCATAGATATGGAGATTCGGCGGTGAAACCTGGCGCAGCTGGCCGGTGGCAATATCAAGAACAGCGATCCGCTGGTTATGGATCGCCGTGTCGATGACGCCAGTGGCAGCGGGCGCAGCCATTAACGGGCCGCCGCCACCCGCGCCTTCTATATAGAGGAAGGCAATTTGCTTGCCGTCATCCGACCAACGGGGGCGCGCTGCGTATCCCTTGAGGTGAGTATGTTTTTGAGGATTGGAACCATCAACCCGCACTGTCCAAAGCTGCGCCTGGTCTTTTTCGCCGGCGGTGGAGAAAAACGCGAGTGTTTTGGAATCGGGAGACCAGGCCGGGCCTGAGTCGGTCCTCTCGCCGGCAGCTCCAATGTTGACCATCGCTGCGGGCGCGTTTTCTGACGTTCCAAGGATATAGGTATACTTTGAAGTTGTTGCGGCGGTGGATTGCACCCACGCGACATGCGTGCCATCGGGAGAGAGAGCAATGTCCTCATAGAGCACGGTCTTGCCCAGCTGTTCGGTGAGCTGCGCGGTCTGAGCTGTTAACAACATTGGAAAAAGACAGCTTACACAAAATTGCTTCATGTTGCGATCCTGACAAAAGGCCCAACGCAGCAGCAAGGTCAAAGGCTTCGGCGTGCCCTGGGCTCCGGCGAGCGAAGGAGGTCAGAGCTTATTTCGCATCGCTTTCGTTGTCACCCGGTGCCAGCAGGTGGCCGAAAAGACGGCCGGCGATGAGAAAGATAATGCCAGCTGTTCCACATAATGCTGAGTGTAAGAGCCAAAACTGTGTCGCGGGCATTTTTTCGAGAAAGCCGCCGATCCAGCCGACGAGATTATTCGCGGCAAAGAAGGCCAGATAATAGATGCCGATGATGGTGGCGGACAAGGCAGCCGGCGCGACTCGAGCATAAAGTGCGAGCGAGACGGGGAAGACGTTCGCAAATCCAATACTGTTCAAGACGTGAAAGCCAACGAGCCATCCGATTGAAACTTTTGTTCCGCCGTTTGCCGCAATTGCTGCGCCGATAGCCAACGAGATAAATCCGGTCACAGCGATCATGCTGCCGATACCGAGCTTAGTAATTTCCGCCGGCTCGCGAAATTTCTTCGACCAGAGCCTCCAGAACACGACCGCGCCTGCGAGAAAACTTACCGATACAATCGAGTCGAGCGTGATGAGCCAGGTCGTGGGCATTTTGCGGGCGAAGAACACGAGGTCCGCGTTTTTCTCCGCCCAAACAAGGTAGGCGTTGAAGATTTGTTGATTGCCAATGACCGCGATCGTGAGCACGGGCAAAAGCACGAGCAGCGCGATGATCCCCATTTTTTCGCGATGGCTGAGACGAGCTTTTGGAGCGCTCTCGCTTTTTTCCACGACGGGCGAATCGGGCGGGAGCCATTTCCGCCCAGAGAGATAGATCGACAAACCGATCAGCATGCCGACGCCCGCGGCGCCGAAGCCCCAATGCCAGCCATAGACTTCGCCGAGCGTACCGGCGATCAGCGGCGAGGCGATTACGCCGCCATTGATAAACAAATAGTAAATCTGAAAAGCATCCGCCCGCCTGTTATCGCCCGTTGCATAAAGCGCGCCAACCTGGCTGGCGAGGTTTCCCTTGAAACAACCAACGCCGGTGACCAGACACGTCAGCGCGACAAGGAATGTAAAGTCGAACGCCATCAAAAAATGCCCGGCCGCCATGAGCAGCGCGCCGAGCGTGATTGTGCGCGTGCGTCCGAGCACACGGTCGGCGATCAATCCGCCGCCGATCGGCGTGAGATAAACCAGACCAGTGTAGAGGCCGAAAATCGCCGAGGCGAGCGCCTGGACCGAGAGCGGGCCGCGATAAACGCCCTCGAGCAGGTGGCGAAACGGACCGAACCCGGCGATGCGCTCGATGTGTCCGGGGTGCAGCAGCCGGTTGACCATGTAGAGCACGAGCAGCGATTGCATGCCATAATAGGAAAAGCGTTCCCAAGCTTCGGTGAAGGCGAGATAGCCGAGACCGCGCGGATGACCGATGAAGCTGCGATCCTCGGTGTTGTGCATGGTCGCAGGTTGTTGCGTCCAACCTCCTTTGGCAAGCGTTCGCGTTGCCGGATACGCGTGCGGCGTGTGGCCTCGACGCGGTTGAGGTTGCGTGATACAGATCGCTTTGCATAAGCTCGCAGCAGTGGATGCTTCGACTAATCGTGCGAGATCCGCGAAAGGTTTCGGTTCATTCCTCCGCGCGGAATTTCCGCTGATCATCGGGTTGACTAGCGCGGCGATCTTCCTCGCGCTTGGAAGCGGAGCCGTGGAGGAGGTTGATCATCTGCTCGCGCTGGCGGGAGTTTTTGTTTGGCTGTTGATCGGCGTGCTTTGGTCGGCGATTTCGGTGGTGCGCCACGCGGACGGTCTCGCGCTGAGGTGCGGCGAGCCTTATGGCACACTCATCCTAACGCTTTCTGCCATAACCATCGAAGTGGTGATGATCTCCGCTGCAATGTTACATGGGGCGAATAACCCGACGCTCGCGCGCGATATGATGTTCGCCGTCGTTGCGATCACGCTCAATGGTCTGGTGGGATTGGCTCTGCTGCTAGGGGGACTGTGCCACCATGAGCGATATTACAATATCCAGGGAACCAGCTCCTATCTCAATGCGATTATGGCGTTGGTTGTTCTCGGATTGGTGTTACCGAACTTCACGACTTCGCTGTCAGGGCCGCGGTTTTCATTCGCGCAGGAATTATTTCTCGTAGTCACTTCGCTCAGTCTTTACGGGATCTTTCTCATCATTCAGACTCGACGGCACCGTCAGGACTTCATGGAGCCGAAAGGCGCAGCGGTGAGCGCGGATCGCGGTCATCATCATGACGTTCAAACGCGGTCAATCGGCTTTCACACGGTGATGTTGTTCCTTTACCTCATCGCGGTGGTAGTGTTGGCGGAAAAATTCGCCATTCCGCTGGATAACTGCATCGAGCGCTTTGGAATCCCGCAGGCTTTGGGTGGCGCGATCATCGCCGGTCTGGTGCTGGCACCGGAAGCATTGAGCGCGATCAAAGCAGCGATGACAAATCAACTACAACGTTCCGTGAATGTGCTTCACGGCTCAGTGCTCGCCTCCATCGGGCTAACGATTCCGGCCGTTTTGGTCATTGGCATGACGACGAAGCGACCGGTAACGCTCGGCATCGAAGGCGGCAATCTTCCGCTGCTTTTGCTTACGCTGGCGGTCAGCGTGGTCACGTTTGGCGGCGGCAGAACGAACGTGTTGCAGGGCTGCATTCACCTCCTGCTCTTCGCCGTATTCTTGCTGCTAATATTTTGTCCTTGAGTCCTGCTAATCTTGGAACGGGAATTATGACCGGACAGCATGCCGGAACGATAATTTAATGTGGTCGTGATCATCTTTGGCGTCTCGGGCGCTGGTAAGACAACACTCGGCAAGCTGCTCGCGCGAAAACTTGACTGGGCGTTCTATGAGGCAGACGATTTTCATTCATCGGCTAACATCGAGAAAATGCGCGCGGGTATTCCGCTGACAGACGAGGACAGATGGCCGTGGCTGGAGAGTTTACGTGAGTTGATTAAACGTCTCGACCCAAAAGAGGATGCGGTGCTCGCTTGTTCGGGGCTCAAGCACGCCTATCGCCGATTTCTGCGAGTGAATGACCAAGTGAAATTCATTTATCTGCGCGGCGACTACCCGCTCATTGCCAATCAACTCCGGAAGCGCAAGGGGCACTTTATGAGTCCGGAATTGTTGAAAAGTCAGTTTGCCGATTTGGAAGAACCGCATGCCGCCGAGGGCATTCTAACCGTCGACTTGGGGCGAACTCCGCGTGAACTCGTGCAAGAGATCACAACGAAGTTGGGTCTGCGGAAGTGAGAACTAGAAAACGCCCAGAGCCACGGAGGTTTACGGGAACGGCGAGAATGGGTATCGTTCCGGCGCAATCTTGAAACTGCCAATAATCACCGAGCAACGTCGATTGCCTTCGCTGGCGCGGACACCGCAGGCACTGGCGTGGGACGGCGACGCGCTCTGGATGGGCTCGCGCGATCTGCGGAGAATTTATGCGATCGATCCGAACAAGTGGACGGTGCTGGAAGAGAAAGAAGCGCCCGGCATTCCGTGGGCGGCGGTCGCGACCGGCGAAACGCTTCATTTTACCATCGGTGAATGCCCAGACGATGACCGCTACATTCGCCGATTCGTTCCCAAGATTGGCTTCTTCGATACGGAGCGACTTGCCTGCCCGGAATTTACCGGTTCGTACCTCAGTCATGACGGCGAGCATCTTTACCTGAGTCAATGGTACAAGCATCGCATCCTCAAACTCGAAGCCAGCGGAATGATTTTGCGCGTTATTGATGTCGGCGCTGAAATCTGCGGCCATGTATTCGTCGATGGACTGATCTACGTCTTGCGCGGAACGGAGCAGGGGAGTGAGGATTGGCGCATTGCACGTCTTGATCCGGGGCAAGAAACTCCAAAGGTAGAGGACCTGGCGCATGTTCCATTTCAATGCCGCTCGCTCACGTTCGATGGCGCGAACTTTTGGACGAACCATCGAGCCGCTAACGAGATCGTATCATTCGTTCTGCGAGAGTGAGTGGGCTGACGTTGCAGTTCTTAGTGCCGCACCTCGGAAGATTTACGTTGCGCTGGAGGGGAAGGCATCAGAAGGAGGAAACGCCTGCAGAAAACGCTCAAAGTTCAACCCTCAACTTCCAACACAGAAGCTCGAATGCCGTCGGTTCGTCGGCGAACTTATACCGCCAGGCCACGCTGGCCTACAGTCGCAGGGCCTTGCGAAGATGAGGAACGAGGCGTTTGCTGAATTCGACCGAGTCGCCAGCGGAAAGATGCGACCACTCAGGGCAGGTAAAGCCGGCGAGCTCCGTGTGATCTTCGTAGTAAATCCCGGGCGCACCCGTGTCCTTGATCAACCGATCCCAAATACCGGTACGCGGCGTTTCGCGATCCTCGAGAGCTTTCAATTCGCCACTATGAGGAAGACGCACGAAAACGATTTTGCCGCCGCGGGCGCGGAGTTTTTGCACGGCAGCGGCGACGTCATGAAAGCGTTGCTCAATCGCATTACCCATTTCTTTGGCGAACTCGTCTTTCGGAATGTAAGTCGGCGGCGGTGGCGGGGTGAAAAGCGGCAGCCAGATTTGTTGAATCGTGCTCTGCAATATTCCCGGTCGGGCGCATTCCTCGATCATGCGGGCACGACGCTCGCGATCCAAGGTTCCGAAATATGGCGGAAGACGTGGCGGCACGAGCGCTCCCGGGCGATTGGGAATTGGCAAACGCTTCAGCAGATCATCAAGGGTAAGTTCTTCTTGTTTTAGAAACGCGACACGTTCTTCCAACGGCATCGCCAGATATTGGCTGGCGCGTTGAGCAAGCGTTTGAGTGTGAGACCGGCGAACCGCTTTTTCCGCGCGCGCCATCGGCGGCGCGCCCGGTGGCGCGACGAACAAGCGCGGCACGACGCTGCAGATAATCGTCCCGTGAAAATCTTCGTCGTTGGCGAGGTCGGCCAGAACCGGATAGGCACAACTGCCGCCCATGGCGAGCTGCACCGGACGTTTGCCTAATCCTTTCTGTAGCTCTTCAAGATCGAGGTCGAACCAAGCGCGCGAATCCCCGACGATGACGATGGACTCAGGTTTGACGCGCCGGCGTGCCGTCGTCCAGAGGTCTTCGTTATCGTTGAGCGTGGGGCCGTAACCGATCGAGCGACAATAGAATTCCCACGAAAAGCTGGCAGCGATAACGCTCAACACAACCACAACCGTGATGCCGCGCCACGGTATCGGCGGAATTGGACGCTCGTATTCGAGCGGCGGACCACCATGCACACTCTCGCTCGGCGTCGGTTTGCGGAAGAACAAACGCGGCAGCCGCAGTATGCGCTTAAAATTGGAAGTAGATGAAGGCATTGCTGTTTCCTTGAGTAAGAACGATGGCGCAAGCCATCAAGGCCCACGCCGCCGTTACAATCCAACGCGGCAAACGCGTCACCGCTGTTTCGATGTTGCTGTCGCGCAGCGACCAATGCACCAGCATCATGCAGGCAGTGACGATGGCGATCTGCAACATTTCGCGGGTCGAAAGAATGGCGTCGCCGTGCGCGTGTCCGCCAAACATGCCCCGCAACATGCGTGAGGCGATGGTAAAATCGGACGCTCGAAAAAACACCCACGCAATGCAGACGGCGGCGTAAGTAGCGAGTCCGGCGAAGAATTTTGTGGCGAAATTATTCGCCCATCGCGCGTCTTCGAGAAAAACACGAATGACCCGCTCGATGACCAGATAAGAACCGTGCAGCAACCCCCAAACGACAAAGGTCCAGGCCGCGCCGTGCCAGAGACCGCCGAGAAACATGACAATAACCAAATTGATGGCGGCGCGAACCGGGCGGACCTGATTGCCGCCGAGCGGAATGTAAAGGTAGTCACGCAAGAACGTGGAAAGCGAGATGTGCCAGCGCCGCCAGAAATCGGAAAAGCCAACCGCCGCGTAGGGAAATCTAAAATTATCTTTTAAGTGAAAGCCAAGGCAGAGAGCCGCGCCGATGGCACAGGTGGAATAGCCCGCGAAATCGAAAAATATCTGACCGGCAAATGCTATGACGCCCAGCCAGGAATCGAGCGCGACGAGCGGGCCAGCGTAATCAAAGATGCGATCCGCCGAACCGGATAGCAAGGTGTCGGCAAGCACGATCTTCTCGAACAAACCGAGAGTCATGAGCAACAACCCCCAGAGAAATTGACCCAGGCGCAAACCCGGTGGCGTGACAAGTTGCGGAAGAAAATCACCGGCCCGCACAATCGGGCCGGCCACGAGCTGTGGGAAAAAGGAAACGGCCAAGACGAAATCGCGCAGCGATTTTGTGGGCTGCAGCACGCCGCGGTAAATGTCGAGCGTGTAGGAGAGAGAATGAAAGGTGTAGAAGGAAATGCCGACGGGCAGGAGGATGTCCAGATGCGGTGGTTGGTAGACAATGCCGATGCGCGCGAGGAGCCACTGGAAATTTTGCAGCAGAAAGTTCCCGTATTTGAAAAATCCGAGCATGCTCAGATTCATGCAGACGCTGGCAACTAACCACCCGCGACGCGAATGGCGGCTCTTGGCCTTGGCAATTCTCGAGCCGAGCCAAAAGTCCATTGCCGTCGTAGAAAAGAGGAGCGCGGCGAAAGGCGGATTCCATGCCCCGTAAAAAATGTAACTTGCTACCACGAGCAGGTTCTTGCGCGCCTTCCAGGAACGTATGCTCCAGTAGGCGCTCACCACGAGCGCGAAAAAGACGACGAAGGTAAGGGAATTAAAGAGCATCGGCGGCGTGCGATTGGTTATCTAAGAACGCATGCTGAAGGCCAGCACTTTTTGCCACATCATTTCGCGGATTGATTCCGATCCCGCGCAACAAATGAAAAATCGACAAGGCGATCCTCTTTGCCAAGCCGCCTTTGCCTAAAGCTACGGCGCGCCACGGGCTCCGGCGCACGGGGTCGCGTCGGTTAGGCTTGAAGACTGACGAACCCCCGAACGGCATCAATCTTCGACCGGCGTGAAACCGGCAAACATGTCATTGGCTTCGGCGAGCGTTTTGAGCGGCACGCATTCACACACGGCGAAAAACTTGTCCCACATCGCGAGGACGTTCGGGTTCTTGTGTGCGGCAGCGATGGCATCCCGCGATTTCCATTCCGAAACTTCGACGATCGTGCCGTCGCGTGAGCGCATGATCGTCGGGACGCGATCGGCTACCAGCCCTTCTTTGCGCAAAGTCGGAACCCGCGCGCGAACGAGTTCAAGAAGTTCCTGTTCTTTGCCCGGCCTTGGCCGGTAAGCCACCACCGCAATAACGCCGTTCATATCAGATCGACATACACAAACGTTGCGACCCGGTCACGTGCGAAAATATCAATCTCGTCGCTAGATCTACGATTTTTCCCTAGGCGGGCGCTTGACTGCCGTACGCCGGAGCCTCAACATCTTTCGCAATTCCGATGATGATTCCAACGGAGCCGATTGCCGGCATTCCAAAGCCG
>Ga0210384_10007056_pt1 | contig 11882 bp, 8 predicted proteins | sample IncBWH2MmetaG_FD_160574 | JGI IMG/M metagenome (GOLD analysis project Ga0210384, IMG submission 160574) | Forest soil microbial communities from Barre Woods Harvard Forest LTER site, Petersham, Massachusetts, United States - Inc-BW-H-2-M | ecosystem: Environmental > Terrestrial > Soil >... | reverse complement strand
CCAAAGTGCGCGAGACCCAGTACCGCTGGATCGCGGCGAAAGAAGGTGTGGTGCAAAGCTCGCGGGCCACCGAGCGCCAGGCACGCGATGCGTATCTTGGCGTGATCAGCGGCATCGCCCGCGTCAACGCACTGCGCCAGGCGCTCGAGTCGAGCGCGACGGCGCTCAAGGCGACCGAGGCCGGCTACGAGGTCGGCACGCGCACCGCGGTCGACGTGCTGAACGCGCGCAAGACGCTGGTGCAGGCGCAGACCGACTATGCGGGCAGCCGCTACGACTACATTGTCAGCGTGCTGCAGCTGCGCCTCGCGGCCGGCAATCTCGACCGCCCGCAGCTCGATGAGATCAACAACTGGCTCACCGTCGCCGCGCCCACCTCCCCGGCGGTGGCGACCCCCGAGACCCTGGCGCCGACGATTCCCGCGGGCGAACCGGCGCGCTAGGCGTTACTCCCGCGCCGCGAGCAACGGCTCGATAAGCGCCAAGAGGTTCGAGAGCGCGCCGCGGTTGCCGTCCACCGCGGCGCTGGCCGCCGCGCCCATGCGCTCGCGTTCACCGGGGTCCGCGAGCAGCGCACTCACGCGCGCGCCGAGTTGCGCCGCGTCGTGCACCACCTCGGCTGCCCCGCGTTCGATCAGCAGCCGCGCGATCTCCGCACTGTTGAAATTGTTCGGGCCGGTGAGGATCGGCACACCGAGCGCCGCGGGCTCCAGCAGGTTGTGACCGCCAATGGGCACGAGACTGCCGCCGACGAAAGCGACGTCCGCGGCTGCATAGAAATCCAGCAGCTCGCCGAGCGAGTCGAGCAGCACGACCTGGCAGGTTTGCCCGGCGCCGGCCTCCCCGGCCTGCGAGCGGCGCACAAAGCTCACCCCCCCCTGCGCGAGCGACTTTGCCACTTCGTCGAAGCGCGGCGGGTGGCGCGGTGCGAGCACCAGCAGCGCGCCCGGATGCGCGGCACGGACACGCTGGTGGGCGTCGAGCAGCGCCTGCTCCTCGCCGCCGCCGTGGGTACTGCCGGCGACCCACAGCGCGCGCTCGGGCGCGTACTGTGCGCGCAGCCGCGCGCCGCGCTGCGCGATATCCGGCGGCACCTCGAAGTCGAACTTGAGATTGCCGGTGACGTGGGTACTGGTGGCAGCCGCGCCGAGGGCGCGAAAGCGCTCGGCATCGCCCTCAGCTTGTGCGGCGACCACCACCGCCTGCGACAGGGTGTCGCGGAACAGCGCCCCCAGGCGTTGATAGCGGCCGACCGAGCGCGCCGAGATGCGCGCGCTCGCCAGCACCAGCGGCACGCGCCGCCGGCCACACTCGCGGTACAGGTTGGGCCACAGTTCAGTCTCGAAAATCACGGCGAGCCGTGGCTGTACCCGCGCGAGGAAGCGCCGCGCCGCGCCCGGCAGGTCGAAGGGAATGTAGCGCACCTGCGCGAGGTTGCCGAACAGCGCCCGCGCCCGGGCGGCTCCGGTCGGTGTAAACGTCGTCACCGTGAGCGCCAGGCCCGGATGGCGCTGATACAGGGCGCTCACGAGCGGCGCGCAGGCCTGTACCTCCCCCACCGACACCGCGTGCAGCCACACCCCGTACGGCGCCAGCCGCGCACCGAATCCGAAGCGCTCGGAAAAATTGTGCCAGTAGCTGCGGTCGCGCAGGCCGCGCCACAGCAACATGGCGGAGATGATCGGAGCGGCGAGATAAACGGCGAGGAGGTACAGGAGTCGCAAGCTGACGCGCCGGACCTTACGCGCGCTGCAACTCGCTGCCGCCGGAAGCCTGGCGGTAGCCGTCGAGCAATCCGTGCCAGTCGGACTCGCCGAAGCGCTCCGCAGGCAACTCCCAGGTGATCTTGTCCAGCGAGCGGCGCAGGCGCACCAGATTGCCGTCGCACCACAGGCCGGGCGCGCGCAGCTGGCTACGATCGAAATCAATGAGGAAAACGTCCTCCTCGCTCAGCAGCACGTTGTGCGCATTGAGGTCGGCGTGGCACAGGCCGACGTCGTGGAACCTGCGGATGCAGCGGCCGATGGAAATCCAGGTGACCACCGACAGCGCGCCGGTGCGCAGGCACTCCGCGAGCGAGCCCACCGTCGGCAGCCGCTCGGTGATCAGATCGCCGCTGTAGGTGGAGCCGCCGCGCAGGTAGCGCGCGCCGATTGGCGCCGGCACCGGCAGTCCGGCGCGATGCAGGCGGTAGGTCAGCAGCCACTCCGCGAACGGCCGGGTGCTCTCCTCGCCGTGCCAGCCGTAGCGATCGCGGCTGATGTGCGCCATCAGGCCGCCGCGGTGGTAGTGACGCAGCACGTAGCGCTTGCCGAGGGAGTGGATGAAGTGCGCCGCGGCGCGGCCCTGCGCGGCGCCGTCGAGTTCCCCGCGCGCGCGCCAGTACGCCAGCTCGAACCACTCCGCCGCCAAATTGCCGGCGCGGGAGCTGTCATATAGCATGGCGCCGGCCGCGAGGGCGCCACGTTTCACCTCGGGGCCGAGCGCCCAGCGCCCACTCAAAGATCTGACTCCATAATGCTGTCTCTGTCTGAACCGCCGCGCAGTGTCTGCATCCTGAGGCTGTCGGCGATCGGCGATGCCTGCCACGTGGTGCCGGTGCTGCGCACCTTACAGCAGGCGTGGCCGGCGACGCCGCTGACCTGGATCATCGGCCAGAGCGAAGCGCGGCTGATGAATCTCATCGACGGCGTCGAGTTTATCACCGTGGACAAGCGCTCGGTCCTCGCCAGCCGTCGGGCGCTGCGCGCGCAGCTGCGCGGCCGGCGCTTCGGGGTGCTGCTGCACATGCAACTTGCCTTGCGGGCGAGCCTGCTGGCGCAGTGCGTGGCGGCGGACCTGAAGCTGGGCTTTGATCGCGCCCGCGCCCGCGAGTTGCAATGGCTGTTCACCGACGCGCGTATCCCGGCGCGCACGCGCGAGCACGTACTCGACAGCTTTTTTGGCTTCCCTTTGGCGCTCGGGATCCAGGAGCGCCTGCTGCGCTGGGATCTGCCGCTGCCGGCCTCGGCGAGCGCCTACGCGAGCCAGCTCATTCCCGACGGGGAGCCCACCCTCATCATCAGTCCCTGTTCGCGGCATCCGTTCCGCAACTGGCGCCCCGAACGCTACGCCGCGCTCGCCGGGCACGCCGCGCGCCGCCACGGCATGCGCGTGATCCTCGCCGGCGGTCCCGGTGAGTCCGAGAGCCGGATGGGAGCGCAGATCGAGGCCGCGGCTGTGGTGCCGCTCATCAACCAGATCGGCAAGGACACGCTGCCGCAGTTGCTGGCACTGTTGGCGCGCGCGACCGCGCTCGTGAGTCCGGACTCAGGCCCTGCGCACATGGCGACCATGGTGGGCACGCCGGTCGTGGGCCTGTACGCGGCCACCAATCCCGCCCGCAGCGGCCCCTATCTTTCCGGCAGGTGGTGCGTCGACGCGTATCCCCGGGCGGCACGCGCTTTTCGCGGCTGTGCGCCCGCGGATCTGCCGTGGACCCACAAGATCGAGGAACCGGGCGTTATGGACCTCATCAGTGTTGCCGAGGTGACCGCGAAACTCGACGAGTTACTGACAGCCGGTCGCGCATAAGTGTAGCCTGATTGACGCAACCACAGCGAATCGCGTTCATGCAAGACATCCTCGTACCCATCTCCCCGGGTGAACTTCTCGACAAGATCACGATCCTGCGGATCAAGGTGGCGCGCATCCAGGATGCCGGCAAGCTCGCCAACGTGAAGCTCGAACTCGCGCTGCTCGAGCAGACCTGGCGGGACGCGGGCTGCGCCACGCCGGCGGTGACGCAGGACGAGCACGCGCTGCAGGACGTGAACGAAAGACTGTGGGATATCGAAGACCGCATCCGCGACAAGGAAGCCAAGCAGACTTTTGATCGCGACTTCATCGAACTTGCGCGCGCGGTGTACGTGTGCAACGACGAGCGCGCGGCGGCTAAGAAAAGGATCAACGTGCGCCTCGGATCGCGCCTCGTCGAAGAGAAATCCTACCGGCAGTACCGTTAGCTAGCGGCGCACCACGCCGGCCCCGCCGTGCGTCCAACACCGCGCACGTTGGTGTTATCGTGGGTAATCACCGCCATGCGGAGCACCATTCGATGCGCGCGTTAAGGTACCTGTTCGTCCTGTCGCTGGCTTGCACCTGTTGGGGATTTGGCAGCCGCGCGCTCGCGCAGCACGCGCCCGCCGCTGCCTATCACGACCTCACCTGGCGCATGATCGGACCGTTTCGCGGCGGGCGGACCCGGGCGGTCGCCGGTGTGCCCTCGCAGCCGGCGGTTTTTTACGTCGGTGCGGTGAACGGCGGGGTGTGGAAGACCGACGACGCGGGGCGCACCTGGCGGCCGATTTTCGACGCGCAGGCGTCGCAGTCGATCGGCGCGATCGCGGTGGCACCGGCGGACCCCAACATCATCTACGTGGGCAGCGGCGAGGGCCTGTTGCGGCCGGACCTTTCGGTCGGCGACGGCATCTATCGTTCCGGCGATGGCGGGCAGACCTGGACGCATTTCGGCCTCCGCGACGGCCAGCAGATCGCCGCCCTGGCGGTGGATCCGCACGACTCCGGCCGGGTGTTCGCCGCGGTTCTCGGTCACCCCTACGGCCCGAACGCCGAGCGCGGCATCTATCGCACGCTCGACGCGGGCGTCACCTGGCAACAGGTTCTCTACAAGGACCAGGATACCGGCGGCTCCGCCGTCGAGATCGATCCCGCCCACCCGCAGATCGTGTATGCGGCGTTGTGGCAGTCACGCCTGGGTCCCTGGGAGGACAAGAACGAGTTCAACGGCACGGGCGGTGGCCTGTTCAAGTCGACCGATGGCGGCACGACGTGGAGGAAACTCAGCACCGGTCTGCCGGCGGACCTGGCCCAGATCAACATTGCCGTCGCAGCGAGTGCCCCGAGCCGCATTTACGCCGTCGCGGGCACGACCGAGCCGGGTGACTACTCCTCGGCAGCCGGGCTGGGGGTGTTTCGCTCCGACGATTCCGGCGAGACCTGGGCGCGGATCACCTCCGACCCGCGCCCCGCGCTGCGCATCGGCGGCGGCGATCTGCCCGTCCTGCGCGTCGATCCCACCAACCCCGACGTGCTGTACAGCACCGGCATCGTGACCACGAAGTCGAGCGACGGCGGCAAGACCTGGCGGTCGCTGCGCGGCGCACCCGGGGGCGATGACTACCAGAACCTGTGGATCAGCCCGCACGATTCGCGGATCATCGCCCTGGTCGGTGACCAGGGCGCGCTCATCACGCACAACGGCGGTGAGACCTGGAGCAGCTGGTACAACCAGCCTACCGCGCAGCTCTATCACATCGGCATCACCCCGACCTTCCCCTACCGCGTTTGCGCCGGGCAACAGGAAAGCGGCTCGGTGTGCATCGCCAGCCGTGGCAACGACGGTGAGATCACCGACCGCGAGTGGCGTCCGGTCGGCGCCATCGAGTACGGCTACGTGGCCCCGGATCCGCTCGACCCCGACGTGATCTACGGTGCCGGGCGCAACGAAGTCTCGCGCTTCCACTGGTCGACCGGCCAGGTGCAGAACGTCACGCCGATTCCCGTGCGTGGGCCCGAGGTGCGCGTCGATCGCACCCTGCCGCTGTTGTTTTCACCGCTCGACCCGCACACCCTCTACTACGCCGCCAACCGGCTCTACCGAACAGGTGACGGCGGCGCGACCTGGCAGGCGATCAGTCCGGATCTCGCGCGCGAGGCGGGCGCAGTTCCCGTAAGCGTCGGCAGCCTGCGCCCGAAGGGCGCTGAGGCGCAGCGCGGTGTCATCTATGCCCTGGGCCTGTCAGCGCTTGATCGCGGCACACTCTGGGCCGGCACCGATGACGGCTTTGTGTGGGTGACCAAAGACGGCGGCGGACAGTGGGCGAACGTCACGCCCGCCGCGCTCATTCCCTGGAGCAAGGTCACCCAGATCGAGGCCTCGCATTTCGATGCGGACAGCGCTTACCTCTCGGTGAGCCGCATGCGCATCGACGATCTGCACCCGTACCTCTATCGAACCCGCGACCGCGGCAAGACCTGGCAGTCGATCGCCGCCGGCCTGCCGCAGGACGCCCCGGTGAATGCGGTGCGCGAGGATCCACTGCGCCGGGGGATGCTGTTCGCCGCCACGGAAAGCGCGGTGTGGATCTCACTCGACGACGGCGAGCACTGGGATTCGCTGCAGTTGAACCTCCCGCACACCTCGATGCGGGATCTCGCGATCCACGATGACGACCTCATCGTGGCGACCCACGGGCGTTCGATCTGGATCCTCGACGACATCTCGCGGTTGCGACAGCTCAGCGGCGCCGCGATGCGCGAGGTGGTGCTGTTTCACCCGGCGAGCGCCTGGCGCGTGTACCGCAGCACCTGGACGGATACGCCGCTGCCGCCGGATGAGCCACTCGCCTCCAACCCGCCGGCGGGCGCGGTCATCGAGTTCTTCCTGCCGCGCGCGGCGAGGCGCCCGGTGAGCCTCGAGATACTCGACAGCCAGGGAGCCGTGGTGCGGCGTTTCCGCAGCGACGATGCGCCCGAACCGACCGCTGCGGAACTGGCGCGTGAACTCATACCGCAGTACTGGATCAAGCCGGCACGAGTGCTCCCGAGCCAGGCCGGTGTGCACCGCTGGGTGTGGGATCTGCGCTATGCCGCGCCTGCGAGCACGACTCGCGGCTATCCGATCTCCGCGGTCCCGATGGCGACACCGCGCGGACCGGAAGGGCCGCTGGCGTTGCCCGGAAACTATGTCGTGCGCCTCGAGGTCGACGGACGGCACCTCGAGGCGCCACTCACCCTCAAGGAGGACCCGCGCGAACAGCTGCCCCCGCAAGCACTCGCGGATCAACTGCACTTAGCCCGCGAACTTTCCAGCCTTCTCACCGACAGTTCGCGGGCGCTCCTCGCGGCAACCTCCGAGCAGGCACAGCTGAAGGCGCTGCACGCCACCGGCGCGGCGGCAGCGGCGGCGGTAAAGACCTATGCGGCGCGGCTGGAGGAGCTCCTGGGCACGACCGACAACAAGGCCGACGAGGCCGGCAAACCCGCGGTGCAGCCCAAGCCCTCATTGACCGACCTGCAGGACCACCTTGCGACGCTCTATACGGACGTAACCCGCGGTGACGGCGCCCCGACCGCGGCGCAGAAGAGCGCCACGCAAAGCGCCCAGAGCGCGTTGCTCCCGGTCCTCGCCGACTGGCGCAAACTTGAGAGTGATCTTCCGGACCTGAACAAGCGGCTGCGGGCGGCCGGGCTCGCCCCGATTCGCGCCGACATCCCGCCACCCCGGGACCTGAATGTCGCGGACCAGGACTGACCTGGTCCATTGGCGAAAATCGCTGCTGCGATTTTGTTGACAAGCCTTGGTCGCCTGGCGCCGCAGGAACTAACGCCGCAGCGTGTACTCCGCGCCGCAGTACGGGCACTTCGCCCAGCCCGTGTCTTCGATCGGAAGGTACACGCGCGGATGTGAGTTCCACAGGTACATCTGCGGCATCGGGCAGCACAGCGGCACATCCTCGGCGCTGACCTCGTACTGGTTCTGCGCGTTGGGCGCTATCAGCGGCCTGACCGTGGCAACCATGTGGACTCTCTTCGGAACGTTGCAGGAGCGCGGATTATACCTGTCCTCCCTTGAGCTTCATCCGCCTAAGGTCGCGTCCCAGATGCGCCTCACCGCAGCGCGCGCCTCACTGAAGTCGGTGGCCGGCACGAGCGCCGCCGCGTCATCGAGTGACAGACGATGCGCGGTCGCGCGATATGCCCGATAGGCCTGGGTGAGCACGTCCACGGTCGCCTGGGGCACGAGGTTCGCGGAGGCCACCGATTCGAGCTGGCGGATGGTGTCGGAAAACATCACCACCGGCGGGTATTGCCGCGCCCATTTCAGCGCCCAGTACTGGGCCAGAAACTCAATGTCGGCGACGCCGCCCGGATCCTGCTTGATGTCGAAGCGCGAGGCATCGCCGCGCGCGAGCTCCTTGCGCATGCGTGCGCGCATGCTGCGCACTTCGCCGCTCAACGTATCGCGCTGCACGTGGTTGCACAGCACCTCGAGCCGCACCGCTTCGAAGCGCGCCCGCAATGCCGGTGAGCCCGCCACCGCGCGGGCGTGCAGCAGCGCCTGGTGCTCCCAGGTCCACGCGTCCTGGCGCTGATACTCGGCAAAAGCTTCGATGTTGGTCACGAGCAGCCCGCCCTTGCCGCTGGGGCGCAGGCGTACGTCGACCTGGTACAGGCGGCCGGCGGCGGAGGTCATGGTGAGCAGGTGCACGATGCGCTGCGCGAGCCGCGCGAAGAACACCTGGTTGTCTATCGGACGCGCGCCGCTGGTCTCCTGGCGCTCACCGTGCGAGTCGTGCAGGAACACCAGGTCCAGGTCCGAGGAGTAGCCGAGCTCCATGCCGCCGAGCTTGCCGTAGCCCGCGGCGCAGATGTTCACCGGGCGCGCTGCCGCGCCGTCGCCGCAGGTGGGGACGCCAAACTGAGCCGTGATCTGCCGCCACCCCAGCTGCATCGCGCGCTCCACGATCAGCTCGGCGATGTCGGTGAGCCGGTCACTCACCTGCATGAGGGGCAGCGCGCCGGTGAGATCCGCAACCGCCACGCGAAACAGCGCGGCGCACTGAAACTCCCGCAACGCCTCAACCTGCTGTTCCGGATCATCCTCCTGCAGCTGCTCGAGCCGGGACTCAAGCTCGCGTGCGGCATCCGCGCGCGTGGGCACAAGCGACAGCAGCCGCTCATCAATGAGTTCGTCCAGCAGCAGCGGATGCGCCGCGATCTGCGTGGCGAGAAACTCCCCGTGCCGGCACAACTCGATGAGGCGCGCGCGCGCCGCGCCATTCTCCTGCAGCAGCGCGAAGTACGCCGAGCGCTTACCGGTCGCCTCGATGATTCGTAACACACGCCGCAGCACCGGCAGCTGCGCGCGCCCCTGCGCCACGTCGGCGAGCAGGGCTGGCAGGAGCGCCTGCAGACGCCGGCGCCCGGGCTCATCGAGCCTGCGCACCAGTGCCGATGAGCGTAGCTCCAGGAGCAGCCGCGCCGCTTCGCCGCTGTCGGTAAAGCCTGCGCGCGCCAGTGCCGCGTCGAGCGCCGCGGCCTCCGCCTGCGTGTCCCAGAAGCGCCCGAGATCCACGCGCACCGCGGCGTTGTCGGGCTCACCGCCGCCGAAGGTCAGGCGGAAATGCCGACTGACCCGTTCGCGCTGCCGCTCCAGTTCGCGGCTCAGCGCCGGCCAGTCGCTCGCCCCCATGGCGAGCGCCAGGCGCTCGCGCGACAGCGCGTCAGGGGGCAGCTGGTGCACCTGCGCGTCGGCGAGCATCTGCAGGCGATTCTCGAGCCGGCGCAGGAACACGTACGCTTCGCGCAGCTCCTGCGCCGCTGCGGCCGGCAGCAGCTGGGTCGCGCCGAGGCGCGCCAGGGCTGCGAACAGCGACGGCGTCTGCAGCCGCCGGTCGCGTCCGCCACGCGTAAGCTGCAGCGCCTGGACGATGAACTCGATCTCGCGAATGCCGCCGGGACCTGACTTGACGTGATCGGCGAGCTCGCGCCGCGCGACCTCGCGCTGGATGAGGGCCTTCATCTCCCGCAGGCTCTCGAACACCCCGTAATCAAGATAACGCCGGTACACGAACGGCCGCAGCGCGCTCGCCTCGATCTCGCCGTAGCGCTCCACGGCCGTGATCGGGCGGGCCTTCACATAGGCGTAGCGCTCCCAGTCACGCCCGTGCCGGGGCAGGTAGTCCTCGAAGGCTGCGAAGCTCGAGACCAGCGGACCCGAATCCCCGAACGGCCGCAACCGCAGGTCGACACGCACCACGAAACCCTCCGCGGTCGGCGCCTCGAGCAACCGCACCAGCCCCTGTCCCAGGCGGGTGAAAAACTCCTCGTTGGCAATGCCGTGCTCACCGTCCGTCTCACCGTGCTCCGGAAACAGCAGCACCAGGTCAACGTCCGAGGAGAAGTTCAACTCGCCGCCGCCGAGCTTGCCCATGCCGATAATGAGCAGCGGCTGCACCTCCCCGCCCGCCGAGCGCGGTTCGCCGTAGCGCGCAACCAGCGCGCGGCGCGCGTGCGCGAGGGCGGCGGGGATCGCCGCATCCGCAAAGGCGGTGAGCTCGGCCAGCGTCTCGCTCAAGGAAGCCCAGCCGGCAAGGTCCCGCCAGGCGATGCGCACCAGTTCCTGGCGCCGCCAGCGGCGCAGCGCCGCCTGCACCTGCGCATCCGGCGGTAAGTCCGCCGGCGGCGGCGGTGCGCGGCGGCCAAATTCCTCGCAGCTTATGGGCCGTTCGAGGTCGCCGCTTGCGATCAGTGACTCAAGCAGCTGCGCATCCCGCGCGCAAGATCGGGCCACGAAGTCACTGGCGGCGAAAACTCCGCGCACCGAGTCGCGCACCACCTGCGGGGCGTGTTCCAGGGCCGCGCGCGCCGCCGGGTTGGTGTTGAGCGCCTCGAGCGAGCGCTCGATGAGACCGGCAAGCTCCGCGCTAAGCGGTGCAGCGCCGCAGCCGGCGGCCAAGCGACTAGCTCAGTTCCAGACGTTGCCCCCAAGATCGTGGAACGCCGCGGAGTCCAGGCGGCGGCTCATGCCGTGGAAGCGCGACGACGCGGCATAGACCTGCGCGCCCTGCGAGGCATCGATCGACGCGGCGCCGCCTTCGATCTGGCTGTTGTCGATGTGCACGCTGGCCGCGCGCGCGGAAACGCCGACGCCGCTGGCGCTGATGTGGCTGTTGGTGATGTGAATCTCGCAGCCGTCCTCGGCGCTGACCGCGTCGCCGTCGAACACGAGGTTGCGGTTGTCGATGTGCAGCATGCGCGAGCCCTGGCAGATGATCGGCTCATGGCGCCGCTCCACCGCGGCGCTGGTGACGCTCGCGTCGCGCGAGCGCGTGCCGCCCGTGGCAACCTCAACAGCCGACGCGGCAGTCGCGGCCTTGATGCTGTAGCCGGGTCCGGCTTCCAGCACCCGGCCACCGGAACTCCCGCTACCCGGCGCGCCCTGTACGGGCTCGGCCCGCGCCGCCGCCGGTGCACTTTCCGAAACCCATGCGGCCCCGCCGGCAGCGGTGGGCGCCGGCGGCTCATCCTTCGCCGTGGTCGCAGCGCTCGTGGCCGCGCCGGGCATGGGTGCGCTGCCGGCCGCGGTTGCCGCGCCCGTGGCGCCGGGCGCCGCCGCAGCGGTGCCGCCAACTAACTCATCGGCGTGCACCATGCGCAGCTCCCCGGTGTCCTTCTGACGAACCGTGAACGTGCGGCTCTGCGGATCAGTCGCGACGATTTCTATCTTGTTGTTGCGCTCCAGGGCCGAACGGGCCCAGCTCATCTCGTCCGGTGCGGATCTGGCACAGGCGGCGAGTGCGAGGAGCGCGGCGCAGGTGGTCACGGCGCGGCCGGGGTAGCGGATAAAGCCCATGGTGAGCCTCCTTGAGCCGACGATAGCGCTTCAGCGGGGATGCGGGGAAGTAGTTGCGATGCAACATCGCAATGCGGCGACAAAAAAACAGGCCCCGGTGAAGGGGCCTGTAAGTAATGCGCGGAATAGGGGGTCTTGTCCCGCGGCTTTGGGGGTGGCGCCCGGCCTGGGGCCGGACGCGAACCCTTAACTGTTATGTAAAGACTATCGGCAGTTGTTTGCGGAATCGATACCTCTTTAGAGAGGTTCCTACATGTCCATACCGCCCATACCGCCCATGCCACCCGGACCGCCGGCGTGGCTGTGCTCATCATCCTTCGGGGCCTCGGCCACCATGACCTCGGTCGTGAGCAACAGTCCCGCCACCGAGGCGGCGTTCTGCAGCGCAAGACGGGTCACCTTGGTCGGGTCGAGGATGCCCGCCTCGAGCATATCGCCGAACTCGCCCGTGGCGGCGTTGTAG
>Ga0210384_10007054_pt1 | contig 11884 bp, 8 predicted proteins | sample IncBWH2MmetaG_FD_160574 | JGI IMG/M metagenome (GOLD analysis project Ga0210384, IMG submission 160574) | Forest soil microbial communities from Barre Woods Harvard Forest LTER site, Petersham, Massachusetts, United States - Inc-BW-H-2-M | ecosystem: Environmental > Terrestrial > Soil >... | reverse complement strand
TTTTTCTTCCCCAATCGTTCCAGGCCGCGCAGCCCCAGATAATCCTCGTACGTTTTTCCCTTCTTGTAGATCAGGTGCGCCAGCTCCATCGGCTCCAGCGTTCCATCCACAATCATCGCCGACCCTAGCCCCGTCCCTAGTCCCAGAAACAACATGCGCCCGCCCTTATAACTCCCCAGCGCTTGCATCGCCGCATCGTTCAGTACCTTCACCGGGCACCCAAACGCCTTGCCGAAGTCGCATTTCATCCACCCGCCCCCCAGGTTATGCGGCTCGCGCAGCGCATGCCCGTTAATGATCGGCCCCGGATACCCCAGCGACACGCGGTCAAACTTCCAATCCTTCACGCACTCCGCAACCACGCGCACCATCTTCCCCGCCGTCATCGTTGGCCCCGAGGGAATCTTCCGCGCCTCTTTCTGCCCTGTTGCCAGCATCTTGATGTGCGTGCCCCCCACATCGATCACCAGAACTTTGTGACTTTTCCCCGCCCGCCGGCTTTTCATCGTCGTCGCTCCATTGGATCCATGAGGGTACCAGTTTCAGAAGCCTGTGAGCACCAGTGCCGCGCCATACCTTAGCCCAGCCCGTAAGGGCTGGGAACTGTAGCGCCGGGCTTTCCCCCGGTTTGTGGGGGTCTCGACAATTTGTGTCGAGAAGCCCGGCATCTCTCGCCTTCCAATCGCAGTAGGCGCATCCTGGTTTCGATGGTGGGGCAATAAGTTGGGTCGCCAAACCACTTGTCCGGTAATCCGACTTACCACTTAGAAAGACTTACTATGAGTTTGTGATTTCCTTGTGCCAGTCGTGTTGGCAAAAGCGACACTGTCGGGCTTTCGGAGTTCGTGCCAATGCACCGCATCGACAACAGTAATTGAATCTAACCTCGGCTCGATGCTCGTCCAAAATCCTCTGCGCCGTTCGCTCTACAAACACATCCCAACCCTCGCGTGCCAGGTTCAAGACCTCCGGGTCATCAGACAAGCGGCGGCGCAAATGAGAAGGTTTGTTTCGAACCTCAGTCTGAGCGGCCCAGTCACTCCGCCCCTGCATGGCTTTGGCTGTGCCTACCAAATGCCCGTATGCCAGGCGTTCCCGCGCGGTCATCAGATGACCGTAGTAGCGGAATACATACCACGCCCTTCCTGTATCCATTCAAAGTCTCGCTGTTTCTTGTGAGCTAGATTGCTACCCAATCTTACTCAGAAATGGCGTGACGGTACCGCGGATCGTGAAATTCTGTCTTAATCGCACGATAAACTCGCCAATCGGCAAAGCGGAATTGCCCTCCGAAAGTCAGCGGCACTTGCCCGGTAATCCGACTTACCAGGAGTTAGCCAACTGCCTCGAGGCACGATTGCTTTGTGGACCAACTCTGTCGTGATCCCGCTGGGCTTGCTCTGGTGGCAAATTCGTTGTGTCCAGGGCAGGAGGAGCATACGGTGCGATAGAGAGGTCCAGATCGGAAATCCCTGCTTGAGATGCTGAGAAACTCTCTATAGTAATTCGACGTACCAAACCCCAGTCGCCAGAAAGTTTCAGAGGAGGTTCTCATGAATGCTTTTTCCAGCCCGCGCTTTCTTGTCATCTACTCGAGCGTGCTCACGCTCGTATTTGCTGCCACAGTTCTGGGCGGATTCGCGATGCTGCGAAATGCCCGGTTCGGCATCATCACCGCGCGTCGCATCAACATCGTCGAGCCGGACGGAACGGTGCGGCTCACCATCTCCAACCGCGCCGATTTTCCCGGAGGTTGGATTCATAAAAAGGAGTCTCCCCGGCCGGACCGGCGGGAGGCTGCAGGAATGCTGTTCATGAACGAGGAAGGCACCGAACAGGGCGGGCTGATCTGGGGGGCGAGCCAACTTCCTGACGGCACGATCGAGAACCACGGTCATCTGAGTCTTGACCAATATGAAGAGAACCAAATCTTTGCTCTGGATGCTGGGCAGGAAGGAAAAGACAAGTTCTCGCGGATCACGATTACGGATCAAGGAGATTACCCCGTCGAGGAAAAGCGGAAGGCGGAGGACCGGATCGGCAGGCTACCGGCGGAAAAGCAGGACGATGCCTGGGGGGAGTTTTTTGCGACGCACCGGCACGATGTGAATCGGCTAGTCCTTGGCCGCGCTCCGGATGGATCGGTGGGTCTGAGCCTGCGCGACGCCAGCGGCAAAGCCCGCATCTTGCTCAACGTTCAGTCCGATGGGAAGTCCGTGCTCCAATTCCTTGATGAGAGCGGCAAAGTGGTAAGCGAATTTCCAGTCCAGAAAAAGTGAAACTTTCCTTCGAAATATGGGCCCGTCATTTGTGGGACGAGTTGAAAATCGACCTGTTGAATTCACCGCGCTTACCGGACGAGTGGAGTCCTCGGACTGGACTTGTCCGGTAATGCGACTTACCAGGACTTACCCTGTCGTGAGGTTGACCAATTTGCGGATTCTTGGTGTCTAATCACGTAAATGACGAACGACGGTCCTCGAACTCGTATCTTACGGCGCATAGGCTACTCGTCAGCCAGCCTCTTGACCTTTGGTGTGATTGCCTTCTTCAGTGTGGGCATCCGAGACGCTCGACGTGCGAAACGTTTACGCGACGATATATGCAAACTGGAACTGGGAACATCCACGTTCGCGGACGTGAGCCGCATCTTTCCACAGTATGCGGGATATGTTCGGACCCATGACGACGTTCCATCATCATGCACTCCAGCGGGTTGCTTCTATGTCTTGTACGTTGAGAACCCAATTTCAAAGCTGATTCCCGTTTTCCCTCGAACGGGTTTGTTTGCCACAGTGCGAATTTCCGAAAACACCCTAAGAGCAAGGTCCCTGAGTATCGCGGAAGCAAAAGGACAGCGTTCCCGCGAAGCATTTGTCCAACAATCAGCAGACTCACATTTCAAAGAGGACACCCGCATCATTACAGAATCAAAAATGCCACGCAAAGGGGCGGCGGTCCCTTTTGAAAACTCCGCACGGTTCGTAGAGTTAGCAAATGAACTGAGACTGGGCTGCTTGGTGGTTCCGGGGCTTTGTCCTGAACCAGACGACATGCTGCCTTTCCTAAGGAAAAAGGTAGTGCCTGATTAACACGCTAATCGGTAAAGTGGGCTGGGGTACTCGATTAGAGTAGGATTGCCGGGTGCCCCATACGCCGCCCACGGGTGCGGGCTCTACTTGGAACCCGCAAAGAGTTCGTGTTGCGGTCCGTGCGCCGCTCCGGCGACCGCGCCGACTCGACCCGCGAGGACACCGCGCCGCTAGCCCCTGACACGTCAACGCATCGAAAACATGGATTCCACTTGTCCGGTAACGCGACTTACCAGGAGTTACTTGAGAGGCCAGGTTAGAGATTCACTTCGCGCTCGATGGAGTGAAGTGGAAAGTAAACGAAAATCCAAGCAGCTTTATGCGCACCTTGTAGTCCGCCGCAAGGTATATGACCGGCGCGTCGTCGCTGCCAGTGCGCTGCACTGTCACCTGCTCAGGTTCAAGCTGAATCTCATGCTCTTGGGCTTTGCGGATGACCGCGCTGCGGAAATCCTCATCCGAGCTCTGAGGAGTCAATCCGATTCGGGTTCCGACTTGCGCCGCGAGGTCCCGCATATCTCCGCGCAGTTCGAGGTTGGCCAACTCGCACGAAGCGATGGGCCAGCCCACGAAGACGGCCAGCGCCAGAACGGCCAATCCCAGGATGAGTTTGGCTTTCCCCACAATCCGTTTCAGTAGATAGGAATTAAGCTCGTTTTTCAACACGGACCGCGCGATGGGAACTTCTTGTTCCGGCTAGGGCCTGATAAACGCCGTTACCGGACAAGTGCCTTCCGTGTTCCAGCAAACCGACCAACGCGCGTAGAATGGCGGAACGAGGTGAGTCGTTTCCATGGGAGAAAAGCGAGACGAGAGCGCGGACCTGGAGCGATCGTGTCAGGGTATCTCAACTAGCAGTGCGACCTGCACCTACCCCGCGACCGTACGCTGCCCGACGTGTAATAAGTGGTTCTGCGATGCCCACGCAGAGGATGAGCAGTGGCATCAGTGCATGCTGTCAGTGCCTGATTAACGCAGCCGTTACCGGACAAGTGGCACTTAACATGCCCGCCCCGGCCAGCGCCTTCCTACTTCGTCCGCGCACCGCGCGCTTCCTCCTCCCCTGTCGGTGGTTCCCAAATGCTGGCCTCCATCAGCCTTCTCAGCCAGAAGCGTTGTGGAAGGTGATCACGCTGGATTGCGGTTGCAGTTGGACCCTCGGCCACTCTCGGAGAGGATTCCCTGAAGCTCGTTCGCGTCAAATTTCCCTTCGTGCTCAAGGCACAGGAGCTCATCTTCGGTCACCACACAATCCGCGACGCTGAAGACAAGCGTGCCGTTTTGTCGTCGGTACGGTCCGCTAACAGCAATCCCGGAATCTCGCAGCGCCTGCATGGCGACGCGGAAGTTTTTACGCTGTCTCCGAGTGGCAAATATGCGCATGTCACGTCCTCGGGGTGGTAGTCCAATTGTCCCTTCAAGTTTCCGTATATAACAAGGCGTGTATATTCAGGATGCGACTTAATGATAACAACTACTTATAGAGAGTTCCATTAACCTGCTTGGAATAGCAACCAAACCGTAAGACTTTCCCCAATCGGGCGGTCGCTCTTGTGAAATGGCCCGGACAGCCTAGCACAAGCACTCCTTACCGGAGGAACTATGACCATGGCCAAAGGCCAGACTTACGGGTGCCAGAATCGCGATTCCGGCTGCGAAGTCGAAGTAATCAAGTCATCGAGCGAGTCCAATTCAAATCCCAGATGTTCCTGCGGTGCCGAAATGAAGAAACCGTTTAAGGAGGTGGTTTTGCGAAGGCTGAACCCAGACGCGGAGGTTCTCGTAAGTTTCAAGAGGAATCCCAGCTAGACACGAAAAACCATGCTAAACAACCTGGGTTTCTTCTCCGGTGCGCTCTTTTTGCTTGCCGGTGCAGTACTTCTTTACGAAGGTGTATCGAATGCGGACGCGAGCCAAACTGCGGCAATCTTAGGCGGCGCCATGTTTTTTTCGATCGGATCGGCGCTCATGTGCACTGTTCTAAAGAATTGGTGGGAATGGAGGAGAGAGTGTCGAATATACCGAAACAAATAGTATCTCTTGCCGGGTGCCCCGGGGGCCGATTTTGCACCTGCGGCCTTTGACTTTCTCCCAATCCCAATTCAACATCCGCCCCGCTATCGCACACCATCCAAACCACTTAAAGTAATCCTTGACTAACGATACCGATATGCTATAATAGTGGTCACTCGGCACGTTCCTCCGTGCCCCGCAAACCCATGCTCGGCCGTCAGGTAGTCCTTCTAATTCCTCCAAAATCTCTCCATCCAAGAACGTTACTTTCTCGCCAACAGTCCACTCCCGTAAGTCCTTTACCTGCAACACTTATGGATCTCCCTGCAAGTGTTGCAAACAAAAGACTTACGGCGCGGCTAACCCCTTTAGATGCAACACTTACAAAAAACAGGGGGGCACATCCTTCCAGCCAAAAGCTCTTCTCTCTTCTCGCCCTACTTCGCAGACGTTCCGACGTTCCGATGCGCTTTTTGCATCCCGAACGCTTTTACGGGACGATTCTTCGCCTCGTGTTTTCAGTCTCACAGCCCATGAGACACTTTTGCGCGAAAGCCGCATTTGTAAATCCCTTGCTTTCTGTGCGTTGCAAACTCTCCGAAATTCATTTTCCTGTAAGTCCTTTGCTTGCCACTCTTACGAAAACTGCCGGGTGTATATCAAAGATTCCCATTCTGGAACTCAACCGCCTTCGCTCCACTTTGAATACAGCTTCGACTTTGCGACTTTCAGATGTGGGTAATTCACACGTTCCCATCCCCTGTATCCAACTGCACAGACGACTCCACCCTCCCTCGTGTATACAGTCCCTGTGCTATCCTCCCCTCTTTGCGTTCGGGGAATCGCCCCATTCCTTCTACGTTGGAGGTCGTCATGAATAAAACACTGCGAAACATCCTCATTGTCGTCGGCGTGCTGGTTGTCCTGATTCTGATCGTGCCGTTCCTAATTCCCGTCAATCAGTTCCGCCCCACCATCGAAGAAAAAGCCTCGGCCGCGCTTGGCCGCAAAGTGCAGCTCGGAAACCTGAGCCTCTCGCTGATCAGCGGCTCGCTCTCCGCTGAAGAGCTCTCCATCGGCGACGATCCCAAGTTCAGCTCATCGCCGTTCCTCACCGCCAAGTCGTTGAAAGTCGGTGTGGAAATCCTGCCGCTGATTTTCTCCAAGACCCTGAACGTCACCGGCGTCACCATCGACAGCCCGCAAGTCACGCTGCTTCACAACGGCGCCGGCCAGTGGAACTACTCTTCGCTTGGCACCGCCGCCGCAAAAGGCCAGCCTCCAGCCGCTAAACCAGCGGGCTCGACATCTGCTCCCGCCGATCTCACCATCAAAAAGCTTGAGCTCAAAAACGGCAGCATCATCGTCGGCGTGGCAAACTCCCAGAAGCGCAGCACCTACGATCACGTTAATGTGACCGCCTCCAACGTTGCCATGACGTCGCAGTTTCCTGTCACCGTCACCGCCGATCTCCCTTCCGGCGGCAAGTTCAAGGTCGACGGCGTGGTCGGCCCCATCGATCAAGCCGACGCTGCTCTCACTCCGCTCAACGCCAAGCTGGATGTCACCTCTTTGAATCTCGCTTCGACCGGTTTCCTCGATCCTTCCCTGGGACTTGGCGGCATCGTGGATCTCGATGGCACCATCACTTCGCAAAACGGCGAAGCCGAAATCAAGGGCAACGCAAAACTTTCCAAAGCGTTGCTGATTGCCGGCGGCTTGCCGGCCGGAGTCCCCGTGATCGTGGATTTCAATAGTAAATACAATCTCCGCAAGAATACCGGCGTCCTGAATCCCTCTACGCTGAAAATCGGCAGCGCCGCCGCGCACCTCCACGGTACTTATGAATCCGCTGGCGAAGCCACTGTCGTGAATATCAAAGTGGAAGGGAAGGACATGCCCGCGAAAGATCTCGAAGCCTTTCTTCCCGCGCTCGGCATCCATCTTCCGAAAGGCGCTTCTCTGGCGGCGGGCACGCTCAGCACCGATCTCAATATCACCGGCCCCACCAACAAGCTCGTCACCAACGGAACCGTTGGGCTCTTCAAGGCAAAGATTGCAAACTTTGACCTCGGATCCAAGATGTCCACGATTTCCACGCTCACCGGGCTGAAGACTGGACAGGATCTCGACATCGAGAAACTTACCAGCAATTTGCGCATGGCTCCCAACGGCCTCGATGCGGAGAATTTCCTCGCCGTTGTTCCTGCGCTTGGCACTCTCAATGGCGGCGGCACCGTGGATTCCAAGAACAACCTCGATTTCAAGATGGCCGCCACACTGGCAAACTCCGCCACTTTTTCCTCTTCTGGCGGCGCGCCCGTCGCGGGCATCGGCGGCGTTTTGGGGGCCATCGGTGGAGGCAAAGGCAACTGTAAGGGAACCACAATTCCTTTTCTGATCCATGGCACCACCGCCGATCCGAAGTTTGTCCCCGACGTTGGCGGAATCGCCGCGAGCCTCGTCAAGTCCCAGCTTGGCTGTGCCGGCGGAGCCGCTTCAAGCGTGGCCAAACTCCCAGGGCAGGGCCAGAATCCCGCCGACGCCGTAAACGCCCTCGGCGGCCTCTTCAAAAAGAAAAAGCCGTAGAACCAGAGGAAGGAAACTCAAAATTAGAAAATCGAAATTGGAAATTAGAAATCTGAAAATTTGAAATTGGACAATCGAAAATCAAAACGGATGTTTTACTCGTAGCGCAGCGCAACCATCGGATCGACACGCGTCGCGCGCCGCGCCGGCACATAGCACGCCGCGAGAGCAACAGCAGTAAGCACGATCACCACGCTTGCAAACGTCAGCGGATCCGCCGCGCTCACACCGAACAACAAGCTGGACATCAAGCGCGTGAGTCCTAGCGCCACGAGAATCCCGATGACTTCGCCAGCGAGCGCTAATTTGGCGGCTTGCGCAATGACGAGCCGCACCACGTCGACGCGCTCCGCGCCCAGCGCGACGCGGATTCCGATTTCCCGTGTGCGCTGCGAAACGGAGTAAGAAACGACGCCGTAAATTCCCGTCGCCGCCAGCAGCAACGCAACTCCGGCGAAAACACCAAGCAAAACCACATAGAGCCGCCGCCGCGCAACAGAATCCGAAAGAATCTGATCCATCGTCTGAATTCGCGATACCGGCTGATTCTTGTCCACCGACCAGATGCCGCTCTTGACCGCGGAAACCATTCGAATTGGATCGCCGTCGGTGCGTACCACCATGACATTGAAGATCTGTCCGAACTGATAATAGGGCCAATAAATCATTGGCCCCACCGCCGCGTCCAAGCCGTTGGTTTTCACGTCGCCGACAACGCCGACGATTTCGCCGGTGAGCGGAGGGCCCCAATCCTTCATGGTGATGTGTTGGCCGATCGGGTTGTCGTTCGAATGGGGCCAAAACTGCCGCGCCAATGTTTCGTTGATGAGCATCACGCGCGCGGCGTTGAAATTGTCGCGCTCGGTAAAAGAGCGTCCTGCGAGCAACGGAATTCCCATCGTGGAAAAATATTCGGGGTCCACAACGCGAATGTCGGCACCGGGTTCGTCGCCGAGGCGCGGCGCGGGGCGGCCTTCGATCACGAATTCGGTGCTTGGTCCACCGGTGATAGGGAGTGCGCTCACCACTCCGGCGGAGCGCACGCCGGGGAGGGCGCGGACGCGCTCGAGCATTTGGTGCAAAACCGTCGCGGCTTTCGAATCGCCTTCGGGATATTCCTGAGGTGAAAGAAAAATTTGCAGAGTGAGAACGCGGTCGGGATTGAACCCGGGCTTCACCTGCAAAATTTGCAGGAGACTGCTTCCCAAGAGGCCCGCGCCAACAAGGAGAATTGTCGCGAGAGCATATTGCAGCATCGTGAGAGTGCGGTTCGAAATCCGCAGGCTGGGCCCTGGCGATTCCCAGGCACCTTCTTTGAGAGGCGCGTTCAAATTGACTTTGGCGCCGGCGAGCGCGGGAGCGAGACCGAAAAACAGTCCGGAAAAAAGAGAAACGGCCAACGCAAAAACGAAAACGCGCCAATCCAAATTAATTTCCGCGAAGCGCGGCAAGTCTTCGCTGCCTTGCGTGCGGATCAAAGTCAGCCCCGCTTCCGCGATAAAAAGCCCTACGGTTCCTCCGAGCAGCGAAACAAAAATGCTTTCCGTCAGCAACAGGATGGCGAGACGCGCGCGGCTGGCGCCGAGTGCTAGGCGAACGGCAATTTCCTTGCGGCGAGCGTTGGTGCGAGCCAGCAACAAATTGGCGACGTTGGCGCAGGCAATGGACAGGAGCAATCCTACGGCAAAGAGGAGGATGACCAGGGCGGGGCGGATCGGCGCGACAAGACTTTTGTGCAAAGTCTCCGCACTCAGCGTGAGGCCCGGATCGTCCACGCCGGGATTTCTTTTCTCCACACTTTCGGCGAAGGCCGTCAATTCTCCCTGGACGCTACCGAGTAATTCACCACGCTTGCGATCGGCAAGGACGGTGAGCAGATGCGCGCGGCGGTTGTTATGCAAAGAGCTTCCGGGCACCAGCGGACACCAGACCTCCGATTGCTCCGGATAATCGAATCCGTCCGGCATCACGCCGATCACCGTGAAAGGCTCGGTGTTCACTTTGAGCATTTGCCCCAGAATTTTTTTGTCCGCGCCGAAGCGGCTCTGCCACAGCCCGTAGCTGAGGACCACCACGCGATTGTTCCCGCCGGGCTGATCGTCTTCCGGTTGGATGGTGTGGCCCAGCAGCGCGTTGCTGCCCAGGACGTTGAAGAAATTTCCGGAGACGAGGGCGCCGGAAACTTGCTGCGGCTCGCTTCCGCCGGTGACGTTGAAAGCCCACTGGCGATACGCAGAAGCATTTTCAATTGTTTTTGCTTCGCGTTCGAGATCCAGAAAAGTGGCGTAGGTCACGCCAAAGGAAGAGAAAGTCACGCCCGCGGCGGGGGCGCCCGGGTGTGATTCCGCGACGCGCAGAAGGCGATCTTGATTTTGATAGGGCAATGGACGCAGAAGGACGCTGTTCACGACGGAAAAGATGGTGGTGGTGGCGCCCATGCCGAGTGCCAGAGTCAGCACAGCAATCGCGGTGAATCCAGGATTCTTTCTCAGCAAGCGGAGAGCGAAGCGAAAATCGTGAAAGAAGAGTTCCAGCAGCGGCAGCCCCTCGCGCTCGCGATAGATTTCTTTCGCCTGTTCGACGCCACCGAGTTTGATGATTGCGCAACGGCGCGCTTCTTCGGGATTCATGCCCGCGCGGAGATTGTCTTCGATGTGCAGACGGAGATGATTCTCGAGCTCCGCGGCAATATCCCGGTCGCGCCGCCCCTTTCGAAACGACGCGCCAAGCCTCGAAAACCACGCCCGCAGCCATCTCATAACGCCTCCTGCCACTCGCGACTCCAAAAGCTTTGGCTTGCGACCCGTGACTTCAAAAAAAATCATTCGTAGCGCAGTGCTACCATCGGGTCGACGCGCGACGCGCGCCGGGCGGGGAGGTAGCATGCGCCGAAGGCGACGCAAGCTAGAAGGAACAGAACGCCGCCGAAGGTGAGCGGATCCAGCGCGCTCACGGCGAAAAGCTGGCTGGTCAAAACGCGAGTGAGAGCAAGTGAGACAAGCAAGCCAGCGAACAGGCCGAGGCCTGCCCGGAGCATTCCCTCGCGTGAAATGAGTGCCAGGACATCGCGTCGTTGCGCGCCCAGAGCCATACGGACGCCAATCTCGCTGGTGCGCTGGACGACGATGTAGGACATCACGCCGTAAATCCCGACGGCGGAGAGGAGAAGCGCCAGCGCTCCAAACGCGGAAAGCAGCGCCATGATGAAACGGCGCTGCGCCAGTGAATCAGAGAGAATCTCCGTCATGAGAGCGGGATTGAAGATCAGCGTGTTCTTGTCGATGGCCCAAATTTGTTCCTGTATGGCGCGCGTTAGCGCCGCGGGAGCAATCGAGCTACGCGCAAAAAGGACGGTCGCGTAGTTAAAGGGAAATTGAGAGTAGAGCAGATAGGCCTGAGGTGTCGCGGAAGAGTCGAGGCCGTATTGATGGACGTCGCCGACGATGCCGATGATTTCCGCCCACGGCCGATCGTCACGGCGTCCGCCCAATTGGATTCGTTTGCCAAGGGGATTCTTCCCAGGAAAGATTTGGCGCGCGGTCATTTCGCTAATGATGGCTACCTGGTTGGTTCCGGCGGCATCCGCCTCGGTGAACAGGCGGCCGCGCAGCAGTGGGATCTGCATCGCGCTGAAATAACCCGGACTGACGATGTAGCGGTCGACCGAAGGAACTTGTGGATCGGGGATGCGCTGATCCTGAATGATAAATCCGCACTGATCGAAACTGCCGAAGCTTCCGGCAATGGGTGGCGTGCTGGTGAGGCCCGCGGAATCGACACCGGGAATCCTGCGCACGCGAGCAAGCACTTCGGTTTGGGTGCGAACGACAGCCCGGTCATCGCCATATTTGGCACCGGCGAGCAAGAAATTCAGTTCGTATAGATTCTGAACATTGAAGCCAGGATTGACGTTCCAGACGTGCACGAAGCTCTTTAGCAAAAGGCCCGAAGCAACGGTGAGGACGAAGGCGAGGCCAACTTGTGCGGAAACGAGGAAACCACGAATCCTGCTGCGCGACGATCCTCCCACAGAGCGCGAGGATTGCTGCAGGGCTTCGCGGTGATCTGCCCGCAAGGTCTCCAGAGCTGGCGCAAGTCCCATAAAGATTCCCGTTGTGGTGGTTATTGCCAAGGTGAAGAGCAAAACCCCGGGATCGAAATGAACTCTGTTCAAGAGCGGAATTTCCGCG
>Ga0210384_10007053_pt1 | contig 11887 bp, 7 predicted proteins | sample IncBWH2MmetaG_FD_160574 | JGI IMG/M metagenome (GOLD analysis project Ga0210384, IMG submission 160574) | Forest soil microbial communities from Barre Woods Harvard Forest LTER site, Petersham, Massachusetts, United States - Inc-BW-H-2-M | ecosystem: Environmental > Terrestrial > Soil >... | reverse complement strand
AGTTCGAAAAAGTTTCAGACTCCCTCGGTCCTGACTTCCTGCGGCCTGTCGCCGGCCGCGGCATCGCTACCGCTGACTACGACAATGACGGCGACATCGACATCGCCATCAATAACCGGGGCGATTATCCCGAGCTCCTCCGCAACGATGGAGGAAATCTCAACCACTGGCTGGAAGTTCTGCTCATCGGCACGCGTTCGAATCGCGATGGCATCGGCGCTTCGTTAAAGTTAACTTCCGAAGGGTTCGTGCACGTCGAACAGTCCAAAGGTGGCATGAGCTATATGTCGGCAAGCGATCCAAGGATTTTCTTTGGCCTCGGCAAACGCACCAAGATTGAATCCTTGGAGATTACTTGGCCCAGCGGCCAAGTGGACAAGCTGACGGGTCTGCCCGTCGATAGAATCATCGCCGTAAAAGAAGGCACAGGAATTGTTGCACGTTCGTTTCCCAGAATAAGGCCAAAGGCGGCAAGCCAATGAGAGGACGGAACTCAATCGATCTGGCAAGAATGGATTGCTCCTCGCCCAATTTTTCGCCGCGGCAATCTCCCGTCTGGATAAAGCAAAGGCCGTGAATCCACTCCGCCGCCGTTTCCTTGCTTCGTCTTCCGTCGTTCTGGGCAGTGCCCTGTTGGACGCACTTACCAGCCCGCTGTGGAAATGGAAACGCTCCATGCTCCTCGAAGCGGCGGCTGCAACGAATCCACAAGCGCCGAAACCGAGCATTTCCGCTCCACCAGCGGCCTCGCCCGTCGTGTTCGTCGACGTGGCCAAGGAAGCCGGCCTAAATTCCCCGAATGTCTGGGGCGGCATCGATCAAAAAAAATACATCATCGAAGCCAAAGGCAGTGGACTCGCTTTTTTCGACTACGACAACGATGGCTGGCTGGATATTTATTTGACGAACGGAACGCGCTTCCATACCGATTGGCCGCCCGGGACGGCTCCCACCTCCCATCTGTACAAAAACAACCGCAACGGAACTTTCACCGATGTCACGGAAAAGTCCGGCCTGGCTCGAACGGGCTGGCAGACGGGCGTCTGCGTGGGGGACTACGACAATGACGGCTGGGATGATCTCTTTTGCTGCTTCTGGGGACACAACATCCTGTTTCACAACAACGGAGACGGCACGTTCACCGACGTGACTCGCAGAGCTGGCGTCTACAACGAAGAAATCCGCTGGGGTGCCGGCTGTACTTGGCTCGACTACGATCGCGACGGTCACCTTGATCTCTTCGTTTGCAACTACATCAAGCTCGATCCAAAAAACACTCCTTCGCCGACCGAGCCTCCCGTTTGCCAGTGGAAAGGCATTCCTACCATGTGCGGCCCGCGGGGTCTTCCTGGCGACACCAACGTTCTTTATCACAACAACGGCGATGGAACTTTCACCGATGCCTCCGAAAAATCCGGCATCTTGAAACCCGGCCCGCGCTATTCCATTACGCCCGTTTCCTACGATTTCGATAACGACGGCTGGCCGGATATCTATGTCGCTGTCGATTCCGAACCCAGCATGCTGTTCCACAACAATCACGACGGTACGTTCACCGATGTCGCGGTCATCGCCGGCTGCGCTTACAGCGAGAATGGCCATGAGCAGGCCGGAATGGGTGTAGCCGTGGCCGATTACGACTGCGACGGCTGGTTCGACATTTTCAAAACGAATTTTGCGGACGACACCTCGAACCTCTACCACAACAACGCGGACGGCACCTTTAGCGATGTTACGTTTTCTTCTGGAATCGGAATCAACAACCAATACGTTGCCTGGGGCTGCGGCTTCCTCGACTACGACAACGATGGCTGGGCTGATCTTCTCCAGGTCAACGGACACGTGTACCCGGAAATCGAGGGCCACGAGACCGGCCAGACATTCAAGAACCCGCGCCTCGTCTACAAGAACCTGGGGGATGGACGGTTCAAAGACGTTTCCTCCGAGATGGGCACCGGCATTAGCGAGCGATTCTCGAGTCGCGGCGCCGCGTTCGGCGACTACGACAACGATGGCGACATCGATGCCCTGATTCTGAATATGAACGATGGGCCTTCTCTTCTGCGCAACGACGGCGGAAACAAGCAAAATTGGATCAAAATCAAACTGATCGGGACCAACTGCAATCGCACCGCCATTGGCGCCCGCGTCCGCGTTGTGACCGGCAAGCATGCTCAGATGGATGAGGTCCACAGCGGCACAAGTGTCATGTCGCAGAGCGACCTGCGGCTGCACTTCGGCATCGGAAAAGCTCAAAAGGTGGATTCTATCGAGGTGAAGTGGCCGACTACCCAGAAGATGGAACGGTTCACGGATGTGAGTGCCAACCAGATCCTTACCATCCGCGAGGGCAGCGGTATCGTCGCGGCTGTCAAACCCAAAACCAAATAGGCAAATCAAAAAAGCAAAACCAAACGGCTCGCTCCGGCTTTACTAACGCGGCGGAGTTGCCGGCGGCTGGTCCTTTAGAATAATCACAAACTGCCGGAGTTCCCGCCGCTGCCGTTCGAGGTCGGCAGCCTCCGTTTCCTCGGCCCGCTCATAGGCTCGAAACTCCAGTTGCGCCTTTCGGTTCTCGCCTGTTCGTTGATAAGCCAGACCGAGCTGGCGGTGGGCTTCGCCAAGGTTCGCGTTTACTTCAATGGCCTGCTGGTAATCGCGAATGGCCCGCTCGAAACTGCCTTGCGCGAAATGCAGAATTCCCATCTGAAGGTAGGCTTCGCCGAGCTGGGGATCGATCGTCACGGCTTTCTCGAGCAGCGCTTCGGCCTGTTTCGAGCCCGCCGGATTCTCCGATCCCTTTTCGCGCTTCCAGATGCTTATCGCATAGTAGTAGTTGGCCAGGGCATTCCCAGGCTGCTCCTCGGCGAATCGCGCCAGTTTCTGTTCGCTGCAAGGCAGCGGCGCGGGAGACGTCATGGCAATCTTGCCGAGGAAGAGATACGGAGCTGGGTCGGCTGGTTGCAAGTCAGAAGCATCGCACAGGCGCCGGGCCGCTTCTTCCCACGAACCGCCCGCGTAGAGAGCCGCGCCGAGCCCGGTCAGCATTCTTGCAGATTTCGGATGCGCCGTGGACCCCCGCGTAAAAACCTCTACTGCTGGCTCCGCCGCTTTATGGAGCAGCAGCTCCGTACCCCATTCGAAATAATTCTGTTCACTGGCGTCCATATGAGCAGCACGCTCGTACTCGCGGACCGCTTCGAGAGGGTCGTTCAATTGTTCATCAAGTTCGCCCAACAAGCGGTGTCCTTCTGCATGGTCTCTGACGGCAAGTGCTTTTCGGACTTGCTCGCGAGCTCCCGCGAAGTCACCCTTGGCTCGGTAAGCCAAAGCCAGCTCGTACGGCTTCCCGGAGCTGCCCGTGGAGGCGCTCTCCGGCAGGCTGGATTTCAGCGCCTGCGTTTCCCTGGCAAGCGATTCGCTGGTCTTCGAACTGGCTGCGGACCCATGCAAACCGAGATTGCTCCAATCGGTTACACCCGCCACGGTAAAGTTCGGCTCATCCTTGAATTCCATCGCAGACGGCGACGCCGCGGAAGATTCGAACTTTACCGATCCGATCGTATGGAGCAGCACATCGACGTGCTTTTTGTCTCCCGGCGACAAGACCAGGCCCTCGACGACCGAATCGATCCATCCAGATTTTGCCGCCCGCACGGTGTATGTGCCACGGTGATCGGCGGAGAGGACGAAAGTCCCGGTTGCGTTCGTTTTCGTTTCGACGATCGCTCGCCCGCCCTGCTCTTCAAGAAGCACGGTAGCACCGGCGACCGGCTTTCCGGCGGTGTCCTGAATCGTGCCTTCGACAGTGACCGCAAGGTGCGGGGAGGGATTTTGCCCGAAAGCCGCCGCGCTCGGCAAACTCATGAACGTGGCAACCAGTATGGCGAGGGCCCCGCTTCTTCGATTCCGCGTCCTTCGAAAAGGGCGCCGCGAACTGTGCCAGCAGTTTATCATCTCGTGTTTGTCGAACTTCGACATGTTCTATCTCGCGCAACCGTCACGAAGGACGTATCCGCGCCGCCCATCCGCCCCCGGGCGCCAATTTGATCCTCAGCTTCGTGGTTTTGTTAACCTGACGTTTCACTCGCTTGTAGTCACTCGCGTACCTGTCGGCATTCACGCCGTCCTCGTACGCGTCCAGCCAGAAGCTGCCTTCCGGTAAGAAGGAGAAATCCACTTCCAGTTCGCGTCCTGTCCAGTCGGTCATCGCCCCGAGATACCAGTCTTTTGCATTTCTTCGCGCCAAAAGGACGTACTCGGCGATGCGCGCATCCAGAACCTTGGTTTCGTCCCAGGTCGTCGGCACGGCCGCAAGAAATTCCATGGCCTCGGGTTCGCGAAGGTAATTCGACGGGCTGTCCGATAACATCTCTAAAGGGCTCTCGAAGACCACATACATCGCAAGCTGCTGGCAGCGAGTTCCCAAAGCCATCGGCTGGTGGAAAATGGGGGCAAATGTGGCTTTCGTCGCGTTCCGCATTGCCCCTGGGGTGTAATCCATGGGACCGAGAAACATTCTTGTAAAAGGCAGCGTAACGTTGTGTTTCGGTTCGGAGTCTGCGCTCCACTTGCTCCACTCCATCCCGCGGACTCCTTCTCCGCTGATCATGTTCGGCCACGTGCGAGTCATGGTGACCTGTTTCTGCCCACCGTGAAAATCGACCAGCATTTTGCGCTTGGCCGTTTCGCGGCTGACCTGGTGGTAAAAGTTGATCAACCGTTGGTCATCGCGCTGCATGAAGTCGACCTTAATCCCTTTGATACCCCACTTGGCGTACTGATCGAGCGCGGGAATGAGTTGATCGTCGAGCGACTTCCAAACCACCCAAAGAATAATGCCCACGTTTTTTCCTTTGGCGTAGGCCGTCAGCTCTTCCATATTTATTCCTGGAACGACTTGGAGCACGTTTCCGAGCTTGTACCACCCTTCGTCCAAAATGATGTAGGGCAGGCCGAATTTCGCGGCAAAGTCAATGTAGTACTTGTAGGTCTCGGTGTTGACTCCAGATTTGAAGTCCACCCCGTAGATATTGGTGTCGTTCCACCAGTCCCACGCCACTTTGCCTGGCTTAATCCATGAACTGTCTTGCAACTGCGATGGCTTCGCCAAAAGCCACACGAGTTGATTGGTGAGCAGGTCTCCGTCCCGCTCAGCGATGCCCAGCAGTCGCCATGGAAACGTGCGCGTGCCGATCGTCGCGGCGATGTAGTCGGCGGCTTCAACCACTCTGAAGTCGCGGTCTCCTTCCAGCTTTTCTTTTAGAGGGTACGGGGGAAAACTTCCGGAAAGCGCAGGTCCACCCGTGCCGCGCAGCCACATTCCCGGATAATCTTCCACGTCCGATTCCGCTATGGCTACTTTAGCGCCGCCACCCGCATCCACCACGACAGGCATGGTTCCAAGGAACGCCGGAGCGATCTCGCTCAAATGCTGTGGCACATACTTTCGCTCATTGTGCGAAAACATGCTGTCTTCCTGGGGGTAAAAGGCGATGGAATCTCTCGGGAAGTTGAACTTCACTTCTTCGCCGTATATCTTCACCTGCGGGTCTCCCAGCGAGGTCTCAAACCGGTAGGCGGCCCCTTCGTTGTAGGCCCGGAAAACCAGCGCGTAGCTGCCGTCCATTTCGAGGCGCAGCTCGTTGTAGCTCTCGCGAATCTTCTCGAATTTCTGATGGACTTCGGGCTCGATCACCCGATTGGTGCTGCTTTCCTTCGCCGCTCGGACTTTCGGCTCCAGTCCCAGCTTTTTGTGGTCGACGTCCAAGGAGAGCGCGCAATCCTCGACGATGGCGCCACCTTTCAGGAGCACGTCGTAACGGATGCGATTGGCGGTGCGGATTCTAAGCTCGATTCTGCCGTCGGGTGATTTCAAGTCGTAACTCGATTGCGCCGCGGCGTGCCCAGCCAGCAGGAATGCGGGAACGATCCATGGCAGCGTGTTTTTCCGCAGTCTGTTCATAAACACCCTTCCCCCAGGAATCGGCGGCCAGGTCCCGACTGGCCCATTTCCGCCGCATGAGAATTATTCCGACGCTGATGCCCGCATTCTACACCTGTGACAAGTGCCTGCGGCAAGCACACCAACTCGTATAGAACGGCAGCCTCGCGAGAGCCGACTCGTCGAGAAGTTCAAGGATGGGGTCCATCCTTCGGGGCCACGTCCTAGGCAGGAGCCTCTTGCTGGTACTCCAGCCAGTATCTCTCGCGATCATCATTCTGGCCGGAACGCTTCTTTTGAATGTCATTTTCTGGTAGAAAAATCATGGCCCTGCGCACCCGTCCAGCGATTGGCATCCTTTTTTCACATCTCGGACGGGTTTCGGCGTAGACCAAAGCGTAGAACAGATTGATGACACGACGGTTGACGATCGTTGAGCGGTTTCGTGCCCGATTTGGCGGGGACCCGCGCGTCTATCGCGCCCCCGGACGTGTCAACCTGATCGGAGAGCACACCGATTACAACGAGGGCTTCGCGATGCCAGCGGCCATCGAGTTTTATTGCTGGGTCGCCGTCGGCACCAGAGAGGATCGCCAGCTGCATATCTACTCGGAGGAGTTTTCAGCTGCGGCGGACGCGGATTTGTCTTCCGCGGCACAGCAGCCTTCCAAAACGTGGAGCGACTATCCCATCGGCGTGGCCCTGCAACTCGAACAGGCTGGTTTTCAGCTTCGCGGAGCGAATCTTCTCATTGAAAGTGAAGTCCCCATGGGCGCGGGCCTTAGCTCTTCCGCGGCCATTGAGGTGGCGACCGCGCTGGCCCTCGCGGATCAGTCTGGCTGGTCCCCGGAGCGACTTCAATTGGCGCTGCTCTGCCAAAGAGCGGAAAATGAATTCGTCGGCGCGCGGGTCGGGATCATGGACCAATTCGTCTCCCTATACGGAGAAAAGGACCACGCGCTGATGCTCGATTGCCGCGCGCTGCGCTTTGAGTCTCTCTTGATTCCCAATTCCGTCAAACTGGTGATCAGCAACACCATGGTCAAGCACGAACTGGCCTCCAGCGAATACAATCGCCGTCGCGCGGATTGCGAGGAAGCCGTCCGCCGCCTACGAGAGTGTTTGCCGGGGATTCGCGCTCTGCGAGACGTAAGCGCCGAGCGGCTGGAACAGCATCGCAGCGTGCTTTCTGAAGTTGTCTACAAGCGCGCCCTGCATGTTGTCGGTGAGAACGCGCGCGTGCTCGACAGCGCGGAGGCCCTCCGCTCCGGTGATATCGAGCGGTTCGGAATGCGCATGGCCGAATCGCATCGCAGCCTCCGGGATTTGTACGAGGTCAGCTGCCCGGAACTGGATTTGATGGTTGACCTGGCGCACCAGCAAAAGGGAGTTTACGGCGCGCGCATGACGGGCGGTGGCTTCGGCGGGGCTACCATCAATCTCGTGGACGCTCGCTACGCCGGAGAATTTAAAGAAAAAATGGCCAAGTCCTATCAGAAAGAAACTGGCCTCGTGCCCCAGATCTACATTTGCAGACCGGCCGAGGGGGCGGGCGCGTTTCCGTCCTCTGATCTTTGACCTGATCCCCGCCTGTGCCCGAAACAGCTAGATGACTTCTGGAGAACTGGCAGCGATTTCAATGCGCAGCTGCTGCGTACCCAGCTGGGGATGTGTTGCCGTGAGCCGCACCGTTCCCGGTTGTTCCTTCGCTCGAATCCAGATAGCGCCCGTTCCGCCGATCAGCGCAAAGGGGTTGTCGCCAATAATTTCCGCGGGGCCTTCCAGGTCCAGCTTGATGGCGTCGTTTGCAAATGGCCGGATGGCGCCAAATTCGTCGGTTACGCGCAAAACGACACGGGTGGAATCAGCGCCATCCGCGTTGAGACGGGCGTCGTCAGGCAGCAGTGCAAATTTCTGGTCGACGCCTCTGCCGGACAGAGTCTTGACAATCGCTTGCTTTCCGTCCACATAGCCTTCCATCCGGAGATCTCCCCAATTGCCCACGGCTTGCCCCAGATCAACGACAAACGGCGCATAGCGAAGGTGGGCAAACTCGGTTTTGTTTGGATCGGCTTCCGCCACCAGCTTGCCGGCAATGTAAAACTTAAGGTGATCGCAATTAGAACAGACAACCGCCTTGGTGAATCCGATCGATTCGTCGCCGCGCGCCCAGTGAAATGCAGGCTCGAGCACGACTTCGTCCGAGGGATCGCATTGTGACTTGTAGAAACCGGCCGCAGGCTTGGGTTCCCTGAAAATGTCGGTCACTCCGTGATAGCAGATGCGCTCGCCGCTTCCAAAGTCTCCATGCGTGTTGTAGTCAAAGGCGCACCAGCCGATGCCGCCGGCGTATTGCACATCGGAAGCTAGCTGGTTGTGAATACGCGCATGACGCATGGTGTGCTCCGTCAGACGCTCGACTTGATCGATCGTCTTCGTGGGGTACGTGTGACCCACGAATTCCGTGTTGAGATAGCGGGGGTGGTTTGGCGGTTTCAGAGGGAATCCAAAATCGTTCATGGTAAAAACATCTTCCAGAAATTCGGAGGATTGGAAATAGCGGATCCCGCCGGTCTGACGTGTAGGATCGAGACGGTGAGCTAAAGCGTTGGTGCGCGTGTAGAAATCGTGGTCGTCCTTCGATTCGTTGACGCGCACGCCCCACAAAATAATGCTGGGATGATTCCAGTCGCGGCGAATCATGCGGCCCACGTTGTCGATGGAGACCTGCTTCCACGCTTCGTCCCCGATGTGCTGCCAGCCGGGTATTTCTTCGAGGACCAGCAGCCCCATTTCGTCGCAAGCATCGAGGAAATGCCGCGATTGCGGATAGTGGGATGTGCGGACGATGTTGCATTTTAGGTTTTTACGCAAGATTCGCGCATCGCTCCGCTGGGCGCGGCCCGGCATCGCCTGGCCCACAAACGGAAATGTCTGATGGCGGTCAAGGCCGCGCAGCTTGATGACCTTGCCATTCAGCTCGAAGCCGTGATCGGTAAACTGCGCCTCGCGAAAACCAACCGTGCGGCGATCCTGATCGACTAGCTCGGATCCCCTCAGCAAGCGCACCTGAGCGGAATAAAGATTCGGATGCTCAAGGTCCCACAGCTTGATCCCGCTAAGGGGGTCGAAGTGCACGGTATGCGCCACCGGGTCCGGTCGCGCCTCCGACGCCGGAACGCGTTCGGTCGCCTTGGCCACCACACGGTCCCCTTCGCGGAGCTCGGCCTCTAGTGTCAGCGTCTCGCGCGACGCTTCCATATGCTGAAGGAAGCAGTCTAGATCGCATCCGGGGTGTTCGCTGAGCACCGCTTTTGGCTTCGCAAAAATATTCTCTAGAAACGTCGTTGGAACGATGCGCAGCCAGACTTCGCGGTAGATCCCTCCAAAAGTTAGGTAGTCGATCTGATGACCAAAGGGCGGGATGTCCGGCCGTTCCGTCGAGTCCACATCAACCGCAAGCACGTTTTCACCGCCGAAGTCGATGTGCGGCGTCAGATCGAAAGAAAAAGGCGTGTAGCCACCTTGGTACTCGCCCAGCCGCACACCATTGATCCAAACCGTAGAGGCGGTCATGACACCTTCGAAGTCGACGAAAACGCGCTTGCCGCGGGCCTCCGCGGGCAGACGAAAACGACGCCGGTAAATGGAAACAAACTCATAGTGCTTGTCGTCGAAGCTATGCCAGGGCAGCCGGACATTCGGGTGCGGAATAACGACGTGATCAAACGCTGAGTCGTCGAACTCCCGCGCGTGCGCTCCTTCGACGAAGGCCCGGTTGTAACGCCAATTCCGATTGATGGGAAAAACCATGCGGCCCCCGGCGTGGGGGCCCGCGGGCACGGAATTTCCGGAAAGCAGTCCTGGCGCAAGGGTGGTTCCCGCAAGCACAGCGCTCGTGGTCTTCACAAAATCTCGTCGGTCCATGGCGTTACGTCTTCCTTTTCGATCCGCGCTCTGAAGAGAGCGCCACACGCAGTTTGCGCCGCGCATCTTACCAGCTTTGAGTCTGATCTTTGACGATTCTTCTCGGCACTCGAACACCGCGCTCTAGCGCACAAGAACTTCTTATGGAAGTAGGATTGCCGCCATGGGACGGTGTTGGAAACCGTAGCGCCTGCTCTTTGCACGCCACGTTGGCAGGCTAGTCGTCTGAGGTTCAAGCGCGGAGGCGCCTACCATTTCTCTTCGTCCGAAGTTAGGTCCTCCACGGAATTGTATCTTCGCAAAATCCGTTGTTGCCCAGATCGTTGGACGTTGCGCACGAGGCAACGCAAACGCGTTGCTCCCTGGTTGGAACGATTGGGGCATTCCACGCCGTCGCCAATTCCAGATCATCGGCACACCGGGATGCTTGCCCCACGCAGGCAGTGACTCGGGCGAATTCTAACACCAAGATTGTCCAGCAGCCCAGCATTGGTCAACAAGGAGATCACGAAAAAAGTGAGGAAGACCAAGCTGACTGTATGGCGGCTTCTCGCCATGAGTTCCCTTCCTCATCGTTTCACGGAGGGGCCGTCCTGCTTCGCACGCTCTCCCAACTGCTTCCGGCATGCCCCCGCGACACCGGAAACTGACCGAAGATGTATCCCAAATCTTCTCCTCGCGACGGCAAGTCAGGAAGCCCAGCGGACTCCCTGCTTGAACCGATGGTGCCACACCCGCGCTGCACCGATGAGATTGGAATCCTCTCCCAGCGAAGCGACAGCTAGTTCTGTCTTCTCAAAGGGAACGAATCGGCATCCTTGGCTGACTACTTTGCGGATGCCGTCAAGAAAAAGGGCGGCGCTCTTCATCACGCTGCCACCCAAGACGATCACGTCCGGCACAAAAAGATTGATCAGGTTGGCTACACCGAGACCCAAGTAATAGGCTTCGCGCGCAATCGCCCGCCGAGCCAACTCATCTCCTTGTTGCGCCAATTGGCAGATTTGTCTTGCCGTGAGGTCTCCAGGATATTGTTGCTTTGCGGGTGCATTACTCTTGAACCAGGCAGCCAGAGCCGGACCGGTCGCCAGTGATTCCCAACACCCGCGGAAACCGCAGGAGCAAAGCGGTCCAGATGGGTCGAGGACGTGGTGACCGATTTCGGGATGGGCCATATCCGCACCGCGGTAAAGCTGTCGATCCAAAATGATCCCGCCGCCGATGCCCGTGCCTACTGTTACATAGACCAATCGCGACTTGCCTTTTCCAGCGCCCCAGCTTGCCTCCCCGAGGGCTGAAGCATCCGCGTCGTTTTCCAGGGCTGCGCTAACATTGAACGCCCGCGCCAGATCCTCTACCGGGTTATTCCCTTGCCATCCCGGGAGAAAGTCAACGTCGCCAAAAGTGCCACTGATCGGGTACACCAAACCAGTGGATCCGATGCCGATGCCGGAGATTTCGACGCCGGCGACCCGCGCCGTTTCCCGCAGCATGCCGATCATCTGTTCGAGACCGCGTGAATAGCCACGTTGCGCATCAGTCGGAGACTCCAGCTTGGACAACACCCTACCGGCGTCATCCACCATGCCAACCGCTATCTTTGTTCCACCGATGTCAACGGCGCCAATCACGATCTTCTCTTCGAAGCCCATTTAATATTATTCACTGTACTCGAGGGCACGACGCTAGGTCTCATCTTTGGAGGCTCTAGCTTCTTCGCGTAACAGCCCATACTCGTCTTCGACAACGAAGGAACAAAAACGAAAAGAATCGCAATCAACTCCTGAGAGCCGCGCCAGCCCTTCGGCTGCCAGTTGCGCCGGGATGATGTCGATCAAGAATTGCCAGTCGGGTGGCACGGCCGGAAGCTGGAACATAAGGTCCCCAGCATCCTGTGGCAGGTCTCGGCCGACTAGCATTACGGAAGCTCCCAGTTTCCTCAGGTCCCGGGCCACGGCCAGGTCTTGACTACGCATGCGCTCCCTTTCGATCCACACGCCGAAACGCGCCCCCTTT
>Ga0210384_10007052_pt1 | contig 11889 bp, 9 predicted proteins | sample IncBWH2MmetaG_FD_160574 | JGI IMG/M metagenome (GOLD analysis project Ga0210384, IMG submission 160574) | Forest soil microbial communities from Barre Woods Harvard Forest LTER site, Petersham, Massachusetts, United States - Inc-BW-H-2-M | ecosystem: Environmental > Terrestrial > Soil >... | reverse complement strand
ATCGTCGCCATTCTGGCGGGCATGGCTGTTCGCAATCTGGTTCGCTTGCCCGCGTACGTTATCGAAAGCGCGCGCGGCATGCCCCGCAGAGTGATTCCAACATCGATCGTCCTGACCGGGGCCGGCCTGAATCTCACAGCCATAGCCTCGATCGGCATCCGTGCGCTGTTGATCACGCTGGCGTGTCTCACGGTGGCGATGGCATCGTCGATTTGGCTCGGCGCCGTGACCCGGCTATTTCGCAAAACGGCCATCCTGATAGGCGCCGGAACCGCGATCTGCGGTACCAGCGCCATCGTTGCCGTTGCCCCGCTGATCCAGGCCGAGGATCAGGACATGCTGCTGGCCATCGGAACCGTCAATATTCTCGGTCTCTTATTTATGTTCGTCATGCCGGCCCTCGGATCGCTATTGAACTTATCCGATCAGGCCTTCGGCGTCTGGGCCGGGACATCCATTCACGCTGTTCCCCAAGTCCTGGCCGCCGCGTTCTCTTACAGCCAGCCGGCGGGCGCCTTGGCGACCCTGGTCAAGTTGGTTCGCGTAGCCCTGCTCGCGCCTTTGATTTTCTTTCTGGGCATCTGGCATTCGCGCCAGGCGGGCGCGGGCCAGACCCAAATCCATTACCACAGGCTGGTGCCTACTTTCGTTTGGGGATTCCTGGTGCTTGCCGCTCTGAACACGGCTGACCTCCTGCCCGTTCTCCAGTTCCGTTTCGGCGCCTACTCGACTTCCAACCTGCTGACCAACGCGAGCGAATTGCTCCTCGCGATATCGATGGCGGCCATGGGACTCGAGGTAAACATCGTCCAATTTTCCAAAGTTGGCGGCCGCGCTATGCTGGTCGGCACTCTGGCCGGCCTGATACTGCTCGCCACCAGCCTGTTGCTCATCCGCTTTTACCTGTAGGAGGGCGGGATTGAACCCGCGCAGGGCTTCAGCCCTGCAACGCAGGCTTCGGCCCTGCAACGGCTTCACCCCTACAAGAGAGTGCGGAGCTGAAGCTCCGCGCGGGCTGGAAGCCCACCCTCCCGGTTGCGCTTCTAACGGCCGGTGGTTAGTCCTTTGAATGCGAACTTTTGCACGCGCTGGCCGCCGAGGTCCTCGGCCACGTACAGATTGCCGTGGGAATCAGTGGTGATGTTGTGCGGCGAGACAAACTGTCCCGCGTACCGGCCGAAGCGTCCCACCGACCCGAGTTCTTGGAACGTTTGGCGGTCAAAAATGAGAATCTGGTTTTCTGTCTGATCGGCCACGTAAAGAAATTGCTGCCGCGGGTCGGCCGAGAAGGCCAGCGAGGAAACCGTCCCGGCGCTCTCTTTACTGTCGCGCCGCACGAAGGCTTCTTTCACGAATGTGCCATCGATCCGAAAAATTTGGATACGCCGGTTCAGCCGGTCGGCTACATACACCAAACCATCGTTTGAGATGCGCACATGGTGGACCTGGTTGAACTGCGCGTCGCCCGGTCCTTCGTAGAGGGGAGTCTTGGGTGCGGCGTCATCGGGCTTGTGACTGTACGCACCCCAGTGCCGCCTATACATACCGGTGTCCGCATCGAAGACGATCACCCGCCGGTTGCCGTACCCGTCCGCAACAAAGACTTCATTGGTCTGGGGGTAAACTGCCATATCGGCGGGCTGGCCCAGACGCCCTGTATCGTTGCTGTTGTTACCCGTTCCGCGCCGTCCGATCTGCAGCAGAAACTTTCCCTTGTTGTCGAATTTCAGGATCTGGTTTTCGCTGGCCCCGTTGGCGCCGCGTCCCGCAATCCAGACGTTGTTCTTGTAGTCGACGTATATGCCGTGCTCGTCGTTTTCCAAAGGCCACTGGTATCCTTCCCCCGGGCCGTTCCAACTCTGGAGCAGTTTCCCAGCCGGGTCGAACTCCATCACCGCGGGGGCCGGCTTGCAGCACGCCTTCTTGTCCGTCACGCTCGCCGGGCGATGGATGATCCACACATTGTCGAACTTGTCGGTGGCGATGCCGGCGCTCGCTCCCATAATCCATGTCTCGGGAAACTGAGGCCACAGCGGGTCCACTTGAAGGTTGGGAAGTTGCTTGCCGGTTTGCGTGTCCGCGCTGGAGACCGTCGTGGGTAGTCCTGCACAGACTATGACAGCCACAACAAAAAGTCGCAACGGATTCAAAGGAGCGGGCTCCTCATGAGATCGACGCCGGGATGAGAGGAACATAGTGTTTGATCGATTCTAACCCACCCCGCCAAGTAAAAGGATTGCCCCCCGGAATGTTGGGGCGTTTTCGTATACTTGGGTTCTAAAATGGAATGTTGGGTAGATCGCTACTGCCATTCCCGAAACAAGGAGCCTTCCTAAATGAAGCAACCAACGTCGAAGTGGATGCCGCTGTTTTCCGCCGCAGTCGTCATCACGATGTTCGCAACCCAGCCCGTCCAGGCGGAATTGCTGGAGCGGACCAAGAAAGTGGGTGATACCACCGTCCGGTATAAAGTCGTTCTTCCCAGCGGATATGATCCAGCGAAGACTTACCCGGCTATTCTCGCCTTCGGCGGAGGTCCGCAAACTATGAACACGGTAGACAATGTTCTTAGCCGCAATCTCCGCGCAGAGGCCGAAAAACGCGGCTACATCGTGATCGCTCCCGCCGCGCCAGACGATGAGTTGTTCTTCGAGGACGGGGCTCGCATTTTCCCCGAGTTTCTAAAAATGATCCAAGCGGATTACAAGATACAAGACAACAAGTTCCATATCGCCGGACCATCCAACGGGGGAATCGCCGCATTCCACGTCGCGGCCGCGAATCCTCAGTACTTCCTGTCCGTTACCGCCTTCCCTGGATATATGTGGCAGCCCAGCGCGGCGAAGCTCCAGGCTATTTCGAAGATGTGCGTCTTCATGTATGTGGGCGAGAATGACCCATACATGTGGCACGCGGAGATGAAGAAGGAAGCGGAATGGCTGCGCTCCAAAGGGACGCTTGCCCGCTATACCGTCGAGAAGGGCCAACCTCACCGGATGGAAACGCTAGCAGGTGCCAATGCCGGGCGGTTGTTCGACGGATTTGAGGAAACTAGAAAGGGTTGTAGTAAGTAAGAATGAGGGTCCCCTTCGCTCGGGTCCTAAACGCTGTACGACGTTCGGCGGCAATCAGTGGATCTGATCTCCGGCGCCTGCACGCCGGGATGTTAACGGGGAGATACTTGCTCTTGGAGCCAAAATGAAGAAAAGCGATTGCGCGCCCGCATATCCCGCCAGTAGGGGGTACGCCAGTCCAGTTCGGGCTGGCGCTGCATGTGGGGCGGCTGGGCGATAAGGGTAAGTTCGACCCGGCCCACATCTCCATGCTGAAACGCAACAACGCGGCCATGGCGCTCGACTGCGCGAGGCTGTCGCGCGACCTGCTGGGCGCCAACGGCATCATGGATGAGTACCCCATCATGCGCCACCTCTGGAACCTGGAAACCGTGAAAACTTATGAGGGCACCCATCATATCCACGCGCTGGTAATTGGGGAGCGGGTGACCGGCGTGGCAGCGTATAAGTAATTTTGCGGAGCTACCGCCGGTTATGGACTGGTCGCGTCGGCGGGCCTTTTCCGCCACGTAGGTTCTTTATTCAGGGAGGCCTGGGTAAATCTGCGCAGAGCGTGAATGGCGCGACCATAGGTCATCACGGCGCTCGAAGAGAGTAATGACCCAGGCGGTTGGTTCATAAACGGCATGAACTTGTCGGGAAATCCTGGCATAGTGCAACCGATGCAGATTCCACCCACGTTGGGACAGCCGCCGATGCCTCCCATCCATCCTCGCTTGCCGACGTTACATTGCACTACCGGACCCCAGCAGCCGAGCTTGACGATGCAAGTCCGCTCACCATACTGTCCCGCAAATTCCGCCTGTTCGTAATACCCTCCGCGATCGCAACCCTCGTGCACGGTTTGACCGAACAGCCAGGTTGGTCGCAAGGCCTCGTCGAGCGGGATCATAGGCGCTCGTCCGGCAGCCATAGTGAGGAGATACAGCAAAGTCTCCATGAAATTATCCGGCTGGACCGGGCATCCGGGTATGCAGACAATGGGAATGCCGGCGCTCGATTTCCAGTTCCATCCTAAGTAATCCGCGAGTCCCATGCAGCCGGTGGGATTGCCGTCCATCGCGTGAATCCCGCCATAAGTTGCGCAGGTCCCTGCTGCCATAATGGCCCAAGCCTTCGGCGCCAGCCGGTCGATCCATTCGCACGTGGTGATGGGCTGGCCGGTTTTTTCGTCGGTTCCAAAGGAGGCCCAATATCCCTCGGCCTTGTTTGTCTCGTCGGGAATGGAGCCTTCCACGATCAAAATAAAAGGGGCGAGTGATCCTTCGGCCGCCAGGTGGAAACGCTTGAGGAATTCATCTCCATTTTCGTAAGCCATGAACAGGTTGTGAAAGTTGATTTTCGGAATCCAAGGCAAATTGCCAAGAATCAGATCTTCGATGCTGGGCTGGGTGGCCGCAGTCATGGCGATGGTATCGCCATCGCAGCTCAGCCCTGCGTTGATCCACAGCACGTCGATTTCATGGATCGGGTGGGGTTGCACCCACGAGTTCGCAGCTTCGGCCATTCAGAATCCCCCTTGCTTCACGGAATTTTACTCTCTTGCTCTGGATTGGGCCGACGGGGCCGGCACTGTAAACAGAAAGTTGGATCCCCCGCCGAGTTCCGACTCCACCCAAATTCGCCCGTTGGCGCGCTCGAGGATGCGTTTGCAGATGGCGAGTCCCATCCCGGTTCCGTCATTTTGTCCGCCATGATCCAGGCGTTTGAAGATACCGAATATTTGATCGCGATATTGAGGAGCGATGCCAATGCCATTATCTTTGACGGAGAACAGCCAAAAGCCTTCCTGAAGGCTGGCGGAAATATGCACGCGGGGCGGATTCTCGCCCCGATACTTGATTGCGTTCAGTACTAAATTCTGCAAAACCTGTTGCAGACGAACGGCGGAGAGGCCGACCGAAGGAAGCCGCTCCGAGGTGATGACTGCGCCCGTCTCGCGAATCACACTTTCCAGGTCCTGGAGAACAGTCTCCATGACCCGGTTCGCATCGGCCGGATTCTCGGTCTCTTGGAAATCTCCCGAGACCCGGGTATATTCGAGTAAATCCCGAATGAGTCGAGCCATGCGATGCGCGCTGTCCGTCAACACCTTTAGAAACATCTGCGCTTTTTCGTCCAACGCACCCTGATAACGCTGGGAAAGCAATTCACTGTAAACGGCGAGATTACGAATCGGCTCCTGCAGATCGTGCGACGCGGAGTAGGCAAAGTGCTCTAAATCTTCGTTGGATCGGGCTAAGGCCGCGTTGAGGGTCGCCAACTCGGCCGTCCGTTCCTGAACTCGAAGCTCTAGCTCGTCGCGCGCCACCTTCAAGGCGTGTTCCGCATGCTTAAGCTCGCTGATGTCGAAGCCGACGCCGTGAATGAACCAAGGCCGGCCATCCGGCTTCCGCACCATTTTTGCTTCGCACTGAAACCAGACGATGTGACCATCCTTCGCAATTACGCGATAGACCGACCGCAGTGGCTGGCCGGTGAGGAACAATGTTGCGGCTTCCTTACTCCAGCGCGCTCGATCGTCCGGATGGATTTGATAGTACCAGCGCACCGGATCGTTTAGCCATTGCTCCTGGGTAAAGCCCAGTAAGGTCTCGATATGCGGACTGACGTAGGCCGTACTAGCGCCGGCTTCCATGGACGCCATAAAAACCACGACCGGAATTTGCTCCACCAGGGTTTGGTAGCGGGCCTCCAATTCGATGGGAGGCGCGCCGGGGAGGTCTGTCGGACCATTTTCCTCCGGGGGCTGGGAGGGAAAAAAGATGTCCGCCAATCCGTCCAATACAGCTTCAGCTTCCTGCAACGAAACCTCGGCCGTTTTCGGAAAGGCGGCAACCTGGTTTTCGCTATTCATCTGTATATCGAGGCCGTAAATGGCCAGGCCTGTTCACCGGACGCTCGCTGGCATAGCGCCCTGCGAATTCTGGTCGAGAGCCGTAGACGCTGGCAATCTCCGAAGACGTCAACGTGCACAATATATCATCAAATCGCCACATTACCCACACCGCCGGCCGATCCAACGGTGTCAGACTAGAAATGCGGGTAGACCATTACGTTTTGCCCAGACTCGCCGGGGAAGAGAAAATGGCCGACACAATCACTACCCATCGCGATCCAGTCTGCGGCATGACTGTCAATCCGGCGAAAGCGGCGGGGAGCAGCGAACATCGCGGCCACACATATTATTTCTGCGGCGCTGGGTGCCTGGCGAAGTTCACTGCCGATCCTGATCGATATTTGCAACCGCCGGTATTGATAGCTCCGCTCCCGCCGAAACAAGACGCGCGGCCCGTCGAGCCCGTCGAGTACACCTGCCCGATGCATCCCGAAGTGCGCCAGTTGGGGCCAGGCGCCTGCCCCAAGTGCGGCATGACTCTCGAGCCCGTAACGATTTCGGCACACGAGGAAGACAACCACGAACTGAAGGACATGACGCGCCGGTTTTGGGTCAGCGTGGCGCTTACCATTCCGGTGCTGCTCATCGCCATGGCTGATTTTAGCCGCCCGCTCGAACAGTTGGCATCGGCGCGCGTCTGGACGTGGGTCGAACTGATCGTCGCCACCCCGGTGGTTCTTTGGGGAGGCTGGCCCTTTTTTGTGCGCGGCTGGCAATCGTTGGCGAACCGCAGCCTGAATATGTTCACGCTGATTGCGCTGGGTGTGGCCGTGGCTTACTTCTACAGTTTGGTGGCGGCGTTATTTCCCGAAATGTTTCCGGACTCGTTTCGCGGCGAATCGGGCGAAGTCGGAGTCTACTTTGAAGCGACAGCGGCGATCGTAACCCTGGTCCTGCTCGGTCAGGTTCTGGAATTGAGAGCTCGCAGCCGAACCGGCGCCGCGATCAGGGCGTTACTTGGTTTAGCGCCCAAGGCGGCGCGTCTGATCCGCGCCGACGGATCGGAAGCGGATGTGCCAGTGGAGGAGGTCCAAGCGGGCTTCCGGCTCCGCGTGCGGCCCGGCGAGAGAGTCCCGGTCGACGGCATCGTCACGGAAGGCAGCAGCAGCGTAGACGAATCCATGATTACGGGCGAGCCGATCCCAGTGGAAAAGAAGCCCGGCGATCCGGTGACTGGCGCTACGGTGAACGGCACCGGATCCCTGGTCATACGGGCCGAGCGAGTCGGCAGCGGGACTCTTCTTGCTCAGATCGTGCGCCTGGTCGGGGAGGCGCAGCGCAGCCGTGCGCCCGTCCAGAAGCTGGCGGACGTAGTCGCCGGATATTTTGTCCCGGCGGTGGTCGGGATCTCTGTCCTTACATTCCTGATCTGGGCTCTTGCCGGACCCCCGCCCCGAATTGCGCATGCTCTCATCAACGCTGTCGCGGTGCTGATCATCGCCTGTCCCTGCGCGCTCGGCCTGGCCACGCCGATGTCGATCATGGTTGCCAGCGGCAAGGGCGCGACCATGGGAGTGCTGTTCCGGAACGCCGAGGCCATCGAACTTCTGGGAAAAGTAGACACCGTCGTTGTGGACAAGACGGGAACATTGACAGAAGGCAAGCCCAAGCTCGTCAGTGTCAAGCCGGTTGCGGATTACGACGAACTACGATTGCTCCGCCTCGCGGCCAGCCTGGAGCGCGCCAGCGAGCATCCGTTAGCCGCGGCGGTCGTCGCGGGTTCTGAGGCGCGGGGCCTGGTATTGTCCTCCATCGAGGGCTTCGAATCGGTAACCGGGGGAGGCGTGAAGGCCAGCGTCGACGGCGCACGCGTGGTGTTGGGCAATCGCAAAATGATGGATGACGCCAAGGTTGCCGTGGAGCCTTTGCTGGATGAGGCCGAAGCGATGCGCACGGATGGCCAGACCGTGATGTTCGTCGCGGTCGACGGGAAGGCCGCGGGCCTGATTGGCGTGGCCGACCTCATCAAAGCGACCACTCCGGAAGCGATCCGCCAACTGCATGCGGAAGGAATTCGCGTGGTCATGATGACCGGGGACAGCCGCACCACCGCGTCGGCGGTCGCGCGCAAATTGGGCATCGACGAGGTGATCGCGGAAGTGCTGCCGCAAGACAAAAGCTATCAGATAAAGCGTCTTCAGGAGCAGGGACGATTCGTCGCCATGGCGGGCGACGGCATCAATGACGCTCCCGCACTGGCGCAAGCCCAGGTCGGCATAGCGATGGGCACCGGCACCGATGTGGCCATGGAGAGCGCGGGCGTGACCTTGGTCAAGGGTGACTTGACCGGAATTCTCCGCGCCCGCCGAATCAGCCGGGCGACGATGAACAACGTCCGGCAGAACCTTTTCTTCGCTTTTCTGTACAATGCTCTGGGCGTCCCTATCGCGGCGGGGGTGCTCTACCCGTTTTTCGGTGTGCTGCTGAGCCCCATGATCGCCGCTGCCGCGATGAGCTTCAGCTCGGTTTCGGTGATTGGCAACGCGTTACGGCTGCGGAATGTGAAGTTGTAGGAGTCCGCCAACCGCTCCCTCACGGTCGCGGCTCAGCGGTAACGTCGAGTGCCGATTCCCAGCCGCGCGCGTGAGCAAGCGGTTACCGGTAGAAGCGCTGGAGGGCCTCGGCGACTGAATCTAGATCGCCTTCCTGGAGCTCGGAGTGAACCGGCAGCGCGAGCGCTTCGGAAGCCAGACGCTCGGCCTCCGGAAGGTCTCCCGCGCGATAGCCGAGCCCGCTGAAGCACTCCTGCAAGTGCAGCGGCTCGGGGTAATAGATCTCAGCGCCGATCCCTTCCGCGATCAGGAATTCGCGCAGAGCGTCGCGCCGGGCAGCGCGAATGTTGAAGTGATGATAAACGTGGCGGCTCTGCCAGGGCTGCGAAAATGGGAGCGCGATAGGGAGTCCCGCGCCCGCCAGACGGTGGCGGTAGAGATCCGCGTTTCGCTGGCGCGCGGCGGTCCAGGCATCCAGATGCCTCAGCTTCACAGAGAGAACGGCCGCCTGAAGGGCATCCAGCCGCGAGTTGTAGCCGACCTCCTTATAGAGGTAACGCTCGCGGGAGCCATGCGTGCGCAGCCTGCGCAGCCGAGCGGACAACTCCGCATCGCGAGTGGTTAACGCGCCGCCGTCGCCGAATGCGCCCAGGTTTTTAGTGGGGAAAAAGCTGAAGCAGGCGATCATGCTCAGGGCGCCAGCACGCGTTCCATTGTGCTCCGCGCCAATCGCCTGAGCCGCATCCTCGATGACCACCATCTGATGCCGCCGGGCGACATCGCCGATCGCGTCCATCTGGGCGCAGGCGCCGAACAGATGTACCGGGATCACGGCGCGAGCCTTGGGGTGTTTTTTTGCGGCCTCTTCCAAACGCGCGGGATCGAGGTTGAAGCTCACCGGCTCGATGTCGGCGAACACCGGGCGCGCGCCGGCGTGGACGATAGCGCCAGCGGTGGCGAAAAACGTGTAGGGCGTAGTGATCACTTCGTCGCCGGGGCCAATGCCGGCGGCCTTTAGGGCCAGCAGCACAGCATCTGAGCCGGAGGCGCAGCCGATCGCGTGCTCCACTCCGCAGTATTCGGCAAGATCGCGCTCGAATGCCTCCACTTCAGGACCCAGGATGAATTGCTGGGACTCGATGACGCGCCCCACCGCTTCCCCGATCTCGGCGCGAATTTCGTCGTGTTGCGCACGGAGGTTGAGCAGGGGGACCGCGCGAACCGTGGGAGCGGACATTGCTCTCAGTCTACCTGGATTCCTTCCCGGGCCGGTGCCCCACTCCTCGCTATAATCGAAATCTTGACGCTCTCCATCGTGATTCCTGCGTATAACGAAGAGCGCCGCCTTCCCTCCACCCTCGATAAGGTACTGACGTGGCTCAATGGCGGCGCGTTCGCCGACGCTGAGGTTTTGGTGGTGGATGACGGATCAAGCGATGGCACCGCGGCGCTGGTCGAAGCCCACTCCGCAGCCGACCCCCGCGTGCGCCTTCTGCGCAATCCCGGGAATCGCGGGAAAGGCTACGCCGTGCGTCACGGAATGCTCGAGGCCCGCGGCGGCTGGATCGTGTTCTCCGACGCCGACCTCTCGGCGCCTATCGAAGAGTTGCCCAAGCTGCTAGGCGCCGCTCAGACGGAGAACGCCGCGGTGGCAATTGGCTCGCGCGCGCTCGATCGAAGCCTGATTGGCGTGCATCAGAGCCGCTGGCGCGAGCTGTCCGGAATCGTTTTCAACGTGCTGATGCGCCTGCTCACGGGGCTGGCCTTCGCGGACACGCAGTGCGGCTTCAAGCTCTACCGCCAGGACGCGGCCCGGCAAGTCTTTGAGCGCCAGCGCCTGGAGGGGTTCGGCTTCGACGTTGAGGATCTGTTCATCGCCCACCATCTGGGCCTCGTGGCGATCGAGGTTCCCGTGAAATGGAACAACGTGGAAGGCACCAAAGTCGGCCTCACCCAAGGGCTGCGGTCGTTTACCGATTTGCTGGTGATTCGTTGGAACGGGATCCGCGGGCGCTATCGTTAACTGAGCCGGTTTGCGGGTTCCAGAATGTCCCCTTGACGTGCCGCATAATTGTGATACTGTAGTCAAAGCTGGAGGCAACTTATGAAATGCAGAATCCTGTCCGTTCTGGCAGTCAGCGGCGCCCTGATGATTCCGGCGATCCCGCTGCTCGCCCACCATTCCTTTGCAGCCGAGTATGACTCGAACAAGCCGGTAAGCTTGACTGGCGCGGTCACTAAGGTGGAGTGGACGAACCCTCACGTTCGTTTCTACATCGACGTGAAAGACGCCAGCGGAGCGACCAACAACTGGGAGTTTGAACTGGGCAGTCCGAATGGATTGATGCGGAAAGGCTGGACCCGCAATTCGCTCAAAGAGGGAGATAAAATCTCCGTAGAAGGCTACCTGGCCAAGGACGGCGCTCATCTTGCGAACGCCCGGACCGTGGCCCTCGCCGATGGGCGAAAAGTATTTGCGGGCGCGGCCGACGATGGCGGCCCGAGCAAATAGCAATCAATAGTTTTTTCACGCGGACTCCCTCTGTGACACGCGCACAGGGGGAGTCTGTCTTCTTGTACCCCCTCCATTCAACCTAGTGCCGTTTGTTGCATCCCAAGACCTTTGTCCATGGCCTTTACCCGCCGTATCCGGCCCTAGTCAGCTTGCACGGTATTGAATCCGCTGGCTCGCGGCGAACAGACAACCCCGCTCTTACGAGCGATCGCGGCCCAGAATCGGGACTCGTTTAAATGAGCCACGCTCACGGAGCCGCGACCATTTGCCGCACCTCGCCCTAGGCAACGGTCCTTAACAACGTTTTTGGCAGCTTCTTTTTTCCGCAGCCTCTTAGGGCTTGGCGAACTTTGCCGCGTCAATCGGGACGTTCGTCTTCACGTCGGTCAACTGGAAGGAATCTCTCCCATCGAGCCACGAGAAGGTGTACTTAAAGGGGAACTTGATTCCTTTGACGTCGCGATAATCAGAGTAGTCAAGCTGCGTGGGAATGCGGCCGATGGGCGACGCAGTGTAGCGCACCATCCGCACCAGCAACCCCGTTTTTGTGTCGAAGTATAACGTTCCGAGAAGACCTCTGGGACCGGTGCCCTGGAGCACGTTGACTTCGCTGCTGCCGATGCTGTCCGGCGACCCGACGCGCCAATTGTTGAGGACTGTCTTGATCTGCCCTGGAAAAGACATCATGGCGTCCAGCCTGGCCCCGTCCAGCTCGCTGCCAGTTAGCTCGAACTCGGGAAACAGGCCGCGCGGCGACTTGATCCAACCGGCGGTGCCGTTGTAGACCCTGGTGTTGTCTCCACGTTCCGGATGATCCTTAAAGACGATGAGCGTTGTGCGCTGGTTCGGGGCTTTCGCAAAGATTTGGAATGAGCCTCCGCCGCCCAAGCCCTCATAGCCTAAGCTGGT
>Ga0210384_10007051_pt1 | contig 11891 bp, 9 predicted proteins | sample IncBWH2MmetaG_FD_160574 | JGI IMG/M metagenome (GOLD analysis project Ga0210384, IMG submission 160574) | Forest soil microbial communities from Barre Woods Harvard Forest LTER site, Petersham, Massachusetts, United States - Inc-BW-H-2-M | ecosystem: Environmental > Terrestrial > Soil >... | reverse complement strand
CATCGATCGCATCATCGATGCGCTGCCGACCGAGGAGCGCGAACAGACCAAGAGCTTTCTGTCCTCGAGCCTCATCGCGGTCATCACACAGATCTTGCTCAAAACACCCGACCAGCGCGCGCGCAAAGCCGTGTGCGAGGTCATGGTGCTGACCAAGGCCATCGGCAAACTGATCATGACCGACCAGACGCATCAAGTTCCCAGCCAGCTGCAAATGGGCAAGGAATACGGCATGCAGCTCATGGACCAAGCCTTGCTCGCGGCAATCAATGCCAAGGAAGTGGATCCCGAGCACGCCTACGGCTATGCATCCGACAAGCGCCAGTTCCAGCGCTTCGTCACCGACATGTCGGGCGTGCCGGTCGCGGAACCGGAGACTCCGACGTAAATGCCGGCCATCGACGAATTCTTGAACCAGATCCTCGAGAGCAACGGCTCGGATCTGCATTTTTTGGCCGGCGACCCGCCCCGCATCCGCCAGTACGGCGATCTCAAATCCCTGCGCGACCAGCCGTTGAGTGCGGACACGGTGAAGAATACGCTGTACGAAATCATGCCGAAGCTCGCGGTCGAGCGGTTCGAGGAAAAAGACGGCACCGATTTCGCCTATGCCATGCCGGGGGTCGCGCGCTTTCGCGTCAACGTCATGCGCCAGCTGAACGGCATGGGCGCCGTGTTCCGGGCGATTCCGTCCACCGCCAAGAGCGCCGAGGAGCTCAAGCTCCCGCCGGTCGTCATGGACATGTGCAAGATCAACAGCGGTCTGATCTTGGTGACCGGGAAGACCGGATCCGGCAAGTCCACGACACTCGCCGCGATGATCGATGACATCAACAGGCGCGAGAAAGGCCATATCCTCACGATCGAGGATCCGATCGAGTTCGTGCACGCGCGCAAAAACTGCCTCATCAGCCAGCGCGAGATCGGTGTGCACGCCACCTCGTTCTCCAGCGCATTGCTGTCCGCATTGCGCGAAGACCCTGATGTCATTCTGGTGGGCGAGCTTCGCGACCTGGAAACCATGAGCATCGCGGTCACCGCGGCGGAAATGGGCATTTTGGTCATGGCGACGCTCCATACCAATGGCGCGGCCGCCACGGTCGATCGACTGGTGAACGCATTTCCCTCGGACAAGCAGCCGCACGTGCGCACCATGCTGTCGACCAGTCTGCGCGGCGTCGTCTCGCAGCAGCTCATTCAAAAGGCCGACAAGCAGGGCCGGGTTGCGGCCCTGGAAATCCTGGTCAATACCCCCGCCGTGGCCAACCTGATTCGTCAGGGCAAGATGGATCAACTCGAGAACGCGATGCAGAGCGGCTCGGCCAACGGCATGAGGCTGATGGATACCGCGATTCAGGCGCTGCTCGAATCGCGGCAAATCTCCGGCAAGGAAGCCTTCAAGAAGGCCATTAACAAAGGCAAATTCGAACAGTTCCGCGAAGCTTCATAGCACCGTGACACTTAGGTTGCGCAGCGCGGCGCCGGTTGCCGCCGCGACCAGCGTTTCGCGCCATGGCATAATTCGGCATGACCAAATCACGCCGAATTCTCGTCTCCAGCGCCCTGCCTTTCGCCAACGGACCCCTGCATTTGGGCTACATTCTGGAGGCCGTTCAAACCGACATCTGGGTGCGCTTTCAAAAGCTTCAGGGCAATGAGTGCTACTACGTCTGTGCCGACGACACGCACGGCACGGCGATCATGCTCAAAGCGCAGGCCGAAGGAATTACGCCGGAGCAATTGATCGCGCAAGTCAATATCGAGCACAAGCGCGATTTGGACGAGATGCTGATCGGCATCGATAACTTCGGTTCGACGCATTCACCCGAGAATCAGGCGCTGTGCAATCGCATGTATCTCACGGTGCGGGAGGCCGGCTACATCGACCGGCGCAGCGTGAACCAAGCGTATGACCAATCGGCCAACATGTTTCTTCCCGACCGCTACGTCAAAGGCGTTTGCCCGGTTTGCGGCACCGCCGATCAGTATGGGGACAACTGCGAAAACTGCGGGTCCACCTATACGCCGGCCGATCTCAAGAATCCCATTTCCGTGGTCAGCGGCACCCCTCCCGTTTGGCGCGAGTCGGAACATTATTTCTTCAAGCTCAGTGCTTTCGAGAAGGCCTTGCACGCCTGGGTGCGCAGCGGCGCCGTGCAGGACAGCGTCGTGCGCAAACTCGATGAGTGGTTTTCCCAGGGCTTGCGGGACTGGGACATTTCACGCGACGCGCCGTACTTCGGCTTCGAAATCCCCGACGCGCCCGGCAAGTATTTTTATGTCTGGTTCGACGCGCCCATCGGCTACCTCGCGAGCTTTACGCAGCTATGCGCGCGCAACGGCTTGAAGTTCGACGATTTCTTCGCCCCTGATTCGAGCGCTGAGCTGCATCACTTCATCGGCAAGGACATTTTGTATTTTCACACGCTGTTCTGGCCCGCGGTGCTGCAGGCCTCCAAAATGCGCCGCCCCACGGCCGTGCATGCGCACGGCTTTCTCACCGTCAATGGTCAGAAGATGTCGAAGTCGCGCGGCACCTTCATCACGGCGCGCAAGTATCTGCAGAACTTCCCGGCCGAATACCTGCGCTACTATTTTGCCGCCAAATTAGGGCCGGGCATCGATGACATGGACATGAACTTGGATGAGTTCGCCACGCGTCTGAATTCGGAAGTCGTCGGCAAACTCGTGAATATCGCCAGCCGTTGCGCGGGCTTCGTCACGCGCACCTCGGCCGGCAAGCTGGCGAGCGCCTTGGCCGATCGCGAACTGTATGCGGTCTTCGTGGCCGCCGGCGAGAGCATCGCAAGGAGCTACGAGAACCGCGACATGGCCGCCGCCGTGCGCGACATCATGGCGCTTTGCGATCGCGCCAATCAGTATGTCGATTCGCGCAAGCCATGGATGCTCGCCAAGGATCCGAAGAACGCTGCTGAAGTGCAAAACGTCTGTACCCAGGCATTGAATCTGTTTCGGGTATTGATGATTTACCTCGATCCGGTACTGCCCAGCATGGCTTCACGCGCGCGCTCTTTCTTCCAGGAACTCAAGTGGACGTGGGCCTCGGCGGCGACGCCGCTGCTTTCGACCTCCATCAATCCCTACGAGCCGCTGGCCGTTCGGCTGGATCCCAAAGCGGTCGCGCGGCTGGTCGAGCCGGAGGCGCCTGCGACTGGCGCAGTCCGAGTACCGGTCAACGGCGGTGCCTCGGATGCTGCCACCTTGGCGGCGGCAGCGTCGGTGGAAGGCAATTTGATTTCGATCGATGACTTTTTGCGCATCGATCTGCGCGTGGCCAGGGTGTTGGCCGCGGAATACATTGTCGGCGCGGACAAGCTCTTGAAATTGCGCATCGATGTGGGTGAGTTGGGCGAGCGCGAAATCTTTGCCGGCATCCGTGCCGCTTACGATCCCGCGACTCTCGTGGGTAGGCTCATTGTCGTCGTCGCGAACCTGGAGCCGCGCACCATGCGATTTGGCGTCTCGGAGGGCATGATGCTGGCCGCCGGCCCCGGCGGTAAGGACATTTTCGCGCTGTCGCCGGATTCCGGAGCCGCACCCGGCATGCGCGTGAAGTGACATGAGCGGCGAGACCGCGAGAAAGATCGCCGCGCATATCGATGCATTGCTGCCCCAAACCCAATGCACCCGTTGCGGCTATGCCGGTTGCACCCCTTACGCCGCCGCGATTGCCAGTGGTGAGGCAGAAATCAATCAGTGCCCGCCGGGCGGCGCGGCGACGATCGATGCGCTCGCGCGGCTGCTCGACCGGCCCGCGCTGCCGCTCAACCCTCGAAACGGCGTCGAGTCTGCGCCCCGCGTTGCCTGGATCGACGAGGCGCGCTGCATCGGCTGCGCTCGCTGCCTGGCGCCGTGTCCGGTGGATGCCATCGTCGGCGCGCAGAAGTACCTGCACACCGTGCTGACCGATCGTTGCACGGGATGCGAGCTGTGCCTGCCGCCCTGCCCCGTCGACTGCATTGAAATGCGGACTGCTCCGGAGCCTGCGGCCAATCAGCCGGTCGTGAATCGCGCACGCTACGCAGCGCACACGGCCCGGCTCGCGAATCAAGCCGCGGAACGGCAGCGGCAACTCGACGCCAAGAAGGCCACCGCCGCGCGCCGTTCGAGCGTGCCGTGAATCCGCAGAAACGCGGGGCCATCTTTGCGCGCTTGCGGGCCGCAAACCCGCAGCCGCGTACTGAACTGGTCTACGCAACGGCGTTCGAACTGCTGGTCGCGGTCATCCTCTCCGCGCAGGCCACCGACAAGGGCGTGAACAAGGCGACGGCGGAACTGTTCCGCGCAGCGAATACGCCGGCCGCCATTTTGGCGCTTGGGCTGAAGGGGCTCTCGAAGTACATCAAGTCGATCGGACTCTACAACACCAAGGCCAAGAACATCATCGCCATGAGCCGATTACTGTTGGAGCGTCACGCCGGCGAGGTGCCGAGGGTCCGCGAAGCGCTCGAGGAATTGCCCGGTGTGGGACGCAAGACCGCCAATGTCATACTCAACACGGCCTTTGGCGAGGCAACGATTGCGGTGGACACGCATATTTATCGCGTCGCGAATCGCACCGGAATTGCTCCCGGCAAGACCGTGCGCGAGGTGGAGGAGAAGTTGTTGAAGTTTGTGCCGCCGGAGTATCGCCGCGACGCGCATCACTGGCTGATCTTGCACGGCCGCTATGTCTGCAAAGCCCGTCGTCCCGACTGTCCGGGCTGCATCATTGCGGATCTGTGCGAGTATCGCCACAAGACGCGCGCATGAGCCTCTTCGACGGTTATTCCCGCGATCAATTGCGGCTGGCATACGCCCACGCGTGGGCCAAGCACTTGGCGCGCTCACCCTTGGCGCCGCTCGAGGCGCAGATTGCGGACGTGATCGCCGCGCACCCGGAGTACCAACGCCTCGTTGCCGACGCGGACACCGCGATCGGATACGAGCAAGATACCTCGCTTGCCGCGGACAACCCGTTTTTACATATGGGACTGCATCTTGCGGTCCGCGAGCAAGTCTCCATCGATCGTCCGCCCGGAGTCCGCGATCTCGAGCGCCGGTTGCAAGCGCGTTACGGCGATCCGCATCTTGCCGAGCACGCTCTCATGGAAGCCTTGGGCGAGGAGTTGTGGAAGGCGCAGCGCGAGGGCCGGGCGCCCGACGAGAGTCAATATCTGGCGCTGGCCCGCAATCGCCTGGCTCCCCAATGAACATTGGCGACGCTTGGCGGTCCAAATCAAAGGTTAACGAAGCTTCATGCCCCCTTCATCGCTGCGTCTGCACGCCACCGCTATGCTGGATGGCTCACCAGTCAACAGCCGTTTCAGGAGATGGCCATGCGTCTTGCATTCGCCGCGAGCGCCCTGTGCCTCGGCGCTCTAGGCCTCGGCCTTCTGGCGCTTGGCGATCAGCCGGCAACGCCGCAGCCGCCCGCGCCCGCATCTACGGCACCCGCCCCTGCGTCTACGGCACCCGCGGCAGCGTCCCCCGCACCCGCGGCAGCGCCGACCACGCCCGCTTCCGCAGCTACCGTGGCCGCGGCCCCCTCGACGGTCGCCGGCGATGCTGCGGCCAGGCACGTGAAGCGCACCGCCTGCCTCAAGGAGGCTAAGGCGAGAAAGCTCATCGGGGCGGAAAAGGCCACGTTTCTGAAGACCTGCATCGACGCTCCGGCGGAGCCCATCTCGGCAAGCCGGCACCTACTGCCCGATCGGCCCTAAATCGATCGATGAGCCTATAACCTTCGCGCGGGGGTGGCGGTAACGGTAAGCCGGACGCTTTCCGGGGCCGCATTGCTCAACTGCAGAATGAAGGGCCGCGTACCCTTAAGATCGAATTGCACAATTTTGTGCGGCGAGGCGCAGCCGTGCTGGCCTTGAAAATCCGTCGCAGCGACCAACGCGCCGTCTGACACCACGTCGATCCAGAACGGCATGTCGATTGCGACCTGATAGCTGCCGCTGGCTAAAATTTTGAAAGTCACCAAGCCACCGTGAGATCCCTCGCGCGGACTTTTCTTCCCGGGCGTCACGGCAAAGCTCACCTGCTCCTGCGCCGGCAGCTTCAGCTCGTAGAGATGATTCAACTGCATGGCCGGTGCGGACTTCGCGTCCGCGCCCGCCGCCAAGGGAGTCGCGGAACCTGCGAACAGCGCACGCTCCCGCGACACATCCCATTTGAAATCCACGCAGGCATCGTCGGCAAACGCAGGCGCGGCGGCGGCGACCCATGCGATGGCGAGAAGAACCGAACCTGCGCAAGAGCGGCTCATTTTGCCGGCCGTTTGGGAATGTACAGATCCGTCAGGGTGCCATCAAAGGCTTCCGCAGCGAACGCGACCGTTTCCGAAAGCGTCGGATGCGGGTGGATCGTCAAGCCGATATCGGTCGCGTCGGCGCCCATTTCGATGGCCAACGCCACTTCGGCAATCAAGTCGCCGGCGCTGGTGCCGACGATGCCGGCGCCCAGAATGCGGCGAGTCTCCGGGTCGAACAGCAGCTTGGTGAATCCGTCGTCGCGATTCAGCGCCAGCGATCGCCCGCTGGCGGCCCAGGGAAACACGCCCTTGCCGTACTGGATACCGCGCTCCTTCGCCTCGGTTTCGGTGAGACCCGCCCAGGCAATTTCAGGATCGGTATAGGCAACGGCAGGAATGCAGCGTGCATCGAACGCGGCTTTGTGCCCGGCCGCGACCTCCGCCGCGACCTTGCCCTGATGACCGGCTTTGTGCGCCAGCATCGGCGCGCCGACGATGTCGCCGATGGCAAAAATATGCGGCACGTTGGTGCGCATTTGCTTGTCCACGTTGATGAGTCCGCGAGCGCTCACCTCGACGCCCGCGGCGGCCGCATTGATGGCGTTGCCGTTGGCGGAGCGGCCCACCGCGACCAGCACATTATCGAAGAGCTGCGGCTCCGCCGCATCCGGTCCCTCGTAGCTCGCCCGCAAGCCTTCGGCAAGCGCCTCGAGTTTCGCCACCTTGGTCTTGACGAGAATCTTTTCGTAGCGCTTCTCGATGCGCTTCTGCAGCGGACGCACCAGGTCGCGATCCGTTCCCGGCATGAGGCCGTCGCTCAACTCCACCACGGTCACCTGCACACCGAGCGCGTCGTAGACGCAGGCCATCTCCAGGCCGATGATGCCGCCGCCGATCACCAGCAAGCGTTTGCAATCGTGCGGTAATTCCAACGCGCCGCTCGAATCGATGACACGAGGGTCATCGGGCAGCCCCGGCAACAACGCGGATTCCGATCCCGCCGCAATGACGCACTGCTTGAAATCCACACGGCGCTCGCCATCGGCGCCTTTCACGTCAAAAGAATAAGGCCCCACGAATTTCGCTTCGCCTTGAATCAGCGTCACCTTGCGCTGCTTGGCGAGCAGCATCAGTCCATTGGTCAGTCGGGTGACGACCTTGTCCTTCCAAGCACGCAAGAGATCGCGGTCGATTTGCGGAGGGCCAAACACAATGCCATTGGCTGCCATGTCGGCCGCCTCTTCGATTACCTTCGCAGCGTGCAACAGGGCCTTGGAGGGTATGCAGCCGTCATTCAGGCACACGCCGCCCAATACCGGCCAGCGTTCGATCAGCGTCACCTTCATCCCCAGGTCCGCCGCACGAAATGCCGCCGTGTAGCCGCCCACACCGGCGCCGAGCACCACCAAGTCGACAGCTCCGGCCGGGGCAGCGCTCACGGGCTTGTCAGCGGACTTCTGAGCGCTGGTGCTCGCCGGCGCGGAGCTCGTTGCCGGCGCGGCTGCGGCAGGCGCTGCGGCTGCGACAGGCGTCGGCGCCGCAGGCGTCGGCGCCGCAGGCGCGGGGCTTGCGCTCTTTTCGGGCGCAGCGGCATCTGCCTCTACTTTTACAATCAAGGTGCCCGACGAAACCGCATCACCCTTCTTGATGTCGACCGAATTGATGACGCCGCTGACCGGCGAAGGCACATCCATCGCCGCCTTGTCGGACTCGAGCGAAATCAGCGGATCTTCAACGGCAACTTTGTCGCCCTTCTTGACGAGCACCTCGAGAACCGTGACACCCTTGACGTCGCCGAGATCGGGAACCCGCACCTCCACGGTGCTCATAGCAGAGCCTTCACATCACCGAGCGTTTTGGCGAGAAACACCGCGAAGCGGGCGGCCTCGGCGCCGTCGATGACGCGATGATCGTAGGAAAGCGACAGCGGCAGCATGAGCCGCGGGATAAAGGCGCCGCGCTCGTAAATCGGCTTCTGCGTCGACTTGGACACGCCGAGAATGGCGACTTCCGGAGCATTGATGATGGGCGTGAAATAAGTCCCGCCGATTCCGCCCAAGCTCGAGATCGTAAAGCTGCCGCCCTGCATTTCGGTGGCCTTCAGTTTTCCCGTGCGCGCCTTCTCAGACAGCGCCGTCAACGCGCGTGCGGTGTCATAAATACTGAGCTGATCGGCGTTGGCGATCACCGGAACCAGCAGCCCATTCGGCGTGTCGGCCGCGAAACCGATATTGAAGTACTTCTTGAAGACCAGATTTTCCCCGGTCTCATCCAGCGAGGCATTGAATCGCGGAAACTCCCGCAAGGCCAAGATGCAGGCCTTGATGATGAAGACCAAGGGAGTGAGGCGCACTTGCTCCTGAGCCGCCTTGTCCTTCAAGGCAGCCCGCGCCGCCTCCAGATCGGTGATATCGGCATCCTCATGCTGAGTCACATGCGGCAGATTCAGCCAGCTTGCCTGCAGTCTCGTGCTGGAAATTTTCTGGATGCGTGAAAGCGGTTTGACCTCCACGGGCCCAAAGTGCGAGAAATCCACGGCCGCAACGCGCGGCAGCGCCGATACCGGCGCGGCAGCAGCGGCCGCGATGAGCAAGCCCTTGACGTACGCCTTGACGTCGTCCTGTGTAATGCGGCCCTTGACCCCGGTTCCCTGCACCTTGCCCAGATCCGCGCCGAGCTCGCGCGCGAACTTACGCACCGACGGACTGGCATGAGCTCTCGAGAATGCCGGTTCGTCGATGACGGCCGGGCGCACCTCGCGCGCCGCGGATTTGGGCGCCGGCGGCGAGACGCCGGGTGCGGCGACCGGCGCGGCGCCGGATGTGGCGACCGGCGCGGCGCCGGGGGTCGGCTTGTTCGCCGCGCTCGCAGGCTGTGCGGGCGCCGGTTGCTTGGTGTCGGCGGGTGGCGGCGGCGCGGCCGCCTTTTCCGCCGGCGCTGCGTCTGCCGCAGGTTCGAGGAGCAGGATCAGTGAGCCTTCGGAAACCTTGTCGCCCGTCTTGAGCTTGACCTGCGCGATTTTGCCGGCGACGGGAGCCGGCACGTCCATGGCCGCCTTTTCGGTTTCGATGGTGACCATGGGCGTTTCTTTTTCGATCTGTTGGCCGTCCTTGACCAGCACGTCGATGACGTTGACGTCCTTGAAGCCGCCGATATCCGGCACCAGAATTTCAATTGGGCTCGCCATTTGCTAGACCGTAACGGGATTGGACTTTTCGGGATCGATGCCGAAATTCTGCATGGCCTTGTTCACCGTTTGCTTGTCGATCTTGCCCTCATCGGATAGCGCTTTGAGCGCGGCGACGACCACGTAGTGGCGGTCGACCTCGAAGAATCGGCGCAACTCGGCGCGCGAGTCGCTGCGGCCGAAGCCATCGGTTCCGAGCACGGTGTAGGGTCCTGGGACCCATTGGCGAATTTGGTCCGCGACGGTCTTCATGTAATCCGTGGCGGCCACGAAGGGCCCTTCGCGCTCGGCCAAAACCTGCTCGATGTAGGTTTGCTTGCGCGGCTCGCTCGGATGCAGCATGTTCCAGCGCTCGACGGCGAGCGCGTTCCGGCGCAGCTCGCTGAAGCTCGTCACCGAAAAAACGTCCGCCGGCACGCCATAATTCTTTTCCAGCAGCTCCGCGGCCGCCTGCACCTCGCGCAAAATCGTGCCCGATCCAAACAGCGTCACGCGGACTTTGCCGCGGCCGCCGATTTGCAGCAGATACATGCCGCTCAATATGCCCTGCGTCACGCCGGCGGGCATCGCCGGATGCGCGTAGTTCTCGTTCATGACGGTGATGTAGTAGAAGACGCTTTCCTGTTCCTGATACATCCGGCGCAGTCCGTCCTGCACGATTACCGCCAATTCGTACGCATACGTTGGATCGTAGGCCACGCAATTGGGCACCGTGGTCGCCACCAATTGGCTGTGTCCATCCTGATGCTGCAGGCCTTCGCCCGCGAGCGTGGTGCGGCCGGCGGTGCCGCCCACGAGGAATCCTCGCGCCTGGCTGTCGCCCGCCGCCCAAATGAAATCGCCGACGCGTTGAAAGCCGAACATCGAGTAATAGATATAGAAAGGCACCATGCTCACGCCGTGGTTCGAATAGGCGGTGGCCGCGGCGATCCAGGAGCACAGGCTTCCCGCCTCGTTGATGCCCTCCTCGAGAATTTGGCCCTGCTTATCCTCGCGGTAAAACATGAGCTGATCCGCGTCCTGCGGCGTATAGAGCTGCCCAACCGAGGAATAAATGCCCACCTGCCGGAACATCCCTTCCATGCCGAAGGTGCGCGCCTCGTCAGGCACGATCGGCACAATGTGCTTGCCGATGTTCTTGTCCTTGACCAACGTGGTCATCATTCGGACCAGGGCCATGGTCGTCGAAATCTCCCGCTCACCCGTGCCCTCGAGCAGCGTGCTGAATGCTTCGAGAGGCGGAACCACCAAGGGCGGGGCCAGGGAATTGCGGGCCGGCAGATAGCCGCCGAGTGCGGCGCGGCGTTCCTGCAGGTAGCGCATCTCTTCGCTGTCGGGCGCCGGTTTTCTGAACGATAGACCGGCGATTTCTTCGTCGGTGATTTGAATGTTGAAGCGATCGCGCACTTCCTTGAGATTGTCGTCGGTGAGCTTCTTTTGTTGGTGCGTCGAGTTGAGTCCTTCGCCGGCCTTGCCCATGCCAAAGCCTTTGACGGTCTTCGCCAGGATCACCGTGGGCGCGCCGGTGTGCGCAACCGCGGACGCATAGGCAGCATAGACTTTTTCGGGATCATGGCCGCCGCGATTGAGGTGCCAAATCTCCTCATCCGACATGTTGGCGACCATTTCCTTGAGTTCGGGGTACTTGCCGAAGAAATGCTCGCGCGTGTAGGCCCCGCCCTTGGACTTGAAGTTCTGATACTCGCCGTCCACGCACTCTTCCATCACGCGTTTCAAAAAACCCTTCTGATCGCGCGCCAGGAGCGGATCCCAGCGTCCGCCCCAGAGAACCTTGATGACATTCCAGCCCGCGCCGAGGAAAGCCGCCTCGAGCTCTTGGATGATCTTGCCATTGCCGCGCACCGGCCCGTCGAGCCGCTGCAGGTTGCAATTGATCACGAAGATCAGGTTGTCGAGCTTTTCGCGCACCGGCATGGTGAGCGCGCCCATCGACTCAGGCTCGTCCATTTCTCCATCGCCTAAAAAGGCCCAGATCTTTCGATCGGACGGCGCAACGATGCCGCGATGTTCCAAGTAGCGCAGAAATCGCGCCTGGAAAATCGCCATCATCGGACCCAATCCCATCGACACCGTCGGGAATTGCCAGAAATCGGGCATCAACCACGGGTGTGGATAGGATGACAAGCCCCCGCCGCGCACTTCCTGGCGAAAACGCTGCAGTTGGCTCTCATCCAAGCGGCCCTCGAGGTAGGCGCGGGCATAGATGCCGGGGCTGGAATGCCCCTGCATGAAAATCATGTCGCCGGGATGAGCGGCGCTGCGTGCGCGCCAGAAGTGGTTGAAGCCAACCTCGTAGAGAGTCGCCGCCGAAGCATAGGTCGCAATATGGCCGCCGTACTCGGAATTCGTGCGGTTCGCCTGCACCACCATGGCCAGCGCATTCCAGCGTATGTAGGCTTCATTGCGCCGTTCCAAGGATCGGTC
>Ga0210384_10007049_pt1 | contig 11892 bp, 6 predicted proteins | sample IncBWH2MmetaG_FD_160574 | JGI IMG/M metagenome (GOLD analysis project Ga0210384, IMG submission 160574) | Forest soil microbial communities from Barre Woods Harvard Forest LTER site, Petersham, Massachusetts, United States - Inc-BW-H-2-M | ecosystem: Environmental > Terrestrial > Soil >... | reverse complement strand
CATCGAGTAGGAACAGGCCCTCACGGACTGTCTTGAGGATGTCGCGGGTCTGCTCCTGCGCCTCGCGCGCCGCGTGCTCGTGACGCGCGCGAGTGAGCCGAAAGTAGCCGGCCGCCCCCGCCAGCACCAGCGCGGCGAGCACACCCGCCAGCAGCAGCAGGCGCAGTCGGGCGGCGGCGTTGGAGGTGCTCTGCTGCAGCGTCGTGGCGAGCGCTGCGAGCTGCGCGTGCAGCGGCCGGGCGTTATCGGCGGCAAACAGCTGGGCGCGCTTGACCGCCGCGTAGTGCTCGCGACCCTGGCGCGAGAGCGCGCTGCCGGCGGTGTCAGAATCAACGTACGGTTGTCCGGTGAAGGAGATGACCGGATCCATCACCGGGGTGTACTCGTGCCACAGCAGCAGCGCGCGCCCGAGCTGCGGCGACTCGACGTCGCCCGAGGCGCCGAGCTGCCTCAAATCCTCGTCGAAGCGCTTGACCGTGCTCTGCAGGTCGGCGAGCGCCTGGCCGGAATATGCGCGCACCTCGAGCCGATCGCGCAGCGCGTTCAGCTGTCGGGCGATCTCCACCGGGTAGCTCTGCAGGCGGCTCGCCGTCTGCAGCGCACTGATCTCGAGGCGCATGTGGCCGGCGAGGCGAAAGCCCATGAATAGCACAGCGCCCATGACCAACATCAGCGCCGTGCCGATGCTGGCGGTGACGAGTCGGCGGCGACGCTCTGTCCCTGCAACGCTCATTGCGGAGATCTCCTGTGGTCTTATTTGGGCAGTTCGAAGCGCATGCGGGCCTTGACCGGCACCTCGACGGCGCTGCCGTTGACGATCATCGGCGCGTAGCGCCAGTGCTTGACCGCACTGATCGCCGCCTGGTCGAAGACGCGCGGGGGCGTCGCTTCGACCACGTGGATGTCGCGCGTTTCGCCACGGGCGTCGACGGTGTACTCGAGCGTCACGCTGCCGGTGATGTGTTGCACCAGTGCGCTGGGGGGATAATCAGGCGGCTCGGCACGCAGGCGCTTCAGGCTGGCAGCGAGCGCGGCCAGATTCGATGCGTTTGCTGCGCCGGGCGGCTGCAGCTGCTGCACCGCCGCCAGGTCTTTCGGATCCGCGCCCCAGCGCTTGGCCTGCGCGAGGTCGGCGTCGCCCGGCTTGCCGGCGAGCACGGCGGTACGGGCCCGCTCGAGGAGCAGCTTCGCGAGGTCGCGGCTGGCCGCGCTGAGGGCCGCATTGGCCGGATCGGCTGTCTGCACCTGGGAGAGGTACCAGGCGGCGCTGTCCTGCGCCGGATCGGTCAGGCGCCCGTCGCGCAGCCGTTCGCGCGCCAGCTGCAGCGTGCGCTCGCTCTCCGCCTGCGTCGCCTTCGCCCGCGCGCCGCTGAGATCTTTCTGGAAGGCGGCGAGTTCGGCGGGCTTCAGCCCCGCGGCACGCGCTTCGCCGAGCCAGCGCTCCGCTTCGGCGCTATTTTTCGCCAGTCCCGCCTCGCGGGCCTTGTGCAGGTAGGCGCTGTTGAGCTCGTGCGTGGCCCGCTGCGTGGCGGCATTGGACGGCGCCACAGCTACGAGCTGCTGCAGATAGACCTTGGCGCTGTCCTCGGCGTCGATGAGCTTGCCCTCGCGGATGCGCTCGTTGATGAGTCCCACGAGGTGCTGCACGCGCGCCTCTTCCTGGTGACGCGTGATGTCTGCACGCCAGCGGCCGAGCTGCTCCGGCGCCACATCGCGCGACTGCTGCGCCTGCCGCAGGTAGGCAGTGGCGCGGTCGAAGTTGCCCTCGAGGAGCGCGCGGGAGATCTGTGCTGCAAACAGCCGTTGCTCGCAAGCCGCGACGCGGGCATCGCCTGCGGCGGCGGCCCTGAAGTTGGCAAGCGTGAGGGCGGCCTCCTCGAAACGGCCGCCGTTCAGCGCCTCATCGAAGCGCCCCGCGAGCACTTCGGCCACGCGCAGCAGGCCGTCACGCGCCTCGGCGCTGGCGGGATCCGCGGCCGCAGCCGAGCGGTAATACAACAACGCATTGTCCGCCACAGGCTCGCTGAAGCGCCGCTCGTGCATGGCGAGGCGTGCCTTCTCGAGCAGCTCGTCCACCTTGCCCGTCACGATCGCGCTGTCGGCGCCCGCCGCGCCGGCGGCGGTGCCGGGGGCCACGCGTTCGGCGGCGGGCGTTGCAGCGGCGGGCGGTGCGACGGCGGGCGGTGCGGCGGCGGGCGGTGCGGCGGCGCCTGGGGGTGCCGCGCTGCCGTGCATGAATATCCAGTACGCGCCGGCCGCCAGGACGGCGGCTGCCGCCGCGGCCGTGACCGCCAAGGACTTGCCCGGCAAGCGGCTGGCAAGACGCTGCTGCGGCTGCGGGGCAGACTGCTGCAGCGGCCCGAGGCTCGCCGGTGGCGGCGGCGCGGGCGTGACACGCACCGCGGCTTTGTTCGCCACCGCCTCCGCGATCGCCCCTTTGAGCACCGCGTGCGTCTTACGCGGATCAATCGGCAGCGGCAGCACCGCGAAAACCTTGCTTCCCTTGAGCGTGCTGCCGAGCTGTTTGTCCGCGGGGTTTTCAGCGAATACCACCACCACGACGCGCGCCAGCGCTGCGTGTGCGGCGTCCACCGCGGCGCGGACGTCGGGGAGCTCGCGCGCGTCGATGGCCAGCACCTGGGCGCGCCTGGCCCCCGAGAGGCCCGCGAGCGCAGCCTGCAGCGAATCGACCGGGCGCACGCCGGCCTGACCGTCGAGCGCCGGTCCCAGCTCGAGCAGAAAATCATCGCGGGTGGTAATCACCGTGACATCCGCCGCGGGCTGCGAGAGGGGCTGCGCGATCGGGTCGGCGCTCGCGGCGGTCTCGGGGCTGCGGGAGGCGGAAGGTGCACTGGCCACGGGGCGTCTCTCCAACAACGAATGCCAACAGGTTGTGCGGGTGTCGATCCCCGGAGCGTGGCGAGCGCGACAGACGCAGCTTCAGCCGCGCGCGCAGAGCCTCGCGTTTGCAGGATATGTAGCCTCAGCGCCAACGACGTGCGTCAGTTCACAATAACGACAGGCTGCGTCGGCAGGCTGCGACGCGAGATCTGAAAATTCGGAAGCACTGCTCGCTTTGCACGGGCCGTGGGTCGCGCATGCCCGGTGAGCACGGCGCGCCAGCGCCGCCAATCGAAACGCCCGCGCAGGGATGGCGAGCGGCTCAGGAGACTGCACCCGTTCGGTGCGCGTTGCGACGCGGCTTTGCAATCAGACACTTAAGCCATGCACTGGCGCGCGCCAAGCGTCCGCGCGCGGCGACGCCGCTGGCGCGCGGGGCGCGAGCAGTGAACAATCCGCGCCTGTGACCGTCTTAACGTAATGGGCGCATCAGGATCTGATGGCCGTCACTCATTGCGGGTGGCGTTGGGACTAAGTTAAGAAGGACGCCGCCGCCGGCACCCGACTCGAGACCCATGAGCTCAAGGGAGGGAAGGACGATGCGATCGCTCGGTGTTGACCCGAATCCCCGTGGTACCACTGCCGAATTCATCGACAGCTTAAGCTCCTTCAGCCGCTTGCACCGCGCGCAGCGCTGGGAGGGGACGTTCGGCGATTTCCTCTCCACCATCCTGCCCACCAACCCGATCGCGTTCGCGCGCACCAGTCACGAATACGTCTGGGATATGCTGCGCTGGCACGGGCGCGCCGGGCAGCCGGACGCGTCCGAGAGCGCACGCGCGCGCGAGCTCTTCAAGCGCGAGCTGTTCGGCATCGACGAGTCGCTCTCCCGGGTGGTCGATTACTTCAAGGCCGCTGCCGCCGGCTCCGACGTCGGCCGCCGCCTGTTGCTGCTGTTGGGTCCGCCCTCGGGCGGCAAGTCGACGCTCGCCATCCTGCTGAAGCGCGGGCTCGAGGAATACAGCCGCACGGACGAGGGGGCCCTGTACGCCATTCGCGGCTCACCGCTGCGCGAGAATCCGCTCAACCTGATCCCCGCCAGCCTGCGCGCCGAGTTCCGCGACCGCTACGGCGTGCACATCCAGGGGGAGCTGTCACCCTGGGCGCGCGACTTCGTGGAGCGCGAATTCGAAGGTGATTTCGTGCGCGTTCCCGTGGAGCGCATCTTTCTCGCCGAAGCTTCGCGCGTCGGCATCGGCACCTATGCGCCCCACGATCCCACCACCGCGGACATCGCCGACCTGGTCGGCTCGGTGGATCTTGCCAAGGTCGCGCAGATCGGCGATGAGGGCGACCCGCGCGCCTGGTCCTGGTCGGGGGCGGTCTACGCCGCGAGCCGCGGCGTGCTGGAGATGATCGAGATCCTCAAGGTCAAGCGCGAATTCCTCTACCTGCTGCTGACGCTGACGCAGGAGAAGAACGTCAAGGTGTCGCGCTTCCCGCTGATCCATCTGGATGAGACGATCCTCGCGCATACCAATCTGGCGGAGTTCCACAAGTTCCTTCAGGAAAAAGAGAATGAAGCGCTGCTCGATCGCATGGTGATCATCAAGGTCCCCTACGCGCTCTCCTACCGCGACGAGTCGCGCATCTACCAGAAGCTGGTGTCGGGCGCGCCGGCGTTCCGCAACGTGCATCTCGATCCGCACGTGCTCAATCTCGCCGCGGTGTTCGGCATCCTGACACGCCTTGCCAAGCCCGAGCGCGAGGGACTCGATCTGCCGAAGAAGCTGCGGCTGTATGGCGGCGAGGCGGTCGAGGGAATCGCGGACAGCGAGGCCGCGCGGCTGCGCGCGGAGACCCCCGACGAGGGCATGACCGGAGTGAGCCCACGCTTCGTGATCAACGCGATCTCCAACGCCATCACCCGCGGCAATACCCACAGCCTCACCAGCATGGAGCTGCTGCTCGCGCTCAAGGACGGTATCGAGAGCGATGCCCGCATGGACGCGAAGCAGAAAAAGGCCTGGATCGATCACCTGGTCACGGCGCGCAAGGAGTTCTACAACCGCTGGGTGAAGGAGGACGTGCACCGTGCGATGTTCGCCTCCTTCGAGGAGGAGGCGCAGCAGCTGCTGGAGAAGTATCTGGACGAGGTCGAGGCTTCGCTCGATCACCGCCAGGTTACCGACCCGATCACTGGCGAGAACCGCCCCGCCGACGAGCGCTTCCTGCGCTCGGTCGAGGAGAAGATCAAAGTGTCCGACTCCGGAAAGCTGTCCTTCCGCCAGGAAGTGGTGCGCAAGGCGATGGTGGCTTTCAAGGTAGGCGAAAAGTTCAAGCTGGCGAGCCATGCGCGCATGCGCGAGGCGATCGAGCAGTACCTGTTCGAGGAACGCCGCGACGTGCTGCGGCTCGTGACCTCGACCGCGCGCCCGGACGAGGAGGCGCGTCAGAAGATCTCGGTGGTGCAGCAGCGCATGGTGACCGAGTACGGCTACGACGAGCACAGCGCCAAGGAGGCGCTCAGCTACGTTACGACGCTGCTCGCTCAGGAGTAGCGGGGCGCGTGGAAAAGGAGTACGAGTAAGACGTGAACGAGGCGGACGGCAGGCACGGCGACAAACCCGGCGCGGCGAAGTGGTACGAGCTGTTCTCGCGCGGCGCGCGCGACTGGCTGCGCCACGACGAGAAAGTGCGCGAGGCGGTGCGCGCCAATCTCCCCGAAATCATTGCCGGCGGCGAAGTGATCAATGACAGCTCCCGCACCGTGCGCGTGCCGGTACGCATGCTCGAGCACTATCACTTCCGCTTGCGCCGGCCCGAGGAATCCCAGGGCGCCGGCCAGGGCAAGGCCAAGCCCGGGGACGTGTTCTCCGATCCCACCCGGCAGCAGGGCCCGGGCAACAAGGGCGAGGGCGGGCGCGACGAAGGCGAGATCCAGTTGCTGCTCGAGTTCAAGGTCGACGACATCGTCGACTGGCTGTGGGAGGAGATGCAGCTGCCAAACCTCAAGGCGCGCGCCGGACCTTCGGATGAGACCGACTGGGTGCGCGAGGGTTGGGATCGACGCGGCGCGCGCTCGCGCCTGGACCGGCGCCGCTCCTTCAAGGAGCTGGTGAAGCGGCGTGGTACGCCGGGGGCGACCCCGACCTTCACTGACGAGGATCTGCGTTTCCGGCAGCTGACGCGGCGTCGCCAGCCCGCGGTGCACGCGGTGGTGTTCTTCATGCTGGACGTCTCGGGCAGCATGTCGGACCGCGACCGCAAGCTCGCCAAGACGTTCTTCTTCTGGGTAGTGCAGGGACTGCGGCGCGCATACCGCTCGCTCGAGACGGTATTCGTAGCGCACACCACCGAGGCGTGGGAATTCAACGAGCCGGATTTCTTCCAGGTGAGCGGCACCGGCGGCACCGTGGCTTCCACCGGGCTCGCCAAGGTGCGCGAGATCATCGATGCGCGCTACAACCCCGGGCGCAGCAACATCTACCTCTTCTATGCCTCCGACGGCGATAACTCCGTGAGCGACGCCGGGGATGCGCGTGCCGCTCTTTCCACCATCGCGGGGGACGCCTGCTTTACCGGGTATGTGGAGGTGTCCTCGGGACTCTCGCGGCAGCTGGCCACCGAGACCGGCAAGCTGTTTGCGGAGCTCACGGCCGCCGGCTGTGCGGCCGGCAGCTACGCGCTCAACGATTTCGACGACGTCTGGGGCGCGGTGCGCCACTTCTTTACCGCCGAGAGCCACGCGGGCGATGCCGCGCCCAGCGGCGACCCCGCGCCGCCCCCCGGCAACCCATGAGCGAGGGCTGGCAGAACTACGTGCGGCGCATCGAGGAGCTGGCCGCTGCCTCGGGACTGAAGTTTCACCCGGTCGATTTCGAAGCGGTGCCCGACAGCTTCATGATGGAAATCGCCGTGTACGGCCTGCCGGTGCGCATGCCGCACTGGTCGTTCGGCGTGCGTTACATCTACCAGCTGATCCAGCGCCACATGGGCCACTCGCGGCTGTTCGAGGTGGTGTTTCCCGGCAATCCGGGGCATGCCTACCTCGCCGAGAGCAACGGGCTTGCCGAGAACATTCTCGTGACCGCGCACGTGCTCGGGCACGCGGATTTTGCGCGCAACAACCTGCTGTTCCGGCGCTGCCAGGAGCAGGTGAGCGAACGCATCGTCGAGCACGCGGCCAACCACGCCCGCCAGATCCAGCAGGCGATCGAGACGCACGGCGCGCAGCGCGTGGAAGCTGCCCTCGATGCGGCACTCTCGCTCGAGCAGCACGTCGACATCGATCAGGCGCTGCGGCGCCCGCGCTACCCGGAATACCTCGAGGACGCCAAGGCACTGGTCGACGACGAGTTTCACCGCCGCTTCGCCGCACTCGAGCCCGCCGCCGGCGGCAGCGTCGTGGAGAGCAAGAAACGCGCCCCGGTGCCCGCGCATCCGGAGCGCGATCTGCTGTGGTTCGTGGCCAATTACGCCCCCGAGATGGAGAGCTGGGAGCGCGACATCTTCCTCGCCGTACGCGAGGAATCATTCTACTTCTACCCGGTGTTCGCCACGCAGATCATGAATGAGGGCTGGGCGTCCTACTGGCACGCGCGGCTGTTGCGCGAGGCGGATTTCGTGCCGCAGCAGGCGTACCTCGACGCCATCAAGTGCCACTCGGACGTGGTGCGTCCCGTGGCCGCTGAGCAGCAGGTCTCGCTCAGCATCAACCCCTATCACCTCGGCTTCGCGATGTGGGAGAAGATTGTCGCCAAGGACGGCCTCGAGGCGGCGCGCCACATCATGGAGCAGGACGATGACTTCGGCTTCGTGCGCAATCACCTCACGCGCGAGCTGGCCGATGAGCTCGGGCTGTTCCGCTACAGCGCGCGCAGCGACGGGCAGATCAAAGTGCTCGAGGCCGACCTCACGGCCCTGCACGAGGCACTGCTCGGCCCGAAATATAATTTCGGCGCGCCGACGGTCTCCGCGATGCGGGTGCGCAATGACGGCACACTCGAGCTCGTCCATGACAGCTCGGTCGACGGGCGAGGCCTCGACCTCGAGCGTAGCCGCAAGGTACTCGACTACCTGCAGAAGCTCTGGCGCCGTCCCATCGTGCTGACGACGGTGAACCAGGCGGGCTCGGCGCTCGAGCTGACCGCGCCCTGAAGCGACACCCCGCGCGCCGCCGGCGCGCCGCACGCCGCCGGCTCAGGATCCGGTGCGCGGCGGGGGTTTCGCCGGCTCCGCCGGGGCAGCGCCCGTCCCCCAGTCCTCCTCTTCCTGCGAGGTGACGATGGACACGGGATCGCTGGCCGGAAAGCTGGCCTCGAGCGCCTCGTCGAGCTGGCGCTGAATCTTCTGCTGCAGTTGACGTTTGCGCGCTTCTTTGATGCGCGTCTCCTCGCTGCGGGAGTCACTCATCTACGCACTCCTGTTGCCGGACCCACGCGGGCCGCCGGGCTCCCTCGGTGACATAGTATGCCTTGCGCCGGTAGCCGGGGTGCGGCCTTGCGAGAAGGCTTTTGTCTGCCGGTGATGCTCGTGCGACGCCGGTCTGTCTGCCGGGGGAGCATTCGCCATGGGGTACACGACTTCGGGCATCCGTAATATCGCGCTGGTCGGCCAGGCCGGCGCGGGCAAGACCTCACTCCTCGAGACGCTGATGGTGCAGGCCGGTGCGATCCGCGCGCGTGGGAGCCTGCAGCGCGGCACCACGGTGTCGGATTTCGACCCACAGGAAAAGCGCCTGCAGCACTCGCTCGATACCGCCATCTGCAGCATCGACTGCGACGGGATCCACCTCAACCTCATCGACACGCCCGGTTACGCCGACTTCCTCGGCAAGGCGCTGTCGGTGCTGGAGGCGGTGGAGGCGGTCGCGGTGGTGGTGAGCGCTGCGAGCGGGGTCGACACCCTCACGCAGCGGCTGATGGAGTTCGCGCGCGAGCGGGAGCTGTGCCGGCTGATCATCGTCAACAAGATCGACAGCCGCGACGCGCGCTGCCAGCAGGTGCTCCAGGAGCTGCGCGAGACGTTCGGCCCCGAGTGCCTGCCGCTCAACCTCCCCACCGGCGGCGGCGATGCCGTGGTCGATTGCTTCTTCCAGCCGCACGGTCGCGCGGCGGACTTCTCCACGGTGGAGGCCGCACACACTCAGATCATTGATCAGGTCGTCGAGCTCGACGAGCAGCTCATGGCCTTGTACCTCGAGCAGGGCGAGGAGCTCTCCCCGGAGCAGCTGCACGATCCGTTCGAGCAGGCGTTGCGTCAGGGCCACCTGGTGCCGGTGTGCTTCGCGTCCGCCGAGAGCGGCGCGGGGATTGCGGAGCTGCTGCAGGTGTTCGAGCGGCTCATGCCCAATCCGGCGGAAGGCAACCCACCGCCGTTCCTCAAGGGCACGGGCGAGAGTGCGGAGGCGGTGCCGGTCGCTCCTGATCCGGCCAAGCACGTGATCGCCCACGTGTTCAAGGTGTCGATCGACCCGTACGTCGGCAAGCTCGGGGTGCTGCGCGTGCACCAGGGCACGGTGCGCCCGGGGAGCCAGCTGTTAGTCGGCGATGCGCGCAAGCCGATCAAGATCGCGCACCTGTTCAAGCTGCTCGGCAAGGACACCACGGAGATCACCGCCGCCGTGCCCGGCGATATCTGCGCCATCGCCAAGGTGGACGAGCTGCACCTCGATGCCGTGCTGCATGACTCACACGACGAGGACCAGTATCACCTGAAGCCAGTCGCCTTTCCGCCGCCGATGCTCGGCATCGCCATCGAGCCCGAGAGGCGGGGCGATGAGCAGCGCCTCGCCGACACCCTGCACAAGCTCACCGCCGAGGATCCCTGCGTACGCATCGAGCACCACGCGGCGGTGAACGAGACGGTGCTCTACGGCATGGGGGAATTTCACCTGCGGGTACTGCTCGAGCGCATGTCCGAGCGCTACGGCGTGCATGTGAAGAGCCATCCTCCGAGCATTCCGTACCGCGAGACCATCACGCGCGCCGCCGAGGGACACTGCCGCCACAAGAAACAGACCGGCGGCGCGGGGCAGTTCGGCGAGGTCTTCCTGCGCGTGGAAGCGCTCGCGCGTGGCGCGGGCTTTGAGTTCGTCGACGACGTCGTGGGCGGGGCGATTCCCGGGCAGTACATCCCGGCGGTGGAGAAGGGCGTGCGCCAGGTGCTGAGCGAGGGCGCGCTCGCGGGGTTCCCGATTCAGGACGTGCGCGTCACGGTCTACGACGGCAAGCATCACACGGTAGACTCGAAGGAGGTGGCTTTCGTCTCCGCAGGACGCAAGGCCTTCCTCGCTGCCCTGCAGAAGGCCGCGCCGATCGTGCTCGAGCCGATCATGCGGCTGGAGATCACCGCTCCCGCCAGTGCCATCGGCGACGTCACCGGCGACCTCGCCACCAAGCGCGCGCGCATCAATGGCAGCGACTCACTGCCGGGACAGCGGGCGACCCTCTCGGCCTTCGTTCCGCTCGCGGAAATCTCCGAATACCAGTCGCGCCTGAAGGCGCTGACCGGCGGACAGGGCGCCTACACCATGGAGATGAGTCACTACGACCCGGTGCCCGCCCGCAAGCAGGGGGAGCTCGCGCAGGCGTGGCGGCCGCGCGCCGAAGAAGAATAAACACAGAGAAACGCGTTCCCCGCGCGTTGCTTTTGAGCAACGCTTGCGCCGCGCAGCCGGCCGCCTGGTTAGAATCGGATCCGCTGGACCAAAAAACAAGCGGTTGACCACCAGCTGACCGCCAGGGGAGAGCCTGATGACGCGCAAGCAGGTACCGGTGTGGGGCGCCGCCTCAGCGGCGATGGCGAGTGCGATCCTGCTCGGCGCACACGCCGCGCCCGTGGCTGCCCAGACCTCATCAGGGGAGCAAGCCCCGCCGAAGCTCGAGGAGGTCGTGGTTACGGGAAGCCTCGTGCGCCGCGAGGACATCATCACTCCCTCGCCCGTGACGGTGATCTCGGCCGAGGACATTGAGAAAAGCGGCATGACGACCATTACGGACGTCGTACGCTCCATATCCGCCGACAACAGCGGCACCATTCCGACCGCGTTCGGCCTCGGATTTGCGGCGGGCTCATCGGGGGTTTCGCTTCGCGGTCTGACGGTCAACTCGACCCTGGTGCTGATCAACGGCCGCCGCGCGACGGCGTACCCGTTGGCCGATGACGGCCAGCGCTCCTTCGTCGACCTCAACACGATTGCGCTCAGCGCCGTGGACCACGTGGAAGTGCTGCGGGACGGCGCCTCCTCGCTCTACGGAGCGGACGCCATCGCAGGCGTCGTCAACATTATCCTGCGCGAGACCTTCCAGGGAGCCACAACCGATGCCGAGGTCGGTTTTTCCGAGCGCGGCGGCGGCGGTTCGCGCCGCGTGTCGGGACTTTTCGGCGCGGGTGATATCCGCTCCGACCGCTACAACGCCTTTGTCGACGTCGAATATCAGAAGGACGACCGCCTCGCCGTGAGGCGCCGTCCCTTCCCGTTCAACACCAACGATCTCTCCTCAATCGGCGGGGCAAACCTGATCTTTGGGCAGCCAACGCAGTTTACCGGCTCGACTTTCGGCTCCGTGACTCCGGCGACTCTCGGCACCCCGGGCGATCTCACCAGCGGCACACCGATTCCGGGTGCCGTCTCGCAGCCCTTGCGCCCCTGTGGCGCCGGTTCCAGGCAGGCCACCGACGGCAGCGGCAACGTTTACTGCGCCCAGAACCTGCTCGCCAATACCGATGACGCGCCTTCGGAAGAGCGGGTCGGCGTTCTGGCGAAGCTCACCGTCGGCGTCAGTGATAACGCTCAGGCGTACGTGACGGGGTCGTTCTACCAGAACACCGTTGTTGTCGACAACACGCAGCGGCAGATACAAAACTCCACTCCACATAACACCAACACCATCGCGTTACCGCCCACCTTGTCCAACGGGTCCCTGAATCCCAACAATCCGTTCGCGGCCTTGGGTGAGTACGCGCTGATCAACTACGCGTTCGGCGATCTGAACACGCGCCAGATCGAACGCGATCGCGTCATACGCTTGGTGGCGGGTCTCAAGG
>Ga0210384_10007047_pt1 | contig 11894 bp, 15 predicted proteins | sample IncBWH2MmetaG_FD_160574 | JGI IMG/M metagenome (GOLD analysis project Ga0210384, IMG submission 160574) | Forest soil microbial communities from Barre Woods Harvard Forest LTER site, Petersham, Massachusetts, United States - Inc-BW-H-2-M | ecosystem: Environmental > Terrestrial > Soil >... | reverse complement strand
CCTTGAAGTACGCGCCTTCATCAATGGAGATGCGGTGGGTCGCGATGTCGCCCATGACAATGGCCGACTGCCTTATGTCGACCCGGTCGCTCGCTTGAATTTTGCCTCCTTCTTACCCTGCACGACCATTGCGCAGCCAGTGACGTTGGCTTTAACGCGGCCGTTCGGCCCGATGGTCAGACGGTTTCCTTTCGGGTCGATGGTGCCTTCCACCTGGCCATCTATATAAAGATCCTCGCCGCACGAGAGTTCCCCTTTGATCACAACCGACTGGCCGATGAAGATCATTTCCCCGCGAGCAGCGTCCGGCGCTTTGGGCGTATCCATCAGCGCAACCTCCGGGGAAACATATTTGGGACAACTGGATTCTGCTCCAATGCGTACGACTCCACGGCGGCCAGAGCACCAAGTGCTCCGGCGCGCCTTTTCGACTCAAACCCCACGCAAAATCCGCGACCCACTCAGGCAAAACTCGTGCCCCACCAAGACCGCTAACCCGCGGTCTTTTTTTGAAAGCGTCTTGACGCGCACTGAGTCTCAGGCGTACGATTTTGCCGCCCTGGGTAAGCACGAAGGGAATAGCGGGCTCGAGGATGAAAGGCCTGCAGCGTACCTGTGCTTCGGCACGTTACACGCGCCTCATTGTGCTACCCAGGTTTTGTGTAACTGGCTGAGGAACTCCCACGACTGTTTCCAAACAAAAAGCCCGACCACATCGGGCTTTTTGATCTCAAGACACCGCAAAATCCGCGACCCACACCTCAGGAGAAATCCAAGACCCAATCACGCAAAATCGAGACCTGGGGATGCAAAATCCAGAACCGCCCTAGCCGCTACCCCTTCTGCGGTTTAGACCCCGATAGGAGTCGGAACGAGTTTAAAAACTTAGAAAAGTTCTGTGGCCGCTGAATACTCTTTGGGGCAAAAGCGTGCAGCAAATACAACCGCCGCCCGACGCGGTAGATGGCCAGCTCCCCGCGCGTATTCGGTCCGACAAAACGAATCCATTTCCCGGGATAACCTGCGACTGAGGTACGCTTCTCGTCCACCACGGACGCGCCAAGGCTGCTCACAATCGAATCACGTTTGCCGTCCACCGTGCTTTTCCAATCCGTGCGCGGCGAGTAATCTGCATACGCAACTCCGTAAGACTCAGCGCCGACAGTGGCACTGAACTGGTGTAGGTTCCGTCGAGCGCCCCTGAGTCGTTGGGGACTCTCGGGAAACACAACCCTGAAATTCCCGGCGGGAAACGTAAATTCCTTCCACTCGGCTTGGGCGAACGTCGTGGCCAGAAACAACGTGGCGAGCGCGAGTACCCTGGATGCGCTCATAGCAACCTCCTTCTGGCCAGAACCAAATCATACGCGGAAAAGGTACGATCCCGTGCTCCTCGGGCGGGGACGACACACTTTAGTTACCCTGCACCCCAATATTTCGTGCGACATTGTCGTGAAGAATCCGAGACCCAACCCGGCAAAATCCGAGACCTATCTCCTCGCCTTCTTCTCAGTGTAGCGAGCACCCCACCCGCTACCTCAAATCCTTCGTCGAATAGCACGTCCAAGCGTGTCTCGGTCGTCACGTCGGAGTACCCTAATTCGCTCGCCCATACACGATTGCCGTTTAGAACAGCCTACGCGCAAAGGGTTGTGTAAGACTCTGACAACACTGGTTCTTGTTCTGTTTGCCCCGAAAGCGCGTCTGCTACACAACCTCAGGGAATCGAATTCCAGAAACAAAATGACCTTACCCAGCATCATATTAATCAAGCAGTAAACGCCTGTACGTGCCTGCGGCGTTGCCTGTTCTCGGTCAAGCCGCTATACCGGTATTGACCCGGGAGGAGGTGCGGGCCATGGAAGGCGCAAGGGCCCCGGAGTTTCGCCCCTATTGGATCCGTTACATTGTGGCGTTTTGGGCGGGGGAAAAACTGAAATGGGCGAGAGACAACATCCTTGTCGCGTGCCTGTGCTCCCTTGCGCCTGGTCTGATTGCTGCCGGCATTAGCACTGCCCTGAGTGACAACAAGTGGCGTGCGGCGACATATGCAACGCTCCTCACCTACGCCGGATTGTTTGCTCTGTTCCTGACGTGGAGGCTGGTTTCTACTCCGTTTGAACTGGATCGGGAGCGGCAGCGATTTATCAACGGCTTGACGAAGAGCCTTGCGCACACCAGGTTCAAGCTGGCCAGGCTGCAAGCTTCTCCACCCACCATCGACATAGCGGTCCTGGAGATTCACGTTCAAGCGGCACACTCTCTGCCCGCTTCCCAAACCCCCGATCTTCCGATCGCTGGCGATATCTTTCTCAGGGTGAAACTGACGCTCGCCGGGGCGCAGCCGGTTGACATGCTGGAATACGAATTAAGCACTGTCTTGCATGGCAATTCCCTGCGGGCGGATTTCGTCGATGACATTGAAGGCTGGGGACTGGTCACCGAGAAAAAGCCGGTTGGAATCGGAAAGACATTTCGCTACACGATGAGCACGCTGACCAGGCTCACAGAGAAAGTAGAACGAGCGGGGGTGCCAGTTGAAGGATGGCTCCATTTCCATGCCAAGGGAGTGCATCAGAACGAAATTGCGGCAACCGTTTACAGACTTAGTGTTCTAACCCCGACCGGCGCCATCAGTGAAGACATCAAAGGCGACAAAGCCTTAGCCGGCGCCGAAGGCCCAGAGTTTCAGAAATTTCCGTATGCTGCTCATGCTAAGGGTTCTATCTATCAATAAATCCCGCTCCCAGCCTTACCATCCAAATCAATCCGCACCGTGAACAGGTCCGTCCCAAACAATCGCACCGCGGCCGCATTCGCGGCGCAAGATACACCTTGTCACGACCCATGGCCAAAGCGTATAGTTCGTTCCCGCTATCAGCTTCTCAGAGGAGGAATACGATGCGCAAGCCAGTATTGGTACTGGGTTTGGTGTGCCTGTGCACTCCTGTGGCCCTGGCGCAGGGCAAGGTGGAGAACGGATGGGCGTGCGGAAAACCGGCCATGGGGAATAGCATCGAGGTCGGAGATCAGCCCAACCACGCCTACTCGATCGACCAGATCAAGTGCACCTCCACCAAGGGCGAAATCGCAGGTGTGAAAGAGAAGGAGGGCACCGGCACGGAGTTCGCCGAAATCACCGGCAACAGTTCTAGCGGGCACGGCGTTTTCGTCGAGACGATGGCCAACGGAGACAATATTCACTTCACCTACCAGATCGCCGGCGCCATCAAGAACGGCCAGATGCAGTCTGGTTCCAACAAGTGGCAGGCCACCGGCGGAACGGGGAAGTTCAAAGGGATCAATGGCAGCGGCACCTGCACCGGGACGGGAAACGCGGACGGGTCCACGACCTGGACCTGCGCCGGCACTTACTCGCTTCAGAAGTAGGGGCGCGTGACGAAGACGCCGCGTCGCGGTTTGCGAACACAACCACAAATCACTGATCGGTTTTCCTTCAACACCAAGACAGAAATAGGCACTAACTCACTAGGCCGCTGCAGATCACGCCGCGGCCTAGTCATCCAAATCAATCTGCACAGTAAGAATCTCCGTCCCAAATAACCGAACGGCGGCCGCATTTGCAGCGCTCGAAGGTGTTTGCATGTCTGATAATTTAAGGTTTAATGCGGTGCCACAAGAACTGAGCCGCCGGAGGAGACATGAGTCCCGTGCGCAAAACCGCAGGACAGAAGGCAGCCGCAACGCGGAAACGCAATACCGCAAAGCACCGGGCGGCTGCCGAGAAAGCCGCTCTGACTCGCAGACACCGCGCCGCAGGCAAGAAGGCCGCAGCGACGCGTAAGCATCGAGCGGCTGGACGCAAGGCCGCAACAACCCGCACCCGCCGGGGGGCTGCAAGAAAAGCAGCAGCAACCCGCGCCCGCAAAAAAGAAGAGGCTGCGCCGACTCAGCCAGCGCAAGTCCAGGAACCGCCCGCACCGGAGCCCCCCGTGCAGGCCACACCCGAAACCAGCATCCCCGAGTAAGCTGCCCAAAACGTCAAAAGCCTCCCCCACAATCGGAGGCTTTTCCCGTTCCGCCCAAAACAGTCCGCCCCTGCCGCGAGATTACTTCCGACCTGCAAGCAAAACCCGAATCACTTCCGTCCCCTCGAATTGACAACCGCACGGCTTCATCCTAAGCTTGCGCCACGTTTGGGACCATCAGTCCGATTCCTCACTCACCCAAAAGGGAGGCAATTCCATGAAACGGAAATGTGCAGCATTCGCAATCTCCGCGCTCTTCGTCTTTGTCATGCTGGGTTCGGCACGGGCGCAAAGCGATGAAGAGCAACTCAAGAAGCTTGAAACCGATCGCGCCGCCGCTGTCGTCAAAGGCGATGTGGCAACTCTCGAGAAGCAAACGTCTGACGACTACAGCCTGATCAACATGAATGGCCAGATGTCGGGCAAGGCGCAAATGGTGAACGCGTTCAAAACCGGTCAAAGCAAACTCACCTCTGACGAGCTCTCCGACATGAAGGTACGCGTGTATGGGAGCACCGCGGTCATCACCGGCAAGGCCGACGTGAAGGGAATGCTGGGGGGGAAAGATGCGACCGGCCAGATAATGTTCACCCGTGTCTACGTGAAAAAAGGCGGCCAATGGCAGTCCGTCGCGTTTCAACAGACTCGCGTCTCGACTCCCTAACCAAAAAACCACGAGCCGAGCGTGCCAACGCTCGGCCTTTTCCCGCCAATGCCGAGCATCCGATCCCGCAATTCCTGCCCTCTTCACTGCACCACTCTTCGGTAATTGACCGAAGACGTGTTGAGGCGTAGGTTCGCCCGCAAAGGAGTTTCACGCCATGAGCCCACACGCCACGAAGAAACAGCCGACGACCGAGATAAGCGAGCTACAAGACTTCGAACTCGAATACCAGATCCGTCTACGCGCCTACCAACTCTATGAAGCACGCGGCAGGAAAGACGGTCACGAGTTGGAAGATTGGTTCCGCGCGAAAGAGGAGCTCACCATCAAGAAATTCCGAACCGCCACTGCCTGATTTATGCACACATCAAAACAGAAAACAACACGCGCCCCGGACCCATCCGGGGCCCTTTCCATCTATCGAACCTACCCCTGACTCTCGTCGGCATCACCCTCTGATCCCCCGAAGAAACTCATGGCCTCCTCATCTTCAATATCTTGCGGGCGATTCACCACGGCAACGACCTCGCGCATGGTACAAATCGCCTCAGCCGCCCCCATGCTCTGGGCAATGTCATCGAGGTCGCTCTCCGCCGGATTCCAATCACACCAGACCTCAATCCGAACTTTGTAATACGCCATCGCACGCCCCGGCCATATGAGTGGGAGTGTATCAAGAAACAAAAACAGCCCCGCAAGGGGCTGTTTTGTTGACGGCATCCGGTGGCTATGGCGGAAGGGGTGTATCTGAGGGCATCGGCGAAGCCATGTCTCCCTCCTGGACAGGTCCTGCCAGTGGTCCAGAATAAAGGCATGGAAAAGAACGCCTTGTTTCCTATCTCACATCCATTTTCAGATCTCCCGCATGGGATGCGGATCATTTCATTATTTACGGGTTTGTACTATTTTCTCTGGCGCTGTTCGCATGGTGGGTGATTGGCAATCTCCGTCATTCCCTTTGTTCTGATTGCCTAACTATAGGAAACAACGGTGATTCTGGCAAAAAGGTTGGGATAAGTACTTTAGAAGTATTTTATCTTTATTTTAGAAAGATTTATCTGCGGAGAGCGCTTGAAATGACATCGACGGACAGATCCATCGCTCCTGTTTTTAACAGCCCATACGCGCGCCAACGAACTCACGACACCTCGGAGTCGTTTGCGTCCAGACCGCTAGGGGCCTAGAGTCTAACTGATGCCCGGGCTACCCACTCAGGTCCCGTGGAGACGTTTCATCTGTGTGCTCCGGAAACTGGGCTACACGGCCCAGACGAAGCACGGTTCACAGCGATCGTTCACGAGCCCGGAACGTATCCCGAATCTTGTTTCCTTCCGGGAACCCCATCCCGGACAAGACTTGCCCCACCAATGCTGCGCATGTGTCTTCGCAAACTGCTCCTGGACCAGGATGAGTTCATGCAGTTGTTGGAACACTGCTAGGTCTCATAAATACGAGCTGCGATTGAGATAGCGCATCTTACGCCGAGGCGACAGGAAGCGCTTCCAGTCCCCGCAGAAACAAGCTCTTGCGCCAGCGGAGCCCATTGCGAGGCACAGCAAGTCGGATCTGTGGGAAGTGCTGCAACAAGGTCGTGAAGGCGATTTGCGCTTCCAGGCGCGCCAACTGTGCCCCGAGACAGTGATGAATGCCTAGCCCAAACGCGACGTGGCGATTGGGTTCACGCGTAAGGCTCAGCACGTCCGGGCGCTCAAATTGCTGCGGGTCGCGGTTCGCGGAGGCAATGCCGGCGGCTACGAGGTCACCTTTTGGGATAGTCACACCTGCAATCTCGATATCGCGGAGCGCCCACCGCTGGGTGGCCATCTCTAAGGGGCTGCTATACCTCAGCAATTCCTCGACAGCCGAAGGCATCAGCGAGGGCTGCGCACGGAGCTTTTCCGACTCGCCAGGGTTTTCGATCAGGGCTAAGGTCCCGTTGCCGATCAGGTTGACGGTGGTTTCATATCCGGCGACAAGCAGGAGCAGGACCATGGCGCGAAGTTCGTCTTCATTGAGCTTGTCGTCGGCCTCTTCCGCTGCAACCAGCGCACTGATTAGGTCATTCTCAGGCCGCTGGCGACGCCGTTTTACGAGCTCACGAATGTATCTAAAGAACGCGCGAAAGCTGGGAACAGATCTGAGGATTTGAAGCGGACCGGCGACGTCGACCATGGCGGCCGACCAGCCTTGAAAGCGTTGGCGGTCAGAGACCGGAACGCCGAGTATCTCGGCAATGACAGTAGTCGGCAACGGCAGTGCGTAGTCGCGGATCACATCGATGCGGTTCTGGCCGGCTGCGCGGTCGAGAAGCTCTTCTGTGAGGGACTCAATCCTTGGACGCAAGCCTTCCACCAACCGCGGTGTGAAGGCCCTCTGCACGAGATCGCGAAGCCGCGTGTGGTCCGGCTCGTCCGATGACAGCATGTGATGGGCGAAGGGGCCAGACAACCAAAAGATCCACATTTGTTGGAATGGTAGCTGGGCCTTCCATGGATCCTTGGTAAATCGCTCGTCCTTCAGAGCGGTGACCACGTCGTCATATCGCGTGATCAGCCATGGGGAAAGCCAGCGGCCGACGCGCACACGACATACAGGAGCCTCTCTACGAAGCTGCTCATAAATCGGATAAGGATTCGCCTTGAACTGCGGGTTGGTAACATCAATGTGAGTCGTGTCGACCATTGCTTGATTGGGACATCTTACGCCAGCAGAAGTGACATGGCCGCACCAGGCTCCTGCTCGGAGCTTTGTGAGACCAGTGCTAGATCGGACGCGCGAACGACAACTCGTGACCGTCCGGATCAGACATATGGAAAAACCGCTCGCCCCAGGAGGCGTCTCGCGGACGCTCTGGATTAAATCCTTTTCCCCGCAGGTATTCCCAGAACACATCCACATCCGCCACGTAGAAAATCATTCGTCCCCAACCAGGAACCGAATGACCTTGCTCTAGATTGAGGATAGGGGTGCTGCCGTCCTTGGCGCGAAGCGAAGAGAAAAACGCTTCTTCCCCTCCGAAAACAATCTCCATGCCCAAAACATTCCCGTAGAACCGGACAGAATCCAGCATGCTAGCCACCTTCAGTGTCACAGCAGAAATCTTTTCAATCCTCATCGTGCCTCCAAAGAAACGCGACAGCGCGCCCGCCCTGACACTCGCTGCCGTTCTCAACCCGGTTACTTCCGTTACCCGCTTTGAACCTTCCTCCCTCAATCTAGTCGCCGCTCCAGCTACGATCAAGATTCTGCATCAGGAGGTATCCTTGAATCGGCGCTTGGCTCTACATAGTTTCTTGCTCCTTCTTCTTTGGACGTCAGTTGCCTGCTCAATGAAACCCGCAGGCGAAAACGCAGAAGCTTCGGCCACATCACACATATTCGGCAGTAAGCAAGTGACCCTCCCCCCAGGTACCGCAGTCACTGTGCGCCTGGCTAGCGCGGTGGGCTCAAAACTGAGCGCGAGCGGCGGCCACTTCAGCGCCATCGTCGTGCGACCCGTGGAAGTAAATGGCAAAGTAGTAGTGCCCGCAGGAGCCGAGGCACTAGGCAGAATCGTTGAAGCCGTGCCACAGGACCGCCTTAAGGGTGCGGCCGAACTCCGGCTGGTGCTCGAGACCGTTACGCTAAACAACGACAGCTACGACGTCCAAACAAGTTCAGTCAACCGCTACCAGCAGGGCAAGGGCAAACGCACCGCGACCTTCGTCGCCGCAGCATTGGGTGGAGGTGCGGGAACCGCGGGCGCGGCCTACACCGCGAACAAGGAGATTGTCCTGCCCGCCGAGTCCGCCCTCATCTTCACACTCACCGAACCCGTCACCATCAAGATGTAGCAATGGTTCTCAGCGAGTCACCCACATCCACAAAAAAGCCGCCCCACCGGGCGGCTCTTCCATCGCAAAATTCAAAACATCCCTAGAAATCTCAGAGACCATGCCCCACCTTAGGGACGGCGTTCGAACCCTTGCTCCCGGCGGACTGGATTCGGCTCTGGACAGGCTGATTGGGGTTTTGGCACAGTTTTAAATGGCAACAGGAATCCGGTTTTTTGCACACCTCTGCCTCCCGCCTTTATAGTTGACAATCACTCGCCCCGAGCATAGCGTCCTCAGCAATTGGGGTTTTCAAATGTCGTCTCGACTACGGGCGGCTTCTTTATTCCTGCTGATCGCAGTTGCTGGGGTGTCGGTTTTACCGAAGATCGATCTTCCTGAAACCGCGTTCGACGAGTCAGACGCCCCGACCATTCAGACGATTCTCGCGACCAACGCCACTCCTTTTCGACAATGCAATCCGGCAAGGGCTGCATCTGCGGTCCTTACGCGAATGCCCCAAGCTCGGGTCCGCAGCATTTCTCGGGGGTACACAACTCAATCGAGCGAATTCCGTCACTTCCAAGGCCTCAATACCCTCCGCTGTTAATCCGAATCGGACTACCCGCTCTCGGCTCACTCCGGTATTCAGCACTCTGCAGTTCGTCGCCATTGGATTGGCGATGTAGCTGCGTGCAATGCCCATAACTCACAACCAAAACAATCTCCAGGTGGGCTTTGATCAGCAAAGCATGCCCGGCATGTAATGAAAGGAAGTACACAATGAACTGTGCAGTAACGACAAACTCTGTGATTAAACTATTCAACCAATCAATCAAGCGTCTCTACCTGACGAAAACCAAAAGCGTGATCCTCGCTTCCTTGCTCGTCGGGGCGCTGGTCACGCTACTTTCAGCCCCTGTGCAGGCCGCCGGGCCTTCACCGCAAGATCGAGGCGGGCAACTCGGCGACACTTTCAGCATCCTGCTGGAGGGACCTTACAAACAAGTGCTGCATGCCCCGGACCTGGGACTGAACATGGTGGACCTCGATGATGGCACGTTCAGCAAAACAAGGATATTCCGCGTCAGCGGGCTTCCGGAAGAAGACAGGGATCATGGCAATCGCGACGGCGACACGAAGAAACCGATCGGCACCTTCTACGTGCAGTTCACCGACAAGCGCGGTTTGGCTGCCTATGACCTCCCGGGGGGCGCGTTGACGATGCATTTTACGGAACTCAATCTTAAACCTGTTTCCGACGGGCAGGGTGGGACGTACTTGGTAGGAACAGCTGAACTAGACATATTGGAGGCGACGGGGAGGTATGAGTCCTTTGTCGGTGGTCATAACACCATGGTGGATATACTGCATATGTTACCTGACGGCAGTTTCGTTGAACACTGCATCTGCATTATCAGCCGCCCCCGCCCAGTGTGAGGCCGGGATCGTTAAGGCCCCTCCCGTGCTCGCAAGCGCCATGGCCTCGTTAGAGGCCGTGGCGCCACTCCCTGAAATTGGCACCACGCTCGCCGTGCCTGTCACCCGTATCGCACATTTGTAAGGCATTGATTTGAGACAGCATCTCCGCCCTCTCCGAAGGCATCTAATACCTTGAGGCATTCATATGAAGCGATTTTCTCTCCTGGCAGCCATCTTATTTATGATGACTGCGATTTCCGCCCTGGCCGCGCCGAAACCCAATACCGCCGACGTGCCAGCATTCCCGGGCACTCTGGCGAATGCACGCTATGTCTACGTTGCGTCGTATGACGGAGATCAGTTCGACACAAATTTACTTCCCGAAGATCGGAACGCGATCGGCGCCGTGCAGGACGCCATCCAAAATTGGGGCAAACTGACGCTCGTGTACCAGCCCTCCCAAGCCGACATCATTATCCTTGTGACAAGCCGACCTTCCGAAGATGTCATGGCGGTGTACGACGGGCACCAGGGACTGAATGGCAACTATCTCTGGCGCGTCATGGGTCGCGATGGTCTCGCGTCCGGCGAAACACCCCTCGTCACCCAATTCGAAAAAGGCTTCGACAGCGTGCAAAAGCACAAGTAACGCTGCGCGCGCGTGCCGCGCGGGTCGCCGCACTCGAAGCAAAGTTGAAGCAAGCGAACCGCGGACGGCACACGTTGCAGACAGATCGAACCTGATCCTCTGCATTCAGTGTCGCCCGCGAGCGTCGCAAGATCTGCCACCCAGAAAGGTCTGAGAAACCTACGCTAAGGCACATCAGAAGAGATCTGATGCCGTCCCTCTATATATAAAACGACCGCCGCAATCACATTCACAAACCTAGATGCTTCCCCATTGCACAAAGAACTGGCACTTTCGTGCCATTGCCTACATCTATCCGCGGGCGGAAAATGCCTGCGCGAAAGAAGCATTGGGGGGCGTCGCGGTCAACCAGCCTGGCAGTACCCCTCGGCAACATTAACGCCACTTCACACGCGGCCCAGTCATATCGGCCGCGTTTTTATTTGCTGTAGCTCGAGAAGAATGCGTATCCCGCGGTAGAAATTCTCTTTGTTGTAGGCTGTCTCCCAACGGCTCAAAACCGCCTTAAATTGCTTGCTCGCATTCTTTAGGGCGACTTGCGCTCGCGGACGAGTTTTCTGGATGGTCCTCAGAGAGCGAAGTGCGTCAACGATCTCCGGCTCGATCCGCTTGCGTGACTTTTGAGCATTTCTTATCCATCGAGGTGGGATGTTCGCCCGGAACCTAGGGAACCCCCGTGTGGCGGATCCGGCACTTGACAAAAACAGCTGGGCTTCCCTGGGCATTACGTTTACCTCCCGCGTGTCGCAAAAGCCGGAACCTCATCAGCAAAAACCTCGCCAAAATTGCCGTATGCCTAAACTGTCAGGGTACCACTCGGAATGCGCTAAATCGTAGCTAGACAGCGCTAAGAGTTTAATGCCACAGCCCGCCGACCACGTATTTTGCCTACGGAAGAGGTCCATGACGCGAATAGCGTGCAGCCTTTCAAAGGTGATCGTCGTCTAACTCTCAAGACCGCAAAGGACTTGGGACTTGGAGGATACATGCCACTCTGGCGATGGTACGGCCGCACTTGTGTCCGACAAGCAATTTTCTTTTCGACCGTCACGATTCTCAGCTTTGCACAGAACGCCCCCACTGGGACCAGTCCCGCGCCTCCGCCAAAGCACTTCGACCACGTGCTCATCGTCGTACTCGAAAATCAAAACTATGAGTCCGCCATCCGAAACGATCTTTTGAAAAGCCTCGCCCAGAAGGGTGCAATCTTCAGCAATTTCGGCAACCTCTACCATTACTCCTATCCAAACTACTTAGCGATGATAGCGGGTAGTGATTTCGGTACACACAGACCACTATTCTTTAGCGACAACCAGAGGACGTTCAACCACGATAGCGAGCATAGGACGATCGCCGAT
>Ga0210384_10007046_pt1 | contig 11896 bp, 6 predicted proteins | sample IncBWH2MmetaG_FD_160574 | JGI IMG/M metagenome (GOLD analysis project Ga0210384, IMG submission 160574) | Forest soil microbial communities from Barre Woods Harvard Forest LTER site, Petersham, Massachusetts, United States - Inc-BW-H-2-M | ecosystem: Environmental > Terrestrial > Soil >... | reverse complement strand
GGACTCAACGTCGCTCGGCAACGCGCTCGCATCGAGGCGGTGCAGGGTCAAGGAGAGGTGGGAGATGCCGGCGAGGCGGGCGACCTCCGCGGCGTTCAGACGGCGTCCTGCAATGTACGTGCCGCGAATCGGGCCGCGGCCTTGGCTGTCGATAATGGGCTGCGAATCAATCAGCACCGGGCCGGAGGTAAGCAGCGCGATTCCGAGCACCTTGCTCCCGGGATGGGTGTGATGCATCAGCAGCGAGCCGGGTGCAAGATGCGCCCAGAGACCTTGAGGGATTTCCGTCGCTTTTCCCGCCACAGGGTCATAGGCCTTCGTGAACACCTGCCGGCCATAGCGATCGAAGATCAGAACGAAGTCAATCCGCAAACGGGGAAACCACGGATCGGGGAATTCGCTGGTCGGAAGGTCGGGCTTTCTCCCCTCAAGGAATGCGCAGGTATCGTCCCAGGCGGCGTAATCACTGGTGGCGTTGTCCAGCGTGGCGAGGTCGTCGGTCAAAACAGCACCGGCGCGCGCGACGTTCTGGCGGGTGTCATCCGCTTCGAGAGTTGCAAAACTGCGCGTTATAGAAACCCGGGCCACTGAGTACAGAATCGTGACCAGGCTCACCAGGGACAGACCGACGCTCAGCAGCGTTCTTGTGCGTAATTTCATCGGCTAATCAGCCCTTTTGCCTTGTTCGCTCAGAGTATGATGGGCGGATCAATTGATTTCCCTCGATGCGATCAGCGAGTTTCGAAGCCACAGGCTTGCCGACGTGCTGTTTATACGACGCGGATGAAGCACAGCCATCCGTCAAAGCACTAATGATCCGCCAATCCCAAGAGGTAGTTTCTCGACGGAATTGAAAGAGCGACAAGGGAAATCGCGATAAGCACATTGCCGGCAGTCTCGTCGCCGCCGCGCAAGTGTGACGAATCTGGAAGGGACTTTTATTGTGACGCGTTAGCCAGCAAAGTCAAGAAAGGCGAACCGGGATAGTTCGCCTGGGCGACCCGTCGGACCGCGCAGGCGCAGATATGCGGCGCTGAACCGCGCGGCCTGCTGTCCGAAAACTGTCCGATTGGGCCGTTGTTGCTTTAGACCCTAATTAATTATAAAGGTTGGACACATCTTTCACAGGATTTTAGACTCCGAATTACATTCACCGCAAGTTTACATTTGAGAAAGAAGGGGTCCATGCCTCGTAAACTGGGATTCCTCTCGGTAATTGTGACCGGCATTCTGGCCTCCGCACCTGCGGTGTGCGCGCAAGTTGAGTCCGGGCTGCACGCGCGGCCCCGAGTTACCCAGAGCATCAATGAAAAGAATCGTGTGGCGCTCGCCGGTAACACGCACCCGGAAGCGCGGCCGGCAAACGATCGCGGCGCGGTGGCCAACGATTTCACTATGGAGCATATGCTGCTGCAACTGAGGCGTTCGCCGGAGCAAGAAGCGGCGCTGCAAGCGTTTCTGGACGAGCTGCACACTCAAGGTTCGGCAAACTTTCACCACTGGCTGACCGCGGAGGAATTTGGCAATCGCTTCGGCTTGGCTCGACCGGACTTGGACGCAGTAACCGGTTGGCTTGCGTCTCATGGTTTTCGGGTCAACGTGATTTATCCGAGCGGAATGCTGATTGATTTCTCCGGTACAGCGGCGCAGGTGCGCAAGGCCTTCCAAACGGAAATTCACCACCTTGAGGTCAAAGGCGAGAAGCATATCGGCAACATGAGCGACCCGCGAATTCCGGCGGCCCTGGCGCCGGTAGTGGCCGGCGTGATTTCGCTGCACGACTTCCGCCCACATGCGATGTATCACCTCAAAGCCAAGAGGGAATTTACGTTCCCTGACCTTTTGGGCAACGCAACTTACGACGTGGTGCCCGCGGACTTGGCGCAAATTTACAATTTGAATCCGCTGTTCAGCACGGGCATCGCCGGGCAGGGCCAAACGATCGCGCTCATTGAAGATACCGACGTTTTCAGCGCCACAGACTGGACTACTTTCCGGCAGACTTTCGGCCTCGCAGGCTATACTTCCGCTTCGTTCACGCAAGTCCATCCCGCCGCGCCTCCCGCGCAGCCCGCCAACAATTGCGCCACGCCCGGCGTGGTCGTCCCGAATGATGCCGAAGCAATCCTCGACGCCGAATGGGCTAGCGCCTCCGCGCCTGGCGCGTCGATCTTGATGGCTGCATGCGCGGATACCGACACTACTTTTGGCGGTCTCATCGCCATTCAAAACCTCATCAACGCCAGCGTTCCGCCTCCCTCCATCATGAGCATTAGTTACGGCGAGTGTGAAACCGTGAATGGAGCAGCGGCCAACGCTGCCTATAACTCTGCTTATCAACAGGCGACCGCGATGGGTGTCTCCGTTTTCGTCGCCGCGGGAGACAGCGGCGCGGCAGGCTGTGACAATAGCGGCGTTGCTCTCACCGGCGAAGCCACGCACGGCATCGGTGCCAACGCTTTCGCTTCCACTCCTAACAACGTTGCCGTCGGCGGCACAGATTTTAGCGATTCGTACTCCAACACGAACGCTACATATTGGAACTCTGCGAACACGTCCGCGTTCGGTTCAGCTATATCCTATATTCCGGAAATCCCTTGGAACGATTCGTGTGCCGGCTTCCTTGTGTCTAGCTACTCGGGTTATAGCCCCACATATGGCTCGACTAGTCTCTGTAATGATCCGCTGCTCGGTCCGTTTGTTTTGACCACAGTTGCAGGTGGCGGCGGCCCGAGCCAATGCGCCAGCGGAACCCCTACTACACCTGGAGTTGTAAGTGGTTCGTGCGCCGGATGGCCCAAGCCCGCGTGGCAGAGTGTCCTGGGAAATCCGAAGGATGGAGTGCGCGACACTCCGGACGTATCGCTGTTCGCCGCCGACGGAGTGTGGAGTCATTCTTATCTATTTTGCTGGTCGGATACTGCTAGTGGTGGACTTGGCTGTGGCTCCGACCCCAGCACCTGGAACCCAGCAGGCGGCACTTCGTTTGCCTCGCCCATCATGGCCGGTATCCAGGCGCTCATCAATCAGAAGGCCGGCGGGCCACAGGGCAATCCGGCTCCCGTTTATTATCAGCTCGCGGCGGCCGAGTATGGTTCGAGCGGCAACAGTTCGTGTAACTCGAACCTCGGCAATGCGGTGAGCAGCAACTGCATTTTCTACGACGTGACCTTGGGTGATATGGACGTGGACTGCGTTGGCCCGAACTGCTATCTCGCCGACGGCACTGTCGGCGTGCTTTCGACCTCCAATACCTCGTTCGCTCCCGCGTACGGCACGACGATCGGCTGGGACTTCGCTACCGGCATAGGAAGCGTGAACGCCGCGAACTTGGTCAACAACTGGCCGGGGTCCGTGACAGCGCCAGTGCTGAGCATTATCAAGACGCATGCCGGCAGTTTCTCGCAGGGTCAGCAGAATGCCACGTATTCCGTAACCGTTTCGAACGCCGCGAGCGCCGGGCCCTCTGGCGGAACAGTGACGGTGACCGATAACCTGCCAGCGGACTTGACCTTAATTTCCATGGCCGGTAGCGGATGGACATGTTCAGCCAATCATTGCTCACGGAGCGACGTTTTGAGCGCCGGAGCCAGCTTTCCCGCGATAACCGTGACCGTGAACGTTGCCTCCAACGCCAGCTCGCCGCAGAGCAACCAGGTGAGCGTATCGGGCGGGGGCTCGGCGAGCGCGAATGCCGTCGACCCGACGACGGTGACGGTCGTAATACTTCCGGCTGTGGCGAATTTCGTTGCCACCGATTCGACCACGCAAGGCAACTGGCACGGTGTTTACGGAGCCGATGGATACTCGGTCGCAAACGACTCGCAATCCATACCCGGCTACGCTTCCCTGGCGGTGCAGAATCAGCACAACTACACCTGGGCACCGAGCACCACGGACGTTCGCGCGCTGCAAACAGGGAATGGTTCCGGGAGAATTGCCGCGACCTGGTATCTCAATGGCACTTTTAGCTTTGACGTGAATCTCACGGACGGCAAGCCGCATCAGTTCGCCCTCTACGCGATGGATTGGGACTCTGATGGCAGAACCGAGACCGTTCAGATCCTCGACGCCAACACCAATGCTCTGCTCGACACGCGGTCCCTCTCCGGCTTCAGCAATGGTGTTTATCTGGTCTGGAATCTGTCTGGCCACGTCAAAATCAATGTCGTCTGGACCAGTGGATACAACGCTATCGTGAACGGCGTGTTCTTTGGAGGCGGCGGCAGCGGCGGTACGAAAGCGACCGCCAGCTTCGTTGCTGCCGATACGACCACGCAAGGGAGTTGGCATGGCGTGTACGGAGGTGATGGGTACTCCGTCGCTAACGACTCGCAATCTCTCCCCAGCTATGCTTCGCTGGCGGTGCAAAATCAGCTCAACTACACCTGGGCTTCGAGCACCGCGGAGCCTCGCGCACTCCAGACCGGAAGCGGTGCAGGCAGAATTGCCTCGGCGTGGTATCTCAATGGCACTTTTAGCTTTGACGTGAATCTCACGGACGGCAAGCCGCATCAGTTCGCCCTGTACGCGATGGATTGGGACTCAAACAGCAGAAGCGAAACCATTCAAGTCCTCGACGGCAACACCGATGCCCTGCTCGACACGCGCACCCTCTCCAGCTTCAACACTGGTGTTTATCTGGTGTGGAACCTTACGGGCCACATCAAAATCAATGTCATCTGGACCAGTGGCTACAACGGCGTCGTCAACGGAGTATTTTTTGGAGGCGCCGGCGGCGCGAAAGCGACGGCCAGCTTCGTTGCTGCTGATACGACCACCCAAGGCAGTTGGCATGGCGTTTACGGACGCGATGGATATTCCGTGGCCGACGACTCGCAATCTATCCCTAGCTATGCGTTGCTGGCAGTGCAGAATCAGCTCAACTACACGTGGGCTCCCAATACCTCTGATCCTCGAGCGCTGCAAACCGGCAGTGGTGCGGGCAGAATTGCGGCGACCTGGTATAGCAATAGCACTTTCAGCCTTGACGTGAATCTCACCGATAGCAACCCCCACCAATTCTCGCTGTACGCCGTGGATTGGGACCTTAACGGAAGAACAGAAACCATTCAGGTCGTTGACGCTAACACTAACGCGATACTCGACACGCGGACTCTCTCCAATTTCAGCAACGGCGTTTACCTGGTCTGGAATCTCTCCGGCCACGTTAGAATCAACGTCATCTGGGCGGGTGGCGTGAACGCCATCGTTAATGGCGTCTTCTTTAGATAAGAAGGCAACCTCATCTTTTCAACACCGAGCAAGTAGCTCCAAGGCGCGGACGCACTGCGCAGGGTGGAGTTGCGTGGGCTACGTCAAATTGTTCTTTACACTTCTGTAGTGCCGCACTATTCTCTCCCCGCGTGTTTCCTTCCGTTTTACCCAAGGCCCAGCGGTTAGACAATCATGGAGGATGCAATGAAAGGTTTCCTGGCTTTACTTTCGCTTGTACTTGCGGGAGCAGTATTTGCGGCTATGCCTGCAAGCGGTCGGCAGGCCGCGGCTGAAACGAAAGCACCGGCCGCAAAAAAAGCGACGAAATGGCAAGGCCACGTCGTAAGAATCTATAAAGATGAATCACAGTTCGACCTTCGCGGCGGCATAAACAGCAATTCCGAGGACACAAGGAAGGTCGCCTGGGACAGCTCAACGCAGTGGACCAAGGGCGGAAAGCCTGGGCAACAAGACGAGGTCAAAGAGGGTTCGTTTGTGATTGTGCTCGGCAGCGTGGACGGCAAAGGCGTGCTGCACGCAACGCGGGTCGACCTGCGGCAGCCGAGGTAGCTTCTCTTCTGAACTGTCATCTCCGGCGCCTCGTCTCTGCGTTGGGACGGGGCGTCGAATCATTTTCTTCAAGTTGTTCCAGACCGCGAGAATCAGGACTTCGCGGCCAAAGCTTCCAGACGGAGTTTAGCGGCGCGCGCCGTCTCGCGCAGCAGCGGGTCCGATTCATTCAGGCAGCGGTCTAATTGGCCTTCCAAAGATTTTATCCCCAGCGTTCCGATGGCGTACGCTCCGCACGACTTCAACCAAGGATCGTCGCTGGCAACGAGTTCTGCGACGGCCTGTTCCTGACTCTCAATCTTGGTGCGCACTAACCGGTGCGCTATCTGGGCGCGTTCTGCGACGGTGATTTTGCTATCCAGCAAGGGCACCAGCATTTCTCGCAAATGCGATTTCAAAACGTTATCCAGGAATTCCAAGGCATTATCGTGTACCGAGACGCTCGCAGACTGCAGACCTACATAAGCGCTGTGCAAATCGAGGTGGGGATGCAAAAGATTCAACAGACGAAAGATGCGCTCCAGTTCCTGTTGCATCGACTCCCTCAGAGCACGCGCGAGAGGGTCGGCGCCATCGGTGGTGGCGCCGATGGTTGCCAGAATCTGGTAGGACCGGTAGTGCCCTAGAATCTCGGCAGCCAATACTGTTTCCACCATCTGAACGTCCAGCACGATCTCTGGGTTCACGCGGCAAAGTTTGTTAAGAGCGGAGATGGTGCGAAAGCGCAACGCGCTATCGGCTTGCAGGAGGTTATCGAGTAGTACGCTGGCGGCGGCCGTCGTTCCGAGGGCCACCAGGACGCTGGGAATCTCCCGGCGTGCTTGGATGGGAACGGTGGAATCGCAGAGGTGGTCGCGTAACCCGCCCACAATGGAGTCTCCGAATCGGCCCAGTGCCTGCGCTGCTGCGGGGGCGAGTCGATGGTCCGCGAGCCGGTCTAATAGCTCGGGAACCAAGCGGCGCTTACGCAGAATGCCGACCGAACGGATGGCTTCGCACACAACACGAGTGTCCGTATCGGCAATCAGCTTGGACAGCAGCGGATCGAAGGAATCCGGCAACTCGCCGAGCAGCCGGGCGGCTTCCATCCGGTTATGCAGGCCTTCTTCCCCCGCTTCATTGACCATGGAGTCCAGGATATTCCGCGCGGCTTCCAAGTTCTGAGCCTCGCCAGGCTGAGCGAGAAAGGCAACGATCGCCGAGCGCACCGAGAAGTCAGGGAAATCGCCGAGTTGCTCGATAACAGTCAGTGGATCGATGCGGCCGTGATGGCTCAGAAAAAGCAGGGCTTCGGTGCGGACGCTGAGTTCCGGGTCTCGGAGCAATCGCTGCACTTCGGGAGCGGCGGATTTGTCGCCCGCCGCGGAGAGGATGGCGATGGCCTTCTGCCGAACTTCTGGCGCGGAATGATTCAGCAAAGCGCGTATCGCCGGGTGCGAAGCTCGTTGCTGTTCCACTTCAAAAAGGGACAGAGCGTAAAGAATGTCTTTGGGATCCGATGCGGAAAGATTGATGGCAAGCAGGTCCGTAGTCGACCTGTCCAGGACTGGCGCGCTGGCTTGTTCGACATCCAGGCGATGCTGGCTGATGCTGTCCCGCAGGGTAGCGACATACTGCCGCCGCGCGACTGAAACGGCAACGAGCCATCCGCTAACCAGCACCAGCACGACCCAACTGATCTGACGCGGGGGGAAATGCAAAACGCTGGCAAAGATGAGGACGATCAGGCCCGACAGCCCATCGCCGAGGCGCCAAATCACGGTGTCAATAAACCATTTTACTTGTAACTTTACGCCGGCAGGGATGGGCAGATAGAGCAATTCCGCGGTAGACCTGTCCAGTGAATAGCGCAGCACCTGGTCGCTGCCTTTCAGCGCCACTGCGGAGCTCAGCGTGCCAAGAACAAGCAGACCGGCCGAACCCATCAATACTGTGACGGGAAGCACGAACAGCGCCGTGCCGATTCCGAATCTGCGTAAGAATCTTGCGGTGAACAGCAACTGAAATAACAGCCCGAGCACGCCAGCGTAGAAATTGAAGTTGCCAAAAAAAACAGCCATTACGTCTTTCTTGACCAAGAACTGCTGGCCAATCGCCAGGAATTGCCAGTCTGTTAATGTCGTTACCAACGATCCAATGCAGATAACCGCCGCGATAGCCCGCAAGTAGGGCGAGGCGACCAACAGGCGCATGCTTGCGAGCAGGTTCCGCGAATTTGTTTCTGCAGGTTGTCCTGACTTTCCTTGCGGGTCACCCACCAACACTCGCCCGCTGCGCCAGACCAGGATCACCAGCCCGGCGCAGATCAAAACGAACACGGTCATGGACAGCAGCAGACTTTCCGTCCCGAACCTCTTAGCCATGGTTTTGCAAAGGAACCCGGAGAAAATCCATCCGGCAATGCCGCCCGCGCCCACCATCCCAAAAACGCGCTTGGCCTCACGCGTGGTCAGGACGTAATTGGCCAGCGTCCAGATCTGGGTAGCCCCGAGGACACCGAAGATTTTTACCCACACGTAAAAGGCGGGAAAAACCCAGATCAGGTGCGAGTAATAATGCGCTAGGCCCCAAAACACCCCGCATGTGGCCGAGAAAAATAGCATGCTGCCGACCAGCAGATCGCGGAAGAGAAAACGCCGCGCCACAACCACGTAACCCGCGATGACCAATGCCACCAGCACTGCACTAGCCATTTGGGCAAAGGCCAGCTCCCTGGCCTGGAAACGTGAGAGGAATAACGCTGCTCCCGCCACGCCGCCGACTTTATAGCTGGTGATGACCAAGAACAGGCAGGCACACAGAAGAGAGCCACGACCCAAGTCTCCCGGGCGGACATTCAGAGCGCGCTCGATCCAGCTTTTCATCCGCGGAACCTCTCGCAACCCGCCTGTCTAATTCGCGTCTCTCTCATTGCGGTGCTGTCGTTGCGGAACATGGATGCTCGCCAGGTAAAACCGCCGATCCGTTCCCAGCCGAACCCGCTGCTGACTGCTCGCCGGCACCTGCGTTTGGCGGCGAAGGTTTGGCCGAATCAGTGAGCACTACCTGCTGATCTAGGTACACAGCGATAATTTTTGACCCGCCGCAAAATTCCAGCGCCGACGCCCGGCCGCCCGGGTAGTAGCTGCTGAGCATGCCGGTATCGATGAGGAAAACTTTGTCGCCAAAGCGAGGCCGGATGCGGCCGCCCTTCTGCACGGTATGACCTACGACGATGTGTGCGGCCTTGTAGTCTTCCAAAAGCTTGCTTACTTTCGGCGCGCCCTCTTCATCGCTCCACAGGTCGTAACCGCGAAACCACACTGGACCATCAGCGCGCACGCTGAACCACTCTCCCTGCTTCAAAAACTCCTGGATCTTAGCCTGGCGTTGGGCATTGGCGGGGACATGCGACTTGAGCTCAGCGACGATTTCCGCCTGAAGCACATTGGCGACTTCCTGCAAATTAAAAAACGGCAGAATTATCTTTTCATCTAGCAGATACTGCTTCGTAGCATCAAAAGTCTTGATTTCGTCGCGGATGCGGTTGTTGATCGCATCAATTTTGTTCTTTGCGAGATCCGGATGAATTCCCCCGTGCAAGAATATGATCCCTTCAATTTCGGCGACCGCAGCATGTCTTCGCAGCCACTCCCCATAGGCTCCCTTGGGACCAAGTGCCTCACGCTGCTCGACGTAACCCGCGGGATGGCGCGCCATCCACTCTCCCTCGGTCAATTCCATGGGCTGAGGAAGCTCGGCTAGCAACGATGCGTGGCTATTTCTCCATTTCACATATTCGTCGTACGCGGCCTTCTGCCGCTTCTCGGAATTGGCGTCGGCAAAACTGGCAAAGTTCCCGGGCGTGACGTAACGCAGATCGCCCATGATGTTCATGATTTCGTGGTTGCCCAACAGGCCAACTACGCGGCCACCCGCTTGTGGCGCTTCCTTCTCGAGAGCCATCATCAAGTCCATGACCTCGCGGGGCTTGGGGCCGCGATCCAAGAGGTCGCCAACCTGGACGAACGTCGTCTTCCCCGCGGACCAATGGTGCTGTTGGTCGATCAGGCCGGTGTGGCGGAGTATGGCGACAAAGTCGTCAAAGTCGTTGTGGACATCGGCGATGGCGACAATGGATTGGGGTGATTCTGCAGGGGCTTTTTCAGGTCCTGCCCATGCCACACCAGCCGACACCAGGATCAAGAGGACGGACGCAAAAGCACGGTGCGCAGAAATGCAGCCGGGAGGGCGAACCACTTTCCTGCCTCCGATAGCCAAGCTGCGGAATTTTAACGAGAACATAGAGTAGCCCTGGGCGTCCCTGTTGGGGCGCATCTTAGGCTGCCCGAGTTGCGCAAGTCAACAGGCGGAGGCTCGCAAATGCATAGACGCGGCGGTTGGTGTGACTCAGCGGAAGACACAATCGCGGGGCCATCACGTGATGACCCCGCGATCTCTTTACTCGGTGAAACCCTGACACTTACGAGCGAACGAGGCGTTCCGTTTGCGAAGCAATCGCCAACGGGCCTAGTTGGGGGAATGGGACAGCCGCTTGGAGATTACAGTGGCGTGTATCTCGCCGGCCTTCTCCCCCGAGCCCTTGCAGATTACGTAGTCGCCGTCTTTCACTTGGCTGGCGTCAATGTCATTGACTTTCTTATCGCCGTGGTATTGGCTCACCCACTTCGTCGAGCTGTCGAACACGCAGGTCTTCTCCAGCGTCGAACCAGACTTACGCACCGTCAGGCTGGATTCTGCCTTACTGCTTCTTACAATTCTACCTTCCCAGCGCGCCTCCTTGTCCTGGGCGGCTGCCTGGTGAGCGAACACCGCCACCACCAGGGAGCTAAGTACCAACGCGAACAGCAGAGTGAGTCGCTTCTTCAACATGTTTTTTCTTCTCCTTATTACCGGGATCACCGGCAAGACGTGATGTGTAGCCCGAACACTAGACCCAGAGGACCAAAAAGAGCAAGCTTTTAAACTTGGGTTCGATCCGAAGACCCGCTGGCATCCATCTCGGCCGAATCGCTTTGGCAGATCACCAAAACCGTCTCCGGCCATCAGGTCAGGGGACTGCTGACAGCTTCAACGTCCACCCATTCAGTACAGAACTTCGTTCTCACCCTTTTCAGCGATCATCTTCTGGAATTGCGCCACAATCTTGTCCCTTCGCGCCATCACCGCTTTCACTTCATCCTTGGTGAGATATGACTTGGTTTTTGCTTGCAGCTCGTTCCCGTCCAGCGTCTTTAATTTCTCCAACAATTGGCGGTCACAACGTACCAAGTCTTTGGGATCTTTCGGATCTTTATTGAGGCGAAATGCGCGCGTGAAATCAATCCGCCAAATCTTCCAATCCTCCCCGATCAGTACGTTGGTCAGGTTGGGATCGGCATCGGCAACCAATTGATCGAAGACCCGGACCTTGTACATCTGATTGTTCCAGGCGTCAGGATTCGGCGCCGTCAATTTTTGCTTGTGGCGCTCGACCTCGTCCATCTTTACGGGTAACCACCAACTCAGCGAACCCGTTTGACCTTTCCATTTGCGTTCGACATACACTGGCAACATATCGTCCATACCAAGCAATTCAGCCAGTGCGTAAGCGGCGATATTGTACTTGTAGGAATCGACGAAGTTCAGTTCGGTGCCAATACCAATTTGCGCCTGGGCCTTGTGCTCATCAATTCCCTGGAAAGAAGCGTCATGAGTAACCGTGCCGTCGGATAGCGTAAGCCGCGAAGTGCCGGTGACGCCCTTCGAGGCCTGCTTACTGCCTACAATCTTGGCGGTGAGCAGGAATTGCTTGATTTGGTCCTTGCTCAGGCTTTGCTCGTCCGCGGCCATGACGGAAAGCCGGCAAGTCAGAAACACCACCGCGGCAAAAATAAGCACGCGCCAACGTACATAAGTAGGATTCATGGGGGAACCTCCACAGAGTGGGTGGAACTCTACTCCTTTACGCCACGCTGGACAACCGAAAATAGTGAGAATGACTTTTGCTCCGGTGCAATGCCTTCCACTTGAAATCGCGTGGCTTCCACTTGGAAATCGCGAGGCGGTATTCTGTTCCTCTTGAGGATTATTGTGGTGACACCAGGGCGGTTTCAGTTTCCGCGTACCG
>Ga0210384_10007045_pt1 | contig 11897 bp, 10 predicted proteins | sample IncBWH2MmetaG_FD_160574 | JGI IMG/M metagenome (GOLD analysis project Ga0210384, IMG submission 160574) | Forest soil microbial communities from Barre Woods Harvard Forest LTER site, Petersham, Massachusetts, United States - Inc-BW-H-2-M | ecosystem: Environmental > Terrestrial > Soil >... | reverse complement strand
AGTGGCCCGCAAATTGCCCGTGATTGGGAACCAGAGGGCCGTCTATCCTTACTATTAGACTGGGCTGGGTTCGTTGGCGACGCTCCAAATATAACGCCGGCGAATAAGATGGCAACGATTCGCAGTGTCATGGAATGGGACCTCCTCCGGGGTGAATTTATGGGAATCTATACCAGTTTCGACCCGATGCGCGAGAGCAAGGAGTTTGTTCAAAATTCTCTGTCCCCGCGCAACAACATTCTCGGAGTGCGGTAGTTATAGTAATTTACAATTCACTGTGTTATAAAGCCTGTTGCTTACGAATTGGCGTTATTGACTTTGCTAGTCAACAGTCTCATACTCTCGACCCTCGGACGTTCTCGGCGTAGTGGAAACCCAGGTAAGCCTTAAGTTGATAGTTGCTCCAATTAAAAGCGGCACCATGCGAAGGCCTGAGCATGTGACGACCGGGACAGAGGTTGGATTCGTTCTCCTCGATTCAACCCTGCATCCCGTGTTGCTCAACCGCTCCGCTGCGGAGATTCTCAGCTATCCGCTGAAACCGGGCGCTCAGAGAGGCCAGCAATCACCCTTGGCAGAACGAGTTCGAATCATGCTGGTTGCTTCACAGTCGAGCGGAGGGTCTCCAATTGTGTCCGAGTTCCGCTCCGGGAAACGGCTCTATCATTGCCGCACATTTCGACTTGATGCGCAGGCCAAAGAGTATTCACAGCTTTCTCTGGCAGTCCTCTTTGAACGCGGAGCGGCTGCCTCGCTTTCATTACCACAGGTCGCACAGAAATATCATCTGACAGTCCGAGAGCAGCAAGTTCTGGAATTCTTACTCCAAGGTCTGACAAGCAAGGAGATTGCTGATCGCATGAGCATCAGCACGAATACCGTGAAGGCTTTCCTGCGACTCATCATGATCAAGATGGGGGTATCTACCCGCTCGGGTATTCTTGGAAAAGCCATTACTTCGAATTCTGACATCATGTTTCCGATTCGCCCGTCGGAGAACCCGCCTGAAGACTAATCCCTTCGTGGAATTGACGGAATCCCGCAGCTAAGCAATCATTTGCCATTTTGCGGAACATTTGTCCGTGACGAGGGAAAAATAGTGCACAATAGGTCATCTCCGCGCTTTCCCCACGCCATCGAACTGCGCGTCGGATTGCTCACTCGCGTTGATATCCTGGAGGAGCCTAAACTCCTGCTGGATGGAGTGACCGAGAATGTGGGAAGAGGCGGGATCTGTGTATTGATTGATGAGACGCTGCCGCAGAACTCCGTCGTACGCTGCGTGCTCTCGCTGCCCGACATCTCCATGAACGTCCCCACTCTCATGCAAGTCCGTTGGGCGCAAAGGATCACGGGGAAGAGCAAATACCGAGCGGGATTGCAATTTCTGATTTGAGATCACAGGAAAGCCCCGTATTTCCACCCCTCACGGTCGAAACTAACCCAAATGCATTAGCGCACCCTCGTTACATCGCTCGGCTACAGCCATCTGGGGACTTGTAAGCCCCAATCAAAAGAGTACAAGCATTCCCACACTGGCCCGAAAGCAACTAAGCCGGCCCATCAAAACTGCTCGACGACGAATTGGCTCACTGCTGTTTGCCAAAATGTTATTTCGTGCGATTTGCTGCGTGCCGCGAATGAAGGGGCCAAGGAGGAAAAGCGATGCATGTCAGCAAAATTCACCTTCCAATCCGCGGATCGGCGAGCAGGTTTGTTCTCTACAGCGCTCTCTCATTCGCACTGGTTCTCGCATTTTCAGTTGTCGCCTCGGCTCAGACCACAGACGTCAATCGTGTCACCTACTTCGACAATAACGGAGCAGCGGGTGCGCCCGATGCGTTTGTTCACATTCTCGACCCAGGTGTGGCGTCGGTAGGCCTCTGTGCAACCATTTACGTCTGGCGGAATGATCAAGAGCTGTCGGAATGCTGCAGCTGCCCAATTACACATAACGGGCTGTTGACGCTTCGTGTCAGCGGACTCACAGCTAACCCCGGAGACCATGCAGGCAGTCCCGTGTCTGGTTCCATCTCCATCATTTCTGACTCCGCGTGTGATCCCACAGCCCCGGTCCCGACGCCGGATCTGCGCGCTTGGGCTACCCATGTGAACATCGACACCGTTGGCGGCTTCGATGTCACTGAAACCGAAGCACTGGACACTCCGTTGAGCACTGGTGAAATAGGTGAAGCCAGCAGCCGATGCGCATTCATCCGGGTCAACGGCAGCGGCGTTGGCCGTTGCGACGCGGCTTGCTCTGGCGGTGGCAGTATCTGAGCGGCCCAAACAGATCAGAAACCAAAAGGCAAGCGCCCGCTCCGGTTAATCACCGCAATCGGGTGCGAATTCCAAGGAGTACGGTTGTCAGAGTCTTAAACCTAGCCTCGGAACCAGGACACTCAGCGTTGGAGACTTCGTTCCTATTCGTCACGAATGGTGACCAAAGGATTTGACCTGAGCATTTCTGGTGGGACCGCGGCTGGGAATTGCGCCAGCCAATGGAGCGTAGCGCAGGAGGAGCTTTTCCCATGACAGAACCCAAGCGATACTTGTTGTTGGTTCTCGCGTTTGTTGCGGGACTATCGATCATCGGTTGCGGTGGGGGATCAAGCAGCCCACCCCCGATACCGGCGGACTTCACAATGGCTGTCACGCCGGGTTCGGTAACCGTCACGCAAGGAGGCGCGAGCTCACCCTCTTCGATCACGGTCTCACCACTGCACAACTTTAGTGGCAGTGTGAACGTCTCGATCAGCGGTCTCCCTTCCGGTGTCACCACCTCGCCTGCAATGCCGTTCGCAATTGCAGCGGGTGCCTCACAATCGGTGACATTCTCAGCGGCGAATTCGGCCTCGCTGGGGCCCGTGAATCTGACTTTTTCAGGCACGAGCGGATCGCTGAACCATTCGGCAGGAGCCACGATGTCTGTGATTGCTGCCGCGGACTTCGGCATCAACATCGAACCTGGACAGCTCTCTGTAACTCAGGGGGCGACAAGCACGCCAGCCGCAATCTCGGTCACACCGTTGAATTCCTTCAGTGGGACGGTGGCCGTTGATATCAAGGGTTTGCCCGCCGGGATAGTCGCGTCACAGGCGTTGCCCTTGCAAGTTACCGCTGGCTCAAAGCAGCAAGTTACTTTCACCGCCGCGAGTTCCGTCTCTCCTGGCACGATGAGTGTTACTTTCCAGGGTAGCAGCGGATCCATCACGCACAACGCAAACGCGGCTTTGCAAATTCAAGCGGCATCCATCCCGGACTTTCGACTTGGGTTGAACAACAATGCCGTGGCCTTGAAACCCGGCACCAGCCAAGCCGTTAATCTCAGCGTGGTCCCCCTCAACCAGTTTGGGGGCAGCGTCTCCGTCGCGATCAGTGGTTTGCCGAAGGGAGTCACGGTTTCGCCCGCTTCACCGTTCAATGTTGCTGCTAATGCAACTACAGCGGTAACCTTCAGTGCGGCGGTGGGCGCCGGAGCCGGGAATTCTGTCGTAACTCTCACTGGGAGCCAGGGCGCTCTCAACCATGCTCAAACGGCAGCGCTTCAAGTCTTGGCCGCTGCGGTCACTCCGACCTTCTCCGTAGCGTATTTTGACGCTTCGATTGTTCCCGTGGGAGTACCCGGCCCGGATGAATCCATCCGGATCGTCAACCCGGGTGTGCAAAGCACCGCGTCGGTGCTCGGCGACCTCTGCGCAAACATCTATGTCTTCGACAGTGCACAAGAACTTAAGGAGTGCTGCAGTTGCCCGGTTACCGCCAACGGCTATATCCGGCTCTCTGTCAACACAAACCTTACCGCCAACCCAGGAAACGGTGTTGCTTTCAACGTTGGAAGCGTTGCCGTGGTTCCGAGCGTGTTGTCAGCGGCGTCGCCGTGTAATCCAACCAGCGTTTCGCCAATTCCAAGTCTGAACGTCTGGTCAACGCACGTTTCCAACACGGGAACCGGCTTCGGGCTGGTCGAGACACTGGCTCCTTCCGCACCACTTAGTGCTCCCGAACTCACAGAATTGCAATCCGTTTGTGGGTTTATAGTGGCCAACCAAAGCGGGGCTGGGATCTGTACCTGCGCCGTCGACTAAATAGAAAAGGTCCCTCAAACAGAGCGCGCACTCTGCGTGCTCAATTTCGCCCCAGCCGGGCGCTGAATTACCCCTCAGCGCCCGGCGCACTTTCTCGAAAGGAGAATGCCATGCGCGCGATGCGACTGGCCGCAATCGTTCCACTCTTGCTTTCGTTGGAAGTACCGATTTCCTTAAAAGGTCAAGAACAACCGAAGTCTCCTCCGGAAGTCCTGGCCATCGTTGACGGAAAGATACTCACTCGCGCAGAACTTGAAAGTAAAGAAGCGGCCAAGCTTCTGCCAGCGCGCGACCAGTACTACAAGGCCCAACGGGAGGCACTTGACAGGTTGATTGATGAAGCGCTTTTGGAGATGCAAGCACAGCGCGAGAAACTCACTGTTCAACAACTGCTGGACAACCACGTCATTTCAAAAGTCAAGGATCCCACCGACGATCAGCTTGCGGTTTACTACGAGGGCGTGCAAACCGATCAGCCATTCCCGGCCGTTCGCGATAAGATCCTGGACACAATCCGCCAGCGGCGTATCGCCAATGCTCGCAAGGAATATCTCAATTCGCTGCGAAACCAGGCCAATCTGGAAGTCCTGCTGGCTTCACCCAGCGTCGATGTGGCCCTCGGTGATGGTCCTACTCGTGGCACCTCGAATGCTCCCGTGCTCCTGATCGAGTTCGCAGATTACGAATGCCCTTACTGCCAGAAAATCAATGCGGACCTCAAAAAGCTCCAAGAAGAATACTCGGGTAAGGTCCTCTTCGCGTTCAAGGATTACCCTCTGCCCATGCACAAACACTCGCAGAAGGCCTCGGAGGCGGCCCGCTGTGCCGGTGTCCAGGACAAGTATTGGCAATACCATGATTTGCTCTTCGAGAAAGGGAGTGGCTTGGAAATTAGCCAGTTGAAGGAATATGCTCACACCCTAAAACTCGACACTGCCAAGTTCGATCAGTGTCTGGATTCCGGCGAAACCGCGGCGGCGGTCAAAAAGGATCAGGAGCAAGGGCAGAAATTGGGATTAACCGGCACGCCGAGCTTTTTCGTTAACGGCCATTTTTTCAGCGGCGCCGCGACTTATACCATGCTCCGCGAGATAGTGGACCAGCAGTTGGCGTTCCTCGCAGCGTCGCAGAAAAAGCCGGCTGGGGGGCGCTAGCGCGATGGATTTGGGTTTGACTTAAGAGGGCCTCGCAAATGAGAGGAATCCGACTTTTTCTCCGGGGCCTTATGGGGCTCCTCTCTCTGATATTGCTACCGCCGACCACGGGAGCGACCGAAGCGCGCCTCGTTGCAGATGCATCCGTCAGCACCGTCAATCCAGGGACTAACTTTGGTAGTCTCTCAAACCTCTATGTAGGGCCATCCGACGCTGGCAACCATCCGATCAACATTACCTTGTTACAGTTCGATCTCACCAGTGTGCCGGCCGCGCCGGTCGCTCATGCTGAACTGCGATTCTATGTAAATCGAGCAAACTTTTTTGGACATGTTGATGTAGCCCCCTTAACTTCATCGTGGGTGGAATCCGCGGTTACATTCAACACGCTGCCGAGTCTCGGTGCTGTGATTGCGACTGTTCCAGTCTCGCAACGATTTGCGTACATCAGTGTAGACGTGACCAAACAAGTTTCGGATTGGCTGAGCGGAAAATCAACCAATAACGGATTCGCCATATTGCCGTCAGCCAGCGATCCTACGACTTCGCTTGTACTCGATAGCAAAGAAAATGATGAGGGTGGACATTCGGCGGTGTTGGATATCTCGCTGGTAGGGCCAGCGGGAGCAACTGGACCGGCTGGGCCAATTGGACCCCAGGGTGTGCCTGGGCCGCAGGGCCTTCTAGGTCTACCGGGCGCCACCGGGCCAGCAGGACCACAAGGACCAGCCGGACCGACAGGGGCGACCGGGACGATAGGTCCACCGGGTGCGACCGGACCCGCAGGACCGCAAGGATCAACCGGGCCGACAGGACCTACAGGTCCACAAGGCCCGCCACCTGCGATTACCTTTGCGACCTCATACAATCTTTCCGCTCTTGCCTCACCTGGGACTCAGTTCGGTTCCGTTTCTTCGGGCTTTAGCGCAGGTTCTGAAACTGGCGCAGTGGTAGCGGTGGTCCCGAATGCCTGCACAATGAACAAGCTGATAGTTTTCGCTGATGCAGCCCCAGGTGCTGGCATATCGGTGACATTCACGTTGCGGCAGGGTAGCAGCGTGGATGCCGGTGGCGGAACGAGTCTGGGCAATACGCTGCTCTCGTGCGCAATCCCGGGCACGTCGGCACAGACGTGCTCCGACTCAGCACATTTGGTTTCGCTCACTGTAGGCGACCTAATTGACATCGGCATCGTTGTGGCGGGTGCGGGCTCATTGCCGGCCACGATCCACGCCAGCGTCTCTTTGTCGTGCCAGTAAGGCCGCGCGGTTTCGAGGCAACGACTATCGTGAGTTCGCTGATGCGGAAAATCGGGAGCAGACGACGCAGCGCTGGCATTCAGTTAGCTGCTCAGGTACTCGTGTTGCTCAGCCTGACTGGCGCACTCCACGCACAAGGGCCAGTCCTCTCCGTTTCTCCCGGCAATACAATCCACACAATAGCGGGAAATGGCGCCGCGTTTTTCTCCGGCGATAATGGACCGGCCACAAGTGCAGCCTTGGCAAAACCTACGAGTGTGGCAGTGGACGCTGCGGGCAACATTTATGTCGCAGACGCCCACAATCACCGGGTGCGGCTGGTTGACACCAGCGGGAAGATAACCACGTTTGCGGGAAATGGTGTTCAGGGATTTTTGGGAGACGGTGGCCCCGCAACTTCTGCCAGCCTAAATACACCTACGTCCGTGGCCGTGCACAATACCACCGTCTATATCGCGGACAGCGAGAATAACGTTGTCCGGGCCGTCTCGGGCGGCACAATCACCACATTTGCGGGGAGTGGTGTCGGCGCAGAAGGCTACTCCGGCGACGGCGGCCCTGCGGTAGTGGCTCTCCTGAATTGCCCTCGCGGTGTAGCCGTCGATGCCAACGGGAACTTGTACATTGCCGATACGAAAAATCACGTCGTTCGCCAGGTTGTTGGTGGAACAATCACCACCCTGGCGGGTAATGGCCAGCAGGGTTTTCGAGGTGACAATGGTCCGGCAATTGCCGCTAGTCTCGACACCCCCTCATCGGTAGCCATCGATCCTTCAGGAAACGTTTTTATCGCGGATACACATAACCAGAGAATTCGCCAGGTATCCGGAGGCAAGATCTCTACCTTTGCAGGGGACGGGGCTCTGGGCTTCTTGGGCGAAGGCACTCCCGCCGTCAACGCAGCGTTCGATCATCCGCTGGGAGTCGCAGCAGATGGGACCGGGAACGTCTACATCGCCGATTCAAACAATCAGCGTATCCGAAAAGTTGACGCCGCTGGGACGATCACAACGGTGGTGGCAAACGGTCAAGAAGCATTTTTTGGAGACAGCGGTCCACCTGTCTTAGCCTCGCTGGACACACCATCCGCTGCTTTGCCCTTTAACGGACGGCTTTTGGTTACGGACAAAGACAACCAGCGTATTCGGCTGGTCGATCCCACGAGCGTCCCCGTTGCGGATCAGATCGTAGGCACAACAAGTGGCCCTAATGGCGTGACGCTAAGCAATGTCGGCGGAGGGACGTTGACGCTTAATTCGGCGACTCTGTCCTCCGGGGACTTCTCACTGGCGGGGGGCGGTTCGTGCGGGAGCAGCTTTCCAGTGAGTCTGGCGGGCGGATCAAGCTGCACTCTGCACATTGTTTTTGCTCCAACGATCGTCGGACCGCGTAGCGGCACCCTGCAGATCACCGACAACGCGACAGGGAGCCCGCAATCGATGACTGTCGTTGGCAACGGCATCCAGGACAACACGACGCTGGCGCTGGCCTCGTCGCAATCCACAACGACTTACGGCGGATCGGTCACGCTCACCGCCACCATCACGCCTAGCGTCGCGACCACGGCTCCGTCACCCACAGGCACCGTCAGCTTCGCGGACGGTGCCAACGCGCTCGGCAGTTCACAGCTCAATGCCGGTGCGGCTTCGTTTTCCACCTCCACGTTGTCCGCCGGCAGTCACACAATTACCGCGACCTTTACTGGCGATTCGGACTACTCGGGTAACTCCGGAAGCTTCACGCAACTCGTCAACAAGGCAACCCCAACGGTAACGCTCGCGATACAACCAAACGCAATTGTTCTGGGGCAATCTGCCGTCCTCACTGCCACAGTCAACTCGTCAGCTGGGGTACCAACGGGCACAGTCACGATTACAGACAACAGCACTTCCTTGGGGAACGCGCCGGTGAACGCATCCGGTGTGGCGACTCTTACGGTCACTCTCACAGGTGGTTCGCATGCGCTTGTCGCGGTATACAACGGAGACGCAAACTTTGCGACCTTCTCTTCCGCCACCATTAACGCGCAACTTGCGAACTTCACGGTTTCCAGCCAGCCCGCGAACGCTACCATCCGGACTGGTCAGATGACCACTTTCACGATTTCGATTACGCCTGCCGCGGGGTTTACCAGTCCGGTCACATTGAGCTGCTCAAATGTTCCGACGGCAGCGGCGTGCTCATTTTCGCAATCCACGGTGACGCCCAATGGTGCCACCGTAAGTACGATGATGACTTTCCGGACCTCGATGACCGCCTCTGGTGGCCCATTTGGCCCACGAACCGCTCCTTTTCAACCGATATTCCTTCTGATTGGCATCCTCGCGGTGTGGCAGCTTTGGCTGTGGCGGAATCGTCGGCTGCTCCAACCCAGATGGCTGACGGCTTGCGCCATTCTCACAATCGTCTTTTTAGGGATCGGGTGTGCCAGCGGCCCCAGTTCTGGCTCTTCCGGGTCCGGATCATCTCAAACGACACCGCCGGGAACCTATGCGGTGACCGTGACAGGCTCAACGAGCGGAGCGGGCTCCCAATCGCAGTCCCTCACACTCGGCATTACAGTAACGCCGTAGAAATATCACCCGAACGCTTAATATCGTCCGTACAAAAACCGATTATTGCGGGAGACTTGCGCATTGTGGCTGAGACCCATTGCAAAACGCGAGGTCGTTTTGACCAGCAACGAGAAGTGCCTACAGAGCTATGATAAAAATTCGAGGGACTCCAATGCCGGAGGCAGACCTTGGTCTCCTTCCCGGTGCCGGCGGTACGCAAAGGCTACCGCGCACCATCGGAACACCTGCTGCACTCATGCACATCCTCATGGGTCAGCCACTGAATCCGCGTGAAGCCGAAAAGAAGGGGCTGGTGCACGAAACGGTCAGCGGCAAGGCTCTCGACCGCGCAATGGAGATTGCGCGGCGCCTGTCGTCGCATACGCGGGATTCGCTCGCCTACGTTAAACGTCTCGTCCGCAACGCTACTGAGACGCCGCTGGCGCAAGGCCTTGCGCTTGAACGAAATCTCTTCTAGAAATTATGCGTCAGCGAGTCTGCACCCGCGCGCATGCGTTCCTATGAAGGGAAGAAGATCACCTCGCCGTCCCGCGGTTTCGAGGTCTAAGAAGGGAGAAACATATGGCTAATATTAATTCTGCGGCGCACGTGCGGGTGATCGAGGAAACGCCTGCGTACTGGAGGGTTGTGTTCGATTACCCGCCTTTCAACATCGTAGACGCCAGCATATTCGAAGCGCTACAGGATCTGCTCGCGCGAATGAATGCCAGCCCGAGCCTGCGGGTCGTCGTATTCGAAAGCGCGAACCCCGAGTTTTACCTTGCCCACTTTGATTTGACCGGCAAGATAGGGAACATCATGACTGCTGTCGGGGCTTCGGGCCTCCCGATCCTGATGGATACGTTCGTGCGTCTCACCAAGTCCCCGGTGGTCAGCATCGCGAAGATCCGAGGCTGTGTCCGGGGCGTGAGCAGCGAGTTCGTCCTCGCCTGCGACATGCGCTTCGCGTCGCGCGAGAACACGCGACTCGGTCAACCGGAAGTCGGGGTGGGAGTGCATCCCGGCGGCGGCGGTACGGAACGCCTTCCACATCTGGTAGGCCGCGGCCGCGCGCTCGAAATCGTTCTCGGCGCGAACGATTTCGATGGCCACACCGCGGAACGATACGGATACGTCAACCGGGCACTTCCAGACGCCGAGCTGGACGGCTTCGTCGACGCACTCGCGCGCCGGATCGCCTCCTTCGACCGGCGTCCCATCGCCGCCGCGAAGAATCTCATCAACCAGGTCTCATTGCCGTCCGCCGACCGACTCCTCGACGCCATCACCTCCTTTGAGACCGCGCTGGCGTGGCCCGAAGCGCAGCAGCGGATCCAAGCTCTGTTGGAGCGCGGACTGCAACGGGAAGTAGACTTTGAGAATCGGTGGCCCGAGGTTCTCGGCACGCTCGTCGAGACGTAGCCACCGTGTGGTGATGCGCAGCCTCGCCGAGCGGGCGAACTTACTCGCGCCCTCCGGCTTTTGGAAACGGGAACTTCTCGGTGCCAAATCAACCGCAGTGTGTCCGTTGCGCGACCCTTCGCGCACGGCCTGAGATCTTTAACGAGTGACGAGCTACTCTTCCTTAATCCTGTAGAGGAAGATTTGCCGACCATCTGGACACAATTGGGAGTGAAAACCATCGCCCGGATGTCACGGTTCTCGAGAACGAGGCTTCGGCTCTTTCCTGCTCCTCGGACAACGACATCGGTAAGTGCGACGCGGAAAAGCGGTGCACAGCCATATCGACGATATGGAAGATTTATATTGCATGCAGAAAATCTTCCTCGCGAGCGACGAGAGCGAATTTGTGAACGGCTCGGTTTTGTCGACCAACGTGAAGGTTCCCCAGAAACGGGCTTGGGGGAGATTACTCCCCATAAGTCGGCTTCTCGTCATCAATCGCACAACCTACGCTAAGGGCGTTTATGAGGACTGCTCCCCTGTTTGCCTCACTGGGGAATGCCAGCGACTCGCGAACGGCCTGACAGAGCTAGACGGGAGCTTCATGACCAAAGTCATGGGCAACCGCAGTCTGCGGTGGCCTAGAATCAGGAGCGTAAAGGGAACAAATGACATGAGCCGGGCGAGAGTGCGTCCCATCCTCCTCAATACGCTCGTACCGACGGCATTTACGAATGTCGCGTGGAGTTACTTGAATTGGCGCTACAAGCTCGGTGTCGGCACGATTTACGTGTGTCCTTGGGTACTGATTGTAACTCTGTGGTATGGCTATCGAGCGCAAAGGCTGGGACTAAATGCGGCTTACCACGGTAGAGTTGCGGATGATCTTCTCTTCATTCGTGTGGCCATCTTTCCTTTTCTGGGTGCCGTTGTATTGCCGCTGTTGAACTTCGCCACAAGCCCCCAAGCTCCGCAAAAAAGCCTAGCCGTTATCATCGTGGCCTCAGGTGCGTCGTGGTACTTGTATAACCTAGTCGCCATGTTTGCGAAGCATGTATTAAAAATCCCTCAGTAGTTAAAAGACACCGCAAATCTTGGCCTTAAGACGCGGCGACGTTTCGATCCGTTGCGTCATTACGCTCGTGCTAATACTCGTTCCTCTGAGGATCAGCGCGAGATCGTTCGGAGAGCTAAGACTCTCAGAGGCTGCGAGAATCGAAGCCCGAAAACGGCGAGCAAAAGCTGTCAGACACAATTCTCTTCGACCGAGGGGATCAAGCTAGGCTAAGGTCGAACGAACGTGAAAACATCGCCGGAATTCGGGCTGACCCCCCAAACGCCAGCGCCGGAACCCGCCGCGATCAGTGCCAGAAAACCCGGTACGTTAACAAAGTTGCCGCTACCAGGGTCAAAACGAAAAATGTTCTGATTCGAGTT
>Ga0210384_10007043_pt1 | contig 11898 bp, 10 predicted proteins | sample IncBWH2MmetaG_FD_160574 | JGI IMG/M metagenome (GOLD analysis project Ga0210384, IMG submission 160574) | Forest soil microbial communities from Barre Woods Harvard Forest LTER site, Petersham, Massachusetts, United States - Inc-BW-H-2-M | ecosystem: Environmental > Terrestrial > Soil >... | reverse complement strand
CGCTCCTGATCCTGGAACTCGTCCGAAAGATGATCGAGCGCAAGATTTCAATCCGTTCCATCGAGGGGCCAATCGGTATCGGACGTGCGACCGGACAAGCTGCCAAGAGAAAGGGTTGGACGCCGCTCTTGGAATTGACCTCGATGATCAGCTTAAACCTGGGCATCTTTAACTTGTTGCCCATTCCCATCCTCGACGGCGGAGTGATCATGCTGTTGTTTGTGGAAGGGTTGATGCGTCGCGATATCAGTCTGCCGATCAAAGAGCGAATCTACCAGGCGGCGTTCGTATTCCTGGTGCTGTTCGCGGTCATGGTGATTTACAACGATCTAGTCAAGACCTGGCCCGCCATCATGCAGAGATTGCCGTAGTCTAGGAGCGTGGCGGGCGCCGGCAGATTCCGGCCCCCACGTACGCCCGGAAGCTCTCATGGGGCCATAGTGCGCGCCAGGGCCATCGCTCCGCTGACCAAGTGACGGTTTCCCCTTCTGACCGCATGATTCCCAATGAAGCACATGCTAAACTAGAAGTTCCGGATGGCTAATATTCAACGTAGGAAATCTCTTACCGCGTCGATCGACGGCGTGCGCGTGGGCAGTGATGCACCGGTTGTGGTGCAATCGATGACCAATACCGACACCGCGGACGTCGTCTCCACGGTCCAGCAGGTTGCGGCCCTGGCTCGGGCGGGGTCTGAACTGGTTCGGGTCACGGTCAACAACGAAGAAGCGGCCGCCGCAGTTGCGCCCATTGTCGAGCAACTCGACAAGCAAGATGTGCGCGTCCCCATCGTCGGCGATTTCCACTACAACGGACATATTCTGCTCAAGAAGTATCCCGAGTGCGCGCGGGCGCTGGCCAAATACCGTATCAATCCGGGCAACGTTGGGATTGGCCGTAAGGACGATAACAATTTCCGAACCATGATTGAGGTGGCGGTAGAAAATCAGAAGCCAGTGCGCATAGGAGTGAATTGGGGATCGCTCGATCAAGCCCTGCTCACTCGCATGATGGACGAAAATTCCCGCCTGCCGGAACCGAAGGACGCGCGCGAAGTCACCATGGAAGCCATGGTTGTGAGCGCTTTGAACTCTGCGGCGTTGGCGGAGAAATACGGATTGCGACCAGAGCAGATCATTTTGAGTGCGAAGGTCAGCGGCGTGCAGGACCTGATCGACGTCTATCGGTCGCTCGCGGCTCGCTGCAATTATCCGCTGCATCTCGGATTGACCGAAGCCGGCATGGGAGCCAAGGGTGTCGTTGCCTCCAGTGCGGCCCTGGGCGTCCTGTTGCAGGAAGGTATCGGAGACACCATTCGGGTTTCGCTTACGCCCGCGCCCGGTGGCGATCGCACCGAAGAAGTGCGGGTCGCACAACAGATTCTGCAGTCGCTTGGAATTCGAAGCTTCACGCCGCAAGTTACAGCTTGTCCGGGTTGCGGGCGGACCACTAGCACCTTCTTTCAGGAGATGGCGGAGCAGATCCAGTCTTACCTGCGCGAGCAGATGCCGGTTTGGAAGGGACGTTACACCGGCGTTGAGGAAATGAAAGTTGCAGTCATGGGATGCGTAGTCAACGGCCCCGGCGAATCCAAGCATGCCAGTCTCGGCATCTCTCTTCCTGGAACTTTCGAAGAGCCCAAGGCGCCAGTCTACGTGGATGGACGTTTGTTCACCACGCTGAAGGGCGACAGAATTGTCGCGGAGTTCATTCAGATTCTGGATGAGTACGTGGAGTCCCACTACGCCGCGAAAGATGTAAGCGTGGGCGTCCCCGCCCGTGCTCTTGCCTCACGCTAACCGAAACAAATCCTCCCCTGTCTCTTCGTCCACGATAGGATCGGCAATCTTCTTCAGCTCGGGATAGTTTCGGAACAACACTTCCGGAGCCTTTACGCGTTGTCCGGTGAGCATGTGTTTGAGTTGCAGGGCGTTGACTCCGGCTTTAGCTTGAAAATGATTGTTGGCCACCACGTAGGTGACCTCGGCCTTCCGGGCGATGCGCTCGATTTTGTCTTTCCAGCCAGCCAGCTCTGAGTCGCGATAGAAGTAGTTGTAGCGGTCCTCGCTCTTCTCGGCTTCAAACCACTGATCATAATTTCGTCCATGCAGCCGGACGTATGCGGCTGGTGACGTCACGTGCTCAGTGGGTTCTAGCGAACGTCCCATCAACGGCTGGTCGATATTGCAGAAAGCGACATTTTTCTGAGAGAAGAAGCTTAGCGTTTCTGGGTTGTCCCAGCTCGCGTGCCGCACTTCCACCACGCGCGGATATTCGATGAACTGCCGCAGCAACCCATCCAGATATTCGCGGTTCAGCGATGTGTTCTTGTACGAAACTGGAAATTGGATCAGCAGGGCGCCGAGCTTTCCTTCGGCTGCCAGCGCTTCGAGCCCTTCGCGGGCCAGCGCCTCGTCTTCATCATTGGGCTGGATGGTGGCCGCAGAAGTCGGCTCCATGACTGCGAGTGGAGAGTGGGTGAAGGAGCGATGAAGTTTGGCTGTGAATACAAACCTGGGATTGACCTCTGCCGCCTTGCGCGTCCACAGCTTGGCCAAATGCGGCTTGATGTGTCCATAGAATGAAGTGTTGATCTCGACCATATCAAAGCAGCGTGCCAGGAACTCCAGTGGATGTTGCTTGCGATGATGCATTCCGGGAGGATAGAAAATTCCTTCCCAGTCTTTGTACGACCAGCCGGCGGTGCCGACGCGGATTTCACGCAATGATTCCATGATGGCGAACAACTGAAGCAAGCGCAGTTTGCAGGTTAGCACGGAGAGTTGTCCCGCGCAGCCACTACAGGCTAGTGGCGCAGTTGGTTGTCATCCTGAGCAAGAGTTCTTTGCGCAGCGAAAGCCTGCCCTGAGCGTAGTCGAAGGGGATCTGGGCGAGCCGCGCGAACCGTCGCGTTCCTTGCGACGCAATAATCGCGCGTTTGGCTCGCTCCCTTCTCAGACTGCACCACGACGGATTGCTGAAGAGGGAAGATAGAATTTTCCTTATTCCACGATTGACTGGCAGCGTGAATGGATCGGGATGTCGCCGGATGCCCTTCAGTAGAACGTCAGCACCACCCAATACACACCGTTCGGGTATCTTGTCGTCCGCGAGTAGCAGCTTCCCGCCGAGAATTTGTGAATCGCCCGGTCTCCGATGAACTTTGATGCATTGTCGGGCACCGTATCCAACTGCATGCTGGTGTAGCGAAGAACGTAGCGACTGGTGATTTCGCGCGCGAGCGGGATGGCCAGGGAGTCCGCCTGGGCCATTGAGCAGGCGGCGGCCTGAACAGTTCGGCCGTCAACTCGCTGCAACTGTGGCAGCCCGGCACTAGCGCGCATACGGCTAACCCTGGTAGCCACTATGTCATCCGACACGTCCGCGGAATGCGTGATCGAACCCTGTCCGAAATCCTGGGTCACATACAGCGTGTACCCACTGCGGACGACGGCGAACCCAGCCACGTTGTATGCCGGATTCAGCAAGTTGGCCCGGTGCGGAGGTGAAAGCATGAGGTCTTCGTGCGCCTGTTCCACATTAGCCGCGGAGGCAACATTTTCTCCCGCTTGACTCAGATGCAAGCTGCTGCCGGTCGCCAGCCGTTGGGCAAGGGAGGGCTCACCGGGAAATTGATGCGAAAGCTGCTGCCGTGCAGCCAGGGCGAAGGCATGCTGCCGGGCGGCTTGCGTCAGTCCTTCTTCTGGCTGCAAAGGAAGGAGTCCAGCTCGCGCGCGGGCCTGGTTGGCAAGGGACAGAAGCTGCTGTTCAGCCTCTGCGTCATAGGGAGTGGACGACGAGTATGAGGGCCCGTCCTGCCGGTAGCTCGCCGGTTTCGGCTTCGGCGCTTTGGCTTGGATGGCGGCTACGCTCGCAGCCAAAATCACCAGCGATAGTAAGGAGGCCCGAAGCATATATGGTTTACCGACGCTTCAGGGGGAGGGGAAACTTCCTGCTTTGTTTACTGGACGATACGCTCTAGAATCACCTTAAGCACCATTACCCGGAGACATAGCGAATTGGCCGTCCTCTCATTGCTGCTTGGCCTTGTTCTCGTCTTGAACCTAGTACTTCTGATACTCGTCCTATTGCTCTTGCAGCGAGGATCTGGCACTGGATCGCAAGCGGAAGTATTTAAACAACTTACGAGCCAGTTTGAGGCCTTGCAGAAGACTCTTTCGCAGCAGTTCGCCTCCGCCACCGCCGATATGGCCAGCCGCCTGGAGCAAACTAAAGGCGACCTCCGCCAGCAGGTCACAGATCGGCTGGGCGACGGCTTCTCTTTAATGCGAAGTGCGGTCGAAGAGCAGATGAAAGCGGGTCGACAGGAGCAATCGGTAGGGCTCGCCGGGGCCCGCACTGAGCTGACTTCATCGCTGGCGCTTACCACTTCCCAACTGAAAGCCGAGTTTGACGGCTTGAATCAGAAGACGGCGCAGAGCCTGGACGCAATTCGTGATCGGGTCGATGCCAAGTTACTCGCCATCACCGACCAGGTGCAGCAAAAGCTCGACCAAAACATCAAGGAGGGTTTTGCCCACTTCGAAAAAGTCCAGCAGCACTTGAAAGCGGCGGAAGAGCAGTTGCGCGAGGTGGGGGCGCTAGGAAACTCGATCAATGATTTGAACAATCTGTTGAAACTTCCGCATTTGCGCGGTCAGTTTGGCGAAGCCAGCCTGGAGCGTTTGCTGGCGGATTTTCTTCCCGCCAATATGTTCGAGATGCAGTCTGCGCTGCCCGACGGCGGCCGTCCCGACGCCATGATCCAGTTTCCCGATCGCCGTCTACCCATAGATGCGAAATTTCCTCGGGAACAAGTGCTCGCGCTCTTTGAAAGCAACGTCGCAGCTGAGATCGAAGAGGCGCGTCATGAATTTGTACGGGTGATGAGAGTGGAAGCCAAGCGCATAAAGGCCTACATTCAGCCGGAACACGGGACCACCGACATCGCCCTGATGTATTTGCCCAGCGAAACCCTCTACATGGAAGCGGTCCGCAACCGCGAACTTGCCGACTGGCTCAACCAGCAGCACGTCTTTCCGGTCTCGCCCAACACTCTGCTGATGACGTTGCAGACGATTGCCCTCGTCCACAAGTGGTACGAAGTCGCCAGCCGCTTCGAGAAGAGTCGGGTCGAACTGGCAAAAGCACAGAAATCGTTCGACTACTTCCAAACCCAGTTTGAAAATGTGGGCAAGAATCTGAATAAAGCTCAGGAAGCTTTCGAAACCGCGCAAAGGCATCTGAAAACTTATCGCGGTCGCGTCACTGTTCTCAGTGGGCAGGAGCAGTTGGAGCTGGATACCAACACGAAGGCAGAGGAAGCAGCCCTACCGCTCATCGACAAAGCCAGCGCGTAGGATGGGCGTCGCCACAGTACTTGCCCCGCGTTCCCTCGGCGACCCAAAATATTTCTGACTACATTCTCGTGATGGTGAAGCTACCAGAACCGGTGCATCCCGCGGTCGCGCCGGTGAGACCCCAGGTTCCAGTTATGGTGTTGCCGTTAACGTTGCCTTGTAGAGTAAGCGCATTTACGTCGGCCGGGGACTCAGTCGAAATGTTCAAGCCGAATGAGCCAGTGACATTTCCATTGAAGTTCCCGCCTACCCCGAACGAGCCAGTCTCCGTTGTGGGCGTCGCGAAGCAAGGCGAATTTGAATTAAATTGAAGGTTGGTAACGCTCAGCCCATTGCTGCCGGTCTGGGTCAGGGACAGCGTGAACGCGAACGTTTGACTTCCCGTCAGGGACGCCGACCAGTTTCCATTGATAGTGCCCGGATTATTCGAACCTCCACACGCACTGAACGTCAACCCCAGCACGAGCAGCATAACGATTCCAAATGTCTTCATGAGGGCTCCCTCCAGCTCCGAAAACCCGACCAGCCATGAAAAGTTGCGGAAAAGAAGATACAAATGGCGGGTCGCGGGATGTAACCGCAATGCGGGGATCATCGCTTCGTACTGTGCCGTACCGTCCTGGGCACAGTAAGTGCTTGATTTCATTTCGATGGCCTGCTGGGCTGCAGGCGCGAATCAGCCACAGCGAAGAATTGACGTAACCACCCCAGGGGCTAGACTCCGCGCTGGAGGTATTCCCATGCTGTTTGCTTAAGGTTTTAATTCCGGTTGAGGCGGGAAATGCTGCGATTGGCGATGGCAGCCTGCCCAAGACTATTGAGGAGTTTTTTAGGTTGTAGTTGCTTATTTCTGTGCCTTTAGGCACAGACAGCCGCGTTACGAGTCGGTTCTCTTCAGTGGGAGGCCTGGGCCGCAACTTCGGGTGGCTTCGCTTTTACGGCCGAGGAGGCATGTGTTCCTTTTGCCGCAGGATGCGTCTTCGCTGCTTTCGCTTTTGCCGCTTTGCCTTCGTCGAGCTTCTTGCGATTGAAGTCGCGAACAATGCGGGCCACGTACGACCGGGTCTCGCGATAAGGGGGAACGCCATGATACTGTTCCACCCTCTCCGGACCGGCGTTGTAGGCAGCAAGAGCTTTGACCAAGTCAAAGTTGTAGCGTTCCAGAAGTTCACGCAAATAGCGTGTGCCTCCTTCCACGTTGGCACTGGGATCGAAGGCGTTGGAAACGCCCATATTGGAGGCCGTTTGGGGCATTAACTGCATCAGGCCCCGGGCGCCCTTGGGTGACACGGCGCGCGGATTGAATCCGCTTTCAGCGTGGATCACGCTGTTGACCAGGTCGGGATCGAGGTGGTGACGGTCGCTGATGTCGTGGATTACATCATCCAGTCGGGCCGGACTCTTTGGTTTCACAACAGTGGCGACTGGAAGAGCCGGAGCAATAGGGGCCGGGGCAGCAGGAGTCGGAGCGGCAGGAGGAGAAAGATCGATCTCGAACCGTTCGATTTGCGCGGTGGGGATGTCAACATATCCGCCAGGGTCGGCCGTCAGATATAAGCGGGTGACCGAGCCCACGATCTCACGGCGCTCGTGGCGGATGGCAAAGCCATTATGCAAGATTGCCAGGTCAGCCGCGGACACGGGAATCGCGAGAATCAACCAGGCTAAGGCAACGAGTTTTCGCGACTTCAACATACTTTGATATCGCGACCATCCTACCGGCTCTTCCTGCTGTAAATCAGGCACCGACGCGGGATCGCCCCAAAACCTGCTCGATGGCCGCTGCCACGCCATTCTGATCATTGGGCAGAGTCACTGCCCAGCCATTGCGGCGTAACTCTTCTGATGCATTTCCCATGATAAACGGCACCCCGGCGAAGGCAAGCATTTCAATGTCGTTGTAATTGTCACCAATGGCCATGACCTCTTCGCGAGGCACTCCGCGATGGTGGGCCCAGCGCTCGACTGCATGACCTTTCGAACATCCTTGATTGAGGACATCGATCATACAAAGATCGCGGACGGGATACTCAGTTCGCAGGACCGTGATGACTTCGTCTAAGCCACTGGACGCCAGCGTCGCCAGGGCGCGGTGCATACGCTCGATCGAACCACAAAACATGGCCTGCACCGGGTCGGTGGTGAGGGACCGCTCAATCGGAATGACGAAATCAATGTATTGCATGTTTTTCTCCAGCCAACGCTGGATGCTGGCATTCAGCTCGTTCATGTGTTCGAGCACGATGGCGCCATGAGATTCGCTATCAAAGGTGATGACGGTATTGCCGCGAAACTCCCGCATCGCCGCGCAAAGTTTGCGGCAAGTGTCAGCCGGCAGAAGGTCGCGATGGAAGGTTTCGCCGGTGAGGGAGCGCGTGATCGCCCCGTTGGAGCTGATCATCCAGAGATCGAAAGCAAGCTGTTGCGCGATCGGCAAGGCAAAAGTATGCCGCCGCCCAGTCACGAGGATTATTTCCACTCCCTTAGTATGGGCGCGGCGCAGCGCGGCCAGGTCAGCCGGCGAAATTTGGAACTCGGGATTCAGCAGAGTGCCGTCGATATCGACAGCCAAGAGGCGGATGGGAAGGGTCACTATTTGTAATTTTAACATTGAAGATCAGGTGTCAGGTCTTAGGTGCCAGGTCTCGGGCCACCGCCAGACGCATCGGAGCAGTGGTGGACGAACGAAGAAGCTTTCATGGAAAATAACACCTGGTATCCGACACCTGAGACCTAACGCCTGAGACCTGAGACCTGCATGCTATAGTGCGGCATCAACGCATGGGATCACTGCTCTACCTATTTTTCCCGTGGGGTCTCATCCTGCAGGGGGTGGCGATTCTCCACTTTATCCGCCGCCGCCCCGATTCCTTTTGGCTGTGGATCATCCTGTTCGGCGGTGGTCTGGGCGCTCTCGTCTACATTGTGGTTGAGGTAATTCCAGACGCGGGCCTGCTTCGGCAGTCGTTTAAGGTGTTTCCTCGGCGCAAGCGAATCCGCGAACTCGAGGCTGCCATCCTGGACAATCCTTCCGCCGGCAACTACGAAGAGCTGGCCGATCTCTATTTGGAGGAAGGGAAGTTCGCGAGGGCGCGTCAATGCTATGACAAGGCAATCTCGTCGCGCACCGATTCGCTTGACCCTTTCTATCGCAGGGGCATTGCCGAAATTCAACTGGGAGACTTCGCTGCTGCGAAAGCTGATCTCGAACGCGTCGTGATGCAGGATCCTACCTACGACTTTCACCGCGCGCGAGGATTACTGGCCCACGCTTACGCAAATACAGGGGAGCCGGACAAGGCCGAGGCGTTGTTCCAGGAAGCGACCAAGATATCGACTCTCTCCGAGACTTACTACAACTACGCAACCTTCCTGGCATCTCAGGGCCGCAACGCTGAGGCGCGACAGTGGGCGCAAAATATTCTGGCAAAGAAGCCAACCATGCCGGGATACTTGCGGCGACGCGAACGTCCATGGTTCCGGAAGGCAAATGCATTGTTGATTCGGCTGCCTCGCAATCACTAACCGTAAGACGAGCTAGTGCTAGACTTTTCAGAGTGGCTCCCATCTCCTATCTTGAATGCACCAAATGTGGTGCATACATCAGCGCTGAAATCCCGCAGACCGTCTGTCCCAAAGATGGCGGCGTCCTCTACGTCCGCTACGATCTGCCTGCCTTAAAGGAACACTTTACCCCTGAGTCGCTAACTGGACGCGCCCCCACAATGTGGCGCTACGCGGAAGTCTTGCCTGAGGTGGAGCCCGTTTCGCTAGGCGAGGGGTTCACTCCGATGCTGCCGAGCCGCGAATTTCCCAATGTCTACATCAAGGACGAGGGCCTGAATCCGACGGGGTCTTTCAAAGCTCGAGGCCTCTCTGCAGCCGTAACCATGGCCAAGGCGTATGGCCTGAAGAAACTCGCCATCCCATCGGCTGGAAACGCCGCGAGCGCGTTAGCGGCGTATGCGGCCGCAGCCGGTTTAGAGGCTCATATCTTCATGCCGAAAGATGTGCCGCTGGCTAACCGCATTGAATGTGAGAGCTATGGCGCGCAAGTTACGCTGGTTGATGGACTGATCAGCGAGTGCGCACGCATAGTCGCCGAGCGGAAGGAAAAGGAAGGCTGGTTCGATGTCTCGACACTTAAAGAACCATTCCGCGTGGAGGGCAAGAAAACCATGGGATACGAGGTCGCGGAGCAACTGGGCTGGCAGATTCCGCGAGGCATTATTTATCCCACCGGCGGCGGGGTTGGTTTGATCGGCATGTGGAAGGCGTTCGAGGAGATGGAAGAGTTGGGTTGGATTGGCTCGGAGCGAACACGGATGGTAGCTGTACAATCATCGGGTTGCGCTCCAATTTCTAAAGCATGGGATGAAGGTAAAACAAGCGCGGAATTCTGGCCGAACACCGCCACTTTAGCGGCAGGTTTGCGGGTGCCCAAACCGTACGGCGACTATCTGATCCTGGATATTCTAAGAAAGAGCGGCGGAGTCGCGTTGGCAGTGACCGACGAGGAAATAATGGATGCGCTTCGGCATTGGGCTCGTGTGGAGGGAATCTTTGCCGCTCCGGAGGGAGCGGCGGCGCTGGCCGCCTATCGCAGGCTGCGCGCCAACGAATTCTTTAGCGCGGACGATTCTGTGGTGCTCTTTAATACCGGGTCGGGGTTGAAGTATCTCGACGTCATTGAGGGGTCCAAGAAATCCGACCGCTCGCGGCCCTTGGCTTCGCGGCAGATTGGCGGAATCATCGGGCCGTAATTAGCTGTCAGCAAGAACAATGACTGAGCATCTCTACTATCGCGATTCCTTCCTCTACGAATTTCACGCGGATGTTCTGGAGGTTGTGCCTGCGTCGAACTCCGATTCGCGCCCCGCCCTGATTCTCGATCGAAGCGCTTTTTATCCGACCAGCGGCGGCCAGCTGTTTGACACGGGATGGGTTCTCCTCGACGGAAAAAATGACGAGAACGACAAACTCCGCGTGGTGGAGGTGGCAGAACGGGAAGATGGCACGATTCTGCACATCCTGCAAGATGCAGCCCAGACTAAAGAGAACAGAATTCAAAAGGGAACCCGGGTCCACGGCTTGATTGAGGCGGAGCACCGCCGGGACCACATGCAGCAGCATTCCGGGCAGCACGTGCTTTCCGCTGCTTTTGTGCGTCTGTTCAACGTGCCTACGGTTTCGTTTCACATGGGGGCGGATTATTGTTCGATTGATCTGGATACGAAGAACCTATCAGGCGATCAGGTCGCAGCTGCCGAATCTTTGGCAAACGATGTTCTACTAGAGAACCGTTCGGTGGAGGTTCGTTTCGTCACCCAGGAGGAAGCACGAGGACTTGGGTTACGCAAACTTCCGCCCACAGAAAGGGACGAGCTGCGGCTGATAGATATCCAGGATTTCGATCTAACCGCCTGTGGGGGCACTCACGTTCGTGCGACAGGACAGATTGGCTGCATTCTCCTGCGTAAGACGGAAAAAGTGCGGCAGGGATGGCGGGTGGAATTCGTCTGCGGAAAACGCGCAGTCTCCACAGCGCGACGCGACTACTCCTCATTGGCTGAATCTGCCAGCTTGTTCTCGAGCCAGATCTGGGACGTGCCGCAACAGATCCGTAAGGCGCAAGAAGAGTCGCGGGCCTCAAAAAAGGCGGTCGAGCGGTTTCTGGAAGAATCAGCTGACCTGCACGCGGTCCAGCTGCTGGCAGGCACTCCCGAGAGCGATGGCCGAAGGATCGTGGTGAGAACGTTTCAGGACCGAGACGCGGTTTTCATCAAACTGCTGGCGCAAAGGCTCACTCGGCAGAATTCCCCGGTGGTTGCTCTTCTCGGTACGACCTCAGGCCAGCCCGGCCTGGTCTTTGCGCAATCGGCGGGACAGCCGTTCGACATGGGCGCGCTGATGAAGGAGACTCTCTCGCGCCTGGGAGGACGCGGGGGCGGCAGCGAGGACATGGCTCAAGGTGGGCTCACGGAAGTTGCGGGGCTGGAAGCCACGCTGAACGAGATCGCGGGGAGACTCCGAACCTGACTGAGATCGCTTTCTCAGGCAGGGTTGCTCCGCTGGGGCCGAATGCTTGGGGTCCAAGGCTGACTTTAGCCTCTTCATGCTACATTTCCTTCAGCGGATTTCGTCGCTAGGCCAAAAATGGAACCACGTCTCATCCTTATCAATCTGCTGGTAAAGCTTGGCGTGGCTGCGTCCGCGGCCAGCATCCTGGGGCGGTCTGTCGAATTCAAGTCCCTGTTGTTTCGCGAAGAACGCAGCTGGAAGCAGAAAATTTATCTGGTCTTGTGGATTGGCATTCCGATGGCTCTGGGCGTCTGGATCAGGCTCAGCGCCAAGAGTTTTGTGGCCGGCGATTTGTCTTTTGAGACCACGATGTTGCTAGGCGTGGTGGCTGGGCGCTTGACCGGCGTGCTCGGCGGCGTTCTGGTGGCTCTACCGGCTCTTTTTCACGGAGAATGGGCCACTCTGCCTTTCAATGTCTTGTGCGGTTTTCTGGCCGGACAACTGCGCAGCCTGGCGC
>Ga0210384_10007042_pt1 | contig 11898 bp, 14 predicted proteins | sample IncBWH2MmetaG_FD_160574 | JGI IMG/M metagenome (GOLD analysis project Ga0210384, IMG submission 160574) | Forest soil microbial communities from Barre Woods Harvard Forest LTER site, Petersham, Massachusetts, United States - Inc-BW-H-2-M | ecosystem: Environmental > Terrestrial > Soil >... | reverse complement strand
AGAAGAACGCGCATCAGCTGTTCGTGATCTGCGGGTTGGTCAATCTGTTTCTCAGTCGTCAGAAGCTGCTGACAGCGAGCGCGTAGATGAAAGCCGGTTCGATGGGCGCAGGCGAAGGCAAAAAATCCAAATGGAAGGCTAGGTTATCAACCCACCATTCCTGAGGTACCAGACTTGCGCGGTCAGAAACTTACTTATTCAGAGAGTCCCTAGTCGCAATCGGCTCTGACTATGACCGGCCCAGCGTGCCGAAAATAGCGGGCCCACGATCGCTCCGACTCCGCGCGCGCCCAGCAACAGGCTCATGCCCAACACGGCGCTTCGCTCGGGCTCGAGGCCCGGCCAGCGCAGAGGAAACACTCTTTCCCCCATCACAGTAAATAAAACCCAACTCACCCCCATAGTGGCTAAGCCCGTCTTCACCAGAACTGTCGCAAACAGGCGAGGGTAGCCCCTCACATAGCGGATACCATCTGCCATGGCCGAGAAATCCGACAGGTCGCGAGCGCGAAACTCCGCAGCTGCCTCGGCATGCGGCTCCTCGAAGTGCATGCGGCTGATGAAAAACGCCGATGCCAGAAATGAAAACGCATTGAGCACAAATGATTCATTGCGTCCCAAAAGCGCAAGCGCGACTCCGCCCAGCGTCGCTCCAGCTACCAGATTGAGCGACCAGGTGGTCGAGGAGAGCGTGTTGGCCAGGATCAGATCCTGGTCGGTGGTAACGTTGGGGATGACCGCGGTTCGCGCCGGCTCAAAAAAAGCCCACATCATGCTTTCGAGGACGAGCAGCGGGTAGACCAGCCACAGCGTGGAACGCGAACGGACCAGTAGCATTGCGAGGACGATCATTGCCCAGACCAAATCAGCGGTGATCATGACCCGCTTGCGACGGATGCGGTCATTCACCACACCGGCAATCGGTCCGAACAGTGTTTGCGGCAATACTTGCAACACCAGCGCCAGCGCCACCGACCGGGCTTGGCCGGTAAACTGCAACAGCAGGTTGTAAATTCGCGAGCGTATAAAACCAGTCGCCGATCTCGCTGACAATCTGCGCCATCCATAAACGCCGGAAATTCCGGTTGTGACGCAAGAGTTGTAGGTAGGCAGACAACGAGATCGTACTGGAGCGTTCTTGTTCCATGGGAAACGTATGTGTTGAATTCCTAATGCTAACTGGTCACGATCTTGGGCTGCAAAGCGAACAGCGAGGTTCATTCGAGGCGTGAGCTCACTGATGGATCTTCGCGTGGTCGGTGTGATGAGCCAGATTCGCCGACGGCCGGTTCTTCAGCCTGAACCAGTGATATCCAATGGTCAATTGAATGCCATTGGCGGAGGGATTCCTTTGGGCGGTCCAGGCATTGGAAAGATGCCATGCATGCAAGGCTAGATCGATCGAGCGCTGCGGAGTGGTGAAAATCTGCCAGCCGAATCCGATCTTGGGGACGACATTGAAGTGCGAAGTCTGTCCCGGCGGAATATTTGAGGTGCTGAGCACGACTCCTCCTGCCAACTCCAGATAGGGAGCTGTCTGGCCTCGGTGCCTGAAATTCCACCGGCCCACGATCGGGTCAAATTCGGCTCCGTAAGCGGTCTGCAGGTTTGTGACGATGAACAACGGGATCAAATCAAAGTTCCACTGCAAAGTTCCGCGAAGCCATCCGGGCCCATGCGGAGCGGTCAGAATGCGCCCAAACCGTGCGCCGGCCATCAAGATCTCGGTGTTAAAGGACGTGGTTCCGTCGTGCTGGGCGACGACGCCTCCCGCCCAGATTTCGGTATCGGCTGTCCCCTTCAGTAGTGTCGGTGACCCTTGCCCCGCCGACAGGCAAGAAAGGAGTACCGTTACGATCATCGCGGCGGTCATGACCTGTAGAGAACTTCTGGTCATAGGATCGTCAAACTCGCTTGACCATAAGGCCCTTTGAGGAAGGAAAGCAGGGGGGCAATTGCCGAAAAAAATGCACGCGACCGAAAGCAGATGGCAGGAACACGGGCGAAACAGACACACATATAAACGGGAGAGTTGGAATCTCATCCGACCCCCGACTCAACCAGGCACCTGATTTGCTAAGAGCCGCGTGAGCCTGATTCCCAATCGGGAAAATTCAGGCTGTCCCGTTTAAGAATCTTCAGTGCGCAGATCGCCCCCTCAATGACCTGACGCTCGGTTTCTCCGTCCGGGCTCTGGCTCAATTGCTGGAGGCGTTTGAAGATCGCTGCTTCAGCCTCTGCTACATGCTCGGCCAGTTTCTTGGGATCCAATTCGAGCAGCGCGGCTTGGTAGGGACGCTGCCATTCGGGATAACGCAGTGCGATTGGACCGCGGCGTAGTGAACTGTGGCGCACACGGGAGTCTGACGATGCCATCGTGAAACCTCCCACGAACTCAGAACATTATAACGCAGATGGTTTAACGTATCTGTCGGGAAGAGACTGTAGTCCTACTGGGCTAAACTCGCGCCTAACAGGCGGAGACCAAGGTCCAGCGGCTCGCCGGGACATAACACTATCAAGTTCGCGCGTCCATCCGGTTTACTCATCCTGAGTCAGGAATCGAGGCGCGTGTTGCTCGAGCACGGTACGAACGAAGGACTCATCGTTTGCCGAAATTCCGTTCTGCCGCAGCAGACGCAAGTATGCAGAGAAGGATTTAGAACTGACTTCACGTTGACCTTGTGGTGCCCCCTACAAGGTCCCGGATTGAAGTCCTACAGTATTCAATGTAGGGGGAATTCTGGCACAGAATCGTCATAGTGTCCGCTGCGTGCGCAATTTGCTGCGACCCATGTGCACGCCACTGCGCACATCAATCGAAGCCACCCATTTCACCGATGGAACTGTCCGCAAACGTTGCATCTACGGCAATTAAACAGTATCCAATGCACAGGGAAATAGCGGCTACCGTGCTCTCAAATATGGAAACGATGAAGGGGGTCTCATGCGTGCACTTTCTTTCGGAAAGCTCGTTCTAGCCACCATCGCCCTCGCCGGGCTGCTTTTGCTTTCGCCGCCGGTAGCCGCAGCTAACTCGATAACTGTCGATCTGCTGAATGGCAGTCTGACCGGCATCTCGCAGGGTACTGTGGTTGGTAACGTAAAGTTCAACCAGACCGGGGCCAACGCAGTGCAGGTGACCATCACCATGAACTCCGGCTACGGAATCTTCGTCGGGGGGAATGGCGGCGACATCGCCTTTAACAGTAGCACGGCGCTGACGGGCAGCGACATTTCGGGGCTAAGCTTTGGCTCGTTCAGGACCAAAGTTGGCAATTTCGCGGACCTTGGACCGTTTACCGATGACATCAAAGGGCCGTCCTTTGGGAAGAGCATCAACGGTGTCAGCACCCTGACCTTTACCGTCACTGCGAATAATTTGAAGATCAGTAACCTCGCCGGCGCCTTTGCCATCCACGCATGTGTCTTTTCAGGCGGCGGCTGTGGAAACATCACTGGATTCGTTGGCAACAAGATTCCGTCCAGCGTTGTTCCTGAACCCGGGACGATCACCCTGCTAGGAACTGGGCTGGCTGGTTTGGCTGGCTTAGTACGACGCCGCCTTCGCGGCTAAGTCCATTCGCCTATTTTCCCGCCCCGGGCCTAATTGCCCGGGGTTTTTCTTGTATGCCGGGATACACGATGGACTGAGAGAGGTTGTCCCACCGTCAGCAGCCCACGCGAAATACAGTATGTACTGTATCGAACCTAAGCCACATCCCTGCTAGATTCCATTTTTCTTTGTGGGGGTTCGCGCCGCCTAAATGATCGGATCCAAGCCTTGTGCGCCAGGGCAATCGCTACACCAGAGGGTGAACATCTGGACGCAATCTTGAATGAGCTCAAAGCAGCTCTGCGCGAGCATACTGAGCGGCTCAGGAAACTGGCCGCTGCTAAAGCCCGATCCCCACAACGTCGAAACGCCCAGTAATTCAGAGTCACTGCGTCGATGACTACGCGTAATCTCAGAGTCCTCAAGTGGCTTGGCACGGTTCCCGCCGTTGGAGTCTGCACTCTTTGCAATCGGGAATTCAAGGTTCCAATGAGCGCCCTGAAGAGGGTTGCGGACGCGCAAGAGAGTCTTAGAAAGCAATTTACTGAGCATAAGTGCAAGGCCGAGCCAACCACTTCAACGCAAGCTGAATCGTAGTCGCTAGTGGCTAGTCGCTATTCGCGCCGCTTCGTGAGGGGATCATAATGATTCATAGGCCGCGGCGCGAAACTCTTATCGAGCGTATATTCCGCGAGGTGAATGGCCGCAAGATGAGCGCAGCCCTGAAGCGCATTTTGCTGCACAAACCAGGGACGAAGCGCAAGGCGAGGTAGACACAGATTTGACAACACGCAAGGAAGGGAAGTGCCCTCGCTGTATACCCACCCGCTTTCCGTGAACTCCCCTCACATCTGCCTACATGCGCTCCTGATGCCAATCTGGTGTAATAGCCGTTCAAATGTAACTCAGGAGCCGGCTCATGAAATCATTCTCCCGTTTGCCGCTTTCCCGTGCCCTGAGCCCGAGGTGTGCTGGCTTATTTATAATGCCACCATGCTGGATGACAATGATTTTCGCAAGCAGGCTGACGACGCCTTAGGATCGCTGAAGCAAAGCTTGATTACAGCTGAGGAGTCGGCTGACATCGAGGTAGAGGATCAAGCCGGCGCGCTACACGTGTCTTTTGATGACGGCAGCAGGTTCGTGATCTCGCCCAATGCGCCTGTCCGGCAAATCTGGATCTCTGCGCTTTCCACCAGCTTCAAGTTGGACTGGTCCGACGCCAGTCGGGATTTCGTCTTGCAGAAAACCGGGGAAGGACTAAAACCGCTGGTAGCGCGCTTGATCAATCAGCAATTAGGAGAAGAGGCAGTCACCATGTAGGCGCGGGCGTCCCTTCGGCTTCGCTCAGGGCAAGCTCTCGCCCGAGCGTAAGAATGGCGATCGCCGCCAGGCGTCGATTTCCAGAGTGCTGAAACGATCGCACGAGCGGGACGCTCGCGCCTACACTGATGCGCTTGGACTCAGCTTATTCTTCAAATCGGCGGCGATCTGCTTGCCGTGGAAGCGTCCATTCTCGATGAAAATCTCATTCGTCCTCGATCCTGCAACGATCACTCCCGCCACGTAAATTCCAGGCACGTTGCTCTCGAGCGTCTGCGGATCGCACACCGGACGGCACTGCTCGGAGGAAAGCTCAATACCCATGGAGCGCAGAAAGTCGTAGTCAGGATGGTAGCCAGTCATGGCAAAAACAAAATCGTTCTTCAGCTGGACTGGCCCATCAGGCGTGTCGAGATTCACAAAGTCCACCTCGATCTCCTGCACCGTGCTGCTGAAATAAGCGGTAATCTCGCCGTTTTTAATGCGGTTCTCGATGTCGGGCAAAATCCAATATTTAACGTGGTTATGCAATCTCGGCCCACGATGCACCAGAGTTACGCGAGCACCGTGCCGCCACAGATCAAGAGAAGCTATGGCAGCGGAATTCTTGCCGCCGATTACCAGCACATCTGTGTCGAAAAAAGGATGTGGCTCTCGATAGTAGTGAAAAACCTTGGAAAGATCTTCTCCGGGGATGCCGAGCGGGTTGCACAGATCGTAGTATCCGGTCGAAACAATCAGTTTGCGTGCTTCGTAGTCATAAATTCGGCCCACGCTGTCCGTCGTCGTGATTTGAAATTTTCCGTCACGCCCAGCCACCGTCTTGACTGACTGGTACTGGCGGATGTCGAGATGATAATGCTCAGTTACTTTGCGGTAGTATTCGAGCGCTTCCTCACGCGTCGGCTTCTGATGAGCGGTGCTGAAGGGAATATCGCCGATTTCGAGTAGCTCCGGCGTCGTGAAAAACGACATGTTCGCCGGATAGTTGTAGATGGAATTCACAACGCATCCCTTGTCAATGGCCATCGTCTTAAAGCCCGCGCGTTGGGCTTCAATGGCGCAGGCAAGCCCAGTCGGGCCCGCGCCAATGACAAGTACATCGGCTCGCGTATCAGATTCATCCTCAAGCTGGGCGCGAGGAAGCGTGTCGGGAATCTGTTGGGTCAGGCCGGAAATCTGCTTGGTCACCAAACTCGTCTCTACCAGGGGAACGTCGAGGCGCTCGTGAAGGTAACGATTCTAGCACGCGTGAGGGCTGCGATTTCCCAGGGCTTGCCGGGTTCGTCTGCTTTATGAAATTATGTTCTCGCCGCCCGGCGCCACCAATCAATCTTACTGGAGGTATTTTCTTGTCTGCAACCAGTCCCGGCGCTACTCCCTCTCCACAACTATTCTTTGAGACCATTACAGCTTACCAACGGACCGAAGCTCTCAAAGCCGCTATTCAGCTCGATCTTTTTAGCGCTATCGGCAAGGACCAACTGACGGCTCGAGAGATCGCCCAGCGCTGCCAGAGCTCCGAACGCGGAACGCGCATCCTCTGCGACTACCTCGCCATCCACGGATTTTTGATCAAGCAGAACAAACATTACGGTCTGACCCGTGATTCCGCCGTTTTTCTGGACCAGCATTCGCCCGCCTACATCGGAGGTGCAATCCGGTTTCTTCTTTCCCCTTCCGCCACTGACGGATTCAAAGAACTGGCCGCAGCTGTGCGCAAAGGCGGCACGGTCAAGGAGCAGAACCCCGGAACACCCTATGTGGGTGGATTTCGCGCGCAGCATGGTGCCGCTGATGGCCATGCCCGCTGAGTTGTTAGCCGGTGTGCTCAAAGCAGACGAAGGCCAGAAATGGAAGGTGCTCAGTTTAGCAGGCGGGCATGGAATGTATGAGATCACGATTGCCCGTCACAATAAGAATGCGGAAGTTTGGACGGTGGACTGGCCCAACGTCCTCGAGGTGGCGTGCGAGAATGCGGCAGCGGCCGGCGTGGCCAGCCGTTACCACACCATTCCTGGTAGTGCGTTCGATGTCGAATATGGCGACGGCTACGACCTGGTGCTCGTCACCAATTTCCTACACCACTTCGACCTGCCGACCTGCACGAATTTGCTGCGCAAGGTGAGCGCGGCACTCAAACCTGGAGGTCGGACAGCGATCCTCGAGTTTGTGCCCAATGAAGACCGGGTCTCGCCGCCCATGGCTGCAGGGTTCAGCCTGACCATGCTGGCCGGAACTCCTGCTGGCGACGCTTATACCTTCTCCGAGTACCAGGAACTGCTGGCGAACACGGGCTTCCGCTCAAGCGAGCTCCATCCCCTGCCACCGACGTTCTTCAGCGTTGTGATAGGGAAGAAGTAAAGTTAGGACGGCCGTATTTTGCTCGAAGCGCAGCGGTTCCTATCGCAGCGTTGCCGGTTATCCGCGCGTTATAATGCCGGGTTGCTCTTTGATCCCAGCGTTGTTATCGGGAATACTACATGGCGGCTCCCGCTGAACTAAAAACTCGCACCCGCATTGAATCCGACAGCATGGGCCAAATCGAGGTCCCTGCCAATGTTTATTGGGGCGCGCAGACACAGCGGTCATTACTGCATTTTGACATCGGCCGCGACGTCATGCCGCCGGAGTTGATCCGTGCCTTTGGGATTCTCAAGAAGGCATGCGCCCTGGTAAACCAGGATCTCGGCAAGCTTCCGGCCGACAAAGCTAAGCTGATCGTGCAAGCCGCCGACGAGGTAATCGCGGGTAAGCTCAACGATCAATTTCCCCTGCGCATCTGGCAGACTGGCAGCGGCACTCAGACCAACATGAACGTCAACGAGGTCATCTCCAACCGGGCCATCGAGCTGGCGGGCGGCGAGATGGGATCGAAGAAACCGATCCATCCTAATGACGATGTCAACATGTCGCAATCGTCCAATGACACGTTCCCGACGGCGATGCACATCGCAGCGGCAGAGCGGGTGAAGAACGCGTTGATTCCTGCAATTAAGAGCGTCCGAGACGCGATCGCGGCCAAGGCCAAGGAATTTGATGACGTGGTAAAAATTGGCCGCACCCACTTGCAGGATGCCGTGCCCTTGACCGTCGGACAGGAATTCGGTGGCTGGGCGTCTCTGCTGGAGCGTGACATCAACCGCCTGGAGCTAACGCTCGACGGTCTTTACGACCTCGCCATCGGCGGCACTGCGGTGGGCACCGGGCTGAATGCGCACTCTGAATTCGCCGAACGCGCTGCTCGGAAGATCGCCCAGCTCACGGGCCTGCCCTTCCGCTCCCATCCCAACAAGTTCGCTGCACTTTCAGCGCACGACGAGATCATCTTTGCCCAGGGGGCGCTGGAAACCCTGGCAGCTTCGCTGATGAAGATTTCCAACGACATTCGATGGCTGGCCTCCGGCCCGCGGTCCGGGCTCGGCGAACTGTCGATCCCCGAAAACGAACCAGGCTCGTCAATCATGCCCGGGAAAGTGAATCCCACGCAGTGCGAAGCCATGACCATGGTCTGCGTGCAGGTTCACGGCGCCACCGCCGCAGTCGGATTCGCTGGCTCGCAGGGGAACTTCCAGCTGAATGTTTACAAGCCCGTGATCATTTACAACTTCCTGCATTCGGTCACCTTGATCACCGACGCCTGCCACGGCTATGTTGAGTACATGATCAAGGGCATCGAGATTGATCGCGAGAAGGTCGATTGGTACGTGAAGAACTCGCTGATGCTGGTCACGGCGTTGACTCCCAAGATCGGATACGACAAGGCCGCCAAGATCGCCCACACCGCCCACGTCGAGCATACCAGCCTGCGCGAAGCGGCATTGAAACTCGGCCATCTTACCGCCGAGGAGTTCGACCAGTTAATGAAGCCGGAGAAGATGACAAGACCGTAAGAGCCATCCGCCGCCCCACCACGCCGTCATCCCGAAGCCCCCGCGTTTTCACCAGCGGGGCGAGGGATCTAGCGGGGAGTGATTGCCGACCCGCGCGAGATCCCCTTCGACTCGCTCAGGGCAGGCTCTCACTCGGCTGAAGAACGTCGAGATTCGGGATGACGCCATTTTGTGGACGAAGCTAATCTGCTTTTGCTGTCCTTAACTCGGCGACGGCTGCCGCGTTTTTGGCATGTGTGGCCGGCTTCGGCGTGGTTGTAATCGTTATTACGCTCACCAGCACAAGAAGCGTACCTAAAAGCGTGCGCGGACCAACCACTTCTCCTCCGATCAGATAGCCGAGAGCAACCGCGACCACTGGGTTCACGTAAGCGTAGGTACCGACTTTGGTGGGCGATTCGTAGTGCAGCAACCAAATGTAAGCGGTGAAGCCCACGATGGAACCGGCAGTAATGAGATAGACCAGCGCGAACCACGCGTTCCAGGAAACCGCCTGGATACGGAATCCAACCAGCTCGCGAGAAAGCGTCGCAAGCACCAACAATTGAATTCCTCCGGTAAGCATTTGCGCAGCGGCGCTCATGGGCTTGGACGCGGGTAGGGGAAGTTTTCGGCTGAGGATGGTAGCTAGCGACCAGGTAAATGCCGCCACCACCAAAGCCAGAGCCCCCGCACGATCGACGGGGACTTCTCCTAACGACATCGAACGACTCATCAGTACAGCCACGCCGCAAATGCCGACTACAAGCGCCAAGCCAAGACGAAGCGTGAGCCGTTGTGTGCGCAGGAAAATAATTTCGAGGAGTGTGATGAAGACAGGAATCGTTGCCAGAACGACCGCAGCAATCCCCGATGGCACACGTTGCTCGGCCCAGAACACGCAACCGTAGTCGACTAGAAAGATCAACGTCCCCATGAGGCTGGCGCCCGCCCACTCGCGGTAAGTGGGGGATGGCGTGCCTCTCAGCCGCATCCAGCCGTACAAGACCAGCCCGGCCACCACAAAACGAAAAGCCGCCAGCAGGAATGGCGGTACCTCATGAACGCCGACTCGAATGGCGAGAAAGGTCGATCCCCAGACAAAATAAATAACGGCGAACGCCAGCAGGATTTTCCAGGAGGGTGGGCGGACTTCGGTTTCCATCAGGCGCCCCTTGACATCGACCTTGGGCACTACTTCGCTCGTAAACGCCATGTGCTTATAGATGGTCCCTCATTTCTGCCGGAATCACATTCTGGCATGAAACCTTCTTATGCACCGCATAAGTTTGCCTCATGTGCGTGTGCTTATCAGCCTTCTTGCGCCGCAGGTTGCCAAAGCCGGGACTTGCCAAAGCTCAGTCCGCTCAGTCTTGCCACCATCTCCGGGTCCACGCATTTGCTTCCGACCAGCACATGAAAGTTTTCTCCCATGCCTGCTGGTGTAACCAGATGCTTAAGCTGCAGTGCCACTTTGGCTTTTTCCTGGGGCAGCCGGCATTCTTCGAACGCGTCCGCAAACTGATTCTTCTCCCCGATCCCCATCAGAAGCTGCGACTGCGTCAGCAGCGGTTGGGTTTTTATGCCATTGTGTTCCGCTGCAGCCGCCAGCGCGGTAAAGTTCACATGAGCACTAATGTCGTGCTCTCCGGGCGCTTCGTACGGATTCCCGCTTACAGCATGTTGGTGGAAGGTGGTAACCGTACCGCGATGTCGTCCGGCCAGTTGTTCTTCGCGCAAATATCCATAGTCAATGACGACGATAAATCCGCAGTTCACGGCTGCCGTGATTCGCGACATGTAGTCTTGCGCAGCTAGCGGAACTTCGACTCGCTCTGCGGTTTCCGGCTGCACACCATAGCGGTCGAGGAATTCCAGTTCTTCGACAGAAGCGGGAGCCCAGGTTTCAACGAAACGGCCGTTTCGCAGGGAAATCCGCAGCTCGCCCTGCGAGCTGAGAACCTCGACCGGGAGCGCGTCGAAGAATTCGTTGGCGAAGACGATGACGGGAACTTCAGGGGCTAAAGCTCTTGAAGTTTGTGCGTGGTTTGGCACGATTGAAGTCGTGCCCTTCCCAAGCGAAGCCCTACCCGTCCCTAAGTGCCTGCTTAGAGTTGCCTGCAGACGTGTGCGTAGCGCTGGCGAGCTCTCCTCAAGGGAATAGTGAAGAGCATGAAAGAACTCAGCGAACTTCTTTTGCGACCAATCCAGCACATCTTGCGCGAACAATCCGCGGCCGGGACCAAGCTCCTGAATTTCAATCTGCTTGGGCGAGCCCAGCATCCGCCACATTTCGTCAAACTGCCGCACCAGCAATCGCCCGAAGACCGCGTGTACATCGCTTGACGTGTAGAAGTCGCCCGCTTTGCCAAATTGCTCAGCATGCCGTGAGTAATAACCGAGCTCAGGATCGTAGAGACACATTTCCATGTAGCGAGAAAATGGGATGGGTCCACGTTCGCGGATCTCGTGCTCAATCTTCTGACGCAGAGTCACAGGCCCGTCCGCCGACGTTCCGCCCGATCTTGAGGCGTACGGATGAACATTTCGACCAGGTAGTCATGCAGGCAATCGTAAAGCTGACGCTGAAAGCTCCATTCAAACTGCGGGTGGTCCAGGTCGCGTTCGTGCAAGTCAAAATAATAGGTGTGCACGGGAACGGGCGGATTCTTGAACTGGATGATGACCTCCACGCCCTCTCCCTTCCTGCGCGCGGAGAAGTCCAGGAGCGGGTGCTCGTAGAGGCGCAGTTGGGTGAGCACGCGTTCTAGGCGGGGATTGGCTGCCTCAGGCACACCCCGATTCTAGCGGACAGATCGCCAAAATTTGGAACGAGGGCTGAAAACAAACATACAGATCTAGGCCGAGACGATCGATCAACTACCCTCGTAGCTGCTAACCGTGGACCGCGGCCGGCGTCTAAACGCTCGTTCTCTGGGTTCAGGGATTTTTGCCCACATTGCTCCGCAATAACACAATCTTGAAGGGGAGGCTTGCACCATGTACAGACATTTCGCGCGTATTCTGCTGGTTCTTGAGAGTTTGCTCCTGCTGACTGTTCAGAGCGGCGCACAGTCCTTTATCTTGGACCTCCCGCGCCCCAGCCAGCACGCCGTGCTGACTCAGCGTCTCGGAATCACCGATGTC
>Ga0210384_10007038_pt1 | contig 11902 bp, 5 predicted proteins | sample IncBWH2MmetaG_FD_160574 | JGI IMG/M metagenome (GOLD analysis project Ga0210384, IMG submission 160574) | Forest soil microbial communities from Barre Woods Harvard Forest LTER site, Petersham, Massachusetts, United States - Inc-BW-H-2-M | ecosystem: Environmental > Terrestrial > Soil >... | reverse complement strand
CACTTCACCTTGATCAGGTTGTGAAGGTCGCGGTAGGGATACCAGTTACCTGATACCCCCCGCACGGATCCGTACGTGCGCTCTTTGGCGCATACGGCTCTTATCGCGGATAGCTGGCGGCGAAGCGACGCTCGGGATAAGGATGGAGTGGCCGCGGCTTGGGAACCCAACGTGGGCTCGCGCTATCGCTCACGGTCATATCGCCTTCCGCCAGTCCTATGACGTCGGCATCCTGATTGGGTGTTTTCGAAGCTCAATACCCAGCCCACCTATTCCCCTGTTTACGCTTCGCTAGGCACCTTGCGGAGCCTAGTGCAAAACTCGGGGCCAAGCAGGTCGCTAGCCCTTTCTCGTGAGACTCTTGCATTCTCTGCTTCATGCCGGTTTATCCCGGCGCACAGGACTTGCACCTCCTAGCTATCGCACCTGCTCGGTGTAGCAAAAAAAAAGACCACCCTCGAACCGCGAGGATGGTCAAAAAGCAATACCCGTCAGATGGACCTACTGCGAGCCGTTCATGTAGTTTTCGAGGTACGTGTATCCGTTAGGCGCTGTCGCCTTGTGCAGGTTGGGGTCCGTGATGCTCAGGCCTTGGTTGATCTTCCACTGGTCGGGGATGCCATCGTGCATCGATTCGCTGCACACGGAGAAGCCGGTGACCGGCTGATCGGTCCAGCCCGATGTAGGCCTCGGCACCGAGGAGACGACAGAGGTGAGCCCGTTCGGCCAATAACCTCCTGGCCCGCCCGTCTGATACTGGTGGACGATGCGTTGATCGGCGGCATCGCGATGGCTGACCCACTTGCCGTTGCAATCAAGATGCTGCGAATTGCCCACCGTCGGGAGAATTACGCTGTCGAGATTGCCGACCGGATCGGCGGAAATGGGGAATGCCGGCGCGGGCATCGGCGAGCTGCGAATCCAACTGGATGGCACGGCGCCGGTTTCGTCGCCACCCTCACCGCTGATCTCCGCGGCCATCAGGTACTGATTGCCTGAGGGATCGGACAAGTTTGGACCTATATTGCCGGATAGATATGTGGACGGATTGCCGGGTAGCGGCGGACTGTTGGTGGTGAAATGGATCTCGTGCTTCTGCGCGGCTTGGAAGTTCAGATTGCCGGCGACATATTTGTTTCCAATTTCATCGACCGTCATCGCGCCCAGCCATTCACTCGCGTAATAATTCCAGTTGAAGACGATGTTGTTGACGAACCGCGTGGAGTGATTCGTACTCTCCGGGATGCGATGGCCGATATCGGCAAACAAATTGTGGTGGAAGTCGATGTCGCGCTCGCCGGCGCTGAAACAAGGGGAACTGGAAGTGGCAACGCAGTTCGGATTGGTGCTGTTGCCGGGGCCGACAGGATGATTGACATGCGGCTCGTAGAACATCGACCATTGCGTGGTAATCAGGCGGTTGGGGCCAACGTAGTTGCTCCCCGTAATCCAGAGTTTGTTGCCGGCCCAGCGAGTGGTCACGTGGTCGAGCATGATGTTGTAGTTGTTGCCGTTGGCGATTTCGATGTTCACGGTTCCGGTGCTGGGGCCCGCGGGGATATTTATATTGTCGGCGCTGAAGGTGCAATAGCGCACCACCACGTCGTGCGTGGTGATGAAGATGGACTGACTTCCGATGCTCGGACCGCCGATGATCACTTCCCCGGGAGCGGTTTGGCATGCGATGGTGAGAAACGGATTGGTGATTCGATACATCGCGGCCGGCGTGATAATTCCGGCGACGCGGAAGACGCAAGTGCGCGGACCGCTGGCACTGGTGCACGCGCGAAGCGAGCCGGTGCCGGAATCGTTCAGGTTGGTGACTTCAAACACTTGCCCGCCACGCCCGCCAACAGCCGCAGCGCCGCCGCCTTCTGCGCCGGGAAAGGCCGGAAGCGCGCCGGAGGCCACGGGGGCAGAAACGGCAACAGTGGCGGTAGCAAATTTGCTGGTGTCGGCAGTGCTGCTCGCAGTAACGATGTCGGTTCCCGGGTTTGAGGGCGCTACGTAAGCCCCAGCCGAGGAAATGGTGCCGCGCTGCGCGATCCAGGTGACGACCTTGTTGGTGGTCGTGCCTTGCACGGTCGCGGAAAACTGGAGCGTGCCATCGGTGCCGATCGACGGCGCAGCAGGAGAGATATTTACGGAGCTTACGGTCGCAGTAGCCGTGCTGATCGTGACCTGAGCAGAAGCGGATTTTGTGGTGTCGGCGACGCTCGTGGCCGTTAGCGTGGCTGCGCCAGCTGTGCCCGGGGCAGTATACAGCCCGGATGCGCTGATCGTGCCAGGTGAAGCTTTCCAGGTTACCGAAGTGTTCGTCGCGCTGCCTTGGACCTTAGCCGCGAATTGCAGCGTGCCGCCGGTATTGACCGAACCCGACGTAGGGGAAACCGTGACGGATATTACGCCTGAACCTGGCGGCGTGGAAGGCGACGATTGAGCGGTGGCGTTCAGTTGAACCACGACGGGACTTGTGCTGGCGCTGGTCATGATCGACAAGCTACCAGTTGCAGTGCCGGGCGTCGTGGCAGCAAATGCGACATCGAAGCTTTGGCTCGTGCCAGGGGCGAGACTTGAGGGGACCGCCAGTCCTTTCGTACTGAACCCTGTGCCCGTCACGGTGACCTGATTGATCGCGACGCCGGTAGAGCCGTTGTTGGTGGCAGTGATGGTTTGTGAACCGGTATTGCCCACGACGGTGGTAACCGAGACGCTGCTCGGCGTAACGGCGAGCCCGACAGGTTGCGGGCCTGGATTCGCAGTGGAGGAAGCAACGCCGATGCAGCCGGAGGTCCAGCTGGACGCCGCAAAAAGAGTGGTCAGGAACACGAGGACAGCACCTCGTTTTGAACGCGAAGAGATCAACTTGGTCGTCCTTCTTGTTCTAGGTTTAGCTTTTACGGCGCAGCGTTGTTCGCTTCGTTGCGCGAGCAGCCCGGCGGATAATTGCCAGGTCCGCGCATGCTAGTGTCTGGGAGGAGATGCCTGCAACTTGTACGAAGGACAGTTTTGGGGCACGGATTGGACAGTCCCGGTACTGTGCTGTTGATTTTTTCGAGCGCAATCGAGACGCCGAAGGTCAAAGTGCCGTAAGTTAAAGGAAGTTGGGCGGTTGACGAACCGGCTGGAGGCTCATAGAGTGGCGAGTCGCTTGCCGATTGATTCACGTTCACGATGAGGAGCTGATCTTCTTATGGGTTTCGCGGGCTACGTGCGCTGGGGTTCTCATTTCGGGTCGTTGGGGCAACGAATGCTGGCCGTAGCATTGATCGCCCCTGCGGTGTGGGGGCAAACGGATCCCGCAGCTGGCAAAGGCAAGTTGCTGACGCCTGAAGCATCATTGAACCTGCGCTCGATTTCGGACTTACAGTATTCACCAGACGGCGCACGGCTGGCATTTGTGGTGACAGAACCCGCCAAAGGCACAGGGCGAGCACGCCACATTTGGTTGCACGACAAACAAACCGGCGGAGTCCGCCAGTTCACGTTCTCGGCGAAATCCGAGAGTGCGCCGCGGTGGTCACCGGATGGAAAGCAACTGGCGTTCTTGTCCGACCGCGGCGAGCAACAGCAAATCTATCTGATGCGCGGAGACATCGGCGAAGGAATTGCACTCACGAAGGGCAAACGCGCGGTCAAGAGTTTCGAATGGTCCCCGGACGGGAAGCAGCTTGCCTTTTTGGCCCCGGATACAAAAACCGACGCCGAAGAGAAAAAAGAGAAGGATAAGGATGACGCGCACGTTGCCGACAAAGAGGATAAGCGTGCGCGATTGTGGCTCGTCGATGTGGCGACCGGCGAGACGCGAGCGCTGACAAAGCCCACTTGGGACGTTCAAGAGGTGGTTTGGCTGCCGGGCGGAGATCATCTGATCGTGAAGGCTACTGACCGGCCGGAATCGGACGAGCATACCGAGAAGATCTTCACCGTGCAGGTGTCCGATGGAAGCGCAAAACAGCTGATTGCGCCGCGCGGTCCGTTTGGCGAAGTGCGCGTTTCCCCCAACGGGAATTTAAGCTTCGTCGGTTCGCGCGAAGATGGCCCGGAACCGCACGACCTGCAGCTCTTAGCGCTGAATGCGCACGCTGCGCGGAATCTGACCGGTGCGAGCTTGGACCGGCCCGTCGAGGACTACCATTGGCTGAAGGACGGCTCCATTGTAGTGGTGGCTGCGAACGGCTTTGGCAGCTTGTTCGTGAAGTTTCTGGGCGACGGCGTGAAACAGGACTTGGCGGCAAAGCCTGTTCCAACCGGAAGCGTTGCGCTTTCGCTGCCAGGAGAGATCGCCTATGTCTCGCAAAGCGCGACGCATCCCCAGGAACTTTGGCTATGGGACCAGAAAACCGCGCCGCAACAGATTTCGCACCTGAATGATTCTTGGAGCCAGTTCACACTCAGCACCCCGCAATACTACAAGTATAAATCGTTCGACGGCACGGAGATCGAAGCTGCGCTCTTGCTCCCGCAAGGCGTGGATGCCAAAACCAAACTACCGCTTATTGCTCTGATTCACGGTGGACCAACCGGACGCTGGTCAGATTCCATCGAACCCTGGGGCCAACTGCTGGCGACCCACGGCTACGCGGTGTTCTATCCAAACATCCGGGGATCGGTGGGTTACGGACAGAAATTTGTGGAGATGAACCGCGGTGATTGGGGCGGCGGCGACTTCAAGGACGTGATGGCCGGGGTCAAAGATCTGGCCGATCGCGGGATCGCCGATCCGAATCGTTTGGGGATTGGCGGGTGGTCCTATGGCGGCTACATGGCCGAGTGGGCCATCACGCAGACCAACGACTTCAAGGTTGCAGTTTCCGGCGCCGGAATGGCCAATCTGATTTCGGAATTTGGCATGGAAGACCATCCTGCGGGCGATGAGTGGTTTTACGGCGTGCCTTGGGAGAAGCCCGAAGGGTTTCTCAATAGTTCGCCCTTCATTCACCTCAAGAATGCCAAGACGCCGACGCTGGTGCTGCAGGGTGACGCGGATACGATTGACCCCTTGGGGCAGAGCCAGGAGCTGTACCGCGGGCTGAAGCGATATGGCGTCGAGGCCGAATTGGTCGTCTACCCGCGAGAGCCTCACGGTTTCCACGAGGAGAAGCATTTGCTGGACCGACTGAATCGCATCCTCGCGTGGTACGACAGTCACCTGCACGGCACAGCGCCCGCCGCTTCGGCTGCTGCGAATTAACGGGTTCTCGGCTACAACTCTGTTTGTCTGGGGCGGACCTTGTTGCAAGTGCAGCTCTTGTGGCCGTATAAAAAGAGCCACAACCCTTTGCGCAAGTCTTTACACCTTTCTCTCATCGTGTTACCGTCATTTTCCGTACCGCCATCCTTTGCGCCAGGCGGCTGGGCCTCTGATCGAGAACCTGCCATACGTTTTGACGGGCGACCGTGAACCGGTCGGGTTGTATTCGCTAACGGCGACCAGACACCGGTCTTCGACAAGCGCGACCACGCAGCGGCCCACGACAAATGCGGCCGCACCGCGGTTGACCAAAGCCCCTTCCCTTCGAAAAACACGTCGTAGTCTAGTTTCGCGTGTGGTGCTGCAAGCCCGCCTTGCCGATATGGCTTGTCCAGGCTTGATCGTGCACGAACTTGGCGGCGCCAGGGGTAACACCGCAACTGGGACTAACAAAAGGGGATAACTTGCTCAAGCTTCGAAAAGTCGAAATTATCGGTTTCAAGTCCTTTTGTGAACGGACCGTAGTGACGTTCAGCGGCATTGGCACGACGTGCATCGTGGGCCCGAACGGCTGCGGCAAGTCCAATGTTGTGGACGCCATCTCCTGGGTGCTGGGCGAGCAAAGCCACAAATCCTTGCGCGCGGAACGCATGGCGGATTGCATCTTCAACGGTACGATCAAGCGCCCGCCGATGGGCTTGGCGGAAGTCACCATTACATTGGAGGACCCCGAGCTTGCCGAGGCTGCGCGCTTTGTTTTGGAAGGTGCCGCGGCGGCTGAGGCCAATGGCGCTGCATCCGCGTTGACAACCGACTCCACCAGCATCGTTGCTGAACCAACCACCGAAATTTTGTCACTGGATCCCGCCGCGACTGCCTCGACACCGCAAGCGGACGCACTCTCTGCGGAGATCATTCGGGAAGACCCGGCTGAAGCCGTTGGGGAGCCTGAGTTCCTGAAGGGGAAGCGGAAGAAGAAGGGTGCGGAAAAGTTGGCGCTCGCGGCCAAACCCGGCGAAGTGGTGGTTAGCCGGCGGCTGTACCGGTCCGGGCAGAGCGAATATTTGATCAACGGCCGGGTAGCGCGGTTGCGCGATATTCAGGAAATGTTCATGGGCGTCGGGTTGGGCCCGGACTCCTACGCCATCATCGAGCAGGGACGCATCGGACTGATTCTTTCGACGAAGCCGCTGGAACGCCGCGCGATCATCGAAGAAGCGGCGGGAGTGACTAAGTTCAAGACGAAAAAGCGGCTGGCAGAGGCGAAGCTCGAATCGTCGAAAGTTAATTTGTCCCGCGTCAACGACATCGTTGTGGAAGTGGAAAAACAGCTCGGCTCGCTAAAGCGGCAAGCTGCGAAGGCTCGGCGCTATTCTGAGGTTCGCGACCAAATGCGCGGCATCGTGCGGCAGATGCTGGCTGGCAAAGCGCGCGAACTAGACGCGGAGGCCGAGCGAGTCGCCAAGCGGCTGGAAGAACTCTGTGCGGCGGAAGCGCAGCACGCGCAGAGCATTCAGACACAGGAAGGCGACCAGGACCTTCTTAATCAGAGGATTTACGAACTCGACGCGGCGATTCGGCAAAACCAGAATCATCTGAACTTGACGGCGCTCGAAGTCGATCGCAGCGAAAACCGCATCGCATTCAACCGGCAACGCGGCGAAGAGCTTGCGGGGCGTGGCGGGCAGATCGCTTCGGAAATCATGCAAGCGGCGGCGCAGGCGGCGGAGTGGGAATCGCGGTACTCAGCACAGAGCGAAGCCGTGGTGTCACTGCGCGCAGAGTCGGGTGCTCTGACGGCGCAGGTGAACGGTTTGGCGGTGCGCGCTGAGAGTCGCGCCACACAGATTCACGAATCCGAGGTCCGCATTGATGCGCTGCGCCAATGCGCTTCGGAAGCTGGCGCCAGCTTGCTGCGATTGCATGGAGAACAGAAACAGGCCGAGGAAGCGCTGGTGCATCAAGCGGCGGCACTGCAGAAACTGGAAACGAACGAGGCTGCACTGCTGGAGTCTTCGATTCAAATCCGCGACAGCGCCGAACGGGCGGCGTTTGATTGGGAAGCGGCCCATGGAAAGCTCAGTGCCTTTCGGCAACAAGCCACAGCTTTACAAGCACGCATCGCGGGTTTGCGCGAGGAGCGCGAAGCCACCGCAAAGGAAGCGGATGCGCTGCGCGATTCCCTTTCGAGCACCAAGGCGCGGCATTCCACATTGACCCAAGTGCTGAACGACCGCTCCTACACCGCGGATGCCGTGCAGAAACTATTCGCAGCGAACGAGCGGGGCGGCGGACACGATTTCCACGCCGTCGGCGTGCTTGCGGACTACGCTGAAGTTGGAGAGCAGCACGAAACGGCGATCGAGCAGTATTTGCGGGACGAGCTGGAATATGTGGTCGTGGAAACTTTTGATCATGCTCGCGCTGGCGTCTCCCTGCTCCGCGAGGAAGTCGGCGGCCGCGCGACCTTCTTCGTGGATTCACTCCGCAATCTGCGACTCGACGAGTACGAACCGATCATTCATTTCCGCCCCGAACAGGGTGTGATCTCACGGCTGGACAAGCTCGTGGAGTTCCGCGATCCGCTGGGCGCCGCCGCTAAACAGTTTTTGCCACGGCTGCGCTCCGCTTATTTGACGGACAGCACGACCGCAGCGGAGAAGTTGGCGCGCGACAATCCACATTTTGCGTTCGTCACGCCGGATGGCACCTGCTTCCAGGGACGCATGGTCACTGGCGGACGCCCCGACGAAGCTGGACCGCTGGGGATGAAGCGCGAGTTGCGCGCACTGGACGCCGACGTGGCCGCACTGGAACTGAGCGCGGAGAAGACCCGCGCGGTGCTGGAAGCCCTCGCCGGGGACCTTCGGGTGTCCGAGCAATCGCTTGAGGAAGTTTCAACGCAGCAACACGCGGCCGAACGTGACGTGCTTTCAGCGAAACATCGACACGAGCAAACGCAGGCCGACCTGGCACGACTCGGATTGGAACTGACCGTCTGCCAGAGTGAGTTGACGCGCCTACGAGAAGATGTGAACAACGCCAGATCCCGTGCGGAACGCGCGAAGCATCACCTCGCCGTCGCCAATACGACGCGAGTGGAAGCGGAAGCCGAGAGCGCGCGGCTGGCCGAGGAGTTGGCCCAGCTTCGAGGTTCGATCCAGTCGGAACAGAATGAACTCGCCGGGGCGCGGGCCGAGCTTGCAGCGCTGAGCGAGCGGCTCAGTGCCGCCGAAGCGGTGGCGGCGCGTTTGCATCAGGAACGCGCGGAGATGGATCGCCGTGCGGCGGTGCTGCAGCAACAGGAAACTTCGATCAGTGAAGAGACGGCCGCACTTGCAGCGCAGAGCGAACAACTCGCGCAGCAACTTGAAGGACTGCGCATCGAAAAGGCGCGCCTAGAAACAAGCCAGCGGGAACTCGAAGCAGAGTGGGAGACCGGCCGGACGCGCGTTGCGCAGATGGAAGATCAATTGCGCCTGGGACGGCAGACACTGCAGGAGCTTCGCGATCAGCGCAGCCACGCCGAGGTAGATCGCGCGCGCAATGATTCCGACCGGCAGCACTTGCGCGAAACGTGCATGTCCGAAGTGAACGCGCAGCCCGAGGATTTGATTGCTACGGAAACGGCTTTCATCAGCGGCGAAGAGCTGGCGATCGCGGAGACCAACTATCGCGAGATGAAGGCCCGCGTCGAGGCGATGGGGGCGGTGAACATGATGGCGCTCGAGGAATTCAACGAATGCGAGCAGCGCTTTGCGTTTTTGACGCGGGAGCGCGACGACTTGCTGCAATCGATTGCGGACACCCAGCAGGCGATTACCGAGCTCGACCTAGTATCGCGCGAGAAATTCGAGCACGCATTCAATGCCATCAACCACAACTTCTCGGAAGCGTTCCACACGATTTTCGGTGGCGGCACCGCGGAAATGCGCTTGACCGAAGTGGATAGCTCAGGCGACGCGGGAATCGACGTGGTCGCTTCCCCTCCCGGCAAGCGGCTGCAGAATATTTTGCTGCTGTCGGGCGGTGAGAAAGCCATGACCGCACTGGCACTGCTGATCGCCATCTTCAAGTACCAGCCGAGCCCGTTCTGTATTCTCGACGAAGTCGATGCGCCGCTGGACGAAGCCAACGTTGGGCGTTTCACGCGGCTGGTTGGAGAAATGAGCGGCCAGACACAATTCATCATCGTCACCCACAATCGCAAGACGATGGAAACCGGAAGTGTGTTGTACGGCGTTACCATGCAGGAACCAGGCGTGTCGAAATTAGTCAGCGTACGCTGGGAAGGCGACGAAGCGCCGCAGCAGAAACATCGCACGGCGGCAGCTTCGGCAGCCTAGAGTCGCCATTATTCATCGAAGAGGCGAGCTTGCGCTCGCTTCTTTTTATTTTTAGGCGGTGCGCCACTCCGCGCGCGGCGGTACGGAAGGTTCGAGCGCTCCAATCTGCAACGCTACCCTCTTCTCTTTTCCGATTTTCTTTTTCCGATTTTTTCCACACGCGAGCTGCATTGACTTCGCGTCGCGCTGCGCTAGAATGCATTCCACTTTCTTCAGGGGAAGTTTGCTTTGCTCTCTGGTGCTGCCATGCGCGTCGTTCGGGAAACAAATTTTGCCGGCATCTCGCCTGCCGCCAGGGGGAAGGTGCGCGACATTTACGATCTCGGCGACAAGCTGCTGATCGTGGCCTCGGACCGCCTCTCCGCTTTCGATGTCGTGCTTCCCACCGGCATTTCAGACAAAGGGCGCGTGCTGACGCAGCTTTCGCTCTTCTGGTTCAATCTGCTGCAGGACATCATTCCTAATCACGTGCTGAGCGCCACCGAATTCCCTGCTGCATTTGACGCCTATCGCGAGGAATTGGCGGGCCGCTCCATGATCGTGCGTAAGACGCGGCCACTGCCGATCGAATGCGTCGTGCGGGGATATGTTTCGGGTTCGGGATGGAAAGACTATCGAGCGACCGGGAAAATTTGCGGCATCGCTCTGCCCGCCGGCCTGCGGGAGTCGGATCGGCTGCCAGAGCCGATCTTCACGCCGGCGACGAAAGCAGTAACAGGTCACGATGAAAATATTCCTTTCGACCAGGCGGCCGCGTTGATCGGCCGCGAACTTGCGGAGCGGGTGCGCAACATTAGCATTGAAATTTATCGCCGAGCGGCGCAGTATGCGGAGCCGCGCGGGATCCTGCTGGCGGACACAAAATTTGAGTTCGGCTTGCTGAACGATTCCGCAGGTGTCGACGCGTTGATTTGGATCGACGAAGCGCTTACCCCGGATTCTTCACGCTTCTGGCCAGCCGCGCAGTATCAACCGGGCGGCCCGCAGCCTTCGTTCGACAAACAGTTTGTGCGCGATTATCTGGAGCGCATTCACTGGCCGAAGACCCCACCCGGCCCGGAGCTTCCGGCCGACGTGGTGGCGGCGACGCGTGCCAAATACCGGGAAGCGTATCGAATCCTGGTGGGACACGAACTAGACTAGAAGTGCGAGCCGCGGGGTGTGTGGCGTTTATTTTCTGGAGCGTGAGACGGTGAAGGATCAATTGGAAGGGCTTGTGAGTCAGATGGTGGAGCGCGGCATATTATTTGATGAGGCTGTAGGAGAATTCGAGAAGCGCTTCATCAAGCGCGTTCTGGACCGTGTAGACGGCAACCAGTCGCGCGCCGCGCACGTCCTGGGGATCCATCGCAACACGCTGAGCCGGAAGCTGAGCGAATACAAGCTGGATCACCGGCGCCACGCGTCGCGCTGACGAGGTCGCGGGCGAATGGTCTGAACCATACTTCTCCGGACGACTCCTCAGAAAAGAAAACGGCGCCATGGGATTGCCAGGGCGCCGTTTCTATTTCGAACCCGACGAGATTACTGCTGCTTCTTGGTCACCGGCCGCTTTTTCTTCCCTTTTTCCTTCTCCTTCGGGATGTCCTCTGGATTCACCTTGGCTTTGTCCCAGTGGAGCATGAAGGCCGGATCGGGATCGTAAGATAGAAGCGTTCCGGTGAAGCGAACCGGATTGTCCTTCTCCAGCTTCGCGGCGTCCGGCTGACCCACGACCTTCACATCCATGTCCGGGGTCGTCTTGGCGTCAAACTCGGCATCGCTGGTCACAAAGGCGACCTTCAACGCCGCACCATCGCCTCCAGGAGTCACTTCGATCAGTTTGCCTGGCACATCGGGAAATTCTAGACCGCAAGAAGCCAGCCACGTCACTTTGGCCTTATCGCCGCCGGCCTTCAGTTCGGTGATCACCGAAGCGATGGTCATGTCCTTGCGCGCGGCATCGAGATCGGCAGCACTGGGCAGCGTGTAGGTCGACGGACGATCTGCCGAGCTGCCTGCAAGCTGCAGCAGCTCATTGAGTTCGGCGTCGACCAGGTTGTCGCAGGCGGCCTGCTGATAATTCTGGATCAACTTGCGCAAGTATGTTTTCACCTGATTGGCTTGTGCCTGGTTCGGGTTCTTGGTGGCCTTCGCGAAATACCAGAACGCGTCCATTTGCTGGGGTGGCGTCATGGCCATGTAGGCCTGGCCGATCCGGTAGGCGGTGATGGGATCATCGGGCGTTAAAACCAGAACCGCCTTGTAGAACTCGATGGCCGCAGAATAATCCTTTAGAGTCATGGAAGCGTTGGCCGCCGTATAGTTGAACAAAATCGCCGGCGCCTTCTTTTGCTTGTCGAAATCTTCCTGGCTCATGTTG
>Ga0210384_10007037_pt1 | contig 11902 bp, 23 predicted proteins | sample IncBWH2MmetaG_FD_160574 | JGI IMG/M metagenome (GOLD analysis project Ga0210384, IMG submission 160574) | Forest soil microbial communities from Barre Woods Harvard Forest LTER site, Petersham, Massachusetts, United States - Inc-BW-H-2-M | ecosystem: Environmental > Terrestrial > Soil >... | reverse complement strand
GAAGTCTCCCGGACCCGCTTAATCGACAAACTCCAAGCGATTCCCCCAGCGAAAGCGTGCGCGGCCCCGCACGACGAAGATCACGGTTTCCAGATCGCCGTGATGATGAGGACCGGTCTTGGCATTGGGCTGCACCACCACCGTTCCCGCCCAGAGCTTTTGCGCGCCGACTCTGGCACGCGAGACGGCTTCGGCGCGGGTCATACCGGGCGTCTGAGGCGTATTGGTGCTCAGATCGCCGCTGCGAATGATACGCAAGCCGTGGTTCTTCCAGTCGTGCTTTTCGCTGGAGCGCGAATCGTTCACGGTCTACGTTTCCCTTGCTATCATACGCTGCGTGCGACAGGGGATCGAAGCAGCCGCATAGCCGGGTAGGGCACATCAAGATTTCCACTTGCGCGGACAATTTTTCCAGAAATTTTGACTCGCCCCAATGCACGCCGACCTACAGCCAGGTGTGATGCACGCTCGAATTGTCGCCGGGATAGTTTGCTTTCAACTTTTCGCGTGCCTAACGAGACCAGCCGATGATCCCTATTGACAAATTAGCATCGCAGTACCACTTACCGTGGCTGACGTGTTCTGCACTCCGTTACTCACGGTGAACTGTAGATTTTGGGGGGCGCTTGCGGTAACGGTAACAGTGCCTGGCGCTGAGCAAGTAGCTTCACCGGTTGAACCGATAGTGGCCGCGACAGTACCGGTACTTGTAGGCGAGGTCTTCCACGAAAGACCGTCCACCTGCGAAAGCTCCCGACTCTTGCCGTTTTGGAAATTTCCCGTCGCGGTGTAACCAACTTGACCCTCAGGACTGCTAGTGGTGGTGGCGGATTGCGGACTAACAGTAATACTGGTTAGGTTGGCGTGACCAGCACCGCAACCAACAAGAATCAACGCGGACGCCAAAACAAATAGCACCTGCTTCATAAAATACCTCGCTGATTGAGATGCCGGTGCATTGGCCTAGGTTGGCACCCGCCTCTTTCCTTCGGTTACAATCCCCAGGCCTTGGACGAAATGTTCTCCCCTCTTAATTTCGGCTACAAGGAACTCTGTACTGCGCAAATGAATCGCTATGTTATGGAGCATAGGTTCTTTTCCTTGTGAGATTGATTCAATTCAAATGAAAGTGTGTCGACCTCGTCCCCCATTTTTAATGTTGGCTTCAGGTAGTACGGGTTGAGTGAGGCAATCCTGAAGCGAGCAGCAGATGTTCAGCTGGCAGCATCTCATTAATCTGGAAACCAGGCGACTAAACACAAGCTTTCTCACCTGGTAGGAGGAAGGTATGCCGCGACTATTACGATTAGAGAGCGTGCTTCAGTAGCGTCTCCAGACGGAAATCGAGGAGTGCAACTCGCGTGAACGGAAAGTGAATTAACAGCGAGTGGTTTCATCGCGTGCGATGCTGCTATCCGCATGTAACGCAGCGAAAGAGGTGCAGCGTGAATAGACTGAATCGAAGTGGCAAACGCGATGCCGCAGCCATGCTATTTATCATCATTTGCGTTTTGGCTGTCTCCCTGTCTTATGTATTTATCCAGGCGGTTCACCACGTAGACCCTAATGCACAACCTCGGGCACCGCTGCATGATCCGAGATGACCGCAGCGACCCGCCTCGGGTGAACGAGGCGTCAACCAACAATCTATAGTAATTTGTTGCCGTTACAACTTTGAAGAACCGCTTTCGCTGTAGCTCCAGAAGAATGAGGATGATCCCACCGGTAGAAATTCTCCTTTCAGGACAATCACTCTGATGTGCGTGTGCTTCGGGCTACGCATCTCCGAATGCTTGGCGCTGAAATGGTCAGATGTAGATTGGCTGAATGCCGGGCTGCGAATCGAGCGCGGCATTGTCGAGCAGCATGTGGACGATGTTAAAACTGACGGCTCCCGCAGATCGCTCACTGTTGCGAATGAAATCTTGCAACGGCTGACCTTGTGGAAGCAAGCAACGCAATTCGCTGCCGATGGAGATTGGATTTTTGCGAGTCCTTTGAAAATCGGTAGGCTCCCGTACTCGTACACCGGAGTGTGGCGGGAACTGCAAAGGGCTGCTGCTGCCGCAGGCATCGGACATCTCGGCACTCACGCATTCAGGCACACGTACCGCTCCTGGCTTGACGCGGTCGGGACTCCTATAGCTGTTCAGCAAAAACTGATGCGCCACTCGGACATCAGAACCACGATGAACATCTACGGGGACGTTGTGACGGGTGAGATGGCCGTTGCCAGTTCCAAAGCTGCGGGACTCGCTTTGAAGTTAACTTAACGGATTGCGCGCAGATTGCGGAGCGTTGCAACCTACTGAAAGAATGGCTCCTCAGGTAGGACTCGAAAGTACTTGAAAACGTAAACGCAATAACCTATAGAGCGACGGATGGCAGTTTTAGATACGTAAGGCAGTGGAGGGCAGTCTTAATGGCAGGTGAATGGCAGGTGGGGAAGACCCCGAACTAACGCACGAAAGGACCGAAATCAAGCAAGAAGTATGTAATCAGACCGCCCCGTGCTGCCAACCACAGATTCGCCCACCTTTCGCCGCCAAGCCTGTTACGCTTTTTGCATGGCATTCCAGCCGATGCCGTTATCGCGCAGACCTGCGCCGTTCGATCATCCCGAGTGGCTGTTCGAGCTGAAGTATGACGGCTTCCGCTCACTCGCTGTGATCCATAGCGGTCGCTGCGAACTGATCTCCCGCAATTGCAATTCTTTCAAGTCATTTGAAGTGCTACGAAAGCCCTTTGGTCATTTTGGGTGCGAAAAGTCAGTCCCTCAGGCGTTCGGGACACAGAGTAACACTGCTGGGAATTCAGGATGATCTGGCTTTGACGCGAGCATCCACGATACGGAGCAGATGGTTGGCGAGGAGGATAATTTCAATCGCCTCGGACGGGTCGTCCAAATCAATATCTCTGTGAGAATGTGGGTTCTTGTACGAGGCGATGGCTCCAGCAAAAAGCTCCATGCGGCCAACTCTTTCACCTCCCTCGGCCTCCCGATCAGTCAGAGGCCCTGTCTCTGGTGAGAAGCGATAGCGCACATCGTAGCAGGAACTCGCTTGCAAACTGAATTCAAAAACCCCCACTACCAAGATTTCTGCTGGCTGGATCGTATAGTTGAGCACTGATATTCTGTGGACTCTCCATGAGTCCATTCTGCCAGATTGAATATGTCTCCAGTGACAGTGACATCGGTATGCCATGCGGCAAGACCGCTAAGATTCCAGGAGTTAGATAGGCAGCCATCGTATGAAGCACGATAGCGGGATTCTGCGGGCTGTGCTCTTGGTCATGTTCATCAACTGCGGCTGTGCGAAGAGGATAGCCTCGCCTTCCCCTACAGCACATGGTTTAGCCTCCTTTTGTATGGTCAATTCCGTTTGAGCGAGATCCTGATTAAGACGTCGCAATCGGACGATCCCGCGCAGGTTGCAGCGGCACAACAAAAGGCCGAAGGGGTGCGAGGTGAAATTCGGCGGGGCGGCGAATTTGCCGATCTTGCCCGAGCAACTTCGCAAGGGCCGACTGCGGTACAAGGCGGAGATATCGGCTGTTTCAACCATGGTCAGCTGCCCGAATCACTTGAGAGGGTAGTCCTCCATATGAAAACTGGCGACGTTTCTGATGTTTTACGCACACAGCAGGGATTCGCAATATTGCAGGTGACGGATCACAAGGAAACTCCCAAAGTGTAGGCCGCGAGAAATTGTTATGGCTTGTGCCGAGGTGGAGAATGAATTGCCAAATCGAACACGGATCAAGCGACAGCGACGTAGGGACGCCGTGCAGCAATCATGCTGTGGCTACATGTGCTGACTGCGGAGCGGCTATCTGCTCAGATTGTCGCATGTGGTGTTGTGGGCAGTCCTTCTGTCAGTGGTGCGGCGATTACCACAGGGCTCATTCCTGTTTGAGGAAGTCAGTTCAGAATCAGCCTGATATTTATTCGCGTAGAGCTGGTTAGCCCTGCTTGGGGGGCGCAGGTCGGAGCCGCTCCTCTTTTTCGTCCAAAAGGCGAGTGATCTCGTTTATCAGCTCCATTAACTTCTCATGATCTTGTTCCACCGCTGCTTGCTGACAAAGCTCCGTCCAATGCGGCTTGTCTTTCATGACCCGAGTCTTATACCAGTCTGGCTCTGATGCGAATACCCCACCATCTGGCTAGGGGAAATCCCCATGGCTTCGTACGGGAAACCCTGTATCGCGCATCCTCGCATGGAGGTGGCATTGTGTTGTATCGAACATTATGTCGTCCAGCCTCGAAGACCGCGTACGTCTACTCACTGATCGGGCCATCGCTGCCACGACTCAGAGCGAACTGGACGCCATTCTGCCGGAACTGAAAGGCGCTATCAGAGACTACGTATGCTATCTGCGTGCCATTGCGGTTGAGACAGTTCCCGAGGCGTTCGGGACGCAGAGCAAAACGGCAGCTTAGGCTGTGTTGCTTAGGCTTGGTGCCGTTCTGTGGCTGGGATAGCGGCTAGGTTGAAGTCCTCGGAGTGCTTCAGTTTAACGTGTGCGCGAAACGCTTCGTCGAGCATTTCACTGGTTTTTCCCTGAGTACTCGGGCCATCGGTCACGGCCTTTTCGACGCAGATGATCTCATGGCACTCAGAGCACTTGCCGAAGCGATGACTCGCGCGATCCATTTCCTGCTTTGGCCCAAGCCAAGCCATGTCGGTCAATTCTGGCTTTTTCATGCCCCCAGTTTCCCACGCGCCAGACGCTTTTGGCTACACTGTGGATATCCAAACTGACCCACTACCGAAACCACGACTGCGCTAGTTTTTCTCGTTCGCCATCTCGCGGCAGAAGGGTTCCAAATACGTGACCATCGGAAAGGGACAAACCCCCTCGCTACTGACGCCATGGAGACCCCATGAAACATCCTCTCATCAGATGGAATCCTGCCACCAAGGAACACTTCTGCCCAAATTGCGGGCGAACTTCGGACGCGACCAACATTGCCGATGCACAAGAACAATTAGAACAACATAATTGCGAGATTCCTTCGGTCGAGGCTCCGCGTGCCGAGCCTGGCATGAAAACCGTACGCCTCAATAGAAAGTCCCAAAAGCGACCGCTGTGATTTTCCTTGTTCGCACAAAATTGGTTCGATTTCAGTCGAGCATTTTGCAATTCCATCGGTACCGAGTCCGCATGTAATCGCTTACAACTGAAGTGCGCTAGCGTACTGAATCAAAAGGACTTGACGCCGACTCCGCGTGCGCTCTATAAGGACGCATGGGGCGACGGGACCTGTGAGGCTATATGAATACCAACGACGCAAACCATCCCGAGTGGCGACAACTCTGCCAAGCTGCTCTGTGCGAAACCAACACCGTGAAATTGCTTGAACGGATCGCCCACGCTCGCAATGTCGTTCTTGATCGCATCGAAGACGGCTATTCGAAACCGCCGACCAGCGAACGAGCGGCGCTGCGGGACGCATTGGCTACACTGGACAGTTTACGCAGGATTACGGAGCGACAAAATGGCTATCAGTCAAAGGCTAGTTGATCCTTCCCGAGAGTTTAAAGTATCGGTCAGATATGGCTGGCAAGAGTCATATCACGCGGCCCTGCTAGAAACCGATTGGAAAACGACGGTAGAGTTGGTTCAGAAGGCCGAATCTGAAATACACAGGAGGCGGCTTGAGCTTGCTCAAGACCGCAACGGGACGCATGAAGAAAGGGACGCTCTCGTCACTGCCGTGAACGGTCTCAGGGTTCTGCGAATGGATGCGGCTGCTTGGCGGGAGCGGCAGAATCTGAAGTAGGTTCTAGCAGCCCTATGCTAGTGATTGTTAGCATCCGCCGTCTGGACAACGACCGGATTCAGGTTGGAGTGGCGAGGCCCCAGCACGACTCGAATCCCACCCACAACTACCCTTCCGAAAAAGAGGTACGAGCGGTCCTGTCAGATTTTGGAATCAGCGAAGAGATAATGGCTTCTCATTTGAAATTGCTGGCACAAATGGGCGCAGTTGAGCAGTTAAAATTCCCCCCGATGGATGTTCCACAACATGAATTGCGGTCGAAAGGATTTCGACTGTAGCGGTTCGGGTAGGCAACCACTAGCGCAACTAAAGCGTCAGAAAGATCGCTACTCGGCGGTGACGCCGTAACGAAAGCGACCAATGCCTTAACCGAGTCTGGGGCGTTTTCGTGTGCAATTTTCTGATTTGAAAACCCTCCAGGCGACAGGCAACACGCGCCTTCTCCACCTAATAAATTCTAGGCGTTCGTGGTCGCTTGTCTGCACGCGAGGCGAACAGCCTAAGCCAAGTCTTTATCCTTTTCGAAAATGTTGAGACTTTCTATGATGGGTTTTCTCGGTGTGCGAGTGCCAACATTGTCCTTCACGGCTTGAATTAGCCTTAAGAGAAGCGGCTGACGCTTTTCGTAGGCGTGCGCGAGGACAGAACGAAGCACCTCAATTTGATCGTCGTCTGGCATAGCACATTTGCCGCAAACATTGGATGGTGCTAGCGTCCACGGCGTTGCCATGCGCAGTACCGTTTCCTCATTGACTGAATTGACTGACTCGTGCGGTTTGGACGCGGAAAGCCAAGCAGGGCAAGGCATCCGGGCCAGCCGCCAACGATTGGTGATAAGATGTACCCGTTTGCCTCCCCCAACCGCCCACGCTGGCGATAGTCCTGTGCGGTACGAAAGTGCGATTGTGCAGGAGGCCGCAATATGGCAACCGAAGATTCACCATCTCCCAAAATCCCTTACCCAGAATGGCAGAATGAGTACGAAGCCGCACTTGTGGAACTTGACCGCGAGAAGCTCCCACAGCGGGTTGCAGCCGCAGAGGCCGCGATTTTCAATCGGCTTCAGGCGATATCGCAAAGCTCTGACCATCGCGCGGAACGGCAAGCCATTGAAGATGCTCTGGCAGCTCTTCGCGTTCTTAAGAGGGAGAATCTAGGATTTCCCGATTGGGGAAAGAAGTAGTCACGCAGCAGTGCGATAAAGCAGACTTCGGGCTTTGCTCACCAAAATGGCCGCAGGCTGCGATTTTGAAACGAGTTCAGAAATCCCTACCAGACGGGCTTGCTGCTCCACGAGCCTGTCCTCGAACGCGCTGTACATCATCAGCGGTACCGCAGGCATCAACTGTCTCAGTTCGCGGGACGCGTCGAAACCATTCATTACGGGCATCGAAAGGTCAAGCACGATCAAGTCAGGATGCAAATCCTGAGCCTTCGCAATAGCGTCTCTTCCGTTCACCGCTTCTCCGCAGACTTCAAAGTCCGACTCGCACTGGAATACGCGACAGAGAGCCTGACGGATATAGGCGTTGTCATCGACGATTAAGACACTCTTCGCCATGTGGTGCGACCTTGGCGTGAAGTCTACGCAAACAATCTCGGCTCACGTCTAGGTCGCGGACGTTTAGAATGCAGTCGTTATCTTGTGGTTGCCTTCAGGCGGGATGCTCGTGACATTTGCCCTTCAACCGCTGCTCTTTTTCTTCCAGAAGGCGGGTAATCTCTTGAGTGAGGGTTAGCAGCTTCGAGGAGTCTTGTTCCTCGGCTGCTAGTGCACAGAGTTCCATCCAGCGGTCAGTGTTGTCCTGCACATAAACCTGATTTCCTCGTAGCCTGCCTTATACCACGGCTGGTAGTGGAATCATATTCATTCCCCGAGTGCGTGCGGTTGCGTACACAGCGAGTCCTGTGGCCTGCGTCTCGGCAATGAAATTGTTCGTAAACTGTTCAAAATTGACCATTCCCCTCCCTGGCTTTGGGCCATCATTTGGCTTTGGGCCATCATTCTTCCGTTATGAACAAAGAAGTCATTCCCAAAGACGTACTCGCTATCCGTTGTCCAACCAGTGGTGCTCCGCCTGGAGTGAGATGTGAATTTGGCACGGGACAAACAAGAACCGAACCTCACCGCGACCGCCGGTTAATCGCAAAAGAACATCTCAATTCGTAAGCAGGTCATTCATGACGACTGAAAACAAGCCGCTGCCAGTTCTTAGTTTCCGCCTCTTAATGCCGCCAGAGCCGATGCAAGAACACGCTATTCGACAACGTGCCTACGAAGTGTACGTCCAACGAGGAAGAGCTAACGGACATGCGGTCGATGACTGGTTAAAAGCGGAAGCCGAAATTGTACATGGCCACTCGTCGTCCGATTCCAATGTGCCATCGTCTTAAAAAGTCTCTGGGGCCGGTCTTAGACTTCCACGAACCCCGGAGAGCGCACCGTGGCATGCGGACATGTCTTCTACTGGCCAGTAAAAACCACGTTCTCCACTTGGCTCCGCGCGGTTCCGTCCTGGTTGAATATCCCAGACCAAAACCCCGCGAAGCGGCGTGAAACTTATCGAACCTGACTCTTGGCTCGTATCTTCCGGGCCTCATTCAATGTCTTTTCGATTTCTTCATCGCTCATGGCGTCGAGCTCTTCCGCCGTGGGCCGTTGCTCCGCGCCTAACCGATTAATCGAAGCGCTGACGTTATATTGGTTCCACAGACTGTCGAGCAAATTAAACGACCAAAGCCTTCCGCCATCGTTGGAGCGAACCCAGTCAAAAAATTCCTCGGTTGCCCGTGTGTTGTTCCAGTAAAACGCGTAAGCAACTCCTTCTTCGACGATCTCAGAAATCTTTTCATGAGAAGCTAATGTCTGTATTCCCAAGTCATCTCCTGCCGCGCCCAGTTCTAGAAATCGATTCGCCAAATCTTCCGGCAACCGGGCCTGAATATAAAACACGAAAGCCTGGAGCCGGTTGGTCACGGACATCCGTTCGATCATTCGTTCTTCGTCTTCGGAAAGAGTTTTGAACTGTGGACCAGCTTTGCTCTCGACATATGCTGCTGCCTGTTCGATGGCCTGGTCACGGGTAAGACTCCGTGAAAGTCTGAAACCCAGATTCAACTTTGGATTCTGGCTCCGCGAATCGACCATCCAGCCACGGGACTCCAGCCTCCCGGTCAGCAGTATTTCGCTTTTCCCGACAGTCGTCTGGCCTTCGAAAAAGAGATTCGTTTCGCCGAGTGCTTCTTTCAGTTCCGGATCGGCGGCAATATCCTGCTGATTGAGCCAATCCACTGGCCCGTTTCCAGAGAGCACAGGTGGCCTTTCTCCGGGCTTCAATTCCTGAACGTAACCGTTTGCGTCTACGTATGTCCCGGCAGTTTTCTTCTCCGGTCGTTTTCCAGGAATGGCATTGCCAAACCCGTCGATGTAATAGTCGTCACCGTCGCCCGTGACATCGGTGACGGGGTTCGTCTTCGTCTGTTCTGCACGCTGTTTCGCCCTGGCGGTCGTTTGCTGCCAGAGCTTTTTGACTTCTGCTGTGCTTAATTTGTCCAAGTCTAGTTCTGCCATATTTTCCTTTGTTATTCTGCCGGTTTCTGTGACGGCCACAATTTAAATGAATGGCTCCGCCCACATCAGGTGCGGACGTTGCCCCAGTGGTCCAACAGCAGCGGTTGTTCCGGTTCGACTTCGCCTCGTCCGCTGTAGGCGTCCCTGCTGAGATTTGCATTTTCCAGAAATGGGTCGAACGCGGCTTCGTTTCTTAGGAACTGGTCGCGGGTGGTTTCGGAGGCTTCTTTGGCGACCTGCTTCTGAAATTCGCGGAGCAGTCGCGGAAGCATCGATTTAGCAATTTCGTGGGCACGGGTTCGGAATGCGTCCACGGTTTCGTGGGGCGGAGCTGCAGTACTTAATACGGAGAAGAACTTGGTCGAATCGGATGTTCGGAGCAGCGAAAGTGATCTTAGAGCCGCAGCCCGAACTGCATTGCTATCGGTTGCAGGTTCCCACGGGTTTGGGAGGGCAGATGGCTCCGCGAGTTTAGCAATCAACCGTATGAAGACTTTATCGTTTGGGTCCATTTTTCCTTTCCGCTTTCTTACGCTGAGCCGATTGTTTCTTTTCTAGCGAGTCAATAAATGCTTCGATTTCCTGCCGGACTGCTGTGTCCGTGGCAAAGTCGAGATAACCACGGAGGCGAGCAGCGATTTCGGCGTCGCGGTTTTTCACGGTTCTGAGTAGCGCAATACATTCTCGGAAATAGTCAGGTGGAGCATTGACACAATCAGCGGGCCAAAAGAAATCGTCCAGCTGTTGCTCTCCGGGAGTCTTTGGTTTGATCTTTAGGTACATTCCGGGGTAGTTCATGGGGTTCCTTTTAAAAATGTTTCTGCGTGGCCGCTGCGGGCCGAGAAGGGGGTCAAAGGGGCTTGGGCGGCGGAGTTCAGGAGGAAAAACGTAAAGTAGTACCACCGCTCCAGACCGCACGCCAAAAAGGACCGACACTAAAAATCAGAAAGTAAAACCTCGGGGAGTACCGCGTGAAACCGTTTTGCCTGTGCCCCTGGCGAAGAACCAATCGTCTTGCTTGCGGATTGTTTGCGGACTCTACTGTGTCATTAAACGTCTGCAAGATCGCCCGCGTAACTGCATTACTTTTCAGCGTGGGGATTGCTCGAATCGGCGTAACACTATTGGAACGGTTGTTGCTACATCTTTTCACCCTCCGCCCCGCATCACATCGGCATATATGCGAATTGCAATTTATGCAAGTGTCTCTACGGACAAACAGGACAACGACAACCAGCTAATCCAGCTCCGCGAATTCTCCGCCAAACAGGGCTGTCAGATCGTCGCCGAATACGTCGATATCGTAAGCGGCTCAGGAAAGAAGGAGCGACCTCAATTCAAGCGCATGATGCTAGAGGCGAGCCAACGGCAATTCGATCTGTTGTTGTTCTCGAAGCTGGATCGACTGAGCCGGGAGGGCACGCGGAAAACGCTGGTTTATCTGACGCAATTGGACGGCTGGAATGTCGCATGGCGATCTTTCATGGAGCCGTATTTCGACTCGTGCGGGATTATGAAAGATGTGGTTCTTGCGATCATGGCGAACCTGGCTGAACAGGAGCGGATCAGCATTTCCGAACGAACGAAGGCGGGCTTGGTGAGGGCGCGGAGAGCTGGAAAAAGAGTTGGTCGTCCGGTTGTCGCCGTTGACCTGGCGAAGGTAGAAAAGCTGCACCACGAAGGATTGGGCCTTCGTGCAATCGCATTGCGTATGGGTGTGTGCGTCAACAGTATTCAAAGAGCGCGAGGGAAAGTACGAGCAAGGTAGACGAACAACCAAGACTCTAACGAGGCTGCCGATTTGGTGGCCTCTTTTCGTTGGGCGGCGGCCTACTTTCCGGGTGCAACCAATGGCTTCACGCTGCCGCAGTCCGAAGCCAAGAACTTCGCGGTGAACGTCTTATCGACCGCCATGTTCACCGGCTTGCCTTGGGTAGTGCCGGTCACCGTCGTATGACTCGTCCCGCTGAAGTGCTCCGCATCGGCCAACTGAAAATCGATGTGTCCCTTCGAAGCCATACTGCCGCCATTACAAGCGGTATCATACGAGACCCCATGAGCAGTATTGACTTTGTTGCTGACGTTGCAGGTGGTGCCTGGGATCACCTTGTTCGTCGCTGTCAGATAGTCTCCCAACGTCGTCCCTGCGGAAAAACAAGACTGGGCATCATCGCTGATATTTGAAGGTCCGGCTTTAACGCTTACGTGAGTCCCCCAGAGGCCGGCTTTGACCGGGATATCGGAGAGCTGCGCAAGCAAAGGCGAGGCAACCAGGAAGAGCCCGATAGTAGATAGAAGGAAGAAGGCCGAATGCTTCCAAAGTTTCATGGAAAACGCTCCCTAGCGGATCGGTGGTCGAGTTCTCAGAAAGGGTAGCATGTTTTTATTGCGCGAATCGCGTAAAAAGCCTTTGTTCATGCGACTCTAACGATCCAAAGCACGGAAAAACGTTGCTTGATGAACGTCCAGCCCAATATACTTTTCACTGCTCATCGAGGGTGCTCCTTTCGTAGGTGATCATGTGAACGATGACAACCTACTCCAAA
>Ga0210384_10007034_pt1 | contig 11906 bp, 11 predicted proteins | sample IncBWH2MmetaG_FD_160574 | JGI IMG/M metagenome (GOLD analysis project Ga0210384, IMG submission 160574) | Forest soil microbial communities from Barre Woods Harvard Forest LTER site, Petersham, Massachusetts, United States - Inc-BW-H-2-M | ecosystem: Environmental > Terrestrial > Soil >... | reverse complement strand
GCTGCGATCGATGCACGCCGGTGCGTCCGGAGGAACGCGAAGCGGCATGACGTCGCTGTCGATCTCGAAGGAGTCCGGGGCCGACGGCGCAAGTTCAATATCAAGGTTGCGCCGCAAGCCCTGCCGGCAGACGAAACGGACCGGGCAGTTGCGGCCCAGGAACAGTCGTTCCGGCGGCTCGACCTCGAACCGCAGGCCGCTCCTCGAGACTATCCAGGATTCATAGGTGAGCCCGAGCAACAGCAACGCGGCCGGCAGCCGCCAGAGCCCGGCCAGAGCGGGCTCGGCGCTCCAATCACCCACCACGGCAATGACTGCCGTCAACAACACCAGTAGAAGCGCGTTGTGCCGCAAGCTCACGGCGCGTTCAACGAGGCACCGGGACCTGATCGAGCAGGCGTTGCACGATCCCCTGCGTGGTGACGCCTTCGAGCATTGCCTCGGGCGCCAGGACCAGGCGGTGCGAGATTGCCGCCGGCAGCACGTCTTTCACGTCATCGGGAGCCACAAACGCCCCTCCGCGCAGCGCCGCGGCGATGCGTGCGGCTCGCAGCACCGCCAATACCCCGCGAGTCGACAGTCCCAGAGTCAAGTGGGCGTGCTGCCGTGAGGCAAGCGCGAGGTCGAGAACGTAGCCCAGCAATTCGGGCGCCATATGAACCTCGTCGACGCAGGCTCTTGCGGCCTCGAGAACCGCTTCCGACACCACCGGTGCAAGCGCCGAGTGCCGCGGCACATTGAGCGGCGCATAGTGCGCCAGAATCGCCTGCTCGTCCTCGCGTGCCGGATACGTCATGTCGATGCGGAGCATGAATCGGTCCAATTGGGATTCGGGCAGCGGGTAGGTGCCCTCGAAATCACCCGGATTCTGGGTCGCGATCACCAAGAACTGGGGTGGCAGCGCATAGGTTTTGCGTTCGACCGACACCTGCCGTTCCTCCATCGCCTCGAGCAGCGCCGACTGCGTCTTGGGGCTCGCGCGGTTGACCTCATCGACCAGTAAGATATCAGCGAACAGCGGCCCCGGGCGGAACTCGAAGTCGCGTTTTACCGCATCGAATACGTGCACGCCGATGATGTCCGACGGCATGAGATCAGCGGTACCCTGAACTCGGCTGAACGTTCCACCCAGTGCGGTGGCGAGCGTCTTGCTCAGCAAGGTTTTGCCCAAGCCCGGCGGGCCCTGCAGAAGCACGTGGCCGCGCGCGACGATGGCAATCGTCAAGGCGCGGATGACCGGCTTCAGGCCCATGACCGCTGTGCCGAGCGCCTCCTGTATGCGCTGCTCCAAGGTTTCCAACGCCGTGCTCATATGAGGTTTCCTCGCAACTGAGAAAGAACGTTCTGCAACCGACGCAAATCCACTCGCCGGCCGGCTTGTATCCGCTCATGCAACCGGCGCAATTCCGACAATTCGTCGGGCGACACGCCGGCCTGCGTGGACAGCCACTCCCAGACCGGACCGCCGTCAGGAGCCAGGCCGAGGCGCCGCCGAATGGAGTTGAAAAAATTTGCGAACAAGCGCGCGCCCACCGCCGCCGGCGGCAATGTGGAGGCGAAGAACCCGCCGCTCATCGCAATGAAGCTGGTGACGTCGATAGGGTTCCAGTCGCGTATTCTGGTGCGCAAGGGCTGCACGCCGAGCACGAAGACGAACCACAGGAGCACGATCCAGCCGAGACTTCGATGCAAACGCCGGTCTGCGAAGAAGGCCTTGGCATCGTAGTAGGTCACGGAACCCTGGTGAGCGTCGTCGAATATGACGGAACCACGGGCTCCTCGGGACCATGCAATGAGGTTCGACAGCAAGCGGGCATTGTCCTGTTCGCCGATGAGCGCATTGTCGAAGATGCTGGCAACGGCAAATGTGACGATCTGACCCTTGCCTTGGCGGCGCAGCCAGATTGCAGGATCGCCGTTGCCGGCGATCTGACCGATTTGCAGCACTGCCGACCTGTCCATGGGCGTTGCGCGCCACCGCGAGGCGGGCAGCTCCGATTCCACCCGCACAGAATGCACGCCCTCGAGCAGAGGATGTGCGCCGCGCGGCTCGATGGCGCTGATCTGCGGTTGGAGAAATCCGCTCAATACCGAGTTCAGCGAGCGGTGTGGGACTCGCGAGGACCGGGCGGCCGTGTCCTTGGGCGCCGGGCCCGGCGCTTTTGCCGGCGATCCGCCGTCGATGACCTCGAACTTCAGGCGCGTCAACCGGCCGACCGCTTCCACCACTCTCGAGCTGCCCAGAGTCCAGAGCGGAGTGTCGTCGAGCGCGGCCATCACCACCAAGGTATTGCCTCGTTCCACCCACACATCCAGCTGAGCGGCTTCGTTGGGCCGCGCCGGCAATTTATGCGGCAGAGTGGTCAGCAAAACATTCCCGGTGGCGGCGAAGCGTGCGTCGGCGGCATTCAGCGAATCGTAGCGTTCATGCAGCGCGGCCGCCGGAACCTGTTCCGCCTTGAGCCAGCGCCAGGCCGCCTGATATCCGCTCGGACCCGATTCGGTACTCAGCGGCATCGCCGGAGATTTGTCCGTGGGCGCGGGCTTCGGCAGGAACAACAGGTAGAAGAGTGCCAGCGCACAGAGTGCCAAGCCGAGCGTGACCAATCTCTCCTTCAACGTGCGCTCGGCGGATCCGACAACTGCGCCAACAGGGCCTGACCCTCGTGCAACACTCCATTCAGCTGGTCCGGCGCCGCGCCGTACCGCCCATACAGAATCGACTCGGCGGCTCCCGCCACCGCGGCAAATACGGCTCGCTGTGATTCGTCATCGAAGATGCTGCGCGCCACGAGTTCGCGGTGCGTCAGGCTCCGGTCCGCCTTGAGCCGCCGGGTCTGTACCAACCGGCTCACGAGAATCCGCAGAAGCTCCGTAAGCCGGTCGGCAAGCGCAACCGGCTCCAGTCCGTCGGTGCCCGAGGAAATCGCGGCGTGATCCAACTTCCGAGCGCCGGCCCCCCGGTCTCGTCTCCGCCGGACCGCTCCGCTCGCCTTCAATTCATTCAAAATGACGGCCGCAGCCGCTATCAGCACCAACGCAACCATCGAATAGGACATTATGTTGAACAGCGTCGCCGACTGTCCGATTCGATCCAGCCAACGGTCCAACCACGTCAGCGCATCGGGATGATGCGACAACCAGATTTTGAACCACGCTCTGAATGCGTCCCACCACGACTTGGGCAAGGGCGTCTGTTCGCGCGACAGAGTCTTGAGAATTCCGGGCAGTGCGGCAATGTCCGGCGACAAGCTCGGCTTGAGTCCGGCATAGCCTTCCGCCAAATTCGTCAAATCCCGCAGAGCATCGCGGTTCAGCCTTTCCCGCCAACCGTCGTAGAGCATCGGTTCCAGGCCAAGGGTCTGAAGTGCCTCCTCCAGCTGCGGGCACGCCGCACCGAGCCCCTTGACTCCGGATATTGCGGGCGAAGCCGTCGCCGCACAGTCGCGTACCACGTCCACCGGCGCGGCAGCCAGCCACGACCACGCCGCCACCCCTGCGATCGCCACGGCGATCTGCGGTCTCAGGCGTCCGGGGAGCACGCTCACTGCGGCGCTAAGGCGTTCACTCGACCTGCGAGGTCCGCGCCTTCCCGGCGCAGCTTCAAGTCGTAGTACATGGCAACCAGTACGGCGGGAAAGAACGTCATCAATACGGTGCCGCCGGCGACGGAGATCAACTCAGAAAGCAACATGACCATCACACCGGAACCGTGCAATATCGCGATGACGAGTCCGCTCAAAAACCCGATGACGAAATAGAATACCATCGCAATGATTACGGCGACCGTGTACACCGTCGCGCTGCGCCACCAATGATTCTTGATCAGTGTCCAGCTGATTTCCAAAGACTTCAAAACCGCGGCATCGTCGACGACCAGCGCGACATTGGCGAGGAATATTCTCCCCCAGGCGTAGATGCCCGCCGCAATGGCCGCGGCGAGCAGAATACCTTTCGCGACGGGGAGAGACCCTAGGACGGAGGCCGCAAGCACACCCACTATTACCCCGGCTATGACCATCGCGGCGGATATGGCGAAAAATAGCAGTATCGTTCGCGGCAACAATCGAAATCCGACGGCCAGCGACTGGCCGGAGGTCTCTTCCCTGGCCTCGGCCACCCCGTCCGCCCGCCGCACCAGCGCATTGTTGATGCCGAACAGCAGGATTACCGCAACGAGGTACGGAAGCCAGACGCCCGGGGATGCGTATACCGCCAGAGCGGACATCGGGTTGCCGGCAACGGCAGGGACGGCGCCGACCTTCGATCGTACGATCAGCACAGGGACCGCGAGCAACATTTGTCCGAGCAACGCCAATGGCCAGGATTTGGCGAACGCGTCGCGATAAAGCTTGATGGCATCGTCAAGAATCCCGCCGATGCTGCGAGGTGTGGTTGGCTTAACGTACACAGAGTCCTCCCTGAGCCTGATTTTTAGCGGCTGTTGCCGATGCCTTATCGGCGCAGGAAGATTAGCATGGACGGCGCCATGGGACGAATCGCATGTGGCTGCGTGACACGCTACACTTTATGCTCCAATCGACAGAAAGTGTTTGATTCAATGCCGATCATCCTTCGCAAGGCCACACTCGCCGACGTCCCGCAGCTCGAAGCGCTGATTGCCCGCTCCGCGCGGGGCTTGAGCGCGGAAGACTACCGGCCCACGCAAATAGAAGGCGCGCTGCGCGGCGCATTCGGCGTCGATACGCAGTTGCTGGCTGATCAAACCTATTTTGTGGCCGAGGAAGACGGCCGATTCGTCGGATGCGGCGGCTGGAGCTTCAGGGCGACCCTGTTCGGCGGCGACGCACGAGCCGGCCGCGATTCCTCGATGCTCGATCCACGCACTCAGGCGGCGAAGATTCGAGCGTTTTTCGTCGATCCGCAGGACGCCCGCCGCGGTATCGGGACGCTCCTGCTCGAACACTGCGAGAACGAAGCGCGCGCCCATGGGTTTTCTCAAGTGGAGCTCATGGCGACGCTTCCCGGCGTCAAGCTCTATGCCGCCCGCGGCTACGTCGGCGCGGCCATGGTGCATTTCGATGTCGGACTCGGAGAGTCCATAGAATTCATACCCATGCGCAAGGTGTTAGCCGCGCCATAGCCGCCGCCAGCCGGCATGACCCAAATCGCGAAGCGTGCGAATATTTCTGCGGTATATCTCGTCGGGGTCCGGCACTGCGGCGACGGCACGCTCGATACTGGCCTCGCGCAACAGGTGTAGCATGGGATAGGGAGAGCGATTGGTGTAGTTCTCGATGTCTTCGGACTGCGTTCCCGCGAACTGGTAGTGGGGATGAAAGCTCGCGACCTGCAATTCTCCTTCCAGGCCCAGTTCGACGATGGTTGCCTCGCACACGTCGAGAAAATCGTTGTACTCGATGAAATCCGTCAAAACCCACGGATGGATCAACAAGGTCGTCTCGCAGCGCAGGGGGTCTGCCGCCTGCAGCTCCAGCAACTCCGAGCGAAGGTCATCCAACAGTGCGGAGGCGGATCGTTGTTCGCTGACCCGGAAGCGCACGCGGTCGGCGCGGTAGACACTCTCGGCAAAAGGGCACAGGTTGAGGCCGATGACGGACCTCTCGAGCCAGACACGCGTCGCCGCGACGATTTCATCGGTGGTAATGGGCAATCCTCCGCAGCTGCGCTCAGTCTATTCCCATCCAGTTCGAGTATCCTAATCACTCGCTTCATTCATTCGAGAGCCAATCGATGCCACACTCAATTCCAGCCACGCTGATCCCCGGAGACGGAATCGGTCCTGAAATCATTGACGCCACCGTCGCCGTTCTGGATGCGCTGGGTGCACCCTTCGAATGGGACACGCGGGCCGCAGGCCTCGAGGGCGTCAAGACCGCGGGCGACCCTCTCCCGGCCGATACCGTCGCCAGCATCAGACGGACGCGCCTGGCCTTGAAAGGACCGCTGGAAACCCCATCGGGCGGCGGATACCGGTCCTCGAACGTGCGCCTGCGGGAGGAGTTCAAGCTGTATGCGAACCTGCGCCCGGCGCGGACTTTGATTCCCGGCGGACGCTTCGACAATATCGATCTGGTGGTCGTGCGCGAGAACCTGGAGGGTCTCTATGTCGGGCACGAGTATTACATCCAGATCGACGACGACCCGCACGCCGTCGCCATGGCCTCGGGAGTGAACACGCGTCAGGGCAGCCGCCGCCTGTTGGAATTCGCCTTCGAGCACGCCGTCGCAACCGGCCGCAAGAAAGTGACCATCGTGCACAAGGCCAACATCATGAAGATCTTGACCGGCATTTTTTTGGAGGCGGGACAGGAACTGTATGAAAGCAAGTACAAGGGCCGGTTCACCCTGGAGACGGTCATCATCGATGCCTGCGCCATGAAGCTGGTGCTCAATCCATGGCAATTCGACATGTTGGTGACCACGAATCTGTTCGGCGACATCTTATCCGACCTGGTCGCGGGACTGGTGGGCGGCTTGGGAATGACCCCCGGCGCCAATATCGGCGCCGATGCTGCGATATTCGAAGCCGTGCATGGCTCGGCCCCCGATATTGCCGGCAAGGGAGTGGCGAATCCCACTGCACTCATGCTCGCGGCGGCGATGATGCTCGAACACTGCCACCTGCCGCACATGGCGGCGCGCCTGCGCACCGCCCTCGATCAGACGCTCAATGTCGACAAGGCGAGGACGGGCGACCTGGGTGGGAATGCCAGCACGGCCGAGTTCACCCGCACCCTCCTCAAGCGCATTTCCAATGCCTGAGGATCGGCGCCGGCGCCCGCTCACGCCATGAAACCGGTCATTTCGATCCGCAACGTCGTCAAGACCTACGCTTCGGGCTTTCAGGCCTTGAAGCCCATCAACCTCGAGATCCACAAGGGTGAGATCTTTGCCCTGCTGGGTCCCAACGGCGCCGGGAAGACCACGCTGATCAACATCATTTGCGGAATCGTCACCGCGAGCGGCGGCACGGTGATTGCGGACGGCCATGACATCGTGCGCGACTTTCGCGCGGCTCGAACCAAGATAGGCCTGGTGCCGCAGGAATTGAGCACCGACGCGTTCGAAACGGTATGGGCAACCGTGTCGTTCAGCCGCGGCCTGTTCGGCCGAGCGCCGAATCCCGCCTTCATCGAGGGTCTGCTGCGCGATTTGTCTCTGTTGGACAAACGCAATAGCAGGATCATGACCTTGTCCGGCGGCATGAAGCGGCGGGTGATGATCGCCAAGGCCTTGTCGCACGAGCCGGAGATTTTGTTCCTCGACGAACCGACGGCCGGCGTGGATGTGGAGCTGCGCCGCGACATGTGGAGCTTGGTACGCGGTCTGCGCGACACCGGAGTCACCATCATTCTGACCACTCACTACATCGAGGAAGCCGAGGAAATGGCCGACAGAATCGGCGTCATCAACAAGGGCGCGTTGGTGGTGGTCGAAGAGAAAACGCAGCTGATGAAAAAGCTCGGCAAGAGACAGCTGACCTTGCATCTGCACGAGCCGCTTCAACGGCTCCCGCCCGAATTGGAATCCTGGGGTCTCGAGCTGAAAGCCGACGGTCACGATCTGGTATACACCGTCGACGGTGCGAACAGCATCGATATTTCCGCGTTGCTGAAACGGATGAGCGAGTTGTCGATCGCGGTCAAGGATCTGCAAACGCGTCAAAGCTCGCTCGAGGATATTTTCGTCGAGCTGGTGAGCGAACCCGCATGAGCCGGCCGATGCCGCATATCCGATTCAATCGGCACGGTGTCTGGGCGATCTATAGGTTCGAGATCGCGCGTTCGCTTCGAACGCTGGTGCAGAGCGTGGTCACGCCCGTGCTCACCACTTCACTGTATTTCGTGGTCTTCGGTGCGGCCATCGGCTCGCGCCTGTTCACCGCCGGCGGCGTCAGTTACGGCGCGTTCATCGTGCCGGGATTGATCATGCTGGCGTTGTTCACCGAGAGCCTTTCCAACGCCTCGTTCGGCATCTATTTCCCCAAATTCACCGGGACGATCTACGAGCTCCTTTCCGCGCCCGTGTCCTACGTCGAAATCGTCATCGCCTATGTCGGAGCGGCGTCGACCAAGTCGGTGGTCCTGGGCTTGATCATCATGGCCACGTCGTCGCTGTTCGTACCGATCAGAATCCTCCACCCCGTATGGATGATTGCGTTCTTGGTGATGACCGCTTTCACGTTCAGTCTGTTCGGATTCATCATCGGCATCTGGGCCAGGAGTTTCGAGCAGCTGCAGTTCGTTCCCATGTTGGTCATTACGCCGCTCACGTTCCTCGGCGGCGCCTTTTATTCGATCGACATGCTGCCCCCGGGCTGGCGAACCTTCAGTCTCTTCAATCCCATCGTGTACTTGATCAGCGGCTTCCGCTGGAGCTTCTACGGCACCTCCGACGTGAGCGTCGTGATCAGCATGGCCATGACCCTGGGATTCCTGGCGGTCTGCTTAGCTATAGTCGCCTGGGTGTTCAAAACCGGGTTCCGATTGAAGAACTGAGTAATTCGAAGAACGTGGCCGTGAATCGGCAGGCCACGCTGCGAGACCCGCCGCCGGCCCCGCGATCGTGCGGCGCTGCACATACAACATACGCTGCAGCGCGCTTGGGTGCGCAAAAAATCTGATTTGCGGTTCCGCCGGGACAGGCATAGATTCGCGGGAGGCGAGCCCCAAGGATAGGACCATGAAGACCTTAATGGGCGTTGCTTCGTTCAGCCTCACGCTTTTTTTCGTCGCCTGTTCGACGAATCCGCGCGCCGTCCCCGCGGCGTCAACGCCGCATGCCAAACTCGCTCCAAACCTGTCTGAGGCGCCTACGGGTTTCGACAACAAGAGCAACGAAGTCGTGGATGATCAGACACACCGGTCGGACCAAGCCAATTTTGAACAATTCGAATCCGTCTCCGATGGGCTCGGTCCGTTGTTCAATGCTCAGTCCTGCCGCGAGTGCCATCAGAATCCAGTTTCCGGCGGCGTCAGTCAGGTCACGGAGCTGCGTGTCGGGCACAAGAGCAAAGACGGCAAATTCCAGAACGCTGAGATTCCCATCAACCACGGATTGGAAATCATCAAGGGGCGCTCGCTGGTGAACCAGCGAGCAATTTGCCCCAACGCTGTCTTTCCCACCGTTGAAATTCAAGAGCGTGTGCCGGATTCGGAAACGATTCGTACGTTTCGCACCTCATTAGGTGTTCTCGGCGATGGATTTGTCGAAGCAGTTGACGATTTGACGCTGATCGGCATTTCCAGCAAGCAGTGCAAGCAGGATGGCAAGATCTGCGGTCTGATTGTCCGCGTACCCGTACTCGAGTCTCCGGGCGAAACTCGTGTCGGCCGCTTCGGTTGGAAGAGTCAGCACGCCAGCCTGCTCTCCTTCTCCGGCGATGCGTACCTAAATGAAATAGGAATCACGAATCGTCTCTTTCCGGATGAAGTGACGAACCTGTGCAACACGGCCGCCGAGCCAAACGATAAAGCGGGCGCAGATGGCCTGGCGGACATCGATCGCTTCGCGCGCTTCATACGCGCCACCAAAGCTCCTGCACGCGACGCAGAGCAAGCTGGCACCTCCGCAGCGAAGGCAGGCGAAACACTGTTCGCCAAGATCGGCTGCGACACCTGCCATGTGCCCACGTTGACGACGGCAGCCCCGGGCACGGTAATCAATGGCGGGAAATTCACCATTCCCGAAGCGCTCGGGAACAAAACCTTTCATCCTTACAGTGACTTTCTGATGCACGACATCGGCACCGGGGACGGCATCGTCGTGGCCATGGAGGAGCACTACGGCAAGCGCATGTACCAGACTCAATGGAGCGGCCTTTCCCTCGAAGCCTTTCAAGCCACCGCCAACAGAATGCGCACCGCTCCCCTCTGGGGCGTGCGTATGCAGCCGATGCTGATGCATGATGGCGCTTCCATGACGTTTCGCGATGCCATTCTTCGCCACCGCGGCGAAGCGAGCAGCGTCACGGCGCAGTTTGAAACACTGAGCAAAGCAGATCAGGACGTGATTATCGAATTTCTCAAGTCTCTGTAACGGAGTCGCCGTCGTCGAAGTCATCGCTCGGCGCGGGCAAACGCTCGATAACTTCGCAAATCGCCTTCGCTCAGGCTATTCGACAGTCCGGCATAGAGGTACCGGACGGGAGCGGCTGGAAGTCCGCCTGCGCGTTTTCAAGTAGACTTCCGCGCATGAATAAAGCCATTACCCACGCCGAAGTGCCCCCGTACCGCAACGTTCCTGGAGTCTTGCTGCTGCTCTGCGGCTCACTCCTTGCCGCGTCCGCCATGAGCTCGTCCGCTGGCGCTGCGGCCGTGGCAAAGCCGCCGCCGCGCCTTGAAGTCGATCTCGACGCATTCGACGCGAGCAAAAAATTGATGGCGCTGCCGAACGGCGAGTCGCTGGCCTATATCGATAGGGGTGAGCGCGCGGGTCCCGCCGTGGTGCTGATCCATGGCTACACCGACAACGCACGTGATTGGGTACCCATGCTGCCGTATTTGTCGAAGCGCTACCGGCTGATCCTGGTCGACATCCGCGGACATGGACAGTCGAGCAAGCCGGAATGTTGTTACACCCGGCTCGACTTCGCGTATGACATCAAGTTGTTGCTGGACGCGCTCGGCGTGCAGAAAGCGGACATCGTCGGGCATTCTCTGGGCAGCATCATTGGCCAGACATTCGCCGAATACTGGCCGGAACGAACCGCGCATGTGGTTCTGATTTCCTCGACCGGCGGTTCGCCTCCCGGGCGGCCGAAGAAGCCGCCGCAGTTCGATTTCGCCGCCGAGATTCGCAAACTCAAGGAACCCATCGAAGCGGACTCACCCTTCATGATCGCCTGGTGGGACTCGCCGACCCCGGTAGATCCCGATTTCATTCGTCGACAGCGCAAGGATGCCGCCGGCATTCCTCTGCGCGTTTGGCTTGCGGTTCTCGATCAAGCCCTGCCCGCCGACAACATCTACGGCGACCTGCAGAGTTCTCTGCCCCGTCTCAAGGCGCCGACCCTGCTCATTTGGGGCAGCAAAGATCCCATCATGGAAGAAGACGTGCGTCAGTCGCTGCGCGACGCCTTGCCCAACGCCAAGGTCAAGACCTTCGACGGCCTCGGTCACAACCCCTTTTGGGAGGATCCACGCGGCGTTGCAGAGGTCATCAACGTTTTTTTGACCACGCCAAACTAGGTCGCATCGGGCCTCAAGCTGGCCGCATCGGGATCGAGGCCTGCGTCCGCGGCATGCGCCTGGCGGCGGTCCGCCACGACATCGAGCGAACGGCACGCGGCGATGTACACCAGCGCCGAAACCGGCAGGCCGATCAGCATCGCGATATCGGCGCCGCCGAGCGCCTTGGCCACGGGCCCCTTCCACGACTCCGTGCTGAAGAACGGAATCATCGCGACGAACCCTATGCCATAGGCCCATAGGCCGCGCCAGCACCAGCGCCCGTACATGCCGCGCGAATTGAAAATCTCACGCACCGAGTAGTGACCTTTGCGTATGAGGTAGAAGTCCACCAGGTTGATCGCGGTCCAGGGAGTGAACAGATACAAGAGAACGGCCAGGAACTCGGCGAATTTCGCGACGAAGTTCTGCGACGATGCAAGGGCAAGGCTGGTCGCGATCACCGTCGATACGAGAAGGGTCAGAAGACGCTTAGCCAGCGTCGGACGGCTGGGTTTGATGGAATCCATCACGCTCAGGAGGGTCAGGGACGCTCCATAGTAGTTGAGCGATGTGATCGTCACGAGGCCAAAAAGCGAGCATAGCAACAGCGGCTTGCCGAATCCGGGCAGCACCGCGTCGGCCACGGTACGCAGCGCCGTCGCCACCTCCAAGGTCGGATACAGCGCGGCAGCCAGCGTACCGACGAGCATCATCCAGGTGCCGCCGACGAAGGCGCCCAAGTAGGTCCAC
>Ga0210384_10007033_pt1 | contig 11907 bp, 29 predicted proteins | sample IncBWH2MmetaG_FD_160574 | JGI IMG/M metagenome (GOLD analysis project Ga0210384, IMG submission 160574) | Forest soil microbial communities from Barre Woods Harvard Forest LTER site, Petersham, Massachusetts, United States - Inc-BW-H-2-M | ecosystem: Environmental > Terrestrial > Soil >... | reverse complement strand
TTGCTGAAGTTCGCCCCCTTGTTGTGGAGCCAGTCCTGCAGCTGGATGACGGTGACGTCGTCCGCCTGCTTCCGGAGCCATGGCTTCAGCCCCAGCTTGGTGCCGCTCTTTGAGTGCTTGGTCTTCAGCGACCGTGACGCTGCCGGCTTGCGGACGGCAGGCTCTCGAGGCTTCTGCATTTGTTGTCTCCCGTCCTCAACCTACTCTATCGGACCCGAGCTCTACACTCGTAGCGGAGGTCGTGCGCCTTGATGAGCTCGCACTCGCTCTTGTCGGGGATGCTGATGGCCCTGCAGAAGTGCCGCTGGTCGCTGTCCTTGATGCTCTCGCAGGACAGCGGGCTAGCGTGAGCCAGCCTGCAGCAGCCGGCGATCACCAGCGCCCAGAAGGCGAGGCAGAACAGCAGAATCCCTCCGTAGACGCAGCACCGCTTGAAGACTTCCACGGCGCTGACCTCTCGCTTGATGCTCGTCATTTCATCGTCTCCATCGCGGCCTTGATGAAGGCCACGTCTCGCTTGAGCTCCTTGATGCCGTAGCTCGTCATGTAGTAGTGGAAGGCCAGGTCGTTGCTGACCGCCTTGCGGAAGCGCTCGTTGGTAGCAGCAAGCTCCTTGAAGGCCTCGTAGTTGTCGGGCATCTCTTCCGCCGCGATGCGCTGCTCGTAGCCGACGGCTGCGGCTCGCTTCTCTTCGGCCGTGGCGAACAGGCTGCCGGTGAAGGCCTCCGTCTTCTCTGCCGCGGTGGCGATGCGCCCGAGGTTGACCATCCGGTCGCGCAGGACGTAGACCTTCCCGCCGTTGGCCTGCTCCGAAGCGTCCCACTTCAGGTTGTAGAGGGAGCTCAGCCCGTAGTACCAGCGCTTGCATTCCCAGCGGCGAGGGTGCTCGACCCGAGTGACGCCTGGCTGGACCTTGACCGCGAGCCGTCCCCAGAATTGCCAGTGGTCGCGCGGTCCGCTGTTCTCCCACTTGCCGTCGCTGATCTGGCCGGTGACCTCGTGCTCCCAGATCGCGGCGGAGCTGGCGTTCGGGAGGATGATGCTGCCGTTGTCCTTCTTGTCCATGGTTCTATCCTACCTCAGTTCAGCTGCGACTTACACTCAGAAGTACAGACCGATGCGCTCGGTCCCGTCAGCGTGGGTCCCCTCGGGCAGGACCACCAGCTTCGTCCCGTCGGGGAACACCAGCTCGAGCCTCATGTAGGGGTCCTCGCCCGTGTCGTTGCGACAGTCGAAGGTGTAGGCCCGCAGCTGCTTCGACTCGACCAACTTGTTGAGCTGAGCGACGTTCATCGGAACTCGCTCCGGCGGCCGACCCGGCGGTCGGGGCTGCCCGTCTGGGCGGCACACTCGGACTGGGCTGCTTTCTTGTAGTGCCAGCCCCACGCCTGGTCTAGCTCGAGGGTGACGCCCTGGGTGTTCGGGTTGCTGAGGAAGATCTTGTCCCCGCGGCCAGAGTAGCCCAGGAAGACGACCCAATTTGCTTCGCGCTTGGAGTTGGTGTCCATGGTTCTACTCTACCTCAGATCGCTGCCGAATTGCACAGGTAGACGACATAGTTGCGCTCTTCGTCCCGGCTGTCCGCGACGTAGAGGATGTTCCCGTCCTGGATGCGGGCCCTCGGGTTGCCCTGGAAGAGGGCGAGCACCTTGCGGACCTGCGGCAGGTGACGGCCCGTGGCGGGCTGCTCGTAGCCGCGCTCCTTGTCGGCCTCGGCCTTGTGCGCCGGGTTGACCGAGTACTTGCCGCGGCAGCCACACATGCAGCCTTGCCGGCCGCTGTAGACCTCGCGGACCTGGTCGACGGTGAGGCCGTCGATGAAGGCCGTGACGGATTCCTGGGAGAGCTCGACCTGCTTGCTGTCCGTGTTCTTGTTCATGATCTAACTCTACCAGGAATCGTCGCCGAATTGCACTACTTCTTCGCTTTTGCGAAGGGACCCTCGTTGAGGAACGCGGCTCGCACGTTCCGCGGCGTCAGCGGGAGGCCCTTCTTCTGGACCTTCGCGACGTCCTTCTTGCTCTGCTTGAGCCAAGAGCGGTACTCGTCCTGGGTGCCGTCGGCCATCTCGTCGCTCTCGGAGGCCTGGTAGAAGTTCTGGTAGCAGGCGTACAGGAGACGCGAGGGGTCAGGCGACCCGTACGGGAAGTGGTCCGTGAGCTCCTGGCCCATGTTGATGACCGCGTGCTCCGCGGCGACGTTCTTGATGAGGGCCTCGACGTCGGTGAAGACGTGGTCCATGGCGGTCTCGATGGCTTGCTTCTTCTCTGCAATTGTCATTTGGGGCATGATCTAACTCTACCTCAGTTCGTGGTTGACTTTCACCGTTCCCAGAGATGAGCGCTGGCCATGAAGCCTTGCGCAAAGAACATGACCTCCACGGCCTCCTGGACCTCGTCGTGGCTCTTGGAGACCCGGGTCAGGGCGACGTCGTAGCAGGCGTTCTTGACCTTTCGCACCACGATCACGGCGTCGAGGTGGGGGAAGTGCTTCCGGACCGCGAGCCTGCAGGTCTCTGCATCGTGCTGCGCCTCGTAGTCCATCGCCGGATGGGCGCTCTTGAAGTCGACAGTCACCAGCGTCACCATCACTTCACCCCCATGAAGCTCGGGAGGCCCAACGTCTTCATCGTCTCGATGTCGACCCGACGCTCGAGCTCCGCAATCTCCACGTTGAGGTTGTAGCCGACCACCGACGGGTCGAACTTCTCGAGGCGGTCAAGCGCGCGGAGGGTCTGGAGCTGGGTCTGCAGGGCGACGAGGTTGGTTTGGTTGGTCATGATCTAACTCTACCACGATCACCCGTTCCTTGCACAATCGACAAAGAAAAGCGGGCAGACCGGAGAGGGCCTGCCCGCTTAAGTTCGAGTCGCTGTCGCTCAGGCCGTTGCTGCAGCGGGAGCCGCTGCGTTGACCTGCACGTCGCTGGTGAAGAGGTAGACCGGCTTGTTGAAGCCTTCCACCGTCACATAGCAGCGGATGCGCTGCGCCTTGAAGACGATGCCCGTCTTCCCGATGAACCGCGGGTCGCCGCCGACGATCGTCACCGACTGGCCGGCTTCGATGGTCTGGCCGAGAGCACGCTCGGTCGCCTTGACGCGGTTGAAGTGCTGCAGGTGGAGCGCGAGGATCGCGACCTGGGAGGCAGGCAGGTTCGACGTTGCGTCGTCGAAGAGCACCTGGCTCGTCTCGTTGAGAGCGCCGAGCTTCTCGGCCGCCTTCTGCACCTTCCGCATGTGGGCCGGCTGGCGATTCGCAGCTCGTTCCGCGAGCTTCGCAGCTCGGGCCGTCTCACGCGTTGCCTTGCGAGCAGCGCGTTCCGTCTCGCGGGCCGCGATGCGGGCCGCCTTCTCTTCGTCGGTGAGGCGAGGACGCTTGGGTTCTTTCGGAGCCGCGGGCGCCTTCGGGGTCTTCGCGGCCTTGGCAGGCTTCTCGCCGGTCGTACCGGTCGCGCCCGTCTTCGCCGCCTTGCGCGCCTTCGCTGCCGCGAGGGCCTTGTCGATTTCGGACACAGACTGGTCCGTCAGCTTGTTCTCTGCCATGGTCGTTTCCTCTTGTTCCTTTTTCAGTGGCGCCTTCGCGCCGTTGTAGTGTCATCCTATCACCCGCGGTGTGGCTTTACATCCGCGGGTTGGACCTTGTTTCGCTGATGAAGCTCAGCGCGAGCCGAAGACGATGTGCTGCTCGCTCCAGTTCTCCGTGACCGCGTTGTCGCCGAGACCCTGGGTCACCGCGATGCGGGCCTTGCCGTGGCTGCGCGGGAGGACCGCGATGCGAACGGTGCGCTCGCAATCGATCTGGCTGCCACGCGCCGGGCCGAAGTAGAGGCCGCCGTAGCAGACGAGGGGCGAACCGTTGCGGGCATAGACGCGGCGGGGGGCTGACGAGGACTTCATGCTCATGGTGATCTCTCCGATTACGTGTTGCTCACCCTCTCCGGGTGAGGTTCTTGGTTGATGATCTAATCCTACCACGATCCGTGGAGGGGTTTCACTCTGCGAAAAACTTGTCGAAGACCCGGTCGACCTTGCGTGACTCTGCCTTGGTCATCGCGTGACCGTTCTTGGGGAAGCCCATCTCGGTCGCGAAGTCCGCCCACACGTCCTGGTGCGACATGTAGAGGCCCAGGCGCCCGTTGCCACGGGCGAAGTCGTCCTCTGCAACGCCTTCTCCGTACTCGTCGAATTGTTCGACTGCCTGTTCGAACTGCTCGTGGATGAAGTTCATCACTTCGGTCGAGAGACCCAGTTTGGTGCCGAGCTCGTTGCGCTCGTCCTCGGTCATGAGGCGTTCGACTACCGATTGGAACTTGTTGAGCTTGGCCATGGTTCTATCCTACCACAATCGCCTGTGACTTACACCCGTTCCCACTTGAACGAGCCGACGATGGGCGCCCAGTTCCGCGGCCCGACGTCCTTCTTGATGAAGGACCCGATGTGGAGGCCCAGGTCGACCAGATCCAGGACTGCAATGACATCGTGTTTCACGAGGGCCTTGACCTGGAACTCCGTCACCAGGAAGCGGGTCTTGTACTTGGTCTCGCAGGTGATGGCCTCGCACCGGTCCACGATCTCGTTCGCCACCTCCCGGTGTTGCCCGTTGTACTGGGCTGGCAACCACTTGCGATAGTGGTTGAGGACGGTGACGACTGCGCGGACGGCTTCCTTGCGGGGGAGTTCGTTCTGGTTGGCCATGATCTAACTCTACCTCAGTTCATCGACGACTTACACCGGTTCGCCGGAGGGCGGCGCATCGTCCATCGAGGCGTCCTTCATCTGGTCCTTCCAGGCGTCCGCCTCTTCGCCCGTCATCAGGCCGCTCTGTGCCAGCAACCGCGCCGTGAAGGCATAGGTGCCCGGGATGGGACCCTCGTTGCGCGCCTTCCAGTCGGCCTTCGCCTGCTCCTCGCGCCGGGTCTGTGCCCGGTCGCCCTCGGCTTCCATCTGCTGCATCGCCTGCTCTTCGGTCTCGCTAGCCTTCGCGTTGGCGACCTCACAGAGCTGGCGGTGATACTGGAGTGCAATCTTGCGAGCGTTGGCCAGATGATGGCCAGTGAGGCGGCGTCCCGAGTTGACCCAGCGGGCGTAGTAGCTGCCCTTGCTGGCGTGGTTCTGGCGGAAGCCGCGGTGGTTGGTGTGGTTGGTCGACGAGGTGCTCTTCTCGTCCTGGGTCTGCCGGTCGTAGATGGCGACGATAGCCTTCTCCACGGCGCGGTCGTTGGTGTTCAGGAGCTTGACGATCCGGTCCTTGGTCCACATGATACAATTCTACCAGGTTCGCCTGTGACTTACACTGCTGCCGCGAGCTTGCTCTTGAGCCACACGACAGTGCTCGCCCAGGTCTCCATCTCGTGCATGTCCTCCGAGTTGTCGTGCTTCTCGAAGAGCCTCTTGGAGCGCCGGTGGTTCTTCTGTGCTTCCGTGATCAATTCCTTGAGCGTGATTGCATCCATCATCCCACCCGGACCTTCTTGACGCCGTGGTCTTCTCCACACGTCCCGCAGTAGCGCGGGGTGTCGTGTTCCTTCCTGATGTCCGTCCCTCGCGGGTACCCGAACTGGTCGACCTCGTCCAAGGCCGTGTCCTCGAAACAGGGTAGGCACACCCAGGTCAGCTTGCCTTTGGCCCGAGGTGCCTTCTTGGAGGGCTTGCTCTTGGCTTTGGTGGTTACCCCTTTGCCGGAACTGGGAACCCTCTCGAGGGCTGCCTCCAGCCGGGCCAGCACGTCCAGGTGGTTCGGGTCCGTCCAGTCGAGGGCAGCAATGCGCTCCAAGAGCCCGCGCTTGCAGGCTCCGCAAGTCACCTGGTGCAGGTTCTTGACGACGTGCTTCTTCCTCTCGGGGATCGAGGTGCGCCAGTAGAAGCCGGTGCACTCCCAGGAGATGTGTTTCTTTGACTCGGGCATCTTGGTCACCGTTTCGAGTAGTACTGGGTGAACTCGATCGAATCGTCGAAGTGGACGATCAGGACATTCTTGGAAGGTTCCCAGTTGTTGACCTTCCGGGCGCCGGTGTGGACCTTCGACTGGGGACCCAGGACTCCGACCAGGAACTCGGTCAGGACGTCGTGAGGGATCTTCCCGTCACCCGCACCCTTGATGTCGTTGAGTTGGACGTTCCAGGACTGTCGTTCGTTGTCGTCCCCGACGATGACCTCGTGACCCCCGATGTCGTGGTACTCGAGGGAGTCCTCGCAGTTGTCCTCCGACTTGAACTGGTACGCGTTCTTGTTGAGAGCGTAGATGACCTTGGTGACCTGGGAGAGGAGTTTCTTCATGATCTCAATCTACCTCAGTTCGTGGTTGAATTGCACTGAGGACGCACGTCCTCAGCGACATGCAGAGCAATTGCATGCGGGATGTCGTTCTGGAGCAGCAACTCCAGCAGCTCTTCGTGGCCCATGTCCGCGTCACCGTGCTCTTCGACGAGAGCGTATGCCCTCTCAAATGCAGCGCTGCATGCATCGATGCACGCTTCGATCGCCTTCTTGGTCTCTGACATGGGACCTCCTAGAACTGGTCGAGGGCGAGGCGGAACTTGCAGTCGTCGGTCTGGACGAACTGAGCGTTCCGGTTGTTGAGGGCGTGGATGAAGTTGAAGGCTAGCTGCAGAGACGACTCCACGGGCGACGAGCGGAACCGGACGAAGACCGTCCCGTCCTGCTTGACGCCCGAGACCTCGAAGGCCGACCGGTGCCCGGTCACGTTGTCGAGGATGAACTGCTCGAGGGACTTGAGGAGCGCCTTGCTGTTGTGGACCATGATACTACTGTACCACAATCACTTGCGACTTGCACTGAGCTTGCGACCCTTTTGCAGGGACTCGTTCCAGCGCTTGTCCTCGGCCTTGCGATGGTTGTCGATGGCATCCATCACCGGGTCGTGGAAGTTGTCCCCGCGCCAGCACTCTTCCGGAGCGTTGAGGTCGACCACGTAGCACTCGCACAAGTCGGGCTTCGCACCGTCCTGCTTGTCGGGCACGATCGCCAGCATGTTCGGGTGGAACGCGCCGCCCTTCTCCTCGTAGGAGAAGAAGACGTGGTGGAAGGGACGACCTGAGATGCCGTTGCGCTGGTGCTGGACCTTCGTCACGTTGAAGTCGAGGACCGAACCGTACACGTTGATTTGCTTGCCCATGGTCTCCCTCACTTGGTCTCGTAGACGTCGGTGACTTCCTTGTCGTCTTCCATGAGGTCCCAGTCGCAGGCGTCCTCACCGTTCTCGAGCATCTCGAAGGCCTTCTCTCGGGCCTCGTCTGCGTCTTTCGCCTCCACCTCGAAGGACACGCCCTCGATGGTGGTGCGCTTGATCTCGACCGTGTACGACTTGGTGGCTTTCTTGGTCTTCTTGGGCATGATCCAATCCTACCTCAGTTCGTGGTTGAATTGCACTCAGGTGAGAATCGACCAGCGATCGCCGTCGTCCCAGCACAGGCCGAGCGAGCTGCCGTTGTCCCACTTGACGTGGAGCGTGCCCATGTCGTCCACCAGCTCCACCGTGCCGGTGGTCCCGGGTTCCAGCTTGGTGTACGAGTCGTTGCAGCGGATGAGTCGGACCTTGCGGCCTTCGAGTGCTTTGGAGGGCTTTGACATGATCCTATCTTACCTCAGATCGTGGACGACTTACACCGAAACCGGACGAGAGATCGCACCCGCTGCGGTCGCCGGCGCCCAGAACGCCCGGTCCGCGATCCACTTGTCGTACTCGAAGGTGTGCCCATTCTGGCACTTGCGGGTCTGCAGGCCGCCCATCTCGGAGAACAGCTTCTTGCTCTTCGCCTGGCACACCGGGCAACAGATGAAGTTGTTCGGGCCACGAGACGCCCGGGTCTTGGCAGCCTTGGCCGCACCCTTGGCACGGCGGGCCTTTCGTTGGCCCTCGGTGTCCTTCAGGAGGGCCGACAGTTGCCGAGGGCCGAGTACCTTATAGGACACGTTCCGGGCCTCACCGAAGAGCTTCGAGAGCAGGCCGTCGCGGATGGCCTCCGCACCCTCTCGCGTCATGGAGAAGCCCTTGAAACGAGGGGTGCGCTTGCCGTTGAAGCACGACGACACGAGCACGACGGTGAAGCCGACCTTGGGAGCCTGGGTGATGACCTGGTTGGTTTGCATGATCTAGATTCTACCAGGTTCGCTGGCGATTTGCACTGGTGGGTGAATCCTGTTGACATGGTCGTAGAACGCCGGGCGCCCCTGACGCCTCCCTTTGGAGTTCGTCATCTGGACGATCCAGACCCAGGCCTCGCGGACGCACGGCCCGCAGACCACGAAGTTCTCCGAGTACTGGCACCCGCTCGCCGGGTGCGAGGGTCCGCCGCAGGTGGGGCACCGAAACACTCTGAATTGCTCTTCCATGGGATCCATCCTACCAGGATCCCAGTGGAAGTTGCACTGTTCACCTGCGATTACCAGAAGCGTTTGTAGCCCATGGTGCGCCAGGGCTTCCCCTGGTGGGGCTTGTTGTTGCGCCTCCAGAGGCCGTCGGCACCCTTGGTGCAGAAGAAGCGCAGGAGACCGGCGTGGTAGTGCATGCCACCCAGGAGGTTGGTGCACCAGTAGCCGCGACAGGAGTCGCCCCGGGCTTCCCACGGGCGGGTGCCGGGCGGGTACGTCATGTGCCAGAGCGCCTTCTGGATGTCCGAGAAGCGCATGCCTGGCGAGAGGGCGATGAGGTCCAGGATGCGCACCGACTTGGATTGGTTGGCCATAGTTCTATCCTACCACAATCGCCAGTGAGTTACACTGCTTTCGGCAGGAAAGGCAGCATCTCCTGGAGACGCCGGGAGCCATCCAGTGACAGTGCATTGGCGTACCGCCGGACGCCAGGGACGCTCTCGATGGAGCGAAACCAGAGCGGGTAGCCGCTATTGCCACCGGACGCAGAGTAGCCGGTGATGGGGGAAGTGTACCTGGCCCTGGACATGAACGAGGCCCCCACGTAGCCCATGGTGGGCCCGAAGTAGGTTTGGAGGGCCCAGGTACCTTTCCACGCCTTGGAGAGGGTCCGGATCTCATTGAGGCCCAGGGGACCCAGGGCGTAGAGCAGGATGATGATGGCGTCCGGGTTGGTGATGATGCGGTTGGCCAAGTCCGTCTTCCGTTGCCTGCCGTTGCAGTTCTTGCAGGAGAGGACGAACTTGACCAGCGGGTGTTCCAGGTTGAGTTGGTTGGCTTCCATACCTCCAACTCTACCACAATCACCGGCGATTTGCACCGAGATCGGCAAGTTCCTTCGCGATCTGGGTTTCCATCTGCTCACGCGAGAGCCCGAGGTCCAGGCCGTGACGCTTGCACAGGGACTCCAGCATGCCCCCGAGCTCCTGCGAGGCGGTCTCGAGAGGGGAGAGCTCGCGGTACACGGGGACGACCCGAGGGATGGGGGTGCCGGCCGGGTTCTCCTCGATGAATGCGGCGAGACGCCGGTAGGCGTCCGGCTGCGAGACGGGAGCAGGAGCATCGTAGCTCCTGAAGTTCTGCGTGCCGTCGAAGCTGACGTACATGCCGTTGTGGTCTTGGACGTGGTAGCCGATGATCGTGTTGGTCTGCATGATCTAACTCTACCACGATCACCGGTGAGTTACACACATGCACGCAAAAAGCGCTCGCGAGCGCCTGCACGAACGCGTGCCAGCAGTGCAAGTTTCCGTCGCACGAGGATACACTGGATCCACCGGACGACGATAGTACGCCGGGGCTCTGGGATCCTAGCTGGTCCGGTCGGAGAGCCACCAAGCTCGGGCACATCCCGAGACGTGGATGAATGTGCCTTTCAATAACGAATTTGTGAAGGTCGTGAGTGACTGTGATAGTATTAGACCATGGCAATCAAGCTCTACACGGTCACGGTCCCCAAGCACTACGAGTTCCTGTCCTGCCTCAAGGACGACGCCATCGCGGACACCTGCGACGACTTTGAAGTCGTCATCAGGAAGACCCCGGCAGGCGACTTTGCGGTCACCGCCCCTGAGGACAACCTCCGCAGCTTCGTGGAGGAGATCTGCATTGACGATGAGGACGCCGTGGACGACATCATGAACACCGTCCAGGTGTAAGCAGCGGCCCTTCTGTGGTACCTTGATCTACCACGGTGTGCCGGTAGGCGGCAAACCTGGTGCAGTGAACCCTCGCACGGAGTACGATACCCATGGCGGAAATGTCTCTCAAGGTCGCACGTGGCTTCAAGACCGGCACCCGGATCAACAGCATCGAGGTGCCCGCAGCGCTCCGCGTCAAGCGAACCTCCGGCATCGAGTGGCTCGACGACGCCCTCGGCGGCGAGGGAGGCTTCACCCCCACCAGCACCATGATGCTGACGGGCGGTCCGGGCTGCGGCAAGTCCACGCTGGCCCGCCAGCTCGCGGACAGCATGACGGCGGCAGGCCACATCGTGGTCTACAACACCGGCGAGGAGTCGCTGTACCAGGCCAAGATGGCCTGCGAGCGCCTGCAGCTGCAGACCAACTTCATGGTGGGCGAAGAGGTGATGCTGCCCAAGCTCCTCAACTTCATGACCAACGTCAAGAACGAGCCCAAGAACAAGGGAAAGCAGGTGGTCCTGTTGCAGGACTCGCTGCAGACGCTGGACGACGGCAAGTACGTCGACGCCAAGGGCGAGTCACGCGGGACCACGGGCGTCACGCCGCTCCGGTGCACCGAGCAGTTGGTGGACTGGGCCCAGAACGAGTTCGGCATCGTGGTCTTCATCGGCCAGTGCAACAAGGGCGGCGACTTCGCCGGCAAGGCGGGCATCAAGTTCGCTGTCGACACGCATGCCCACCTGTTCTACGACGAGAAGGAGAAGTCGGACACCTACGGGTGCCTGATGTTCGAGGTCCAGAAGAACCGGTGGGGCTGCAACGGCAAGACCTACATCCTCGGCCTCACCAAGACGGGCATCGAGGAGCGCGGCAGCTTCAAGAAAGCCGGCGCGTGATGAAGGCCGCACGCGTTCCTTACACCCAGGCCTCGGCCGACGTGGTGGTGACCATGAACCGCGCTGAGGCTCAGGAGCTGAAGGAGGAGTGCGAGGAGCTGGCGGACCTGGTCCCGGCCGAGGTGCTGAAGGGCGACTCCCCCTTCGCCCGGATCTACCAGGAACTGTCACGCGTGTTGGAGCCCAAGTGAGCATGTCTCCCGCGCTCGATACACGAATCGCACCCGCGGGTGCCCCTGCAGGTCGCGTTTTGACAGGCGGGCACGACGTCGGGACAGATCCCATCAGATCGTACCACAACGCGTGCCGATCTACAAGGCGCCCGGCCGGGCCAAACCGCGGGGAAATGGAGTCCCAACCTGCTCCCGCGGGCAAAGACAAGGAAGGACAGAGGTAGAGGGGTAGGGCGGACAGCAGGGGCCCGGTCACGTGGGTGTCCAGGGTGCGGGCTTCGGCCCAGCTCGGGCAGTCTGGTACTGCGGGGTTCAAGTCCTCAGGGCTCCACCGGTCGCACGGTCAGATCGAGCGCAGAACACGTGCAGATCGCGGGCAGATCATCAATGAGTTGGATCGCCTCTCATGTAACGTTACCCCCTGCCACTCCCTACCACCCGTGGGTGCTGTGGCCCTTTCCTGGCCCATGGCAGCCCTTCGACTTGCACTTCAAATGGGTCAAATATGGAACGACTGTGGGACATCATATTGGAAAGGTCCCTGTGGTGTGACGGAGTCCAACACGCAGGCAGGCGACGCACGCTGAAGCGCGCCTGCGGCGCGCAGCTGGGGATGCTGAGACACGCGTTCTCGAGCGGGCGGACGCTTTCCTTCTTCTCTGTCTTTCTCTCTGTTCGACCGGTTTCGCCACCCGTTCGCGTCAGCTCTGACTATGATCAGGTGTGAATTGACGAGTGCCCGCATTCCACGGTGGGATGGTGCACAGTGACCCCCAGGAGTGATAGGATTAAACCATGGCAGTCCC
>Ga0210384_10007032_pt1 | contig 11907 bp, 12 predicted proteins | sample IncBWH2MmetaG_FD_160574 | JGI IMG/M metagenome (GOLD analysis project Ga0210384, IMG submission 160574) | Forest soil microbial communities from Barre Woods Harvard Forest LTER site, Petersham, Massachusetts, United States - Inc-BW-H-2-M | ecosystem: Environmental > Terrestrial > Soil >... | reverse complement strand
AGCGCACTCATCGCTATTTTCTGCAAAAATCTTAAATACCCACTACGACTTATGGCGGCACAGGCGACGGTTGCAACCATTGTGCTCGCGCTTTGTCTTTTACAAGCTCGTACCGCCGCCAGGAAAGTGCTCAGCGGACCGACCTTTTTCACGGGCTGGTGGCATTTCTGGCGCCATTGGTACCCCCACCTTTTTTTCCTTTTTTGTTTCGAGGAATTGGCTTATCTCATGACCCTCGTCACACCTAGTTGGCAGGACTCTAAACTCATTGCAGCAGACCATTGGCTGACCGGCGTCCATCCGTCTGTTTGGCTCGAGCAATTCGCCACTCCGTTCCGCAACGATGTCATGCAGTTTGTTTACTTCACGTATTTTGCCTATCTCCTGATTGTCGCCGGCCTTCTGTATTTCCGGAAAGACTGGCGTGGCTACTGGTCAGTCATGAGCTTTTCCATGGCCGGCTATATGATTGGTTATTTCACAGCCATGTTTTTCCCGATCCAAAGCCCGTGGTTCGCCATGGCGGGTTGGTGGAAAGAACCCCTTCACGGCGGCCCATTCACTACACTGATGGCGTTCATCGAGCACTACGGCCGTGTGCGCGGGGCGGCATTTCCATCTGCCCATGTCACAGGCGCCACTGCCGCTCTTTGGGGCGCATGGAAATTCCGTCGCTGGCTGTTTTGGTTTCTCTTCCCGTTTTACATAGGAATGTGTGCTTCCACCGTTTGGGGAAGGTACCACTATCTTGTGGATGTCTTCGGCGGAATCATAGCAGGAACGCTTGGGTATTGGATTGGAAGCCGCGTTATGAAACGCCCCGCGGCCATCCCCTTAGGAAGCAGTGATGGTTGTCTTATCCCACGCTAAGAAGCTTAGTGTGCACTTGCGCCATCCTGGCGCGTATGGCTACCGGAGAAAATGTTTGAAGCGATTTCCTGGTTTCGGGGATGGCGGAAATGGGCGGTCTTAGGCGTAGTTGTTACCACAGTTGCTACCAACCTGAGCGGAAAGCGAAACACGCTCTTATAAAAAAAGATTGCGGGCCATCGCTGCGTCCAGAATTTCCGTACGGCGGATGGTCGGACAATAGTCTGCGTTCCTCAGAAGGTTGTCGCATCCGGCACATCCAGTGTTTTCCTTGTCAAAAGCTCATACAGATACCATGCCTGCCGGACATATTTCGCGATGCGTTCCGACCCCACCCACTTCTGCATTTCTCCTTCCGGGAAGTTTGCAAATACGGACGCGAGCACTCCGATGTCGAGCGGTTCGTAGCGCATGGCAAATCGCAGGTGTGAGAACCGAATCGTCCGAGATTTTCGTCCTTCGCGCCCCACGAACTGCCTCGGAACGAACTGCCGGCGCAGGAATCTGTAGACCGAGTTCCTCGATTAGCTTCGCAAGACCGATTGGTTGGGCTTCTCGACTCATTTCACTCCAAAATCACTAAACCTCATGCGTGCACGCTAAGAAATCGACCTTTCCTCACAAATCCACTAAGCCATACCACTATCAAATTCCACTAAAGTACATCCCAAATCACTAAAAACTGCCCCTCGGATTACAGAATCGCTAAGCCCACCCCATCAGTCACAAACGCCTTCCACTCGAATGATCTACAAACCCCTAAGTCCTGTATTATCAGTCCAACATCCGGTACCATTGACACATCTAGGTCGTCTCTCGACAACGCCCTTCATGCACTAACGAGGGTTGGATGAAGGATGAATGCGCGGCATGGCTTTTTATGACAGTGGTGGCCTGAACGGCCCAAACACAAAGGCCATCACCCTGATGGCCTTATTGCTCGGAGTCCATTTGGCAAGATCTTGACGAGCGGTGGAGAGCGGCCACCACGCCGACGTCGAACGCCTTCCTATGACGGACCTGATGGCCTTACGCAAGGATTTTCATCGCTCTCGCATTTAGAGTGAAAACAAAAGAAAGCAGTTGCTGGTGTTCCGGTACATCTCAGAAATGGGACAACGGACTTGATCCAATGCCGCCGACGCTAACACTAATAGGTTGATGGATTTGACTGAATCCGAACAGGCCATCGGACACGTGAATTTCAGGCGGATCCACCTGATTGCAATAACCGTGTCGTCTCCCTCAACCCGAATGAGAGTTCGAGACTGTGGGCCGACTGGATCACGACAACGATGCTCTGACTCGTCCTTCGATTAGGACGGGCAGGGTCCCGAAGATTTGACGATCAACGGAAAATGGACGACCTGAATTGGAGTGCGGGACCTCAGCGCTCCAATGCAGTAAATCGTCGCTGGTTGTGAAGGCTTCGCTCGATAGCCCGCCGCGCCTCCGCCTGTGAAAGTGACCTTTGAGTGGGGCAGCGAGACCGTTTCCCGTGGTGCTCCCAGAGGAGATGATCAAATGTCATTCTTAGCTTGGATTGTTCTCGGCCTATTGGCCGGCTTTATCGGCAGCAAAATTGTCAACAAATCCGGTGAAGGCGTAGTGATGGATATCATTTTGGGCGTGATAGGAGCCGTGGCAGGCGGGTGGCTATTCAATATGTTCGGGCATTCCGGCGTCACAGGACTTAACCTGTATAGCCTGCTTGTCGCGGTGGTCGGCGCCGTAATTGTCTTGGTCGTGTACCACGCCTTGGTCGGTAGCACTAGACGAACTGCCGTTTAAGCGGAAGGTGCGCACGATTGAGCCTGCCGAGCCCGGTGGTTATGTTGCGACCATTAGTTGCTGCCATTGTGCGAGCGCAGGGCACGCGAGTGCATGTGCCATTGATGTAGTGCAGATTGGCCAAACCCTTACTAGGACGACTACAATACGGCGCCGAAGACAAAGGCGTAACTCTTCCACCGAACCGATCAAGGATTACACCTGCATCACGACGCCGTTCTACACAATTAGAGTGATCGATTGAAATCCGCAGGATGTCGAGATCCAGGAAAACTGGCCACATCCGGGCTCCTCTATTGGTATGCGCTTTATCCCCTGCATCTCTGGATTTTCGGTGGCATGCTCAGCCGAATTGCAGCGGTCGGAGAGCGCGAGACAGCTGTAAAGAGAATGTTTCATCACTAGCAATCAGGCCTAGCACTGGCATGCTTAGTTTGATTCATCGGATTTGTTCGACGAATCAGTCTCAGCGCCATGCAAGAACCGAAGCTGAAAATAGTAGGTGCGGAGATTCCGGCGATCCACATCCGGACAGATGCTATTGAATGATTACAATCCCCTCAAAAATTCGGACCGTCAGGATCCTATTCTGTCTGTGCGTTGCATGCGGTGTCTGTTGTGGGCAAGGACTGAGCCCGCGAGCCTACCTTGTGCAGAACCGACTCATTACGTCTTCGCGCATGAACAATATGGCCTTGCAAGGAACGACCGGAATCCTTGCGCGTACGAGACCATCCCCACGGAGCAAACGCATCGTTGAAGGTTGCGTGGGGAGCGCTCGTATAACCGCGAACGTATCTTACAGATTCCACGGCCTCCGACACTTTCATTTCGCGGCTGGCCGAATCCCAGACTTCGGATTCTACTGTGATGGCGTTGGCCGGACATGTTTCTCGCGCGATGATGGAACGCTACTCGCACGTCCGACATAAGGCGAAGCGCAAAGCTGTGTAAAAGCGTCGAAAAGGGGTAAGTCTAATCGGGAGGTTGACCCGGAATACTAGCAGGATTTGTTGGGGACATTCCCCAAGAGCTTTGACATCGAGATAGTCGGTTCGTTGACATAGACTTGCAGAAATATATAGTGGAGGTTGCCTCCTTCATAGCTCCAATAGTTTTTGCGTAGCGTCGTGATCCTGCGTTCTCGCCCACCGCAGCAGGGCACACTGCGGCTGACGTTGCGAAGCGCTCAGGCTGATAAGGGAACGCAAATCGACAAGAACACGGGAGACTTCGATGCAAGCATCAGGTGGAACCGGAACTGCTGAGCGGGAGCGATGGAACAAGGTAGAAGAATTATGCGACCGTTATCTGGGCGGGCGGCCGGCCGAAGCCGCACTTCAAGTACTCAGGAACGCGGAGCAACAACGGCCGGAAGTGCGCGATTTCCTGGAGCGCGCGTTTCGGCTCATGGCAATTTCGAAGTTCGATCCGCGCGATTTTTCACCCTTCGTGGCACGCTTCTTCACGGTGATAGCGCCGGGCATTTTGCCTGGCGCCTGGGGAGGAATTGTGCCACCCTTCACGCTCCCGGGGCGGCATAGGAAAATCGATGGCTATTTGCGCTCGAATGAATGGGCGAACTTCCAGCCAGGGACGGTTTTGCTGGACGTGGGATGCGGGTTTCCTCCTCAGACTTCCATTGAGGCGGCGGAGGCGTTTCCAGAATGGCGAATCGTTGGCGCGGATCCGACTTTTGAAGAATATCTCCTGTACGACGAACGCGAGAACTATGCCTGTCTCGACCGGACGGGAAGAGTGCGGTATTTTCAAGCCAGCCGCCCGGAAGAGTTTCTCCCCTTGTACTCCGATCGGGACGCGACCATTCGGCATTTTTCGCAGGCGTTCGCGCAGCTGCTCCCCAGCCTTCCCAGCGATGATGGAACACTATCCACTACGGAAAACGGCGGCAGGCGTCTGGTCCGCCATCCTTTGAGCGCCTACGAACGATCCAACCTCACATTCGTTCAGGGGGGATTTGGATCAAGCGACTTGCCAGAAGCGGGAGTCGTGCGCAGTTTCAACGTGCTCATCTATTACGACGCGGATTTTCGCCGTGAGGCCGAAGAATGGGTTGCGCAGGTTCTGCAGCCGGGAGGACTGTTCGTTTGCGGCCGGGACGACTCGGAATCGCTAAATGCTCACTATTCGGTGTACCGCAGCGAGGGCGGCCGGCTAGTGGAGAAGGAATTTGCATTCGGCGTAGAAACAGTCCGTCATTCCGTCTGGTTTGCCCTGCACGATGGCGAGCGGGAGACCTGGCGGCTTGCGGAACTGTTGGGAATCCTGAGATCCGATCGGGAGTTTCTACGCGATTACGACGCCCGGCTGGACGCTCTGTTGGCAGAAAACAAGATGGCTGTTCGCGATGAGAACGGACATCTCGCCGAGCCGCCCGACCCCATTGAGGCGGCGCGGGCGCTTCCAGTTTACCAAGAGATCGCGCGTGAGATCGAGGCGGAGTTCGCCGATCGGGCTGTATCCGTGCTTCAGCGAGCGGGCCTGCATGCGTGGCGAAATCCAGTGGGACACGTCGCCGTCGGCGCCTAATGGGTGTCACCGTTCCGGACGCTGTTGAGTTGCCCAGTAACGTCCGTTTTAGTCGGTTGTGCGCATGGTTCCCCCGATTTCGTTCCACACGTCGGATTACCGGACGAATCGGGCACTTGAACATTGGAATCCGTAACAGCTCAGATTCTGAAAAGAATAGAATGACAAGGTGCGAACGTTTTTCTCGGAAACTCTGGCCATTGGTGACGCAATTCTTGCGAGTGGTGGGCGCAACTGGCTGCCTGGTCGCGTTTCTTTAACGGAAGTTACCGGGGCTACGAGACTGCAGCATGATCCCATTAGCAGAAATTTCTGAGTATGAGCAGGAGTTCTGGAGACGCCATTTCCTTTAATCTCACCGACCAGTTTGTAGACCGCCACATCAGAGAAGGTCGGGCTCAAAAAGCGGCCATTCGATGCGGCGATTCGGTTTGCACCTACGGCAATTTGGCTGCCGATGTAAATCGCGCCGGGAATGGCCTGTTGAGTTTGGGGTTGCAACAGGAACAGCGAGTGTTGTTATTGCTGCCCGATTGCCCCGAGTTCGCTATTGCGTATTTCGGTGTCATGAAAATCGGCGCTGTAGCTGTTCCGACGAGTACCGCTGCACGAACAGTTGATTACGACTACTTCCTCCGCGAAAGTAAGGCACGGACACTCATAGTTCATTCGACGCTCTATGCGGAAGTTGCACCTGCTCTAGGTGCGCAGCATTTTCTCCGACACGTGATTGTCGTCGGCGAACTTCAGCCCGGGTGCAAACACTGGAATGAGTGGCTTGCCCAGAATTCGCCCGAACTGGATGCCACAACGACAAGTACGGAAGACGTCGCGTTTTGGTTGTGGACCTCGGGCAGCACCGGGCGCCCGAAGGCAGCGGTACACCTGCACTATGACTGGATTTCCTGCTGCAGAAATTATGCGATCGAAGTCCTGGGTATCGGCCCCGATGACATAACTTTTTCGTCATCAAAACTCTTCCATGCCTATGGATTGGGCAATGGACTTATGTTTCCCTTCTATGCTGGGGCCAGCACGGTTCTATTTTCAGGCAAGGCGCAAGCCAAAGCGGTACTGGAAATTGCTCAGACCGCCCGGCCGACGCTTTTCTTCTCTGTTCCAACGTTGTACGCCCAGATGCTCCAAGAAGCCGAGAGAGAATCGTACTGCTTGGACAGTGTTCGACTCGCGGTTTCCGCAGCGGAACCACTTCCAGCTGACATTTTCCGCAGGTGGCAGCGCAAATTTGGCGTAGAGATTCTGGACGGTATCGGTTCGACTGAGGCACTTCATATTTATTTGTCCACGCGGCCCGGCAAGGTGAAGCCTGGCAGCACGGGAAGCGCGGTTCCGGGTTACAAATTGCGCATCGTTGATTCAGATGATCGTGAAGTTCCCCCGGACACGATTGGAGATCTCCTTGTGTCGGGAGACAGTATTGCGCCCCGGTATTGGAACCGCCGACAACTAACTGCTGATCGTATGCGTGGGAAATGGTTTTTCACCGGCGACAAATACTGGATAGATAAGGACGGCTACTACTGGTATGCGGGCCGTTCCGACGATATGTTTAAGGTTTCGGGCCAATGGGTCTCGCCAGCTGAGGTTGAGAGCGCCCTGATAGAGCACGAATGCGTCCTAGAAGCGGCGGTGGTTGCTTATCGAGAAGATACAGGACTCCACACGCCCAAAGCGTTCGTCGTGCTTCGGGAAGGCATCCCAGCTACCGCTGATCTCGCGCTCGAACTGCAGGAGTTCGTAAGACATCGAATCACGCCATACAAGTACCCGCGACATATCGAATTCATGGACAAACTGCCCAAGAGTGCGGCCGGAAAATTGTTGCGCTACAGGCTGCGTGAGCCTCACGTTCGGCAATTTGGTTTGAACGGCCAAGAAGATTCTTCGGATTTTTGAGTCCGTCGCCCTGTAAGGGACAGACAGAGTATCGGTCCGTCTTATAAGTTTTGGTGCCTTTGAATCGCGGCGAGTTTTGCAGGGGAAAAAAGAACTGAAGTGGTACGGACAATTCCGAGAAGATCAACTAGACGCAGGTGGAAAACTCTTTCGCGTCCAGAAAAACGTCTGCCTTGGAACTGTCGGGGAACTGCCAGCAAAGCAAGCAGCGAAGCGTGAACTTGACCGCCGGATGCGATTTCCGAACAGACGAAGCGGTTCCTGATTCTTTACGTTGCATTGCTCGCAATGCTGCCTTTAGTCCGGATTGTAATGATTGTGGTCAGAAGCTACGGATACTGAGAACCGAAGTGCGGTGGCCGCGCGGTTTATGGGGCGACGTCTGGGGGCCTCGACCCTACTGAAAAGCCAAACGTACCTCGGGGCGCAGTACCGACGTTTGCGCAGCAAGCTCGGAGCTCCTAAAGCCATCACCGCCATGGCTCATCGGCTCGCCCGACTGGTCTATCGAATGTTGAAGTATGGTCAGCAATACGTCGACAAAGGTGCAGAGTACTACGAACGAAGAAACCGCCAACAACAAATCGAGTTTCTCAGAAAGAAGGCGGCCCAACTCGGGCTACAGCTCACACCGGCCCATACCTGATTAAGAAGTTTCTGGAGAGTCGGCTTACCGGACATTTGCCTACTAGTACCCACTTCTTCCGGTGCGGTCCGCCCCATCCGCCCCTCGCCCGATGGAAATGGCACCATGGTGCTCCAAGCAGAACATTTGATGGTGGGCGCAGCAGTTTTTCTCGGTTCGGGCGCCCGTACGAAAGAGATCACTTTAAATTGCGTTTTATTTCGGCCACGAGGGCTTCCAACTTGGCCTGATCCGTCGATTTAACGGAAACAGAAAAAATGATGCTTCCCTGTCTGTATGAGCCGCCTATCAGACCACTTCCAGCAGGTGGCGCAGAACCTCGCCTATTAAGCATGGCGTCGGCTTGCGGCCCTGACGCCGTCTCGGTAAGGATCATGAATTGTCCGCCCGAATGTGCCGGACCTTGATAAAAACAAGTCATCTGGGTGGATGCGGTCTTATCTATGGTCGCCGTGAAACCCATAATTTCGCTGAATTTTTCCGCGGTCAGCACTTTGCACGGATCGTTGCCTGTAGGGGCCGCAGACGCTGCAGAAACCAGAAAGGCCGAAAGGAGAACTGATGCAGGCAGGACAAAAACGAGTTTGGATAAACGCATGATCGACTCCTCAATGTTAGATCTTGAAGTTTACAGGGTAGCCTGGCAAGTGAAAGGTGGTCTGTCCACAATGGCACACCTTCCGATGGATTATCCGATTGCACCCCGACGTGCAGAGAGATGTACCGTGTGGGCGACTCGGGCCGACACTCAGTAGCACTTGGTGAGGATCGGTGGTGGACACAAAATTGGGTACAGCCCCAAGAACCTGTTGCGCTTCTGCCACCTCGCAGAGTGCAAGAAACGTCTCCCCCCAAGCGAGGACGATTTAGCCTGGAGCAACCGAAATGACCAAGCAAGGAGGAGCACCTTAGACGTGACGGCGCGGCCTGTTACATCACGCTGCTCGCTTCTGCCACCATTCTATCTTCTGGTGCACCGTTTTCGCGAAAAAACTCACGCCACCCGGCTTTGAGGACTTCCGAAGAGTCTAGGAGCTAACGGCGTCGTGTATGTGACTATCAGTAGTTGTGAACGGGAATCCTCGTTTTGGGATTGTTGCTCGGAATCCGGGGGCAGTAAGGAGGGGCCATATGCGCAGCGAGTGTGCGGCACGTACCGTCTCAACAAAAGAACGCGTGTCATCGAGTTTCCGGTTTCTTTTTATGATTGTTCTCTGTGGAATCTGCGGAACCGCAACACGTGCCGCACGGTTAAAACAAGACCAGGCTGGACCGGAGGCGAAATCGAGACTATTGCTCGGCGTCTTGATTGATACCCACGCGCACCAGAAGAATGCAATTGAGTTTGAGCGAGAGGTCCTTAATGCAGTCGCGGACAGATTTACTGGAGCCGCGGCCGAAGGCTTTGTCATCCGATATGCGGACGAGGTGGAGACACTACAGGACTGGGCTCCGCCTGCCGTCGGGTTTAGAAAAGCATCCAATCAAATGGAGTTGGACGTACATGGGCAAAATCGCTCTACTCTTCTCTCCGACGCTCTGAACGCAGGCTTGGTAAAACTCAATTCCAGAGATGATGCTTCGCCGAAAGTATTGATCGTCATCGCAGAAGGTAATGACAGCGGGAGTAGAACGAGGTTTTCACAACTGAAGGCGCTAGCTAAGTCGAGCCACGTCCAGTGTTTTGTGTTGCTCGTCGCCGATCATAACCTGATGGGCGGCCGGGTAAGACATTTCGGCTTTGACCTCTACGACCTGGCTTCGGCCACGAAAGGCAAAGCATATGATATCGAACGCAGTCAGAAGAATTTGGACAAAGCGATGAAGGACGTGCTGAAGAGAATAGGACAGTAGAAATTGGCAATCTCTTGACTGTTCAAGAAGGGTGGGGGGTCTGACAAAAGACACCCTTGCTCTTGTATCTAAACCCCGGGAAGCAACCGGAGCATGCAGTGGCAGCGCAAGAGTCGATCGGCCAGAACGTCATTGCCTGTTTGTCGGTCTGCTGGCGATCGTGAGTCCTAGATTACCCCCTCTGATAGCAAATTCGTTGTGTCGAGCGCAGCAGAATTTGCATGGGGTAGCGGCTTCGGAGGGCTCTGAAATCCCGAAGGGACGATAAAGTGACGAATTATTGATAATCCGATTACAAGTCGGTCTCAAACTGCGATTACCTTTATTCTTCCGAATCTGATTCTAGAAGGAGGCACCATGCTCAGCAGCTCTGCACGAGTTCCCTTACGCGTTCTGTTGGTGGTCTGCGCCACGCTCTTGTCACTCGCAACAGTGTCGGGAAACGAAAGGCAATTCCTGCCTCGCTTGATCATATCGTCCACAATACCCGCAAACGGTGACTTGAACCCCTACGGTGTTGCGGTTGTTCCGAAGGGATTCCCTGCAGGTGGAACAGTGGCTCCAGGAGATATCTTGGTATCGAACTTCAATAACTCCTCCAATATGCAAGGGACGGGCACCACGATCATCAAATTCACACCCAACGGCATTGTCACACCATCCGTTCCAGGAGGTACGGCTCCAGGCAATGCGAGCACCTTCTTCACAAGTACCCCGATCGGCCTGACTACGGCTCTCGGCGTGCTGAAGGGAGGCTTCATATTGGTCGGCAACCTGCCTGCGTCGATGGGCACGATCACAACTGGTGCCTCGCTGCAAGTGATCGACCGCAATGGAAATTTGGTGGGCAGTCCGCTGACCGACAGCACGTTCCTCGACAGTCCTTGGGATCTGACCATCGACGACGACGGTGACCACGCTCAAGTATTTGTTTCGAACGTTGTCAGCGGCACGGTCTCTCGCCTCGACGTAACCGTAAACTCGGGAGGAGTGACCGTCTTGCATAAGACCCTGATTGCCATGGGATATAAGAGTGAGCTCAACGCCGCGGCACTCATCGTGGGGCCGACAGGACTTGCTTACGACGAGGACGCGGATGTGCTCTATGTCGCGTCAACAGACGACAACGCCATCTTCGCCATTCCGCGTGCTGGCCATAGAACCAGCCCGGTGAACAAAGGGAACCCCATATTTTCCGATCCTCACCTGCGCGGGCCCCTTGCGCTGGTATTCGCGCCAAACGGACATTTGCTCACCGCCAACGGTGACGCGGTCAATGGCGATACAGCCCATCCCAGTGAAATTGTGGAGTTCACCAAGGACGGCGAGTTTGTCGGCGAATTCAACGTGGACGCGGGCCAGGGAGGTGCGTTTGGCCTTGCCACCTCGCGCTTCTTCTTTAACTTCGCCACGGTTGACGATAATACCAACTCTATCGAGGCCTTTTCGATTGAGGGAGAGTCAGACCAGAACATCGCGCACTGAGCGCGAGCCGCTGTTCTCGCCATGACCTAAAGGAAGTTACGAAAAGAAGCCCTGAGTTCATCCTCGCCTCATTACAACCGAATGCGGCCCGCACTACGCATGGAACTTGAGAGAGGCGAATCGTCGACGAGCGATCGCGAACTCGGAAGTTATGCCCAATGTGGACGATCCGAAACGAGCCGAAGTGCAAAGCGGTCGAGAATCTCAGTGGAGTCGACTTCAATAGCGGGTGGGCACAAATACAGGGCACAGTTTTTTGTAGGCAAGAACATCGAAGAGGCTAAGTCATTGAAAACAAGTGGTGAACCGGGGGGACTCGAACCTCCAACCCGTTGATTAAGAGACCGTCCAAAGACAATTGGAGACTAAGAGCTACGTCTAAGGTCGAATTGCCTTCAGGTCCAAACGATACTGAGTGCGATGGTTTTTGATGTAGGGTGGGCACAAAAATAGGTACAGTCCCTGCTCGGAGTACGAATCTCTGAGTCCAAGCCGGGCAATTCTAGACCGATGGCTCAGCACTGCAAACGTCAAAACGGCACCCTTCGAGCGTGGTTCCTGGCCATGCGTCGGCAAAGGAACATTGCGAAAGTAGCCATGGGACGCCGGCTGGGAGTTTGCTTCTACTGGATGTGGCGAAGAGGATGGGAATATCCGCAATTGATAAAGTTCGGTTCGCACGCGGGAAAGCTCGGTACCGGAGATGGTGTGCGGTAAAACATTGCGCACTTGAATGGGCATCCCGCTCCCTGCAAAGGGAGTTTGAATAAGTAATCGTGGTCGAAGTATGGATC
>Ga0210384_10007031_pt1 | contig 11907 bp, 8 predicted proteins | sample IncBWH2MmetaG_FD_160574 | JGI IMG/M metagenome (GOLD analysis project Ga0210384, IMG submission 160574) | Forest soil microbial communities from Barre Woods Harvard Forest LTER site, Petersham, Massachusetts, United States - Inc-BW-H-2-M | ecosystem: Environmental > Terrestrial > Soil >... | reverse complement strand
CTTCCGCCGCGAAGCTCGTGCCGCCTCATCGCTCAATCACCCTGGCATTTGCACTGTCTACGAGTTTGGCGAGTATGACGGTCGAGCCTTCATCGTCATGGAGTATCTCGAAGGCCGGACGCTTAAACACTTGATCGGCGACCGACCTCTGGAAGTAGACGTTTTGCTTTCCCTCGCGATCGAAATCGCCGACGCGCTCGATGCTGCACACAGCGCCGGCATCGTGCATCGCGATATCAAACCTGCCAATATCTTCATCACCAAGCGCGGCCAGGCAAAACTGCTGGATTTCGGCTTGGCAAAGCTCACGCCGGGACAAGGCAACGCCGCGGATAAGACAGCTACCCGTGCTCAGGGACCGGAGTTGACCAGTCCCGGTTCGACAGTCGGCACAGTCGCCTACATGTCACCAGAGCAGGTACGCGCGGGAGAACTGGATTCGCGAACCGACTTGTTTTCCTTTGGAGCGGTGCTTTATGAGATGGGCACGGGGCAACCCGCATTTGCCGGGAACAGCACCGGTTTGATCTTCGAAGCGATTTTAAACCGTTCACCAGTACAGTCCTCCAGCTTGAATCCGGTAATCCCGGCGAAGCTCGAGGAAGTTATTTTCAAGGCCATGGAGAAAGACTGCGAGTTCCGCTATCAGACCGCAGCCGAGCTTCGTGGCGACTTGAAACGCATCAAGCGTTCGCGGGACACGTCGCGCCTGCAGACCGAGTCGTCTTCGTCGACTCAAGCCGCGGCCGTTGTGCCTACGGCTCAACCTGCGACCGTGCGAAATCGAGTGTTGCCCGTGGCGATAGCCGTGGGCGCAGTCGCGCTTGTAGCGGGAGTCGGCATCGGAGCGTTGCTGCTCCACCAGCCAAGCCAGCCGGTGTTCCCTTTCTACCATCCCCTCACTTTTCAAAGAGGCACCGTGCATTCGGCTCGCTTTGCGCCTGATGGCAAAACTGTCATCTACAGTTCGGCGTGGGAGGGAAAACCGCTGCAGTTGTTCAACACCCGGCCGGAGAGTCCGCAGTCAAATCAGCTCGAGCCCGTGGGCGCCGACGTGCTCGCTATTTCGTCTGCGGGTGAAATGGCGCTCGCGTTAAATAGCCACACCAGCGATGCTTTTCTCTCTTCAGGCACGTTGGCCGAAGTACCACTGGTGGGTGGAGCTCCAAGGGAAATTTTTGAAAACGTCGAATATGCAGATTTCTCACCCGACGGCTCAAGTATGGCCATTGTTCGGGAAGTGGATGGACGCAAGCGGCTAGAGTTCCCGGTGAACAAGGTCTTGTATCAGTCGGACGGCTGGATCGGTAATCCGCGCATTTCTCCCAAAGGCGATGTGGTCGCTTTTATCGATCACCCCCAGCCCAGAGATGACGGAGGCTCGGTGGTCATCGTCGATCTTGCCGGCAAGAAGAATACGTTGTGCACCGGATGGGACAGCATCCAAGGATTGGCGTGGTCGCCCCGCGGTGAGGAGATATGGTTCACGGCAACTCGCACTGGCGGCGACCGGGGTCTGTTTGCAGTCGATCCGTCAGGGAAGATCCGCACCCTGGCTCGGGTTCCTGGAGAGCTGACGCTGCTCGATGTATCGAAGGATGGGAACGTGCTCCTGACTCGAGGGAATGATCGTGCCGGCATGATCGGCCTCGCTCCCGGTGAGGCTAAGGAGCGCGATTTGTCGTGGCTGGATTGGTCCGTTCCTGCTGATTTATCTCCTGACGGACGTGTTGTCCTCTTCCTGGAGGCAGGTGAAGGCGGAGGTCCGAAGTACGCTGTCTACAGCCGCAAGACCGACGGATCACCCGCAGTGCGGCTTGGCGACGGTACAGGTTTGGCCCTCTCGCCCGATGGAAATTGGGTGCTGGCGCGGCCGAACATTACACCCTCGCCTCTAGTGCTATTGCCGATGCGCGTAGGGGAAATGAAACCTGTGAAAGATGACGGACTGAACCACATCCGCGGGGCATGGCTGCCAGACGGCAAGCGGATTGCATTCACCGCAAACGAGCCAGGGCATGCACTGCGCATCTACGTCGAGTCGCTTGAGGATGGTAAGGCAAGAGCCATTAGTCCCGAAGGGGCTGGGCCAAGGTTGGTCGTTTCCAGGAATGGCGGATTCGTAGCAGGTACCAGCAGTGACCGCAAGATCTATGTCTACCCTGTCGCCGGTGGCGAGCCACGTGCGGTCACCGGAGCAGCGCAAGACGAAATACCTACCGCCTGGTCAGCCGACAACCGCTCACTGTTTGTATTCCGAACAGGAGAAGTGCCGGCGCGAGTTTTCCAGATCGATCTGACTAACGGGAGAAGAACACTCTGGAAAACAATTCAACCGGCTGACGCGGCGGGAATCTCCACCATCGGTGGATTGATAATCACCCCGGACGCAAAAACTTACATCTACAGCTATGTTCGCTCCCTCTCTGATCTTTACTTGGTTGAAGGACTGAAGTAATCACTGAGAGAACCGCGGAGCGTGAGTCTTCATGAATAGCTGGTTGAGCAGAGTTTTCAGTTTTTGGGCGCGGCTACCGTCAGAAAGGCCCAGTTGCACCGATCATAATCGTGTTTTATGGTGACCCGCGGTCCTTGAGCCGGATGTAGGGGGTACGACCGCAGTCTTGGGCGCGAAATATCGAACTGTGACATCTTTTCCGATATCGACTTGCTTGTATCCAGCCAACACCGGCTGCGGCGTCGGACTGGATGTGAAATGCCGTACCGTGACGTCGTCCGAAATGTAGTCGACTTCGTTCTTCCCGGAACGCACTCGATGGATCGTCCCAGGCTTCGATGCGATGTTCGGCACGGGCGTTGCGACTAGCACTGGCTCTTGGTCTTGGGCATTCGGTTTTTGCAGGGCTGGGGCCGCTGAAGATGGAACCGGACGGCGATCGGCGCTGATAATCCAGCAAGCTATCACTATTGCAGCAACAACTCCTGCCAGGGCCAGGTAACTCCGGGGCTGTCTAAAAGCACTCCTTATTTGGTCCATGATTGGGCCAGCCCTGTGCCATAGTCGTGTCCACTTGGCGGTCCATCCCATGATAGCTACGCCAGCTCGATCGATTGGACGTGCGTTTGAAGGCTGCGGCACTGACCTGGCGCCACCGGGAAACTCGAAAGAAGTAACATGGCGAATGGCGCGTGGGACGGTTGAGAGTTCCGCGGCGACCGGTTTTTGCTCGTCAAACTGCGCCTGGGACATCGCCTCCCCTACGAGTCCTGCCATCAGCTGATAGGAGCGTACCTCACCATCCTGGAAACGGTGCGCTTCGCTAAAAAAGACCTCCAATACTCCCGCCACGGCATGGTCTCGATAAATTAGCAAGATTAAAAGGGACTTAGCTCCAAATTGACGGCAAATCGCTGCTTCAATCCGCGCGTCAGTTTCGGCGTTGTCAACCCGCAGAATCTCGCGACTCGTCTTGGCCGCCGTCGAGACACTTAACGCGGCCATGACATGCCGCCCAATATAGCTGGCGGCGCTTCCGCTTCCGGCGCAGTAAACGAGTTGATCTCCTCGCAGTAGCCCGATCGCGACTCCCGTGGCATTGGCAACATCTCGCACACGGTCGGCGATCAAATGCATAGCGCCACCCAGGTCGAGACTGGCTGAATTGATCAACTGCTGAACTTCGACAATAGCAGAGAGCGACTGAGTTCCCATCTGACTTTCCTGCACGGCAAATGCATTGGCCAAGAGCTTTTGAAAGGATTCGCGGTCGAAGCTGGGGCTGGTCCTCATAGCAGGGAGAGTGCTGGAGATCTGCGGCTGGACTGTTGAGAGGACAGGAGATTGATCCGAGCCAATTCCACAGCCAGTAGTAAGCGCAGTTTCTCATCAAGTGAATCGGCTGTCAACGGAGACCTTAACTCCCCGAATGTTCCGAATCGGGCAGATTCGGAAAAATTTAGCGCCGCAATTGGATGCGAACGGTTGTCAGAGGGATGGCTCTGGATAAATCCACCGCCTGCCGCGGGATGCAACGGACACTCGCTTCAGATCTTAGTTCGGCAGCGGCGGCCGCTTTTGTAACTTTGGCTGTTCGGTCGGCGGAGTTGTTTCGGACGCATCGGGCTTCAAGGCCGCAGCGTTGGCAGGAGCTGACGAGTTCACCCCAAAATCCCAAACATAAAGGTTCATGCCTTCCTTGCCCAGCATTTCGACGACGGCATACTCGCCTGGAGCTAGCTCGTTGGCGGGAGTCAACTTCACCCAGCCGCCGGTGAGTTGCGTTGCGGTCGTGGGTACAAACTTCTCTTCTTGACTGACTTTACCGTAGACCGCGACCTTGACGTCTCCCACGATGCGCTTGCTCTGCTTAGCTTGCAAACGGACGATTCGGAAGCGGTCCCAAGGCATATTTTGTTGCTGAAGCTGGCTCGTCGCGTCGGCCCCTAGGTCGGGTTGTTCGACGTTGACGTAGATAGCGGGGAGAGCCGCATGCGCCTGAATCTTCGCGTGTTCGCCCGCCAGCTCAATCGGCTGCCTGGCACTGGCGATGGGATTGATGGCCGCGCGCAAAATGTTCCCTTTACGGTCCTGGTTGATCTGGCCATTGCTCTGCTGCAACTCGATCAACTGTGGCTGGTTCTGAAAAGTATCCAGCAACACAACACCGCCATCGTCCGGTAAACGCAAACCCGGTGCCACGTGCGGAGACTTGGCCTCATCGGCCCGGCGTTCGGCTGCCAGTTCCTTGTCCAGCTCCACCGCCTCGGGGGGAGGAGCACCGGCAGCGCGGTCCTTCTCGTATTTGTCCGTGGCCTCCCAATCCACCAGGGATTTGGGAACTTCCTCCCACTCGTTACGCTCTGCACTCAGGTAGCGCACACGGTCGCCCTTCACTTCCCACTTGGTAGCAAGCTGGTAAGAGCCATCTTTAAGGATCAGACGTTTGGCGAGTTGTTGGGCCGAGACTGGAGGGGCAACCAGCAGGAACGGAAGGATTCCCAGAAGCGCCGCCGACATGAAGCGATACATCTGAAGCATCGGACTAATTTCTTTGACGGAACTGAATTTCATCTAGTCTACTGCGCTAGCCATTTTAGGACCAAAGCCTCATTTCTAACAGCTCGAGCGCACGGCTGAAGGTCTGCGCTAGGCAACTATTCCTAGCCACCTAACCCTGTTTCTGGCATAATAGGACGTGCACCCATCCTGCACAAAATTCCAAACACAATTTAAGGCGAGGAAGCGATGTCGGCAAAGTACATCTTTGTGACTGGCGGCGTGGTGTCTTCTTTGGGCAAGGGTCTGGCGGCGGCTTCGATTGGCTGCTTGCTGGAGAGTCGCGGGTTGAAAGTCAACCTGATGAAGTTCGATCCTTACCTCAACGTCGATCCGGGCACAATGTCGCCTTTTCAGCACGGCGAGGTATTCGTCACCGACGACGGTGCCGAAACCGATCTGGATCTCGGGCATTACGAACGCTTCACTCACGCTAAGCTTTCGCGCGATAACAACTGGACCACCGGCCGGGTTTACGAGCAGATCATTGCCAAGGAACGGCGTGGCGACTATCTGGGCAAGACGGTGCAGGTCATCCCCCATGTCACCAATGAGATCAAGGCCGCCATGAAGAAAGTGGCGCAGGACGTAGACGTAGCCATCGTCGAGATCGGCGGCACCGTCGGCGACATCGAATCCCTGCCCTTCATGGAAGCCATCCGGCAGATGCGCCAGGAACTGGGCCGCGAACACACCCTGTTCATGCACGTCACTCTGGTCCCGTTCATCGCGGCCGCGCAGGAACTCAAGACCAAGCCAACGCAGCACTCGGTCAAGGAATTACTTAGCATTGGAATCCAGCCTGACATTCTGCTCTGTCGCACCGACCGCTTCCTCTCGAAAGAGATCAAGTCGAAGATCGCGCTCTTCTGTAACGTGGAAGAAGAGGCGGTTATCACCGCCAAAGATGTGGCGACGATCTATGAGGTACCGGTGGTTTTCTCCCGAGAAGGGGTCGACACGCTCGTGCTTCGCTACCTTCATCTCAACGCCAAAGAGCGCGATCTTAAGGACTGGGAGGAAATTGTTCATCGGGTTTACAACCCGAAGGCGGAAGTCACAATTGGAATAGTGGGCAAGTACGTGGAATACGAGGACTCCTACAAATCGCTGAAAGAAGCGTTAGTGCATGGCGCTTTGGCACATAACCTCAAGCTTAACTTGAACTGGGTCGAAGCTGAAGGTTTAGAGACCGGAGATCGCACCTACGAAGAACAGCTCGCTGATTATGACGGGCTGCTGGTGCCCGGAGGCTTCGGGAAGCGCGGCATTGAGGGGATGTTGATCGCAATCCGCTATGCCCGTGAGAAAAATGTCCCGTTTTTTGGTATTTGCCTGGGCATGCAGGTCGCCTGCATTGAGTTCGCACGCGATGTATGTGGGCTGGCCGACGCCAACTCCAGCGAATTCGATCCTGCCACACCCCACCGCGTCATCTATAAGCTACGAGAATTGCGCGGGGTCGAGGAACTCGGTGGCACCATGCGGCTGGGCGCGTGGCCCTGCAAGATTGAGCCGGGAACCCTGGCGTATAGGATTTACGGCAAGCTCGAGATCAGCGAGCGTCATCGCCATCGTTACGAATTCAATCGTGAGTATGAAGGCACCTTGACCGCCGGCGGACTGCGCATCTCGGGATCGACTCCAGATGGGACATACGTGGAAATGGTCGAACTACCGGATCATCCGCATTTCATCGGATGCCAGTTCCATCCCGAGTTCAAGTCTAAGCCGTTGGAGCCGCATCCCCTATTCAAAACGTTTGTCGGCGCAGCCTACGAACACGGGCTGAAGCGGCGAGCGGATAGGCTCGCGGCCGAAGTTGAGATGTTCCATCGCCCGGAAAAAATGGGGAGAAGATAACCACAGAGGACACAGAAAACACGGAGGAAACCTTCCATTCTACTCAGTGATCCTCTGTGTCCCCTGTGGTTAAGGCATGACGACTTCCTTTCAAATCGATAATGTCCGCATCGGCTCCGGGAATCTGTTTCTTATTGCCGGGCTGTGCGTGATCGAAAGCGAAGACCATGCGCTTTTCATGGCTGAAGTCATCAAGGGCGTCACGCGTTCCCTAAACTTCCCATTCATCTTTAAGGCTTCCTACGACAAGGCCAATCGGACCTCCATGCGCAGTTATCGTGGTCCTGGGCTGGCTGAGGGTCTGCGTATCCTGAAGAGGGTGAAGGACGAAGTGCACGTGCCGGTCCTCACAGATGTACACGAGACCACCGATGTTGCGAAAGTGGCAGAAGTCGCTGACATATTGCAAATTCCCGCATTTCTGTGCCGCCAAACCGACCTGATTGTGGCCGCCGCCATGACCGACCGCGTGGTGAATATCAAGAAGGGCCAGTTCGCCTCGCCCTGGGACATGCGGCATGCAGTCGAAAAGTGCCGCACCGCGGGCAACGACAAAGTTTTCGTCACTGAGCGGGGAAGTTCGTTCGGCTACAACAACCTGGTAGTCGATATGCGCTCATTGGCTATCATGCGGAAATTTGTGCCAGTGGTTTTCGACGCAACCCACTCGGTCCAGTTACCGTCAGCGTCCGCCGACGGAGATGACACCGTGAGCGGCGGACAACCGGAATTCATCCCTGTTTTGGCCCGCGCCGCGGTTGCGGTTGGCGTAGACGGAATCTTTCTTGAAGTGCATGACAATCCCAAGGAAGCCAAATCAGACGGCGCGAACGCGCTGGAATCCACGAAACTCCGCGCCGTGTTGAAGGAGCTGCAAGCCATGCACGGAGCCCTGACGGCGGCGCATCTGACGCCCTGAGTCTCGCGCCGGCTCGTTTGTCGCAAATCTGCTACCATCCCATCTCATCTGACGCCAAACATGCAGATTTTCTCCGCCATTGTCGGCATCGTGGTCATTTTCCTCATTCTCCTCGATGCGTTTGAGACCGTCGTTCTGCCACGACGAGTGCAGCGCCAATTTCGTCTGACCGCATGGTTCTATCGCCGGACTTGGCGTCCATGGAGAGCAATCGCCAGCCATATTAACTCACCTGGGCGGCGGGAGAATTTTCTCGGATATTTTGGACCGCTATCGCTGATTTTCCTGCTGGCCTTCTGGGCTTTCGGCCTGATCTTTGGGTTCGCCCTGCTGCAATACGGCGCGGGAGAACACTTTCAGTTGGGCAACGAGCCTATCACTTTTGGGGCTCTGCTCTACCACAGCGGCGAGACTTTCTTCACCCTGGGGTATGGCGACATCACCCCCACGTCGGGAATCGCACGCGCGCTGGCCGTGCTCGAGGCCGGCATGGGATTTGCCTTTTTGGGCGCCGTCATCGGATATCTGCCAACAATTTATTCGTCCTTTTCTCGCCGCGAAATCGAAATTTCTCTCTTGGACGCGCGCGCCGGATCTCCGCCTTCTGCGGCCGAGTTACTCGCCAGGTTGGGAAACCATCCTCAGCAGACCGGGCTGGACCGCGTCTTTCGCGACTGGGAACACTGGGCAGCTGAGGTTCTGGAGAGTCATTTGTCCTATCCTGCCCTCAGTTTTTTCCGGTCGCAACACAACAATCAATCCTGGTTGGGCGCGCTGACCACCATTCTCGACGCGACCGCGTTAGTTATCGCGGGGGTGGACGGCATTCGTCTGGAGCAGGCCAAAATCACATTCGCGATGGCGCGGCACGCGGTGGTCGACCTGGCGCAGGTGGTGAATGCGCGCTACGACCCTCATGCGCCGGACCGACTGTCGGCCGCCGAGCTAGCCCAGTTGCGGCAGAGTCTGGGCGAACGTGGTCTAAAGGTGCGGGATGACGGCGAGGCCGAGGCGAAACTGGCGAGGCTGCGCGCGCAGTACGAACCTTATGCGCAGGCTATCGCACGTAATTTGTTGATCACACTGCCTCCGTGGGTGCATCCAGAGAGGAGAAAAGATAACTGGCAAGCTGGTCCGTGGGACCGGGCCATCCAAGCCAGAGGTTTGGGCGGACTCGGAGGGAAGGCCGAGCACGTGCCAAGGATCGATGAGCACTTTTAGATCATTTTCTGCGCCGCTTCTGTTCGCGAATTGAAGAGGTCGTCGAGGCTCGGTGGCGGAAGGTGAGCGCGTGCTAACATCCTTTTTCTTCCATGAAACACATTGGAGAAAATGTGGTCCGCATTGAGGCCGAGGCGTTACGTGCCCTGGCCGACCGCATTGCCGGACCCATGGCCGACGCCTTCGACCGTGCGGTGGAATTGGTTCATGCCTGCCGCGGTCGCGTGGTGGTTACGGGAATGGGCAAGAGCGGGATCATCGCTCACAAAATCGCGGCTACGCTCAGCTCGACCGGAACCCCGGCGCTATTCATGCATCCGGTGGATGCGGTGCATGGAGATCTCGGCATGGTGGTGCGAGGCGATGTCGTGCTGGCGCTCTCGACCAGCGGCGAGACGGAAGAAATTCTGCGTCTTCTGGCGACCATTAAGCGCTTGCAGGTGGCGCTCATCGCGATGACGGGAGATGAAATCTCCACGCTCGCGGGCGAGGGCGCCCGCGCCACACCAAACAAGCTCTCCACTCTGGCTGCCGCTGCCGATATTGCACTCGACTGCTCTGTTGCCAAAGAAGCCTGCTCGCTGGGACTGGCGCCTACAGCTTCCACAACGGCGATGCTGGCACTGGGCGACGCGCTGGCCATGGCGCTGGCCGAAAAGCGCGGCTTTCAGGAAGAGGACTTTGCCAATCTGCATCCCGGCGGCAAGCTGGGCAAGCGTCTGGCCCGGGTTGAATCGCTGATGCATACCGGCGACGCCGTACCGCGCGTCACGCCAAAGACCAATATGCCGGACGTGATTTATGAGATGTCACGCAAGAAACTCGGCGTCGCTACTGTGGTCGAAGGCGAAAAGCTGGTGGGGATCATCAGTGACGGGGACCTGCGGCGACTGCTTGAACAACGCGGAAAAGATGTCCTCGACCTAACCGCGAACGAATGCATGACCAGGAATCCCCGGACAATCTCCGGGCAGGAGTTCGCCGCTACCGCGCTGGCGCTCATGGAGGAGAAAAAGATTACGTCGCTCGTGGTGGTGGATGGAAATATGAAACTCGAAGGAATCGTGCACTTGCACGATCTGTGGGGAACAGAAATGATGTAATGCGGGCCGGCGCTACAATGACTGCTATGTATCACTACGATCCCAACACAGCTCTGGAAGAATTAACCGAAGATGCTACCCTCCCCAACCCGGTCCACGTTCGCGACATGATACTGCGCAAACGGCTGGGGCCAGACAAGTCACTCGAGCTAAACCGGTTATTCGTCGAATATCAAAGGCTCTTCGGCGAGGCGCAGAAGCTGGGGAAAGAAATCCTGAAACAGTTGGCGGGCTGACATTCATCGCCGACCCCGCACGGCAGGGCTGCCAACCGTGGCGTCCCTGCATGTGTACGAAGTCCAATCAATTACAATAACCAATTCCCTGCTACTCAGGACCCCCAAGTATGCATCGCTGGTCTGAACTCTTTATCCCTACTCTGCGCGAGGCGCCCGCCGACGCCGAGGTTGCCAGCCATAAGTTTCTGGTGAGGGCGGGCTACATCCGCCAGCTTGCTGCCGGAATCTACTCCTATCTTTTTCTGGGAAACCGATCTTTTAACAAGATCATCGCTATTGTCCGCGAAGAGATGGACAAGATCGGTCAGGAGTTCTATTTGCCGGCGCTGCATCCGCGTGAACTGTGGGAGGCCAGCGGACGCTGGGCGGTCATGGGTGACAATATGTTCCGCCTCAAAGACCGCAAGGGGGCCGACCTGTGCCTGAGCATGACGCACGAAGAAGTGATGACCGAAATTGGGCGCAAGGAGCTGCGGAGTTACAAGCAACTACCGCAAATCTGGTACCAGATCCAGAGCAAATTTCGAGATGAAGCGCGGCCGAAATCCGGGTTGCTGCGGGTCCGGCAGTTCATGATGAAGGATTCCTATTCGTTCGACATGGACGCAGCCGGGCTGGATGTTTCTTATCAAAAGCATTACGACGCCTACTGCCGCATCTTCGACCGCTGCGGGCTCGAGTACATGGTGGTCGAAGCGCATTCCGGCGCAATGGGCGGATCACAGTCGCACGAGTTCATGGTGCGGACGCCGGCAGGTGAAGACCTGATCGTGAGCTGCGAAAGCTGCAGCTATGCGGCAAACCTGGAGAAGGCAACCTCGAAACTTGCGTCCGTGGACGATCTGCCCGCCGCGGGCGATGGCAATCCGATCGAGGTGCACACTCCAGGAATGAAGACGATTGAAGACGTCGCTCGGTTTCTTGGCGTGTCCCCAAAAAACAAAATTAAGACGTTGGCCTTGATGGCGAACGAACCGGATTCGAAGACCGGAAAGACGAAGCTGCGTCCGGTGGTGTTGCTGCTGCGTGGCGATCACCAGATGAATGAGGCCAAGCTGTCGACGGCCCTAGGCGGGAGAGAAACTCGTCCCATGGAAGCCAACGAAATCGAGGAGCTCTTCGGCTCTCCAGCAGGATTCCTGGGACCAATCGGTATCACTTGGGCAAAAGACCTGAATGACACCGAGAGTCCCCTGCTACTGGTCGATAAGGCGCTCGAGCGTCGCAAAAACCTGATCGCAGGCGCGAATAAGGAAGACTATCACTTGAAGAATGTAACCCCCAGCCGCAACTTTCAGCCGACGGTCTACGTCGACTTGCGCAATGTGGCTGCGGGTGAAGCCTGCCCGAATTGCGGCGCTCCGCTGCGCATTGATACTGCAGTCGAGATCGGACACATCTTCAAGCTGGGCTACAAGTATTCGGAGTCGATGGGAGCCCGGGTGCTCGACAAAATGGCAAAGAAGTTACGCCGATCATGGGCAGCTACGGAATCGGAATCGAGCGCATCCTGACTGCCGCCGTCGAGCAAGGTAACGATGAGAA
>Ga0210384_10007030_pt1 | contig 11908 bp, 7 predicted proteins | sample IncBWH2MmetaG_FD_160574 | JGI IMG/M metagenome (GOLD analysis project Ga0210384, IMG submission 160574) | Forest soil microbial communities from Barre Woods Harvard Forest LTER site, Petersham, Massachusetts, United States - Inc-BW-H-2-M | ecosystem: Environmental > Terrestrial > Soil >... | reverse complement strand
GAGACCATAATTTGGTCGAAAGGCGTCTAGCGGACCATAACTTGGCCCCTTCGGAACCAAGCAGCATTGATGGTGTGTTCGCCAAGACATTGGTTCAGGCTGGACCAGAATCCAACTTTAGGACTCCGGTCCAACCCGATGCCAACTGGCTTTCCCTCCAATTGCGCGCTAGAACTCAAGCCTCAACGCGAGCTGGCCCGTTCTGTTACCGGCATTTTCCGCCGTCTGTGCACCGGTAAGCACCCCAAACGAGGTTGGGCTGCTGATGTTCGTTACCGGCGGCGCAAAGTTGGTGTGATTCAGCACGTTGGTAAACGTCGATTCGAAGCGCAAGTGCAAGTTCTCACGGAATGCCACGACCTTTGCCAAACCAGCACTGACCGCAATCGTTCCGGGCGCCTCAAGGATGCCAACTCCCGCGTTGCCAATACGCCCTGCATTAGGGGGCGTATGCGCAAACGCATCGATGTTGAAATAATTGCTGGAAGAGCGGTGCGTAGGAATTGGATTGCCGACCCGGTCGGGACGAACAATCGATCCATCTCCTGCAGGATCCGTGTTGGTTTGATCCGCGGTGATGCTATCAGTCGGGGTCAGATACGGCCCTGTCTCTAATAGTGTAATTGTGTTCACGTTCCAGCCGCCGAGTACGCTGTCCATCACACGCGAAGAGCCCAGCCAGCGGCGGCTCTTGCCGAACGGCAGCTCGTACGTTCCCGTTATCAGCAAGCGATGACGACGCGTTCCTACAACGTTGCCGCGGTTTGCACTGATGTCGAAACGATTAAGATCGGCAAGTCCATAGCGAGTCTCACCCTGGAATGCGGTGGGTGCATCGCCCTGAGCGTCGCTTATGTTGTGAGCCCATGTATAGGTTGCGTTATAGGACAAGCCATTTGCCATTCTATGTGAACCCTCCAGCTCCAACGCCTGATAGTTCTGGCCGCCCAAGTTGTTCGTCGAAAAGATGACACCCCAGTTTTGGAACGGTGCATTCGCAAAGTTATAAGGCGTAGTGCTTGGCTTGGTTTGATTGAGGTTTTCCGTGACGGGGAGGCGGTAGGAGTTCATTCCCACGTAGCTCACCCTCATCGAGGTATTGGAAGTCAGTTCACGTTCTACCGTGACGTTCCACTGTGTCGACTGCGCATCGCGATAGCGCGGATTCGTAGCCTGTTCAAGCGTGCCACCACCAAACTGCAGCCCGGCACCAGCTGGTGTAACTTGTGGCAACGTGAAGACCGGTTTGCCGCCAACGTTGTTCTGCCAGGTATTGACTACTGCTTGCGGATTGCTTTCGTTGTTGTTCTGAAGCTGTCCTAGAGCTGTCACAGTAAAGATGCCAAAGCCGGCACGGACGACCGTCTTGTTGTCTTTGAAAGGACGATAAGCAACGCTGATGCGTGGATCGAAGTTGCGGAGATACGTCTGACGAAGGCCTGGTGGCAGGCCGTCCTGACCGTTTGTTACCACGGGCGTGCAGGTAGCTGCGTTGTAGTTAGGATTGATGCCGGCCAGTCCGCAGGCGTTGAACGAAGCCAGGAACGCGGGCGCTGGTTTGAGGCCGTTCAACAGGATGTTGTTGACGAGAACCGCACCCTGTCCATTCGCGCCGACCCCTTTGTAATCTGGATCGAAGTTCGCCTGGATTCCGTTCTTGTCGACAAACGGCGGCAGCAGTTCCCAGCGCAGACCGAAGCTCAACGTCAAGCGATCATTGACTTGCCACTGATCCTGGCCATAGATGCCCGTCTGAACGCCGCCCGCATTATCTCTTGGCCCCGTCACTGCGAAATAGGTTGTGTTGGGCTCGCCAAGCAGGAAGTCGCCGAAGGAACTACCGGTGAATGTATTTTGATTGAAGGTGAAGAGACCATAGTCATCCGATGGCGTCTCGATCTCAGGCACCGCGAAGCGTACCCAGCGAACATCCACGCCAGCACGGATCGTGTGCCTGCCTTTGGTGTAAGTAACGTTGTCCGCTATCTGCTTGGTCGTAGACTGCGTGGGCCCAACATGATCCCTGCCGATTGGAGTAAAGTTCGTTCCATCGGAAAAGTTGATGCTGGGAAAACCCTGGTCCGTCGGATGATTTGAGACGTTGACCCCTTGGTCGCCACCTACCTGAATACCTAGTCCCTGAAGGGCAGCAGCGCCCACAATTGAGAAGTTCGGAGACAGGATCGTGTCTGTGAAGCCAAAGCGGAATTCGTTCAAAAGCCGGCTGTTGATCACATAGTTGTGAGAGACCAGGAAGCTTCGGTCATGCTCCGTGTCCACATCGTTCGGCAATAACGGATTTACCACATTGACCGTCAAGTTCTTACGATTGAATCGGGCATACACCTGTTGCTTCGAGTTAATAACCTGATCGATGCGGGCGTCAAAGCCATCTGTATTCGATGGAATCGGCACCAGCGTCTGGTAATTGACGCCACCGTTCGAAGTAGTCAGATTTGGCAGCGGATAATACTGATTCAGTAATGCCGCAGCGACGGGGTTGATCTTTGAAATCATCAGCCCTGGGACAAGCGCATTGAGATTGCCATTTCTTTCGTCTTGAGTTGGCACCGTATACTGCTCCGCCTGCGAGGTCCGCCTCCGGTTGCCTTCATAGTCGAAGAAGAAAAACGTCTTGTCGTGGCCGTTATAAAGATGCGGAATCGACAGTGGACCCCCGATACTTCCGCCGAAAGTATTGAAATGCTTAGGGGCTTTTTGGCTGAAGTTATACACGCGAGCGTCGAGCGCATCGTTTTGGAGATACTCAAAAAGACTTCCGTGAAAATTATTCGATCCGCCTCTGGAGGTAAAGGTCACGTCGCCAACCTGGGAAAACTCGGCATTGTTATTGAAAGCTGTGACCTTCAACTCTGCAATCCCTTCCGGAGATGGGTACGGATTCGCGCCTGCAGCGCTGTTGAATACGTTCGTCGTCGAAATACCGTCGACGGAGAAGCCGATCATGTTTGACGTTGCACCGCCAATGGCAACGTTTCCCTGACTATCCTGCTGTACGTTGGAAGAAGTAGCCAGGGCTGCCAGAGGGCTTGTTGTTGAAGCACGGAAATTAAGTGGTAACTGGCCTATGTCTCCCGTACCCTTCGAATCACCGATGACTCCGTTCTCCGTGTTGATCTGACTTGCGGCGGAAGTTACCTCGACCGTGGTTTGCTGTTCGGATATTTTCATCACGAGCGTGAACCGAAGGTCCTGCCTGGCGGCCAAAGTAAAGCGACCCACAACTGTCTCGCCGAATCCATCATGTTGCGCACGGATACTGTAATTGTTGGCGAGGACGTTCTCAAACGCATAGCTGCCTGTTGCGTCTGCCTTCACCGTACGGTTGGTATTTTCATCGATGCTATGCAGCGTAATCAGAGTATCCGGCACCGAAGCGCCAGTGCCGTCCTCGACCGTTCCTCGAATACTGCCGAAGGTGGATTGAGCCTCTAAGGCACGGTTGTTCATGCAGAGCAGCGCAACCAGGACAATGAGCGCAGTTGTTAAAGGAAACTTCTGCGCTACTTGCTGATGACGTGGGATCAGTTTCGTTTTGTCTTTTTCACAGGATGCGGCAATTTGATTCTCGAACGAAAGCACGGCCTCCAAATGAAAAGACATCAAAGTATGTGAGGCAAGGGGTGAAGCTGGACGTATGGTTCCTCTGGGAGAGGCCATGGTTATTCTCCAATCTGTCAGCACAAACGGCTGCCATGTCTCATGAAAGACCACCTCCCATAACTGAGACCTAACTGAGAACGGAACTTTTATGGTTTGCTTACAACTTTCTGCATTCCGTGCAGACCGCGAAAACAACTTACAGGAAGTTTGGAAGTATCCTGATACTAGAGATTAAGTACACGCACGTGACCAGACGTCTGCTGCAAATCGTAGTAACCATTTTCGTTGTCCCGTTGCTGACTGGCATCGTTTACCTCGGTCACGGCAAAGCGTTAACAGCAGGCCTCGTCGATCTTGTTCTTGTGATGTTGATTGGCTTCCGATGGGGATTTATTGCAGCAAGCGCTGCATCGATACTGTCGGTGGCTTCCTTGGACTACTTTTACATGCCTCCGATCTTCTCGCTTTATGAGACAGATCTTCAGGACTGGATTTCATCCGGAATGTTTTTAGTTATCGCTTTGACCGCTGGCCATTTTGCAAATGGCATAAAACAAAAATCCACACAAACCGAGAGTGAACAGGCAAGACTCGAAAGGCTTTTTCTGACAAGTCGAGACATCATCATGCTCGACCGGCGCGATGATGTGGGCGCTCAGCTTACAAGACTGATTGCCGATACGTTTCACGCTGATGCTGTAGCCCTGTGGGACGCGCGCGATGTTCGGATGGACAAAGCGGGGAAAGATTTCGTACCCGATGACGAAATTCGTGCGACGTATTTTTATGAGCTCTCCGAGAACGATCTCGCCTCGTGCAGATTCAAGCGTGTGTTGAGACTGGGAACCCGGCCGATTGGGGCGCTCTTCATCGCAGGTTCTACAAACAAAAGCACTCTGGATCCTCGGTCCGTGGACGCAATCGCTTCCCTTTCGGCGATCGCTCTGGAGAGAGCTCACTCCTTCGTCGCGGAGAGTAACGCCGAAGCCGCGAAACGGAGCGAGCAGCTTCGATCAACCGTCCTGGATGGACTGGCTCACGCGTTTAAAACACCTTTGGCAACGATTCAGAGTGCAAGCTCCGGATTGCTGGAGATTAATCACCTCGAATGCGCGGAGAGGGAGCTCGTGTCCCTGATCGACGAACAGGCAACACGTCTCGCTACGTTGACAAACCAGGTGCTTCGGACTGCAAAACTTGATGAGGGACAGTTAAAGGTGGATCACGAAAAACTCTGCATGGACCAGCTATTCCAGTTCTGTAGAGCAGAAGCCGTCCACACTCTGACGGACCACCCTCTGCGCATCATCGACGAAACGTCAAGCGGACACGTGTGGGCGGACGCTCGATTGCTAGAGATGGCTCTTTTGCAGATGCTCGACAATGCTTCAAAATATGCGAGTCCTAGGTCACCCATCACGCTTCGCGTCAAAACAACTGACACCGAGGTCATCTTCAACATACAGAACGAAGGATCTTTTATCGCCCCCGAGGAGCGCTTGCGAATTTTCCAGCGCTTCTATCGGCTTCCTGGGTCTCAATATAAAGCCCCAGGAACCGGTATCGGCCTGTCTGTAACCAAACGAATTGCTGAAGCGCACACCGGCAGAGTGTGGGTTGAATGCGATTCAGAAGCAAGTACAACGTTCTCTTTCGCGCTGCCGCGCATACGCAAGGAGTCCTGACATGGACAAGTCACAAGGAAGTGTACTGATTGTAGAAGACGACACCGCGTTGCGACGCAGTCTGCGCACCAGTCTCGATGCTCTGGGTTTTGATGTGGGCGAGGCCGGCAACGGAGAGGACGGCATCGTGCGTCTTCGCATGGTTGATTATGAGGCGGTAGTGCTCGACATCAATATGCCTGGGATCGGAGGGATCGAGACCTGCAGGCGCATTCGGCGCACCTACACCAGGATGCCGATTCTTATGCTGACTGTGCGAGACAGCGAAGATGACAAGGTCGAGGCGTTGGATGCCGGTGCCGACGATTACGTGACCAAGCCATTTCAAACACGAGAGTTGACGGCGAGAATCCGCGCTGCCATTCGCCGATTTCGTGCCCCCGAAACGCCAGCCGAGATGCCCATCGTCAATGGGGCAATCATGTTTGATCCTGTTCGCCGTCGCGTCGAGCGGGCCGGAGTCGAAGTGCATCTGACGCCCCGCGAGTTTGATGCTCTGCAGTATCTAATTACGCACGCGGGACGTCCGGTCACGCATGCTAGGTTGCTTGCAGTGTTGCGCGGGCCTGGCTTCGGAAATGAACGCACCTACCTGCGCGTGCTCATTGGTCAACTCCGCAAAAAACTCGAAGACGATCCCGCAGACCCCGTGTATGTCCTGACCGACAGCCATATCGGCTACCGCTTTCGCGAGTCTTAGAAACGGATGAGACGTATATAGGTTTGGCCGTGTCACGCTCCATCCTTGAAGCCCATGGGGGGCGGCTTTGGCCGGAGAATAATAAGGCTGGCGGTGCAATCTTCAGCGTGACTCTACCGCTGTCTCATGCGAGTCCGACGAGGGCTTAGATCGTGAAGGAAATATCTGGTTTGGAAACACCATGCCAGAAGCCAGCCAAGTAAGTTCCCGCGAACAACGGTAATGTCAGGCTGAGTCACGGATAAAACTTCACCGGCGGACGCACGGAAGAGGAGGCAAACTGGTTAGCTTGGTGCATCTCGCTTCCCGCGAAGCTGTCATGTCTGCACTGCGACAGCACATGTCAGTTGAGGAGATCGCGGCTCACTTTCGGGTAAGCATCCCGCTCGTCCGCTTTCGAATCCACAAGACCGGAGCTCAGGTTCATCTGAAACGCACGCGTACCAGAACCCTGTAGAAACAGCCGAATCAGCCTTGAATCAATCACCTGATCGAACCCGTCTTACAGAAAAGATAACCCATAAGCTGGCCAATTTGGCCAAATTATGGGTTATCTTTCATTCTGTTTGTTTGTTGTGTGTGCCCAGTACTCAGATCCGCATCGGCATCAGGATGTACCGGTACTTCACATCTTCATTCGCATCCTCGGGCCGCATTTGGCCGGCGCTTTGCGCGTCCTTGAACTCCAGGCGGACCTCTCCGGTGTTCCCAATCGCCTTCAGGAAATCGATCAGGTATTGGCTGTTGAAACCCACTACCAATGGATCGTAGTTATACGGCGTTTCGATCGTGTCCTCGGACTCACCAGCATCGGTCGAAGAGGAAGAGAGCTTTAGCTCGTTCTGTTCCAGGCGAATCTTGATGGCGCCGCTTCGCTCATCGGCAAACTGGGCTACGCGTTGAATCGAACCCATCAGGTCCTCAGAACGCACAATCACAAACTTGTTGTTGTCCCTGGGCAGCACGGCTTCATAGTTTGGGAACTGTCCCGTCAGTTTGCGGCTGGTCAGCACACGCCCACCAACTTTGAAGTACAGTGTTTGGTCGTCATCGGCAAACTCCAGCGTTTCGGCCTCAGTCGCCCCGAGCAGGGAAGAGAGCTCGCTCAACGCTTTGCGCGGAATCAGCGTCTTCTTCTCACCCGATACCCCCCCCAGTGTCTCGCCCAACTTCTCAATGTGAGCCAGCCGATGCCCATCGGTCGCCACCATCGCCATGCTCTCGGCCTTCAACACCATCAGAGCACCATTCAGCGTATAGCGGCTCTCCTCGTTCGAGATAGCGAAGATCGTCTTTGACACCATGTTCCTCAGCGAACCGACTGAGATCTTCACCGCCCCGCTTGCAGGGAAATCAGGCACCTGCGGAAAGTTTGCCCGCGCCATTCCCACCATCTTGGTATTCGACCGCCCCGCGCGGATCTGAACCCAGTGGTTATCCATCAGCTTGATCGAGATATCACCCTCAGGCAGCAGCTTGATGTAGTCATACAGCTTGCGAGCTGGAATGGTGCACGCACCGGCCTTCTTGACCTTGGCTGCACAGCTGGTTCGCAGGCTTTGGTCCAGATCGGTCGCGGTGATGGTCAACTTATCGTCACTGGCCTCAAACAAAAAGTTCGACAGGATCGGAATCGTCGTCTTTCGCTCAACGACGCCCTGCGCGGCGGTCAATTCCCGCAGCAGCTCCGCTCGCGAAACGGTGATCTCGAGGTTGCCGGTTGGGGCTGCTACTGCGGTCGTCTCGGTCATCTGGGGCTCCTGGGTTGCACTCGTCACGATGGTCTCTCCGGAAAATCAGTTCGTTGTCGCTGGCCAAACTGTACACCGAATCCAACCCTTCGTGCACATCGGAGGCGACACCGTCTGCTTGATTCTAGGGTCGAACCCACTCTGAGCGCGATAGATTTCTTTGTGGAAACCTCGGTCACTTCTGTGCGACCGGTGTGGAGACCCACACTTCAGATCCAAGCCGCTACTGCCTCTTAAGAAACAAGATAAAAAGAAGAAAATACTAGTAGCAGTAACCGTTGTCGCTTGAAAAGTGGATATCTGTTCCATTCAGTTCATCCTCTTCTACTTGAGACCCTCCCCCGTTTTAGAAAACCAGGCACTCCAGAGCGCAAACCTCGGAAGACTCTACCTCTCCAATCGCCAACAAGCTGGTTATCCCACTTCTTCACACCCCAAATTTATCTAGATCGACAAGACCCAATACAAACCGTGGGAATATTCATCAAATGAAACAAAATGAGACAGTTAGATCAACCATAATTTTCACAAACAGCTCACACATCGGAGGATAATCAGTCCCGAAGTAAAAAGGAGCCTCCGATGAACATCGCAATCTTCGGCGCCAGCGGAGCCACTGGAACTCTTCTCACCCAACGTTGCCTGGCTGCCGGCCACAACGTTTTGGCGCTCCTCCGCACTCCAGAGAAATTCCCTTTGCGGGACCAGGTCCACACCATTCAAGGCAGCCCCTTCGACCTCACTTCGGTCCGCCAAACCATCGAAGACGTAGACGTGGTCCTCTCTGCTCTTGGTGCAAAGTCCCTCAAGAAGGAGGACGTCCTCGAGCGAGCCGTTCCTCAGATCATCGCCGCGATGCAGGAGACCCTTTCTCAAGCGAAACCTGTCCGTCGGATCATCGTGCTTGGCTCAGCCGGCGCCTTACCTACCTCGCTGGACAAACAACCTGTCTGGCGCCGCTGGATCGTGCAGAACATTGTTTACAACACATTTCTGAAGTGGCCTGTAGCGTCTCAGATCTCGCAATGGAACAACCTCTCCCGGAGCAAGCTTGACTGGACCATGGTAATGCCCCCGATGCTCACCAACGACCCAGCCCGCGGCTCCTATCGCACCGATGGCGATGCCCTTCCACCCAATGGCAGCCGGATCTCCCGCTCTGACGTTGCAGACTTCATGATGCAACAGATCGGCAGCGCGCAATGGGTCAGGAAAGGCGTGTATATCTCCTGGTAATTCACGGTGTAGTTCGCGGAATCTGCCCGTGAGCGATAGAGTATCCCTGTCCCTAAGGAGTTCGAATGAAGCTTGTCAGTCGTATCGCCGTTCTCGCTCTTCTCTCACTTTCCACTGCCGTGTTGCTTGCGCAAACCACAGCTCCAGCGCGGCCTGTAGGCTCTATCGCTGGCCATCCTGGGTGGCCTGTTGCGAAGCCTGAGGATGTGAAATCGCCTGAGGCCATTTTGAATGCTGTTTACAGTGTTATTTCAGGGGGCAAGGGGCAGGCGCGCGATTGGGATCGCATGCGGTCGCTCTTTGTTCCTGATGCCCGGCTGATTCCTGCTGTGGCTGCGTCTGCGGCCAATGGTGGCGCGGCTCATAGCGATGCACTTTTTCTAACGGTCGATGGATACATTGAACGGAGCGGCAGCCGTCTGACCAGCGATGGGTTCTTTGAACACTCTATCCACAATGAAATGGAGGAGTTTGGCAACATTGTGCAGGTTTGGAGCACTTATGAGTCGCGGCATAGTCCGGAGGATGCCAAGCCGTTCGCCCGCGGTATCAACAGCTTCCAGCTCCTCAAGGATGGGGACCGCTATTGGGTGGTGAACATCTTCTGGGACTCGGAGTCGCCGACGAAACCGATTCCGGCGAAGTATCTGCCGTAATTTTTTATTGGGAATGGCGAAGAGGCTTTTTTGCAGGGGTTTTTGGGAAAAAGGGTGTGCAGATTGTGGTGTTTTTGTGGTGAAGTTGTGGTGAAGCGCGTGGTAAACGTGGTGCTTTGACACCACGTTTTTCCGTCGCAAAAATTTCCCACTTTTTTGGAACTATTTTTTCAACCGTCGCAGACTAACTCAGCGTCTCCATCAGTTTGTTGATGGTGCGGTTTAGGTCTTTGTCGGCTCGGCGCTGCTCGTCGATCTTGGCGATCGAGTGCATGACCGTGGTGTGGTGCTTGCCGCCGAACTGGCGGCCGATCTCGGGTAACGAGGCCTCGGTGAGCTGCTTAGCGAGGTACATGGCGATCTGGCGCGGCACGACGATCTGGCGGGAGTTGTTCTTCTGCTTCAGTTCTGCGACGCGCATGCCGAACTGTTCGGCGACAGAGCGCTGGATGGTCTCGATGGTGATCTTGCGCACCTGCGTGTCGATGAATTGCTTGAGGCACTGCTGGGTTACGGGCAGTGTGATCTCGACGCCGTGCATGCTGCACCAGGCGATGAGGCGAACCAGCGCGCCTTCGAGTTCGCGCACATTGGTGCGTACGTTCGACGCGATGAACATTGCGACGTCGACCGGAAGCGAGGTTTGCTCGCTCTCGGCTTTCTTCTGCAGGATCGCGACTTTGGTCTCAAGATCGGGTGGTTGGATGTCCGCGATGAGGCCCCACTCGAAACGCGAGCGCAGGCGGTCTTCAAAGTCGGCGAGCTCTTTCGGCGGGCGGTCGCTGGCGATGACGATCTGCTTCATGCTCTCGTGCAGAGTGTTGAAGGTATGGAAGAACTCCTCCTGGGTGCGCTCCTTGCCGGCGAGAAACTGAATGTCGTCGATCAACAGGACGTCGACGTTGCGGAACTTGTCGCGGAAGCCTGTCATCTTGTCGTAGCGGACCGAGTTGATCATCTCGTTGGTGAACTTCTCGCCACTGACGTAGCTGATGGAGGCATGGGGCTGGCGGCGCTTCACGTCGTGGCCGATGGCATGCATGAGGTGGGTCTTGCCCATGCCGACGCCGCCGTAGAGGAAGAGCGGGTTGTAGGCCTTCGAGGGACGTTCGGCGACGGCCTGTGCGGCGGCCATGGCGAATTGATTGCCGCTGCCGATGACGAAGGCGTCGAACTGGTAGCGGGGGTTCAGTTGCGAGGCGGCGCTCCAGTCGAAGCGGGCCTGCTCGGGCATTGGGCCGGTGAGTGGGCTCTGAATCTGGTTGCCCATGCGTCCCTGTCGAGGCGCGTTCTGGCTGTGGCTGGGCACGGGCGCGAAGCCGCCGTCTTCGCGCACTTTGGGTGTGCGCAAATCCTGCTCGGGTGTGGTGAAGGTTACGGTCTCGACGTCGAGGCCGAGGTTGTCGATCGCCTCCTGGATGAGGTCGGCGTAACGGTCTCCGATGTGCTGGAAGTCGTTCGAAGGGATTCTGACAAAAAGCTTCTTTCCTTCGATGTGAGAGAAGCGTGTCGGCTTCAACCACGTCTCGTACGACTGACGATTGATCTTCTTCTCGAGAGCCGCGAGGATGCGAACCCAGTAATTCAGTACGGCAGTAGCCGTCGGAACGAATGACATTCTCTAGTTTCCTTGTCTCGTTTCCTGTTCCAACCCAGACAGTAGCACTTCGTAAACCTCACGTGAATTCAAGCAATCGGCAAATAGGAGTCTATTCCTGCCCTTCCGGGGCAAGTGGTGATCTACCGTATTGCCAGAAGTCTCCCCGTAGATGCCTATCGAGGATAAGCTGCGGGAAAGAGTTGTTCAACCAAAGCAGAGTGCGGAACTGCTGGACCTGCAGAAAAACGTCTTACTAAACGGGTTCGATGTTAGCACGGAAAACGAGACGATTTTCAATGCGTTCTTTCAAAAAAATTAAGTTGCACCATAAGCAGTGAAGAAGAGAAATTAACGGTCTCTACCGCGAAAGAATTTGCCTCGACAGGATCATTTCTCTCTAGTGTTGCGATTCGTATTGTGGTAGCGGCAATGTTTGCGCGAGAACAACTTCGCCTTTTGATTCGACGCGTTGATTTTAGCGACAGCGACAGGAAGAAGGCGAGTTCGCTGTTGTTGAACTTTTCTGAGGCGATGTCGCGGCATTCGCTCTTCTCGATTTCTTTCGTGGAATATTTCTTGACTGAGAATGAAGTGGCCGTCTACAACGACATCCATGCGGAACGTTGTCCTCGGTGTCGGCATCAGCCTGGATGGGT
>Ga0210384_10007029_pt1 | contig 11909 bp, 9 predicted proteins | sample IncBWH2MmetaG_FD_160574 | JGI IMG/M metagenome (GOLD analysis project Ga0210384, IMG submission 160574) | Forest soil microbial communities from Barre Woods Harvard Forest LTER site, Petersham, Massachusetts, United States - Inc-BW-H-2-M | ecosystem: Environmental > Terrestrial > Soil >... | reverse complement strand
ATGGTGGCCGCGGGCGAAGTCCAGGCGCTGGTTGCCGAGCGGGTGTGGACCGAGACCGAGCGCGCGCTCGGGGAGTCGCGGCCCGAGGTGTTCTTCGAAACGCTGCGCGCCTGCGGCGCGCTGGCGGTCATTTTTCCCGAGATCGACGCGCTCTATGGCGTGCCGCAGCCGCCGCGCTGGCACCCGGAGATCGACACCGGCGTGCACGCCATGCTGGCGGTGCGCTACGCGGCCGACAGCGGCGCCTCGGGACCGGTGCGTTTCGCGGCCGTGGTGCACGACCTGGGCAAGGCGCTCACGCCGCGCGAGCGCTGGCCGAGCCACCATGGCCATGAGGATGCCGGCGTGCCGCTGATCGAAGCGCTGTGCGATCGCCTCAAGGTCCCGACCGCGTACCGCGAGCTCGCCGTCCTGACAGCGCGGCAGCACACGCTCGTGCACCGCGCGGCCGAACTGAAGCCCGAGACGGTGCTCAAGCTCCTCGAAGCGAGCGACGCGTTCCGGCGGCCGGAGCGTTTTGCGGAATTATTGCGGGCGTGCGAGGCGGATGCACGTGGGCGCACGGGTCGTGAAGCCGAACCGTACCCGCAAGCTGACTATCTGCAGGCGGCGTTTGTAGCCGCCGCGGCGGCAGCACTCTCGGAAGCGGATCGCGCCGGGCTCTCCGGACCCGACATCGGTGCGGCGCTGCGCCGGCAGCGTCTCGCCGCGGTGACGGCCGTGAAGGCGAACTCGGCCCCGGTTCCTTAATATCCGGCGTGGTGCAACGCCATCACCGCCGCCGCTGCAACCAGACAATAGATTCCGAACAGGTACCAGCGGCCGCCCTCGAGCCAGCGGCTCAGCCATTTCAGGGCGAGAAGACCGGCGACAAACGCGATCCCGGCCCCGAGCAGACTCATCAGAGCGACCGAGGCCAGGTCCGCCGTGCCGTTGATACGCGCCGACTGCACCAGCCGCAGCGCCTCGCGCGCAACCACCGGCGGTGTCAGGACCACGGCCAGCGCGAAACTGAAGGCCTCGGCGCGCGACTTGGCCACTCCCAACAACATGCCGGTGGAAATGGTGGCCCCGGAACGGGAGAAGCCGCGAAACGGCAGGCACAGTCCCTGCACCGCTCCGATCACCCCCGCCTGTTTCATGTTGAGGTCATTGGCCTGCAACCCGGAGCGCGCCGCCTGGCGCTTCTCGAAGATGCCCGCGATCACGATCAGGAGGCCCGCCGCAGCCAGTGCCGGCGCAATCAATTCGAGGTGGCTGAACAGATCTTCGATCTGTGCGTGCGGCAGATTGCGGAAGGCCGTCTTTTCAATGAGCTTGATAATCGCCTCACCAACCACCGCGGTGAACACGGTGGCGACTACGAGCAGGCCGGCGAAGTTCCGCAAAGCCGGCGCGCTCTTAAAATAAGTGCCGCGCCACTGCGGCCAGAAATACACGATGACCGCAAACATCGTGCCCGTATGGAGCATGACGAGCAGCAGCGTCATGGGCGGCGACGAGGGATCGAGACCCAGGAGCTTCTCGGCGACGACCACGTGCGCGGAGCTCGATACCGGCAGCAGCTCCGCCAGGCCCTGCACGATCGCCAGCACAATGATTTTCAACAGTGACATTCGCTTTTTATCCTCTCACAGCGAGTGGCGCAGATCCTGCACCGTGAAGCCCTGCAGCGGCGCATCCCACGCCCGTGTCAGCGCCATGACCTTGAACGCTTCGCCCATCTCCCCCGGCATGATCAGCCGCCGCGCCTCACCCGCCAGGCGCGCGTGCGAGGTGCCCGCGGGCTCGCGCGCCACCAGCTCCTCGATGCCGGTCGCGAGCAGAAATGCCGCCTGGGTGGCAAAGCCGGCCACCGTGAGATCGGCCGCGGTGGCGCCTTCCGCCACCCGCGTGAAGTCCACCCATGCGGTGATGTCCTGCAGGCCGACATGCAGGTACGGATCATCGTGGGCACGCTGCCGGAAGTGACAGCGCAGCGTCCCGTGCGTGCGCTGGGGGTGATAGTACTGGGCGCGCGGCAGGCCATAGTCGATGAGCAGGAGCGCGCCGCGCTTAAGACTCGCCGCGAGCGCGCCGACCCAGGGCTCAAGGCGCGGGCACAGCTCGGAAGCATAGGATTGCGGGTGCGGCTGCGGCCACGGCGCGCACAGTTCCAGGCAGGTGCGCGCCAGTGCCTCATCCGCGGCCACGTGCGCCTCGCGAAAGCCGCCGTCCGTCGCGAGCGCGACGCCGAGCTCGTGCACGGCGCCACCGGACAACAGGAACCGCCGGCACGGCAGCGCGTCGGCCACTTCATTGGCCACAATTACGCCTTCGATTGCGCGCTCCGGCAGGCGCGTGAGCCACACGACGCGCGAGCGCAGCTCCGCCGGCAGCTGCGCCAGCCGCTCACGCTGGCGCGCGGCGAGGTCTGCGCTCACCTCGAGGATCGCGTACTGCTCGGGCAACGCGTCACTTTCAGCAAGAGCGGCGAGGAGCGCTGCCGCCATGCGCCCGGTACCGGCGCCCAACTCCAGGATCCCGCCGCGGCTGCAGCCGCGCAGCACCTGCGCACACTGGCGCGCCAGGCACTGGCTGTAGAGATCCGAAACTTCCGGTGCGGTGACAAAATCCCCGCCCGCCCCGATCTTGTGGCTGCCGGCGCTGTAGTAACCCAGGCCCGGCGCGTACAACGCCAGCTCCATGAAGCGCTCGAAGGACAGCCAGCCGCCGGCGCGGGCGAGGTGCTCGCCGATGAGCCCGGTCAGCGCCGCGCTGTGACGCGCCTCCGCGGCAGTCAGGGCCGGCATTGAGCGTGCGCCGGATGCAGTCATAATCGCCCTCCATGGCGCAGGAACCTTCTCCACCCCGAACCCCGCTCACTCAGGGCGGCAACACCCTGAGCGGCAAGACCGCGCTCATCACCGGAGCGGCACGCCGCGTGGGCGCGGAAATCGCCCGCGTGCTGCATGGCGCCGGCGCGAACGTCGTGCTGCATTACCGCAGCTCCGCGGAGGATGCCGCGCAACTTGCGGCCGAGCTGAACGCGACACGGCCAGCTTCCGCGGCGCTCGCCGAATGCGATCTGCTCGATGTCGCCCAGGTGAAACAACTCCCGGCCAGCGCGCAGCAGGCCTTCGGCGGCCTGGATATTCTGGTCAACAACGCCTCCACCTTTTATCCGACCCCGGTGGGCGACATCACCGAAATCGACTGGGACGATCTGATCGGAACGAACCTGCGCGCGCCGCTGTTCCTGGCGCAGGCCGCGGCGCCGCTGCTGCACGAGCGCCAGGGGCTCATTATCAACATCGCCGATATCCACGGCCTGCGGCCCCTGCGGCGCTATCCGGTGTACAGCATCGCCAAGGCGGGACTCGTCATGCTGACCCGCGCGCTGGCGCGTGAGCTCGGGCCCCAGGTGCGCGTGAATGCGGTCGCGCCCGGGCCGGTGCTGTGGCCTGAAGACGGGCTCGATGCGGCGCTGCAGACCAAGATCACGCAGCGCACGGCGCTCAAGCGCAGCGGCTCGCCTGAGGATGTGGCGCGCGTGTGCCTGTTCTTCGCCGTCGGCGCGCCCTACGTCACCGGGCAGATCCTCGCCGTGGACGGCGGGCGCAGCATCGGCTGGTAGCATCGCCAACGACCGGCAGGCCGTCAGGGCCGAATGCGCTCAAGCGGATGCGCGGCCTGGTCGAAACCGCGCCACAGCTCGCCAATGGTCTTCCCCGCGGTCGGATGCTTAAGATCCGGCGCCAGGTCCGCGAGCGGTCCCAGCATGTAGGCGCGCTTCAAAAGGTCCGGGCGCGGCAGGGTCAGCGGCGGCCCGACGCACACCAGCTCCCCGTATAAGAGTACGTCCAGGTCCATCGAACGCGGCGCCCAGCGCGGCGCATCGCGCTGCCGCCCGCATTGCGCTTCGATCGCCTGCAGCCGCTCGCGCAGCGCGGGCGGGGGCAGCGCGGTCGCGAACCCGGCGACCAGGTTGATGAAGTCATCGCCCTCGAAGCCGGCGGCGCGGTTGCGATACCAGGGTGAAAACCGGCTGCCGGGAAACTCGCGCGCCAGGGCCGCCACCGCCCGTGCGAGATTGCGCTCGGGCGCGATGTTGCTGCCGGCGGCGACGTAGACCTCGGTCACGTCAGGTTCCGCGGCGGTGCAGCGGTCGCGCCGCCGGGCTCAAGGTCGGCGCGCGAGCGCTCGATCACGACCCCGACATCGCGCGAGTTGCGGATCGCGCCCGGCTTGTTGAGGGTGACCCGCACCCATTCCACGCCGAACTCCTCCAGAATCACGAGCGCGAGCCGGTGCGCGAGCGTCTCCACCAGGTGGTACTCGGATGCCGACACGAATGCCAGCACGCGCTTGGCGACCTTCTTGTAATCGAGCGTGGCGACGACGGCGTCGGCGAGCGCCGCGCGCCGGCAATCGACCGGCAGCTCGATGTCCATGACCACGGTCTGCTTTACGCGCCGCTCCCAGTCGATGAAGCCAATGACGCACTCGGCGGTGAGTCCGTGCAGGAAGATCCGGTCGGGGCTGGAAGGTGCCTGGGTCATAAATTCTCTTTATCAGGCCGCCAGCGGCGGCAGGGATTCGAGCGGCCATTGCGCCCGCGCCTTGATGGCAAGCCCGTCGTGCTGCCCCGCCTGCAGGCGCTTCAATCCCGCGACCGCGATCATCGCCGCGTTGTCGGTGCAGAACTCGAGGCGCGGAAAGTAGACGCGCCCGCTGCGCGCCTCGAGGGCCGCCGCCAGCCGCTCGCGCAGGGCGTGGTTGGCGCTCACGCCGCCGGACACCACCAGCACCCCAAGGCCGGTGAATTCCAGCGCCCGCAGCGCCTTGGCGGTGAGGGTCGCGACGATCGCCTCCTCGACGCCGCGGGCGACGTCGGCGCGCAAAGTGTCGGTGAGCGCGCGTCCACGCACGGCATGCAGCACGGCGGTCTTCAGACCCGAGAAACTGAACTCAAGGCCGGCGCGATCCAGCATGGGGCGCGGAAAGGTAAAGGCGCCCGCGGCACCCTGCACGGCCAGCTGCGCCAGCTGCGGCCCGCCGGGGTAAGGCAGTCCGAGGAGCTTCGCGGTCTTGTCGAACGCCTCGCCCGCCGCATCATCCCGGCTCGCACCCAGGATGCGATAGCTGCCGATCGCGGCCACCTCCACGAGGAGCGTATGTCCGCCTGACACCAGCAGCGCCACGTGCGGAAACGGCGGCGCGTCCTTCTCCAGCAGCGGCGCCAGGAGATGCCCCTCGAGGTGGTGCACGCCGATCGCGGGGATTCCCCAGGCGTAGGCGAGGCTGCGCGCGAGCGCCGCCCCGGTGAGGAGCGCCCCGATCAGGCCGGGACCCGCGGTATAGGCAACGCCGTGCAGATCCGCGGGCGTCGTGCGCGCGTGAGTCAGGGCGCTCGTCACCAGGGGAAGCAGTCGCTGCACGTGGTCGCGCGAGGCCAGCTCCGGAACCACCCCGCCGTACAGGCGGTGCAATTCCACCTGGCTGAAGAGCTCGTGCGCGAGCAGGCCCGCGTCGGCATCCAGCACCGCCGCCGCACTCTCGTCGCAGGAAGATTCCAGCGCCAGGACACGCATGGGGGAAAATTACAGGGCTGGCGGGCCAACATCCACTGGGTAAGCGCAATGTTGTAGGGTGAGCCTAAGGATGTCACCGAGCGCTGGACTTTTAGGGGAAGTCAGGACCGCTGGCGTGGCCCCGCGCAGGCAGCCCGCGCCGTGCCGCAGTTTCCTGGTGATCCTCGCGCTGGCGACCCCCGCCGGCCCGCCGCTGCAGGCTGCTGACTGTCACCTGGCCCGGCTTGCTGAACTTCCGGTCACCATGAGTGGCATGCACCCCATGGTCCACGCGAGCATCAACGGCACCGACGCCCAATTCATCGCCGACAGCGGCGCGTTCTTCAATTCGCTGACGCCCGCGGCGGCGGCGGCCTTCAAACTACACCTGGAACCGCTGCCACCTAACTTCGGCATGCGGGGAGTTGGCGGAAAAGCGCAGGCATCGCTCACCACGGTCAAGGCCTTCACCATCTGGGGGCAGACGTACCCCAATGTGACGTTTCTGGTCCTCGGTAACGATCTGGGCGGCGAGGCGGTTGGCCTGCTTGGCGAGAACGTGTTCCGGATCGCGGATGTCGAGTACGACCTGGCAAACGGCGTCATCCGGCTCATGCGACCGCTTGACTGCCAGAGCGCGCCGCTGGCGTATTGGACGAAAGCGACCTCCCAAGCTGTTTCGGTACTCAACATCCGGACCGCGACACGGGAGGCACCCGCCACCAGGGGCGTCGCCTATCTGAATGGCAGCAAGATCCAGGTGGAGTTCGATACGGGCGCGGAGACATCGATCCTGTCGCTCGCGGCTGCAAAACACGCCGGCGTCACTCCCGACAGCAGCGGGGTGGTCGCCGGAGGTTCAACCTGGGGCGTCGGGACCCGCGTCTTAACAACCTGGATTGCGCCGTTTGAGAGTTTCAAGATTGGGGACGAGGAGATCCGCAATACCAGGCTGCGCATCGGCGACCTCGACTTGCTCTACGTCGACATGCTGGTCGGCGCGGACTTTTTCCTGTCGCACCGCATCTACGTGGCCAACAGCCAAAGCAAGCTCTACTTCACCTACAACGGCGGCCCGGTATTCAATCTTGCGGCCGCGCACCGGCCCGAGAACGCGCCAGCCGCAGCGGCGGGCCCGGCCGTCGACACGAGCGATCAGCCCAGCGACGCCGCCGGCTTCGCCCGACGCGGCACGGCCTTCGCCGCCAGGCGTGATTTCACGCAAGCCATAGCCGACCTCAACCGCGCGTGCGAACTTGCACCGACCGAGGCCAGCTACTTTTACCAACGGGGACTTGCCCTGCTGGGCAACCGGCAACCGGACCTCGCGCTCGCGGATTTCGACGCGGCCATCAAGCTCAAAGCCGACGATGTGCCGTCCCTGATCGCACGGGCCAGACTGCGGGCGCGTCGCGGTGACTCACCGGCCGCCGTGACCGCAGACGTGGATGCGGCGGATCGCGTGGCGCAGAAGGAAGCCCCCGAGCGCATCGCGATGGGCGAACTGTATGAGTACGCCGGGCAGCACGCCGCCGCGGTGGCCCAGTACTCAAAGTGGATCGACGCACGCTCGCGCGACGACGTGCACATGAGCGAGGCCTTGAACTTGCGCTGCTGGGCCCGGGCGCAGTGGGGACAGGAGCTCGATGAGGCTCTGGCCGACTGTAATACCGCCCTGAGGCTCAGGCCCAATACGGCCGCGTACTTTGACAGCCGGGGACTCGTTTACCTGCGGCGCAACAGCTACGACAAGGCGATCGCGGACTACGACGCGGCACTGCGCCTGGAACCGAAGCTCCCCTGGTCGTTGTACGGTCGGGGTCTGGCCCGACTCCACAAGGGTGAGAGCACGACGGGGCAGGCGGACATTGCCGCCGCCACTGCGCTAAAGCCCAAAATAGTGGAAGAAGCGGCCAAATACGGCATTGGTCTGTAAGCGCCACTGACCGCGACCGCCCGCGGAAGCCTCGGGTAGTGGTTCCCGGCGTTTGGCGTCCTGAAACCCGCAAGTGCATGATTGCGCTTTCGGCTGGTCGGGGGAGTCGCATGTATCGAATCGCAGCCGCCCTCATGCTGGTGGCGTCGTCCGTGTCCTTCGCCTATACCGCCCCGGAGCTCGCAGCCAGGAATGTCGAGGCCAAGGGAGGCATCGACAAGCTCAACGCGATCCAGACACTGCGCCTGTCGGGGACGCTGCGCGTCAACGGCGGTACGCTCGAACTCGGGCTGGTCACTCTGGTCAGGCGTCCCCATTCGATCCGCTACGAAGCCCTGTTGCAGGACCTGACGCAGGTCCAGGCATACGACGGCAGGCAGGCCTGGCAGATCAACCCCTTCCAGGGCCGGAAAGATCCGGAAAGGCTCTCGGCCGATGACGCCAAGGGCTTGGGAGAGGATGCGGCAGATTTCTACGGCGCGCTGGTCGACTACCAGAAGAAAGGCTACACCCTGGATTATCTCGGCACCGAAGACATTGACGGCACCGACGCACACAAACTGCGTGTGACGCGTCCCAACGGCGATATCACCATTGTTTATCTCGATCCGGACGCGTTCCTGGAAATCCGCACCGTGAACCGGCGTATCGAGCATGGCATACCCAACGAGACCATCACCGACTACAGCGACTATGAAAAAGTGAGCGGGGTCTACGTGGCGCTGGCGCGGGAGTCCTGGCCCAAGGGCTCCAGCGACCACCATAAAATTCAGTACGACAAGGCCGAAGCCAACGTCGCTGCGGATGAGGGTGTGTTCGAGTTTCCGGCCACGCGCCCCGCCGCGGCGCCAGCCAAGTAAGCGTCAGGGAGAATGCGATGCGAGTGATGTCCGCAGCACCGGTCGGTGCGTTGTTCTGTGCGTTTGGCGCCGCGGCTATCGCGCAGACCCCGGGATCGGTGATCGATTCCGGCGTCATCTCGGGCCTGGGCGCCCGTAACATCGGCTCGGCAGCCATGAGCGGGCGAATTGCAGCGCTCGCTGGCTACAACGATCCTTCCGGCAAGGTGACGCTGTTCGTCGGCGCGGCGAGCGGCGGCGTGTGGAAATCCGTCGACGGCGCGACCACCTTCAAGCCGGTGTTCGATGAGCAGCCGGCGCAGTCGATCGGCGCCATCGCGATCGATCCGACCAATCACAAGAACGTCTGGGTCGGCACCGGCGAATCCTGGACACGCAACAGCGTGTCAGTCGGTAACGGAATGTACAAGTCGACCGACGGCGGTGACAGCTGGATCTTCTCCGGCCTCCCGAACTCCGAGCGCATCGCGCGGATCATCGTCGACCCGCGGAGTTCCGACACGGTTTACGCCTGCGTGCCGGGGAAGCTGTGGAGCGACTCGGCGGAACGCGGCGTCTACCGGACAGCCGACGGCGGCAAGAGCTGGCAGCTGGTCCTCAGGGGCGCGAATCTGTCGAGCGGTTGCGGCGGCATGGCGATGCAGCCGGGAAATCCCGACGTGCTGCTCGCTGGTCTTTGGGATTTCCGCCGCAAAGGCTGGACCTATCGCTCCGGCGGCGACACCCCGAAGGCGCCGTCGGCAAGCGGGCTGTACCGCAGCGTTGATGGCGGCAAGACCTGGGCGGAGCTGACGCCCGCGTCGGCCAAGGGCATGCCCGCCAAGCCCTACGGACGCATCGCCCTCGCCTTCGCGCCGAGTGAGCCCAAGACGGTGTACGCCTTCATCGAGTCGACCGACTCGGGGCTGTTCATCTCGCACGACGGTGGCGCCACGTGGGAGCGCGGCGACAAGAGTCAGTGGATGGTGTGGCGGCCGTTCTACTTTGCCAATCTGATCGTCGATCCGAAGGACGCGAAGCGCGTCTTCAAGACCGACGGCGCCCTGATCCTGAGCGAGGATGGCGGCAAGAGCTTCGCCGCCATCGGCGGCTTCAACGGCATGCACGGCGATGTGCACGACGTGTTCGTCGATCCGAACAATTCCCAGCACGTGTTCGCCGGCGACGACGGCGGCCTGTGGATCTCTTACGACGGCGCGAATAAGTGGTGGAAGACCGACAATCTGCCGGTCTCCCAGTTCTACCATGTGAGTGTCGACAACCAGGACCCGTACCACGTCTACGGCGGCCTGCAGGACAACGCCTGCTGGGTTGGGGACTCAGCGTACCCGGGCGGGATCACCAGCTCGCGCTGGGAAAACATGTGCGGCGGCGATGGTTTCTGGATGTTTGCCGACCCAAGTGATGCGGACTATCTGTATGCCGAGACCCAGGGCGGCTTCATCGGCCGTGTCAACAGGCGCACGCACGAAACGCGCGACATCCAGCCGCGGCTCGGCGCCGAGGATCTGAAGCGCTACAAGAAGCTGCGCTTCAACTGGAACACGCCCATCGCCCTGTCGCCGCACGACCCGTCCGCGATTTACATCGGCGCGCAGTTCCTGTTCCGCTCCCGCGATCATGGCCAGACCTGGGAGCGCATTTCCCCGGACCTGACGACCAACGACCCGCAGAAGCAGAAGCAGGAGGAGTCAGGCGGAGTCACGGTGGACAATTCCGTCGCGGAGATGCACACCACCATCTACTCCATCAGTGAGTCGCCGGTCGCGGCCGGGCTCATCTGGGTCGGGACCGACGATGGCAACCTGCAGTTGACGCGCGACGGCGGGCAACACTGGGACAACCTCATCGCCAACATTCACGGCCTGCCGAAAAACAGTTGGGTTAACTGGGTGCAGGCGAGCGCCTTTGCGCCGGGTACGGCGTACGTCGCCTTCGACCGCCACACCTTCGGCGACCTGGCGCCTTACGTGTACGTCACCACGGACTACGGCAAGACCTGGACGCCGCTCGTGGATCCGAAGGATGCCAAGGGAGTGCGCGGCTACGCCCACGTGATCAGGGAAGATCCGGTCGACGCCCGGCTGCTCTTCCTCGGAACGGAATTCGGATTGTGGATCTCGATCGACGGCGGCGCGCGCTGGGCGCAATTCAAGGGTGGGCATCTGCCGGCCGTGGCGGTCCGCGACCTTGCGGTCCAGCCGCGCGACAGCGATCTGGTGCTCGCGACGCACGGGCGCGGCATCTGGATCGTGGATGACATCACGCCACTGCGGCATCTGACCCCCGAGCTGACTTCACAGGACGCCGCTTTCGTGTCCGCGCGGCCGGTGCAACAGCGCATCGAGGCGAACGGTGGCTGGGCCAACGGGGCCGCCGCCTTCGTTGGCGATAATCCCCTGGCCGGAGGGGTGATCACCTACTACCAGCGCAGCCGGCAGCTGTTCGGCAAGCTCAGGATCCAGGTCCTGGATTCAAAGGGCGCGGTGATCGACGAGCTGCCGGCCAGTACCCGCCGTGGCTTGAATCGCGTGCTCTGGACGATGCACCGGTCGGCCCCGCACGTGCCGCCCGCAGTGCAGGTGGCGCAGGCCGGCACCCAGGGTCCGCGCGTGCCTCCCGGGACCTACACCATTCGCATGCAGAAGGGCGACAAGACCTACGAGACCTCCCTCACCGCCGGCCTCGATCGGCGCGTCACGTGGACCCTGGCCGACCGCCAGGCGCAATACGATGCCGCGATGGGGGTCTATGCGCTCTTCAACGACGAGTCCGCACTGTTCGCGCGCATCGCCGGCCTGCGCGAGCAGGTAGCGGAGGCGAACAAGGGCCGGGCGGACCAGGACCCCCTGCGCCGCCGGCTTGGGGAGTTCGACGGCAAACTCGACGCCCTGCGAAAACGCATCGTGGCGACCACGGAGGGCGGCGCGATCACCGGTGAGGAGCGCCTGCGCGAACACACCGACCAGCTCTATGGCGCGCTCACCTCTTGGGATGGCCCGCCCTCGCGCTACCAGCTCAATAACATCGACGGCCTGCGGGCCGAGCTCGACGACATCTCCGGAGCATTCGGGCATCTGACAGCCGCGGAATTGCCGGCGCTCAACAAGGCCCTGGGCGGCAAGGGCGGGCACGATCTCACCGTACCAGCGGCGACCGCGTTCGATGACGACGAGGCACCGGGGCATGGCGGTAGCGTGGCCGCCGGCCGCCTGGATCGCGATGCCGCGCGCGAGGTGCAGCTGCCGAAGAATCTGCGGCTCTGGAATTGATCGGGGGTCGCCCCGGCGCTGGGGGGACCTTGCATTCAACCTGCTGCTGGCGACTCGCCCGGTACGCCGGGCGGCAAGCCTCGTGTACTTCCACCGGCGCGGGGTCTTTGAGGAGCGGAAGCCCCGGCGCGTGCCCCGACGCTCGCTGCCGGACGAGGTGTGCCCGGCCAGCAGTGGTTTTTGCCTTTGCCACGACGCTCCTTTAGAATCCCCGGCCCCCGATCGGCCCGGCTACTTGTTAAGGCCGTGAGGTGGAACGAGATTTCCTTACCGGTCAATGATTTGAGGT
>Ga0210384_10007028_pt1 | contig 11909 bp, 12 predicted proteins | sample IncBWH2MmetaG_FD_160574 | JGI IMG/M metagenome (GOLD analysis project Ga0210384, IMG submission 160574) | Forest soil microbial communities from Barre Woods Harvard Forest LTER site, Petersham, Massachusetts, United States - Inc-BW-H-2-M | ecosystem: Environmental > Terrestrial > Soil >... | reverse complement strand
AAATAGTATTTTCAATGACTTGGCACACACGGACGACACCGTAAATCAGTGATGGTCACCGCAGGGAAAAGAGTTTTGTGGGCATTGTTGTAGGCGGAGAATGATGAGTATTCCTGCCAAACCAAAGTCCAGCAGGCATCGGTCCTGAGGCGTGCTATACTCGGTTTCTAAATGACGATACAGACCAAATCCATCATGAGACGGCGCGTCAATCGCGCTGGGCCCTCGGGATTGGTCTGACTATAAGATTTCCAAGTTCAGATTGAATTTCTCGAAGGCCCCGACCAAAAATCGGGGCCTTCGGCTTTTTGGCCGGGTAGCCAGGCTGGAAAGGCACGTGACTGTTACTCACGCCATGCGCAGGTTCGAGTCCTGCCCGGCCGGCCAACTTGAAGTGCACTCAAGGCTCGCTAGTTCAGTAGGAAGAACGCGGCTCTCATAAAGCCGTCGCGGATGGTTCGAATCCATCGCGAGCCACCAGTGGAGGGGCCTCCGGCGAGGGGCAGTGGCTTATATCCACTTCTGCGCCAGATTAGCGCGGCCAGACAGGTTCGACTCCTGTACCCTCTACCAATTTTTCGCGCCGGTAGTTCAACGGACCAGAATAGTTGGCCTACACCCAACAGACGCGGGTTCAACTCCCGAACGGCGCACCATAGCTTGCCCTGAGCAACTGAGCGAAGCGAAGTAGTCGAACGGGCAGGATTAGCTCGAAGGTCGAGCCCGCGGTCGATAACCGCGAGGCGTTGGTTCGATTCCCACATCCTGCACCATTTTGATCGTGACATGGGTGACTGGCAGAGATGGCAGATGCACTCGACTCTTAATCGAGACCAGGCTGGTTCGATTCCAGCGTCACCCACCAGAATAGCGGGATTGGCAGATAAGGATATGCACTCGCCTTTTAAGCGAGACGAAGTGGGTTCGATTCCCACATCCCGCACCAATAGCAACAAAGAGGCGGCATAGCATAACGGATCAATGCTCCGAGCTTCTACCTCGGATGATGAGAGTTCAAGTCCCTCTGCCGCCTCCAATATGGGGATGTGGTCCAACGGATGAGGGCGCAAGGCTACGAACCTTGAGATCAGAGTTCAATTCTCTGCATCCCCTCCACATTGGTCTAGGCTCGCGTGGTCTAAAGCATGATGACGCTTCGGTCCTAACGAACAGATCCGGGTTGGATTCCCGGCGCGAGTTCCAGAGGGGCGGGTGGTGTAACCGAACAACACGGCAGCGTCCGAAGCTGCAAATCCGGGTTTGACTCCCGGCCCGCCCACCACTAGCGGGCTCTCACAGCCCGTCTCTAGCCTTTGTCGTTAGCCGCGAGTTCCATGTCTGTACTGTGCAGCCTCACCGCTCCGGAAGACGGTTGGCGATGAAATCTGATACACGGCCTGCGGCAGGAGGGTCCATATTCGCTAAGACTGCGATTACGTAGCCTGGCCCGGGGCAGATTTCCAGATCGCCGTTCATTCCCGGAGCGCCACCACCGTGACCGAAACACCGTGTGCCGTTGATGGTTTGGTCTCCAAACCCATATCCGTAGCGGCCGCGCGGAGTGTCAACTTTGCCTGTCGTTAGCAGTTCGGTGTATTCCGCGTTGAGCAGCTTGTGATTCTGCAGAGCGTTCGCGAATCTCAAAAGATCTTCTACAGTGGAGTATCCACCTCCCGCCGAGGTGCCGCGATATGGCAAAGTGTCCGTATTCGGATGCCATTGGCCGCCACCCATTTTTGTGTATCCGATACTCCTATCCTCCACCGCCTGATCTTCTGGTTCCGAACCGCTTGAAGTCATGCCGGCCGGTTCGTAAATGTGCTCGCGGATGTAGTCGTAGTAGCTTTGCCCGCTCACCTTGTCAATCACCAGGCCGAGAAGAACAAAGCCGTAATTGCTGTACTCCCAACGGCTGCCGGACTCGAATTGTGGACTGCGATTGCCATAGAGCTTGACATAATCCTGGAGCGTGCGCAGTTCTAGCCGATGTGCCTCAAATTCTGGCCCGAAGATGTCGCCAGTACCACCGGTGTGCGTCAGTAGCTGCTTGATCGTCACCTTCGTTGCGATGTCCTTATTGGGGTAATCCGTCAGGTACTTCCCCAGCGGATCGTCGAGTCCCAGCTTGCCCGCCTGTGCGAGCTGCAAAGTCGCCGTCGCCGTAAACATCTTGTTCATTGACCCAATGCGGAAGCGCGTTTTGAGGATGTTCGGTGCTTTGTGTTCGCGATCGGCAAGACCATACGCTTGGGCAAAAACTGGTTTGCCGCTCCTGGCCACCAGCACCGAACCGGCAAACCGATCTGTCGCAGCGTCCTCCTCCAGGTTCTTGCGCAAAGCCGCGATCAGCTCACTTTCGCTCATGTGCGGCAGGGAGAACTCCACGGGCCGCGCAATTGCCCGTAAATCCAGATTGGCAATACGGTGCGGTTCCGCAGCTTCGACCTCAAGACTGAGTCGCCCGAACTGATCCGAACGACGCTCCTGCACCAAAGCAACCAATTTTGTGGGCGTGGATTCTTCCACTTTTCTGAGTTCAAAGCCGCCGGTCATCTCGCGAAAGCCCATTTCCTGGTCCAGGTTTTGAAGTCTTGATGGAAAATTATTTTGCAAGAAATCGCGGTAAGTCTCGCGATTACCGGTGTTGAACGCCTCCAGCCAGGTCGCAGTTTGATGACCCGCAGGCGTATCCGGAAATTGAATTTCAGCGGCGTAAACGAACCCAATGAACAGCAACAGAACGAGAGACAAACGCGCGAAACGCATAAAGATCGGACGCACGAGAGATTCCTCCGTTAGTAGGGAGTATTGGCCTTCGAGTCAGGAAACGATCGCAAGTTGTGCATTCTTGCGTTCCAAATTTGAGCGATGCGCAATTGCTCATGCGAACTACGACCTCCACGTTTTGACCCGCAGGCATTTATTCTATATTGTATAGATAATGTCTGGCCGCGACTACCTCGGTGAATTCGAGCACATGGTTGTCTTGGCACTTCTGCGGTTGGAAGATCGAGCCTATGGAGTCCCGGTCCGGCAGGAGATCGAGTTCCGAACCAAACGTGAAATATCAATCGGCGCCGTCTATGCCACCCTTGACCGTCTGGAGACGAAAGGATACGTAAAGTCCCACCGTGGTGAGCCGACGCGAGAACGCGGCGGACGTTCGAAACGTTTTTTTCGTGTCACAGCCAAGGGAGTGGCGGCTGTGAACCGTACACATCGGGCACTACAGAGCATGACCGAAGGCCTCGACTTGATTCGGAGCTACTCATGATGTCCCAAACAGATTTTGTTCAGCCGCCGAGCATTGCTGTCTGGCTCGTCAATCTATTCACTCCTGCCGAAAAAGGAGAATCGATCTTAGGGGATCTGATTGAGGAATACTCCCACCTCGCGTCGAAATCGGGAGTTGCCGTCGCCCGAAGATGGTATTGGCGACAGACGGCGAAAACTGTTGCTCATCTCGCCGCGACGGGATTAAGTGCCGCTCCGTGGTCGACTACTGCCGTAGTGGTCGTAGGGTTTTTGCTGCTAAGGTTTGTTTCGGGGCTGCCCGAGCGGGCGGTATTTGCAGTTCTCGAGAGATACCGGGTTTTCGACTATCACTTTCACACCTATGTATTCTTAGCGACAGTCGGTATCGCAATCGGACGCGTCATCACGTCGATTTTGGGTGGGTGTACAGTCGCACTAGCGGCCAAGGGAAGGGAGATGGTTGCCACTATGATGCTAAGTCTCGCTCTTGGAGTTTTAGCTGGAGTAGCTATTTTGGTGCTGCTGGCCTGGGGACGACCTCTCTTTTTGTGGACGCTGCCATGGCAATTCGCCGATTGGATCGCAATCGTTGTTGGTGGAGCGATCGTCCGAACGCGCAGATTAGCCGCGACAACGCGGCTTACAGGTGCATAAATTTACCTGTAATACAGCCGGCGAATCGGAAGTTGAGGCTTCGGTCCAGACACGCGGTTCCCTTACCGCCCACCAAAAGGTTGTTGACGGATTCGTGGAATGATGCCAGAGTGATAACTGAGTTCTAGCAATGATGCGCAAACCCCATACCGATTGCTTCCCGACACCGGCCACGTTTACGTGGCAAGGAGCGGGGGAAGGTACGTTCATGTAACGGGGGCGGTCCATAGCGCGTAGTTTTTCTGAGCCTCCGATACAAATCGGGGGCTTTTGGTTTTTAGCGCGCATTGAACCGATGCGCAGAGAGGAGGCAGCGTCGTCTAAAGGCCAGGATGCGGCCCCTTCAAGGCTGAGATGGGAGTTCGATTCTCCTCGCTGCTACGAAAGTTATGAGCACACAAGTGATTGAACTCGACGGTTTTGAAATCGAGCTTGCAGCTGAGCTTCACTGCGATCGCGGCGGAGATCACCGCGCGTTAGTAGATCGCGCGCGTACTGATCGCACGAGACTTGGGCACAACGTCGATGAATCGGCGGTGTTGTGCGTACGGTGCATGAAAGCAATACCGCTGAAAACGTGATGCCGGGTCGTCTAGTGGCAGGACCCTGGATTTTGAATCCGGATACAGGCGTTCGAATCACTCCCCGGCAGCCAGTTCTTTGACAATTGAAATTCCCTCTTCGTCCAATGGCAAGGACGCTGCGCTCTGAACGCGGAAAGGTCCTTCGGCTGCGCTCAGGATTTCGCCAGCGGGCTCGGACGCCGGCTAATCGGCTCAAGTTCGAGTCCACGGGGGGCAGCCGGATCTATGGTCTATCGGCAGGATGGCTGACTGTCTATCAGCAGGGACGGGTTCAATTCCCGTTAGCTCCGCCAAGACTTTGCGGGAGAATCGTCCAGCGGCTGGGACACTGGCCACCAGATCCAGTTACGAGGGTTCGAGTCCTTCGTCTCCCGCCATTAGCGGGCGTGGTATAGCGGCTGGTGCCTCGGGCCTCCAACCCGATGACGCGAGTTCGACTCTCGCCGTCCGCTCCATGCGGAAGTCGTCTGGTGGCCAAGACACGACGTTGCCAACCCGTTCGACAACTTCGCTTCGCTCAGTTGCTCAGGGCAGGCTACGAACGAGAGCGCGGGTTCGAGTCCCGCCTTCCGCTCCAGATTTGGTTAGTAAGTTTGAGGCGGTGTAGCCAAGACAGCAAGGCGTCTCCCTGCAAAGGAGATCATCGGGAGTGCAATTCTCCCCACCGCCTCCAGATTTCTTGAAGAAGTTTTGTGCTGGTGTAGCTCAGTGGGAGAGCGCGGGCCTCGTAAGCCCGTGATCGGCGTTCGAATCGCCGCGCCAGCTCCGCTGGTATAGCTCAACGGGAAGAGCAGGCGCATGGTAAGCGCCCAACCGCAGTTCGAGGCTGCGTGCCAGCTCCAAGAGGTTGCTGCTGTGGCCGACATACAAAGACACCTGCCTTGTAAGCAGGTCGATGCCGGCGGGAATCCAGCCAGCAGCTCCAAAATTCGATGGCGGGATTGGCCGAATGGCTTAGGCGCTGGATTGTGAATCCAGTTACGAGAGTTCGATTCTCTCATCTCGCCCCAGCTGGGCGGTTCGTATAAGGGGATTACCCACGGCCGCAACCGTGGAAATGCGAGTTCGAGTCTCGCACAGTCCACCAACAGGAGGGCTGCAAGGCCCTCTCTTCAGATCCGGGTGTAGGGTAGCGGCCACCCACATGTCTTGGGCACATGTCCACGCAGGTTCAACTCCTGCCACCCGGACCACTTTTTATGCTTTCGAGGTGCCACCTAGCGCCAAAGCTCAAGATTACGGACTCGTATAATTCGACCATGCTTTTGACGCTCACAACTACGCATCGCCCGGCAACGGACTTGGGCTACCTGCTTCACAAGAACCCGGCGAAGTTGCACTCATTCGAGCTGTCGTTTGGGAAAGCACATGTATTCTACCCGGAAGCGACCTCGGAACGGTGCACGGCTGCTTTGCTGCTCGATGTCGATCCGGTGGCACTGGTTCGCGGCAAGCGGGGTCAGCATGAGGGCGGAACTCTCGATCAGTATGTGAACGACCGGCCCTACGTACTCTCTTCTTTCCTTAGCGTCGCTATGGGCCGCGCTTTCGGGACAGCCATGTCTGGTCGCAGCAAGGGGAGGCAAGAACTTGCGGATCACGCGATCCCGTTAACTGCAAACTTGTCGGTTGTAGCCTGCCGGGCCGGTGAGGGGTTGATCCGCGAGCTATTCGAACCTCTGGGATACAGCATAGCTGCCAAGCATCATCCGCTTGACGACAAATTTCCAGAGTGGGGTGAAGGACCATACTACTCAGTGACCTTGGCGGGAACGTTCCGCTTGCAGGATCTGCTCAATCATCTCTACGTGTTGATCCCGGTGCTCGACGCGGAGAAGCACTACTGGATTGGGAAGGACGAGGTTGAGAAACTCCTGCGCAAAGGGGAGGGTTGGTTGGCATCGCACCCTAACAAGGAAGCGATCGTAAAACGCTATCTTCCGCGACAGAGGCAACTTGCGCGAGAGGCTCTTGCCAGGCTGGCGGAGGAAGACAACCCCGATCCTGATGCGACAGAGGAGGCTCACTCTGAAGAAGAAACGAGAATGGAGGAGCCGATTCGGCTCTGGCAGCAGCGCATGGGAGCAGTGGTTGCAGTCCTTCGATCGGTCGGGGCACAGCGTGTTCTGGATCTGGGTTGCGGAGAAGGGAAACTCCTGCGGGCCCTGCTGGACGAGAAGTCGCTGACAGAGATCGTCGGTATGGATGTTTCGTACCGGAGTCTTGAGATTGCGAGCCAACGTCTGCGACTCGACCGGATGCCCACGAAACAGAAGGAGCGGCTGAATCTGATACACGGTTCGCTGATGTATCGCGACAAGCGCCTGGCTGGGTACGACGCTGCCACGGTCGTGGAAGTCATCGAGCATCTGGATGCACCTCGGCTGGCGGCATTCGAGCGCGTTCTTTTCGAAGCGGCACGCCCGAAAACTGTGATCGTGACCACTCCGAACTGCGAGTACAACGTGAAGTTCGAGACTCTGCCAGCGGGAAAGTTTCGTCACAAAGATCACCGCTTCGAGTGGACTCGGGAGCAATTCCAGCACTGGTCACGCCGAATCTCAGAGCACTTTGGCTACGCAGTAAGGTTTCTGCCGGTAGGAGAAGAAGATCTCCAAACCGGTGCGCCCACGCAAATGGGGGTCTTTAGCTTGTGAACATAACGATTCCTGAACTTTCGCTGGTTGTTCTCATTGGTCCTTCGGGCTGCGGCAAGTCGAGTTTCGCTCGGGAGCACTTCAAGTCTACGGAGGTTCTCTCTTCAGACTTCTGTCGCGGTCTTGTGTCCGACGACGAGAATTCCCAGGAGGCCACGAATGATGCATTCGATGTCTTGCACTTCATCGCTCGCAAGAGGCTGGCTGCTGGCCGCCTGACCGTAGTCGACGCGACAAGCGTTCAGCCTGAGGCGCGCAAGCCGCTAGTGGCGCTCGCTCGCGAGTTTCATGTTTTGCCGGTGGCGATCGTTCTGAACCTGCCAGAAAAGCTCTGCCACGAGCGTAATCAAAGTCGGCCCGACCGCCAGTTCGGTCCTCACGTCATCAGAAACCAGGCGCAACAACTGCGGCGCTCGCTTCGGGGACTTGAACGCGAAGGCTTTCGTCATGTCTTCGTGCTGTCGAGTCCAGAAGAGGTCTCCTCGGTCGCGGTCGCGCGGCAACCGCTTTGGAACAACCTGAAACGCGAGCACGGGCCGTTCGATATCATCGGGGACGTACACGGTTGCTACGAAGAGTTGACCACCCTGCTCGGACAGCTCGGTTACCAGTTCGAGAATGGAACGACAGCGCCAAAGGTGAGTCCGCCGGATGGACGCAGAGCGGTTTTCGTCGGAGATCTCGTTGACCGCGGACCCAGGATTCCCGAAGTGCTGCGCTTGGCTATGAAGATGGTTGAAGAAGGGACTGCGTTCTGCGTTCCCGGAAACCACGACATGAAACTGATGCGGAAGCTGAAGGGCCGCGACGTGCAACTGACCCACGGATTGACGGACTCCGTTGCGCAACTCGATAAGGAGACTCCTGAATTCAAGCAAGCCGTCGTCAAGTTTCTTGACGATCTAGTCAGTCACTACGTTTTCGATGACGGGAAACTCGTCGTGGCGCACGCCGGCATGAAAGAAGAAATGCAGGGACGCGGTTCGGGCAAGGTGCGCGATTTTGCGCTCTACGGAGAAACCACCGGCGAGACCGACGAGTACGGGCTTCCGGTGCGTTACAACTGGGCGGCCGAGTATCGTGGCAAGGCAATGGTGGTTTATGGGCATACGCCAGTTGCCGAGCCGGAGTGGCTGAACCGCACGATCAACATCGATACCGGGTGCGTGTTCGGTGGAAAACTCTCTGCTCTGCGTTACCCGGAACGTGAGTTGGTGTCGGTTCCCGCTTTGCGAACCTATTACGAGTCGGCCAAGCCTTTCTTGTCTCCAGAGGAAATGCCACCAGCCCTGACTGCGCAACAGCAACTGGATGACTTGCTCGACATCGAGGATGTCGTCGGCAAGCGGATCATCAACACGCGCTTGCACCGCAGCATCACGATTCGCGAAGAGAATGCGATCACAGCCCTGGAGGTCATGAGCAGATTTGCGGTAAATCCAAAGTGGCTCATCTATCTGCCGCCCACGATGTCCCCATGCGAGACCAGCAAACGTGACGGACTGCTCGAACATCCTGAAGAAGCCTTTGCCTACTACCTGCACGAGGGCGTGCACAAGGTCGTTTGCGAACAGAAACACATGGGATCGCGAGCGATAGTCGTTGTCTGTCGTGACGTCGACGCCGCGCGCAAGAGATGTGGAATTATGGAAGGAGAAGCCGGAGTCTGTTACACGCGAACAGGGCGCCGGTTTTTCAATGACGTGTCGCTCGAATCACAATTCCTGGAGCGAGTCCGTAACGCCGTGGGGATAGCTGGCATCTGGGACGACCTGAAGACTGACTGGGTGTGCCTCGACTGTGAATTGATGCCGTGGTCAGCCAAGGCACAAGAGCTGTTGCGTCAGCAATACGCTCCAACCGGGGCCGCGGCACGAGCGGCATTGCCGGCGGCGATCACAGCGTTGAGAGCGGTAGCGGAGAATCCGGAGGTTGCAGCGTTGGCGAAACAATATCAAAAGCGCAAGGAAGCCGCCAATCTCTATGTCGAGGCATACCAGCGATACTGCTGGACTGTGCATTCACTGGCCGACCTGAAACTCGCACCCTTCCACCTGCTTGCCAGCGAGGGTGCCGTGCACACCGCGAAAGATCATCTGTGGCACATGGAAACGCTTGCTCGAATCTGTCAGGCCGATCCCGGTCTGCTGCTCGCAACACCGTTCCAAGTCGTGGATCTCACCGACAAGGTCGAACAGGAGAAAGGAATGAAATGGTGGGAGGAGCTGACGGCAACCGGCGGCGAAGGCATGGTTGTAAAGCCGTTGGAGTTTGTGGCCAAGGGGAGGAAGGGATTGGTACAACCCGCCGTGAAAGTCCGGGGACGCGAATACCTGCGGATCATCTATGGCCCGGAATACACGCTTCACGAGAATTTGCTGCGGCTAAAGAGCCGAGGTCTGGGTGCAAAGCGTTCACTCGCGATGCGGGAGTTTGCTTTGGGATTGGAGGCGCTGGAGCGCTTCGTTCATCAAGAACCACTCCGTCGAGTTCACGAGTGTGTATTCGGAGTGCTTGCACTGGAGAGCGAACCAGTCGATCCGAGACTGTAGTTTACGAGGGGAATCTGTGTTCCGGTTCGGACATCCTGAGGAAAATGGCGTCCGTATCCTCCGCATTAGAACAAGGCGACATCGGGAGACTGTCAATCGCTCACTTGCCAAAGTCACGATTGCGCTCGATGGAACACGTAGAAGAACACCGCCACGCTGAAGGAAGCGAATGCATAGATGAACCACGAGAACAGCATTACCGGAGGAGCCAATCCCCGTAGAACATTGACGAAGTTGAAGACGAACGTCCAGACTAAGAGAACCGTTGCCAGAATCGTTCCGATCAGTGCCAGCAATGCTGCATTCTTGAGTGTCATGGTCGGAGTATGCGCGTTGCTATTATCGGGTGCAACTTGCTACTTGTATCGGGGCGCTAATTCGTACGATGGTTTGTGCCTGCATCGCCCAGGCCCGGAGGTTAAGCGTCCATGATGCGTTGCTGTGACGACAGAGATTTTGAACTGATTTGGGCCATCATCAACGATGGCGCTAAGGCTTACAAAGGGACCATCCCGGCTGATCGCTGGACAGAGCCCTACATGTCCCGCCAGGAACTGCGGCGTCAAATCGACGAAGGTGTTGTATTTTGGGGCTACGAGGAGTCTGGGACGCTCGAGGCCGTGATGGGCATTCAACAGGTTTACGATGTGACACTTATCCGGCATGCCTACGTTCGCACCAGCAGCCAGAAGCGAGGAATTGGAGCAAAGTTGTTGTCGCACTTGCGAGGACTAACGAGCGCGCCCGTACTGATCGGGACTTGGGCGGATGCGGTTTGGGCAATCCAGTTTTACGAAAAGTTCGGCTTTCAATCGGTTGGTCCGACGGAGAAAGATCGGCTCCTAAGGAAATATTGGACCATCCCCGAACGCCAGATTGAGACCTCCGTGGTTCTGGCCGATCCGAAGTGGTGGGAGAGTCAACGAGAGTGAACGAATACCAGTCGCGAGAGTTCATGTCATGAAACGACGGTTGCCTCATCAGCTAACCTGTCCCCATTCTCCTGTTACCATCTTCGGCTCCACAAGCGACCAGCTACCCGGCAGCGTGCGAGATGCGACCCTAGCGGAGTAATTGAGAAGTTGAAAGCTGCATGAAATCGTCCGCGCCGATGAGCCGGAGCACGACCCGCACAGGAATGGGAAACCGTCGCCGAGTGGGATCATGCACGATGGTTGGTGAGGAAAGCTGATACTGCACGCCACGAGTTTCAAGCTGGCATGCTCGAGCGGAGATCACATTTCTGACCCATTCGCTTTCTCGACCGTAGGTGAGCGCGATGAGGTATCCCTCCGGCGCTCGAAAAACATTCACTGGTGTCCGGTAGACCCTGCCTGACTTCCGACCAACATGCGTAAGAATGCCGAAACCGGGCAAGCGGACGGCGAATCGACTGGTGATTCGGTTCGTAACAGCCAAGTTGAAGGCTGCTACCCGCCTCTTGCGGAAGCGGATCAGGAGAATGGGAACGAGCACGAGCCCCAGAAACAGCATGACGCACGCGGTGATCCGCATATCCAATTGCCTATACCACTGCCGATACCCGCTCCATCGTTTGCTTAGCCGGAGCCAGCGCGATGAAGGCGACGCCGATGACAACAAGTACAACGGAGCCGATGAGTTCTCCGCGTGCGATCAGGTTACGGAATGCCTGCACCGCCATAAGCGCGGCGTGCGCAAAGCTCGACCATGCCGTGAATGCGATCAGGCTGCGATTCGCCGATGGGTTACGCGCAGCCAGCAGCAAGAAGATGCCGAGTGTGACGTAAACGCTGAGCATCATCGCCAGCGCAGGCTCTTGCTTCACAAACATCATCAAGGGTAAGCTTACCGCAAAAGATCAAGCCCACCACGACCAACACAACCTTCAGTGCCCGTTCTCGATTCATAATGGCCCTCCTTCTACCCCCGGTGGGCGAATTCATCTATGTCCGCTACCGGAGAAGGTGCGTCCGCGTCACATCGAACGGATGGTCTTGTGTTCCTGTCTCTCGCGATCTGGGTTGCATATTCGATGTTCGCCACGGGATAGAAGATTGGTTGCTGCGGCAATCGTGGCGGAAACTCTGGCTCTGTCCACCCTTTCCGGCAATCCGCTCTTCGCTTCAGCTTCTTCGAGTTCGCGGAATAGAGTGTTCGCAAAACTCAGCACCCGCTCAAGGGTACCGTAGTTCCCGGTGCGAATAGTAATCAGCAAATCCGTCTCG
>Ga0210384_10007027_pt1 | contig 11910 bp, 7 predicted proteins | sample IncBWH2MmetaG_FD_160574 | JGI IMG/M metagenome (GOLD analysis project Ga0210384, IMG submission 160574) | Forest soil microbial communities from Barre Woods Harvard Forest LTER site, Petersham, Massachusetts, United States - Inc-BW-H-2-M | ecosystem: Environmental > Terrestrial > Soil >... | reverse complement strand
AATCGCAATTTGAAACATCGTCACGCTGCGTGCGTAAACCTCATGGCGATGGAAGTTTGCTTTCGCCTCCGTCTGTTTGCGTTCAGCTTCTGATTTGATTTCGGATTGCTCTTCCTCGTATCTCGTAGCTTTCGCGCGATCTTTTTCATCAGCCACAGGTGCGAGCGACATCTTGGCATCGAGCACCGAGGCCTTAATGCTTTTTGCCTGGTAATAGCCCCATTGATCGGACGCTTCGATCTGGCTCATCATCGCTTCGTTCGCGTGTTTGCCGGAGAGAAGTCCGGCGATGGCGGCGAGGACGGCGAGAATCGCCGTGCTCAGCGCCACCCACGAAATCCAGGCCGCGTCACTGTGCTCGGCGCTGTGATGCACGTGCTCTTGTAAACCTTCCAGAGGAACTTCCGCTTCTTCCACGCGTTCAACTGTAAGATCGCAAATCGCCTGTTCAAGATCGAATGGACATGATTTAGATCGACAATGGAGCCGCAGGGACGCGAGCGACATAGGCGGGCAGGCCGATAGGGCGAGCACGCGGGAGCGGGCGAGTCAATCGCCCGGTAAGCAGCGTCTCGCCCGGATGTCCTACTATGTTTACCTTTTCAAAAACAATGATTTCTCGAGGGACGAACCCATTCTGAACCCATTTCTTATGATGGCGATTCAATTCCAACCTTAGGAAGTGTTCTTCGTTGGTCTGAATGCCAGGCAATCGTAAAGAACGCGGTCTGGCTGGTAACTGGAAGAAGATCGAAGCAAAATCTGGATTCCTTGGTGCTCAGTCCGACCATTTTGAACGAGGTGGGAAGCTAGTTCATCCTGCGACTCCAGTGCCTGCACCATTTCACGGTCCTGACATAGGATAACTGGCTTAGAGCCGGGAATCGCCAGAATAGAGAGTGGAATAATGGAGCGAGCGAGTTCAAGAGGTAAGCCGAGCTCGCGAGCGGCGGCATGCTTAACTTCGAGCTGGATCATCCGCGCTCGTGCATCCGGCGTGGTCGATTGCAAAGCGACATGGATCGCGTCGAGCAGCCGGTCTCGGACTTCTGCCAGATCTTTCAACGATTTGAGATTCTGTAGCGCAGGCTGCGTTTGGATTGCCTTGGCTAACAACGAAATCTCTTTGAGATAGGCATGCTTCTGAGTGTCCGGCACAAAATACATGACCAGGAGATGCACCGGCTCGTTGTCAGGCGCACCGTAGTCGATGCTCGCAGGACTCCAGCCCACCGCACAGACCAGTTCGTCACCGTGAGGCGCGCGTGCGTGCGGACATGCCCAACCTTTCCCAATGCCAGTATTGTGCACGTTCTCACGCGCGAGGACGCTTTCCGTGATACCACCTTCTACTCCGATGTCCGGAATAGCCTCAATTAGCGCAGCCAGGTATTCCAGCGCCTTGGTCTTGTGGCTGTCCGTTAGTTCAATCAAGCGGCCAGCCTGTAAGGCATCAAGAAGACTTCTCATGTTAATCTATTCCGTATTTTCGATGGAACCAGACTTTAACCGAATGGGTTAACAGCGAATAGCAAAGAAGGAATCCCGCGATCCATATCCAGAAGCTGACCGGCAGAGGGACGAAGCCGAAATAACTCCCGATCGGCAGATATGGAAGAACGGCGCCCGCAATCATAACGAGGACTGTTGTCAGAAGTAGGGATGGGCTGGCGATACTTTGGAAAAAGGGAATCCTGTTGGTTCTGATAATGTGAACGATAAGCGTTTGCGTCAGAATCGATTCTACAAACCAGCCAGTGTGAAAGAGGCTTTCATAGTACGTTTTCATTTCCGGAGAGGTCGCGGCATGCGAGTAAAGTTTGCAGTTAAAGAAGTAGAGCATGAGAAAAAAAGTCGCGTAATCGAAGATGGAGCTCATAGGCCCGAGGAAGACCATAAAGCGACGTATATTCTCGATGTTCCACCTGCGCGGAGTCTTGAGGTATTCTTCGTCGACATAGTCCGAGGGAATGCCGACTTGCGATGCATCGTAAAGCAGGTTGTTAAGCAAAATCTGAATAGGCGCCATCGGGAGGAAGGGCAGAAAGTAGCTTCCGCCTACCACACTGAACATATTTCCGAAGTTCGAACTGGCGCCCATGCGGATGTATTTGATGATATTGCCGAACACCTTTCTTCCCTCGATGATCCCGTCCTCCAGCACGAGGAGACTCTTCTCCAGAAGAATGATATCGGCCGATTCCTTCGCGACGTCGACCGCCGTATCGACAGAAATGCCAACGTCCGCCGCGCGCATCGAAAGAGCGTCATTGATGCCGTCGCCCATGTAGCCAACTACATGCCCGCGTTTTTGCAGGACGGTAATAAGATGCTCCTTTTGGAACGGAGAGAGACGGGCAAACACATTGTTCTTTTCTGCCAACTCGCCGAGTTGCGTTTCATCCAGCCCAAGAAGCCTGTCGCCGGTGATGACTTCTTGTTCATCCAAGCCGACATCCCGGCAAATCTTCCGAGTCACCAGCGCGTTATCACCGGTTAAAATCTTCGTCGTAACACCGAATTGCTTAAGCGAAGCAAGGGCCTTTGCGGCGGAGCCCTTGGGCGGATCAAGAAAAGCTATGTAGCCAAGCAAGATCAAATCGCTTTCGTCAGCAACTGAAAACATCTGCTTGCTTTGCGGAAATTCGCGGTAGGCGATTCCGAGCACGCGGTAACCGTCCCGACTCAATTCTTCATATTCTTCCAGAAGATCATCCTTGATCAGGTCAATCATCAGATGAATTTCTTCATCGATCTGGTAATGCGTGCAGACCTTGTAAATGTCTTCCACCGCGCCCTTGCAGATCAGCACGTGGTCGCCTTCGTAATCCACAGCGACAGACATGCGTTTCCGTTGAAAATCAAAAGGAATCTCATCTACTTTCCCGCAACCCCGCTCTACGTCCAGATCGGTGTGCGAAAGAACCGAACGGTCGAGGACGTTGCGCAACCCAGTCTGATAGTAACTGTTCATGTAGGCGTAACGCAGGACGTCGTCGCTATCACGGTTAGTGACATCAACAGCCTTTTCGAGAATGACCCGGTCTTGCGTCAGGGTGCCCGTCTTGTCGGTGCAGAGAATATCGATGGCGCCGAAGTTCTGAATCGAGTTGAGCCGTTTCACGATGACCTTTTTCTTCGACATGGCCATGGCGCCTTTGGAAAGGTTCACCGTTACAATCATCGGCAGCATTTCCGGCGTCAGTCCAACAGCCACCGAAAGGGCGAAAAGGAGCGCCTCTGGCCAGTTGTGCTTGGTCACCCCGACAATCAAAAAGACGATCGCGACCATGACCACCATGAAGCGGATCATCAGCCAGGTGAAGCCGGCGATGCCTTTGTCGAAACTCGTCTGGACTCGCTGTCCCGCTAGCTTTTCGGCAATCGAACCGAAATGCGTCCTGCTCCCGGTGTTGACGACCACGCCACGAGCGGTGCCGCTCACAACATTGCTCCCTTGGAAACAAGCGTTCTGTAATTCGATAAGGCCCCGGCCGGCTACGGTCGCCGGCTCAGCATGTTTTTCGACCGGCATGGATTCGCCGGTTAGGGAGGACTGACTTACGAAAAAATCCTTGCCACTGATTAAGCGAAGGTCCGCCGGGATAAGTGCGCCAGCTTGCAGGATGACAATCTCTCCCGGAACAATCTCGGCGATTGGGATGTCACATTCTTTTCCGTCGCGCATAACCAGAGAGTCGGTTTGCACCATGGCTTTGAGCTTTTCCACGGCCTTGCTGGAGCGATGCTCCTGCACATATGCCAGCACAACGCTGAGCAGCACCATTGCCCCTACCACCGTTGCCGCGCGGACATCTCCCATCAATAAGGAGACCGCACAGATCACGAGCAACTGGATAACCAGCGGATTACGGCATCGTTGCAAAAGTTCCATCACGAGGCCGGCCTCTTTTCTGTGACTGAGAATATTGCCGCCGTATTCTTTCCGGGCAGTTTCAACTTGCTCGTCCGAAAGGCCATGCTCTGTCACGCCAAGACGCTGCAACGCTTCTTCGGCCGGCAGCGCACATAGCTCCATGAGCTTCTGCTCATGCTCTGAAATGGCAGCAGATGCCGCTTTGACCGCCTTTTGAAGAACGGCGGGATGGAGCTTGCCGGAAAAAATAAATCGAAACATGAAAGTTCTGTTCGGTATTTGCCGCGGCTATAGGCGCTCGACTTTACGGATCATCCGGATGACGGGATGAAAGTCGAGTGAAGAATTGATTGGGCGGCAGCCTGGCGGCGGCAATCGCGCGGCAGAGCCGGTTGAGCTGCGTCAAAGGTTCGAGCATCGCGCGTGAACGCCGTGATTCCATGCGATTGAGCAGTGCGAGAGTCCAGCTAATCCGCCAACGCAGTAGAATCCAGCGGATCAGGCGATGGAACCAAGTTTCCGCGGAGAGAGTGCGTGCAAGAACAGACTTTCGCAGCGACAGCTTCATGCGCTCGACACGCACGTCCGCTTCTTCCGCCAAACACAGTAGGATCAATTCACGTTCCGATCCTTTGGCCTCGCGGGCAGCGAGAGCGTGATAGATCCGGGCATATTCGTGGAGAGCGTGGTAGCGGTGCGTGATGTTGAGCCGCACCTGTCGGAGATTCCGACGAAGCTGGCGGATTGTAGGGCCGCGCTGCGACTTGCCGAAGCATGCGCCGTCCCATTGCTTTTTCTTCTTCAACTTCCTGAGATGCCTGCCAGAAAAACAAATACGGACTGATTGTGGTACCGAGAATGGCAACGAGATTTTCCCAAGCCGCGTGATTCTGTGGCCACGATGGAACAAAAGTGTCGCGCAGCGACTTTCCTTCCCGGACTTGTCTTGATGATCCGTTATTGCCGCCCGCTATTGCACGCGAATATCACTCTGCGGAGAATTTGCCGCTGATGTCCTCATTCATCACCAGGACGTTGTCCAGTCCCCTCTCGATCGGAAGTTTCACTCCGGACTGCTCCAGCGCTTCGAGAACTACTTCGGTGGGGATATTTCCCACAAGCGCATCCTGCGCGAAGGGACATCCACCGAGCCCGCCGATGGCCGCGTCGAAACGCCGACACCCCGCGTCGTAAGCGGCCAGCACCTTCGCCGCTGCGCCCGCCCGCGTGCTGTGCATGTGAACGCCGACATCGTACCCGCCATAGTCGCGCATCACCGCAGCCATCACTCGACCGATTAGCTCCGCCGTAGCGACGCCGACCGTATCCGCCAGCGAGATCGAGCGGATCTCGAGGCCGGCGATGTTCCCTACCGCTTGCCCCACTTTCTCCTCGTTCCACGGATCACAGTATGGGTTGCCGAATGCCATTGAAATATAGACGACCACATTGAGCCCGGCCGCGTCGGCCCGTTTCTTGATTGTCTCCAGCACGTCGTAATTCTCTTCGCGCGATTGGTTCTGATTTTTGCGGAGAAAGGTCTCAGAGATGGAACAAGGATAGCCGAGCGTGGTAACCGCCCCGGTGGCGATAGCGCGGTCCGCGCCTTTCTCGTTCACCACGATGCCGATGATCTCGATGTCGTCCGGCGGATCGAGTTGCTCGATCACTTTTTCGCTATCGGCCATCTGCGGCACGGCCTTCGGCGAAACGAAGCTCACGGCGTCGATATGCTTGAAGCCGGCGCCGATGAGCGCGCGCAGGTATTGAACCTTAATCTCAGTCGGGATTTGTCGCTTGAGGCCCTGCCACGCGTCGCGCGGACACTCGATGAGTTTTACAGTATCGTTCGACATCGGTGAAACGCAGCTCTTGGCTCCAGGAGCGTCATCGCGATCACGATCACCGCAAGGGCTGTTTTATCAGATGCATTCGGAGCTGAGATCGGCCACGCTTCGGCCCCCGCAGGCAACCAACGCGTGCAACGATTGATGGCGATGGTGCAATGCCGTCCACATGCTTTCGTGGAATTTGACGGCCGGAGATTATGAATTGACCGCTGGACGATCATGGCCGCTCAAGTTCGTGCGCCGTGACGGTGCGGTGAGTTATCCAAATTTCCGTTGAAGAGACAACGCGGCAACAGCAGCGTAACCGGGTCCGAGTTCGCCGCAGAACGAATCCGTCCGGTGGCGGACCGAACAGGCATTATGTCCCGACAATACACGCTGCAGCGCGCACCAAGATCGACATCGATTCACATCGATTACGCGGCGCAACTGAACGAACAGCAGCTCGCGGCCGTGACGGCGCCGCCCGGTCCGCTACTCGTCATTGCCGGCGCAGGCTCGGGAAAAACACGCACGCTGACCTATCGCGTCGCGTATTTGCTCGAGAACGGAATCGATCCGCGGAATATTTTGCTGCTCACGTTTACGAACAAAGCCGCCCGGCAGATGCTCGATCGCGTGACGAATTTGTTGCCGGTCGATGCGAGCGGACTTTGGGGCGGCACATTTCATTCGGTCGGTAACCGGATGCTGCGCCGCCACGGCAGCGTGCTCGGTTACTCGAGCGCGTTCACAATTATGGACCGCGAAGATCAAAAAGATTTGATCAACACGGTAGTGGCGAGCGCGGGAATTGATCCGAAGGAAATACGGTTTCCGAAGGGTGACGTGCTCGCGGAGATCTTCAGCTTTGTCGTCAACACCGAGATCCCAATGGAGGAATTGCTCGCGGAAAAGTTTCCCTACTTCCTGCCGTTACTCGACAAGCTCAAAGACATGCATGCGCGTTACGAGAAAAAGAAAAAGGCAACCAACTCGATGGATTTCGACGACCTGCTGGAGAAGACTTTGTTGATGTTGCGACATCACGAGGGGGTCGCGGCATTCTACCGCCGGCAATTTCAATTCATCCTGGTCGATGAGTATCAGGACACGAACAAGGTCCAGGCCGATTTGGTCGATACGCTGGCGCGCGATCATCGCAACGTCATGGTGGTCGGCGATGACGCGCAATCGATTTACTCCTGGCGCGGCGCCAATTTCAAAAACATTCTCGAATTTCCGAAACGTTATCCGGACGCGCAGGTTTTTAAAATCGAGATGAATTATCGAAGCGTGCCCGAGGTTCTTGAGGTAGCGAACGCGGCAATCGCCTCCAATGTCGAACAATTTCGCAAGAATCTTGCGCCGACGCGGGACTCAAACGAGGTGAAGCCGGCGGTCGTGGCCCTGAACGATGGGAGCGAACAAGCGCAGTTCGTCGCGCAACGGATTTTGGAGCTGCGCGATGAAGATGTCGATCTAAACGACATCGCCGTGCTTTATCGCGCGCATTATCACGCGATCGAGCTGCAACTCGAACTTTCCCGCCGCGGCATTCCGTATCAGATCACAAGCGGCATTCGCTTTTTTGAACAAGCGCACATCAAAGACGTGACGTCGTTCCTACGCTTTGTGGCGAACCCGCGCGATGAGGTCGCGTTCAAGCGCATGGTGAAATTGCTTCCCGGCATTGGCAATCGCAGTGCGGACAATCTTTGGAATGCTTGGGATAAATCGATCGGGACTGTAGCCGCGGTCGCCGACCGCGGCCCGGAAGCGACGTCGGCGACAGCCGCGGCCAGCGACCCCGGCTACAACTTTGGCGGGCGCTTGCTCGCCATGAAGACGGGCGCGCGATCAAAGAAATCCTGGGAACAACTCGCGCATACGCTCGACGAAATTGCGCCCGCTGGTCAGCCGAATGCGCCGTCGGAAATGATCACGTCGGTCGTGGAAGCGATTTACGACGACTACGCGAAGATGAATTTCACGAACTACGAGTTGCGCCGCGAGGATTTGAATCAGCTTGCGGCTTTTGCGCGTCAATTTAAAGACGTGCACGAATTTCTCTCGCAACTTGCGCTCATCAGCAATGTCGATGCGGAAGCTGCGCCGAACCAAACTGGCGACAGGGAAGCGGTCAATCTTTCATCGGTTCACCAGGCAAAAGGTCTGGAGTTTCACACCGTCTTTATTATCTGGCTCACCGACGGAATGTTCCCAAGCGCTCGCTCGCTCGACACCCGCGACGCGCTCGAAGAAGAGCGCCGCTTGTTTTACGTCGCCATTACCCGGGCGCGCGATGAGCTTTATCTCACCTTTCCGCACATGCGCTTAAGTGGCGGCTACGGCGATGTTTTCCAGCGGCCATCGCGTTTTCTCAAAGAAATTCCGAACACGCTCGTCGAAGACTGGCAGGTGCAAAGACAATGACGAAGCCGCGTAAACATGCACCCACTGCCCGCGTTTTACGTGGCTCATACGCGGCGAAGCACGAATGTCGAATGTCGAAGGAAGCCCGAACGGTTACATGAGCGAAAGCGCACTGCTGTTTTTTTCATCATTCGGATTTCGCCATTCTTTCGTCATTCGTCATTCATCGTTCGTCATTTTCACGTGAATCTTTCGCCGGAAAAAAGAATCGCTGGCGTACTCGCGCCCCTTTTCGCGCTGCGGAGCGAGAATGATCTTGGCATCGGTGATGTCGGAACGTTGCGCGAGTTCATCGACTGGGCGGCCGAGAGCGGCTTTAAACTCGTTCAGCTTTTACCAATCAACGAAACCGGCGGCGATAACAGCCCCTACAACGCGATCAGCGCCATGGCGATCGAGCCGACCACGCTTCATCTCGCGCCCGGGTCGCCTAAAGATTTAACGCGCCAAGATTTTGAGGCCACGCTCGCCGATGTCGATCTTGCGCGACTTCGCCGAGGATGGGTGAAGTACAATCGAGTGAAGAAAATGAAGCGCTGCCTGCTCGAGAAGGCGTTCGCAAATTTTCGCAGACACGCGAGCAAAGACCGCCGATGGAGCCGGCGGGAGCCGAGCGACATCGACGGGTCGGCCCGTGAAGGTTGGCGAGCCGGGAGGCGAAGCAATCAATCCGCATTTCGAGATTTTTGCGCGCAAGAGGCCGGCTGGCTGAATGATTATGCATTTTTCCGCGCGCTCATGGAACAAAACGGCGCCAGCGAAGCGTGGGACAAGTGGCCGGCGCAGCATCAAAAAATAGAGCTGGCACGCCTTTGGTTGAATCGGCAATCACCGAAAATGCGAGAAAAATTCGCCGGGCGCGAAATGTTTTTCCGTTATGTGCAATGGATTGCGCATGAACAATGGTCGGCGATCAAGTCCTACGCAGAAGAACGCGGTGTCGCGCTCATGGGCGACGTCCCGTTCGGGGTGAGTTATTACAGCGCCGATGTTTTTGCGCGGCGCGATGAATTTGCGCTGGATTGGTCCGGCGGCGCCCCGCCCGAATCCTATTTCAAGGAAGACGAGTTCACGCAAAAATGGGGGCAAAACTGGGGCATCCCCCTTTTCCGCTGGGATGTCATGCGTAATCGAAATTTCGATTGGTGGCGGCAACGCGCGCGCGGCGTGCGGCGCAGCTTTCATCTTTTCCGCATCGATCATGTACTGGGATTTTATCGGACCTATGCATTCCCCTGGCGGCCACGACGCAACAAAGAATTTCTTCCGCTCGATTGGAACCAGATGCTGGCACGAACGGGCGGACGCTCACCGCATTTCACCCCGCACGACGATGCGACCGCGGAAAATGGCGAGGCGAATCGGCGTGAAGGCGAAGAATATTTGCGCGTTGTTCTGGAAGAGGCCGGCGCGGCCCGCGTGATCGGTGAAGATCTTGGGACAGTGCCCGATTATGTCCGTCCAAATTTGCGCTCGTTAGGCATCGCCGGCTTCAAGATTCCGCAATGGGAATTTTATCACGGCCGCGTCACGCCGGGCGGCGAATATGAACGCCTTTCGGTCGCGACTTATGCCACGCATGATCATAAGCCGCTTCGCGCCCTGTGGGAGGACGCTTTCGAGAGAAAAACATCGACATCGGGGCAGTCGCGATTCGAGTTGGAAAAGATTGCGCACTTTGCCAGGTTTAATCCGGAGATCGTTAAGAACGATTTCGAAAACGATTTCTATCCAGCCGTCATGGAAGCGCTTTTCCAAAGTGAAGCCTGGATTGCCATCGTCATGATCACCGATCTGCTCGCGCGCAAATACCGCTTCAACGTCCCCGGCACGGCGGCGAGTTCGAATTGGGTGCGGCGGATGCAACGCACCATCGCGCAACTGCATTCCAGCCGGAAGGAGCGTGCGCGGATGCGAATGATTCGAGCGTTGCTGGAGAAAGCTGGGCGGACTTGAGCGCGTAATTCCGCGCAAGTGACGATGAGAAAATCTAGGTTTAATCTGGGCAAATCTGTGGCAGAGAAATTTGTATGAAGTCTCCGCTTAAAATCGCTGTCACGGGAGCGGCCGGCCAGATTGGTTACTCGCTCATTTTTCGTGTCGCTTCCGGCGAAATGTTCGGTGTGGATCAACCCATCGTGTTGCATTTGATCGAAATTCCGAACGCCCTCGGCGCGCTCGATGGTGTGGTGATGGAATTGCACGATTGCGCCTTTCCGCTTTTGCAATCGGTTGTGCCGACGGCCGATCTTGATGAAGGGTTCCGCGACGTTAACTGGGCGTTGCTGGTCGGCAGTATTCCGCGCAAAGCCGGCATGGAACGCAAGGATTTGCTCGGGATCAACGGCAAGATTTTCGTCGGCCAAGGCCACGCCATCGCAAGAAACGCGGCCGCCGATGTGCGCGCGCTGGTGATTGGAAATCCGTGCAACACGAATTGTTTGATCGCCATGAACAACGCAAGGGAGATTCCTCGCCATCGCTGGTTTGCCATGACGCGACTCGACGAAAACCGTGCGCGCGCCCAGCTCGCGCGCAAGGCCGGAGTGGAGATCACGCGCGTGACGAATATGACCATCTGGGGAAATCATTCGGCGACGCAGTATCCGGATTTCTATAACGCCAAGATCGACAATCATCCGGCAAATGAAGTTATCGGCGATGAGAAATGGTTGAAGGAAGAATTTATTTCGAGCGTGCAGCAGCGCGGCGCCGCCGTGATTAAGGCGCGCGGTTTGTCGTCAGCGGGCTCCGCTGCCAATGCGATTGTCGATACCGTGCGTTTTCTGACGAACGACACGCCGCGGGACGATTGGCACAGCGTCGCCGTTTGTTCCGATGGAAGTTACGATGTCGAGAAAGATCTGATCTCGTCGTTCCCGATTCGTGTTCGCGGCGGTAAATGGGAAATCGTGCAGAATATTTCGATCAACGATTTCAGCCGTGCAAAAATCGACACGTCGGTCGCGGAGTTAAAGGAAGAGAAGTCGCTCGTCTCCGAATTGATTGGGTGAGTCGCCCCGCGAGGCGCACGAAAAGTTAATCCTTTGATCAAACTGCGCACAGCGCTATGCGCCCATTGTTCATCTACCTTTCGTCAAAACTGTGCATCACAAATTGCGTTGGCAATTTCATCGATCCGAGCAAAAGAACCGGCGCAGATGAACACGGAGCCGATCTCGAACGAGAAGGCGTGAACGTCTTCGATCCGGTCATCCCCGCAAATCGAAACAACGCTGCATGTCATAAACCTTGTAGCCATTGGACTCGAATAGGGGGCGATCTCGAAACTCGGTTGGCCACGCAGAGGAATCGCCTGGATGCGCAACGTACCAGCGAATGCCAGTCTCGCGCACACTTCGCTGCAAGTCCGGAACATTTGTCGCCTGCTGGAGACTTTGCAGTTTCCGTAGTTGCTCTTGGTAAGGGGATTCTCGGAAGGCCTTACTAACTCTCTTCCACACTTCCAGCCTGGCTGCGAAAGAAGGCCGTTCACCCAATCCCCCCAGGATAAGGAACTCATCCAAACGCGAGTCCTGCGCCACAGCATTGGTAGGAAGCTGGCCCCGGATGTAGTGCGCGCAATCGACCAGACCGCGATCTACACGTAAGCTGGAAAACGCGTCCGCTCCTCCTAACCATTTGCCGCGCTCTAGCCCAGAGCCATACCACACTGGAACTACCATCAACGCAACAATACTAGCGGCAAGCGCCCAAGTCGGCGGCTGCAGATGACGTCCCGCCGCCATCGAAAAAAGGCGTCCCGCA
>Ga0210384_10007026_pt1 | contig 11911 bp, 11 predicted proteins | sample IncBWH2MmetaG_FD_160574 | JGI IMG/M metagenome (GOLD analysis project Ga0210384, IMG submission 160574) | Forest soil microbial communities from Barre Woods Harvard Forest LTER site, Petersham, Massachusetts, United States - Inc-BW-H-2-M | ecosystem: Environmental > Terrestrial > Soil >... | reverse complement strand
CGTGACGATCACTTCTTTTTTGCGGCCCTTGAAAAAGAGATTGCCTTGCTCATCGAGCGCGCCCAGGTCGCCGGTCGGATACCAGCCTTCATCTTCCGAACGCGTCACCGGTTCGAGTTCGCGGCCGTTCCAGTAGCCGCTGGCAACGCCGCTGCCGCGCACGAGAATCTCTCCGTCGTCCGCCAGCCTGACTTCGCGCCCCGGCAAGACCTTGCCGATGGAGCCGCGGCTGGTGTGGAAGGGGTGGTTCAGGCTGATCAGCGAAGTGGTTTCGGTCAATCCGTATCCCTGGACCATGGCGTATCCCAGGCGATGCCAGAATTCTTCGGTCTCGGGATCGAGAGCGGCGCCGCCGCTGATGATGGCCCAGAATTTCCATCCGAACTGGCGGCGCAGGTCGCGGAAGGTCCACCAGCGCAGCAGAAAGTGCTGGCTTTCGGCCGCAGCGTAGCGGACAGCAAAATTCCTGCTGGCACCACCCGAACTGCCAAAGCCTCCGTCGAAATCGCGCTCGACTTTCTGCTTCAGCGACTCGATCATGCGCGGAACGGCCACCAGGACCGAAACACGTTCGCGGCGGATCGTCGTCATGACTTCGGTTGGGTTGAAAGTGTTTTCGAACACGACGGTCGCGCCCAGCAGCGGGGGAAGAAATATTCCGAGGAATTGCCCGAAGACGTGGCTGAGTGGCAGCAGGTTCAGCAGGCGAATCGGATGCACCAGCCGCTCGTACTTCAGATATTTTCCGATCTCAGTTTCGATCGGGACAAGGTTGCCGAGAACGTTGGCATGGGTGATCACGACTCCCTTGGGCTCGGCCGTGGTGCCGGACGTGAAAACAATTTCGAGTGGATCGGAAGGCTGAATCTGAACTGGACGAAAGCGCTCGGCCCCGCGTTCTCGAACGGCGGCCGCCAGATCGGCGGGATCGATCACGACGATACCCTCGACCTTTTCGAATAGCGGGGCTCGCTCGCGCGGACACAGCACCAGTCTGGTGCGCACCTGCGCGCTGATCCGGCGCGCAAATTCTGGGCTCGCCGCATCGTCGATGGGCACGGCAATCACCCCGCAAAGCGCGCATCCCAAGAACGCCGCCACCCACTCGGCACAGTTCGGGCTCCACAACAGCACCGCATCGCGCTTGGCGACATTGCGTGCTTCGAGCTCGCGGGCAAACTGATACGCCACTCCGGCGACGCGCTGGTAGCTCCAACGCTCGCGCCGGTATCCTCGCGGAAACACGTAGGCGCAGTCGTCATCCTTGCCCCAGCGCTCGAAATCGTCCAGCGAATCCAGCACACTTGCCCGCACCCCCTGTTTAGTAGCACAATTCCCAGAACTTTACAGGGATACCGGCGCTCGGGCCATAGTCTGGGGCTGGCGGGGGCTGGATGAGAAGAATTTTTACACTTCGTAGCGTCATCGTTCGGATCGTTTTCGCACTGGCAATGTGCGGCCTGATCTCGTGTCAGCCCCCTTCCACGAATGGGGCGAGTTCGGCGGCGCGAGCTGAGTTCCGCCCGCCGAATGCTCCGGTGCGCGACCTCAGCCAGGACGAGACCGCCGGCGGACACATTCTGCGCAAGCATGTTGGGCAGACCGATGCGCAACTGCGCCAGCGTCTGGAGCAGGAACGCCACATCACCGGCGCGTCGACTTACACGGACCGCGCCGCTGCTGAGCACGCGGTGGGCGCCGCGATTGCACAATCGCAGGGACGAATCCAGGGCTGGCTCTCCGGGTCGGGCGGACATCCCAACCTGGTTCTGGACTACGATAGCGAGGATCCGCTTGGCCGCACCATGAATCGTGGCGAGAACCAGTCGCATCCATGCAAGCACGCGCTGGTCGTGCTGAAGTACGCCGGGCCTAACCGTTACTACGTTTTGACTTCTTATCCGGAGTGCCGCTCATGAGCTCGAAACTGGAAATTACCGCCGCCAACTTCCCCGCGCTGCATACTTTCCTGCGGGGCTACTTTCACGAGGATGTCGCCGACGAGTACGGAACGCCTCCGGAAGCGGCCGATCAGTTTTGCGACGACGCCGAAACCGACGAACGCATCCCGGTAGCCCGGGAGTGGCAGCAGGTCGTGGAACTGACCGGAACACAGCCCGCCCCTTTGAATGCAGCATTGAAGAAACTGGGCAGCGCTATCCGGTTGACCGAAGAGGAAATTCCGCAGGTTGCGGCGATCTTCGCGCGTTGCCTGGCGGTGAGACCGCATCGCCGGGTCGCCAACGACTAAACTCGGAACCGAGCGCCAGACGCGCCCAGCCGCGTCTCTACGGCTCGCGGGCTTCCCGCCCCACGCCCAGCGCGTCGGCCACGCGATTAATGTAGTTGAACCAGGATGCAATCAGCGTGATCTGCAGGATGGCCTGATCCTCGAAGCCCGCGGCCCGTAATTTCTCGTGATCGTCTTTCCAGACTTTGGTGGCGTCTTTGGTGAGTTTCACTACGTAATCGATCATCACGCGCTCCTGGGGCGTGAGCGGCGCGGTGGTGTAATCGCGTTCCAGCGCTTCGACCAGTTCCTTATCCAGGGTGACGCGACGCAGAAACTCTGCGTGGGACTCGATTCAATACACACACCGGTTGGTCACCGAGACCATGGTGGCGATCATCTCGTGATGACGCCTCTGGAGCGGCAGGTCGGGGGACATCAGCGCGCCGAAAGTCGAGAACGCATGGTGAAGCGCCTGCGGAATCAAAGAGTGCGAGGCTACGATGAGGGAGCCGCCGCCTTCGGCGGGATGGATCGGAACGGCATACTCCTGCGGATAGAGCGACTTCTGCCCCTCCATTGCCTGCCGCAGTTCTTCGTCGGCTTCCGAGAACGGAATGGTACGGATCCAGGTCATGGTTTTCGAGTTGCCCTCCACACCCTACACGCTGGCCGCCGCAGTTGCCAATAGTTGGAAAATGCTACGCGCTCAACTTGATTTTATCGCGGCGGGCTTTACGCAATCAGCGCCCGGTGCTGGTAGCATTACTTTGAGTCGCGACAGAATGCAGGAGGGCTCGGATGCCGCAAGATACCCTGACAATCACCGACAACCGTACCGGGAAAAACTACACCGTTCCGGTCGAAAACGGAACCATCCGCGCGATGGATCTGCGCCAGATCAAAACCGGCCCCGACGATTTCGGCTTGATGACGTATGACCCCGCCTTCATGAATACTGCCTCGTGCCGGAGCGCGATCACTTACATTGACGGCGATAAGGGAATTCTGCGTTATCGCGGTTATCCCATCGACGTACTGGCCGAGCACTGTACCTATCTCGAAGTTGCCTACCTGCTGCTGTTCGGCGAACTGCCCACCGCGAGTGAGTTGAAGAATTGGGTGCATGACATCACGCACCACACCATGCTGCATGAAACCACGAAGAAGTTCATGGAAGGTTTCCGCGACAACGCGCACCCCATGGCGATGCTGGTGAGCACGGTGGCGGCGCTGTCGACGGTGTATCCGGATTCGAAGAACATTCACGATCCCGCGATCCGGCTGCTGCAGATCAAGCGCCTGATCGGAAAGATGCCCTCCATCGCGGCCATGTCGTATCGCCACATTTCCGGATTACCGTACATCTATCCCGACAACGACCTCACCTATACCGAAAACTTCATGAACATGCTGTGGAAGATGGTCGAGCCGAAGTATGTCGCGAATCCTGTGATCGCGCGAGCGCTAGACATCCTTTTTATTTTGCACGCCGACCACGAGCAGAACTGCAGCACGAATGCCATGCGCGCCGTGGGCAGCTCCCACAGCGACCCCTACCTGGCCACGGCGTCGGCGGCCGCCGCGCTCTCCGGACCGCTTCACGGCGGAGCTAACGAAGAAGTGCTGCACATGCTGGACGAGATCGGCTCCAACGACCACGTCCCCGCATACATCAAGAAGATCAAGGAAGGCAAGGGCAGGCTGATGGGTTTTGGGCACCGCGTTTACAAGAATTACGATCCGCGCGCCAAGATCATCAAGTGGGCCGCCGACCGTGTGTTCGAAGTGACCGGACGTAATGCCAAGCTTGAGATTGCTCTCGAACTGGAGCGCATCGCGCTCGAAGACGATTACTTCGTGCAGCGCAAGCTCTATCCGAACGTGGACTTCTACTCTGGCATCATGTATCAGGCGATGGGCTTCAAGCCGGAGATGTTTACCGTGCTGTTTGCGATTCCGCGAGCCATCGGCTGGCTATCGCAATGGCAGGAAATGCTGACCGACCCCGAACAGAAGATCGCGCGCCCGCGGCAGGTCTGGATTGGGCACGAGACGCGGGAATTCGTGGCGATCGAGAAGCGGTGAAGCCCGCTCGTGTGGGGACGGGGCGCCTCGCCCGTCCCCGGTTGCGCAGGAACAGCCGCCCCCGGCCGTCCGAGCCAAGCGCAGCATCGGCAGGTGCCGATGCACACAGCAGCAAAAGATCGGCCCTAGCCCCCGGCGATGGCCCCGATAATGATCAACGGCTCCTTCCCGGACGCGACCGCCTCGGGCAGTGGAGCATCCGGCGGCTCGTGGGACAGATCCTCCTCGCAGGCGAAGAAACGCAGGAACGGCCGGCGCTGTTGCGTGACTTGGTCGCGGATCGTCCCGCGCAGCATGGGATAGCGGGCTTCGAGCGCGTCAAGCACCGACCGCAGCGTGACCGGCCTGTCGAGTTCAAGTTCTACTTCGTTGCCAACGTGCGCCAGCGTTCGCAGATGTTGCGGGATTATGACTCGGATCACTTTGCCATCCCATGTCGACTGTAATGAAGGTGTCTAGATCGTGGGAATGAGTATTTCGGTGACCAACTGCTCTTCGGGTGTTGTTCTTGGATCATTCACGTAATGTTCAATACAGTAGTCATCTCGAAGCTTTAGTTTCTGCTCGGAGACGATCTCGAAAACGCGACCACTTGCTTGCGGTAAGTTTGAATACGATCCTGTCAAAACAAAACGACTGTACTTGCCGCCTTCGAATTTTGAATATCGAAGACCGGCGGGCAACTTACCTGGCTCTGCCGCGAGGGAGATGCCTGCGCGATAGATCTTGGGCTGCACTTTGTAGAGGCTGAGGTATCCCGTGATTTTACTGTGCTCTGAAATTCCGGAAATCAGTTGATGCAAGTTTTGCCAGGCTTGCGGAGCAGCATTCTGGAACGGCCCAATTTTCTCGAGGAAAACGTATTGCGTCTCTGGCCAAGTCACAATTTCGGGTTCTTGCGTGAGATTCATAAAAGTCTCCTGTTGGGATGGGCTCACGCCAGCGTCTGCACCTCAACCGAAAGCACTCCCGGCAGATCGCGCACAATCGGGGACCAGCTGTCTCCGGCATCGGCCGAGGCGTAGACCTGTCCGCCGCTCGTGCCGAAATACAAGCCGCATTTGTCGAGCGAGTCGACGGCCATGGCGTCGCGCAACACGTTGACGTAGCAGTTGCTCTGCGGCAGGCCTTTGGTCAGCGCCTCCCACTCGTTGCCGCCGCTGCGGCTGCGGAATACGCGCAGCTTGCCATCCGGAACAAAGTGCTCCGAGTCGCTCTTGATGGGGACGACGTAAATGGTTTCCGGCTCATGGGCGTGAACGTCGATCACGAACCCAAAGTCGGTCGGCAGGTTCCCGCTGACTTCTTTCCAGTTGTCACCCGCGTCGTCGGAGCGCATAACGTCCCAATGCTTCTGCATGAAGAGCACGCCCGGACGCTTCGGGGACATGGCGATGTGATGCACGCAGTGGCCGATCTCGGCACCTGGATCCGGGATGTATTGCGACTTCAGTCCACGGTTGATCGGCTTCCAGGTCTTGCCGCCGTCATCGGTACGGAAGGCGCCCGCCGCCGAGATCGCGATGAAGATGCGCTGTGGATTGCTCGGATCGAGAATGATGGTGTGCAGGCACATCCCACCCGCGCCGGGCTGCCATTTGGGGCCTGTACCGTGCCCACGCAGTCCGGAGAGCTCCTGCCAGTTCTGTCCGCCATCGGTCGAGCGAAAGATGGCGGCGTCTTCCACCCCGGCGTAGACCGTATCCGGATCGGTGAGCGACGGTTCGAGATGCCACACCCGTTTGAACTCCCACGGATGTTGTGTGCCGTCATACCACTGGTGGGTGGTCAGGGGCGCTCGGGCCGCGTCGTAAACGAACTTGTTGCTCTCGGCTTTGGGCGGGCCCTCGGGCGCGCTGGCCGGCTGCCCGGCGGGCGTTCCGGGCTGGTGCCAGGTCTTTCCGCCATCGTCTGAGCGTTGAATGATCTGCCCGAACCACCCGCTCGTCTGGGACGCATACAGCCGATTCGGATCAGCCGGCGATCCCTTAATGTGATACATCTCCCAGCCCGCGAAGTGCGGGCCGCTGACATCCCATTTTTCGCGCTTGCCGTCCGATGTAAGAATGAATGCGCCCTTGCGCGTTCCTACGAGAACTCGTACTCCACTCATACCGCGCTCCTTATTTTTTATTATTCCACCGAATTTTATTCATCCGGAGTTTACTCACCCCGATAAGCTCGCTTCAAGCCTTCGATATCGATCTTGGTCATTTGCAGCATGGCCTTGAAAACCCTTTGCGATTTTACCGGGTCCTTGTCCTCGATCAGTTCGAGCAACGCCTGGGGGACGATTTGCCACGATACGCCAAATTTGTCTTTCAGCCAGGCGCATTGCACTTCTCGTCCGCCAGCGGTGAGCTTCTCCCACAACTCATCTACTTCCGCCTGCGTCTCGCAGTTCACAAACAACGATATGGCTGGGGAAAAAGTGTAGTGCGGGCCACCGTTCAACGCCATGAATTCCTGCCCTTCGAGTTGGAAAGTCACAGTCATCACGGTTCCTCTCGGGCCGGGACCCGCTTCACCGTAACGCGCGATGTTCAAGATTTTTGAGTTCTTGAAAATGGAAGTATAAAAGTTGGCGGCCTCTTCGGCACGGTCGTCGAACCATAAGAATGGAGTGATTTTTTGCATGTCGTTCTCCGCTTTAGCTGCGTCGCACCGGGAGGAGCGCGCGCAGTCGATCATCTCGCAAGAAAAGCCCTCCCCAGATCAGTACGCCGATATAAACCGGTGCCAAGACATTGCTGAACAAGGGCAAACCAACGCGCAGTTGGCTGGCGACTGCGCCGCCCAGATAGCCTGTCAGCACGATCGCGCCCAGGATGGACGTACGCGGGATTGCAAACACTGCAACGCAGACCAGCAAGACGCTCCCGATAACGGAAGTGAGGCTCAAGGGGTATCCGAGCTTGGTCATTCCCTCCACGACAGGAGCCGGATTGACCAGTTTCATCACCCCGTCCAGGAGCAGGAACAGCACAACCAAAGCGCTCATGATGCGTCCGCTCCAGAGCATCTTCTTCGAGACTGGTACCGTTTGAGTATCCCGCGGCATGTATTCTTCCTTCCCGATGTCTTCCCTTGGAATCCAACAGAGAGCTGGACTCTCCGAACAGATTCGACCGGCTCACCCTGAGCTCTGCTTACTCGTCGAGTGACGGGCAACAAGATCGACATTCTCAGCAACTTTTATCCCAACTGCGTTCCCGTATCCGTTCCTTTGCGCAATTCGCGATTGAGAGAATCCATGGCTTGTGGCATTATGGATATATTACTTTCTAATTGCAAGTGATATTGAAAGAAAAAATATGTCCGGTCAAACGCTGAAGCGCCGGTCGGAGTGTCCACTGAATGCTTCGGTAGAGATGTTGGGGGACCGCTGGTCGCTGCTGATCATCCGCGACATGATGTTGCGCGAGTTCCGGACCTACAAGGAATTCATGGAATGCTACGAAGGCATCGCAACAAACATCCTCGCGGATCGTCTGAAGAAGCTGGTTGCTTACGGGATCATCACCGCGGAACCAGATCCATCGGACGGACGGAAGCGGATCTACTCGTTGACCGCGAAAGGAATCGATCTGGCGCCGGTGCTCACGGAAATGGTCCTCTGGGCAGCCGCGCACGAAGACACCGGCAACCAAGCGCTCGTCCGGTTGATGCAAGCGGACAAGGAGAAATTTCTGGCGGGCATACGGGAACGCTGGGCCAACCGGCATTCCTCCCCAGCCTAGACTCCATTTGCCGGACAGAAATCTCGGCGCGCGCTCGTCTTCGGAGCACACGTCCTGGGAGCGCACCTTCGACATTAACCCGCTGCCAATGCGCCTTCGCCGATGCTCTTGATCTAAATCTACGCGACCTTTTGTGCTTGCTGTTGAGGAAGTTTAGCCGCCAGTACGTCGATCTTCTCGATGGCCGGTGGCTGGGCGAAGAGTTCTGAAGCTTTCTCCTTCAACGCCGAGGCTACGCGGCCTGAAAGATGAGCTTGCCGCCCGCTCTCGTCGGGGAAAGCGTCGAAGATGCCGAAAGTCGATTTTCCGAGCCGAAGCGCAAACCACGCGACCGTTGCCGGTTCCTGTTGGACTAGCGAAAGACCACCGCGAAGAAAGTCTTCTACTTCTGTCTCTTTTCCGGGTTTTGCCTCCAGTCGAACCCACAATCCGAGTTTTACTGCGTCAGCCATGGTTTCCTCCTTGAAAGTTGCCTTCCGAACGCCCTTACTTGGATGTTTTGGCAATGAAGAACGTTCCATTCTGATCAATTCAGCGCGCTTTTAAATCTGGGCGCGCTCTTTGCCCATTCTGGAAGCGGGGAGCGGGGTTTTTCCGAAAACCGGACGTACACACCTTTTGGTAACCCCCGGTAATCGTCGGTAACCATCGGACTGCCACTACCCGGCCTTACAATTAGCTTACTCCGCGAACCGGGTTGCGCGGCTTGCAGGGTTTCGTCTGGGAATCTCCCGGCGAGGTTCGAACCCGTTCGGCGCTGGCGAGAATCGCGGGCGTTCGACGGTGGAAAAGGCTGGAGTCCGCACACTTATGGCGTTTGGTTTTGGCTTTAACAAACAGAAGCTTCTCAGCGCCGCGGAAAAGTTTGTCCAGCAGGGCAAGCTGCAGAACGCTATTGCTGAGTACGACAAGATCCTAAAGCACGATGCCAAGGATCTTACCGTCAACAACACCATCGGCGATCTCTACGCGCGTCTCGGCGATCTCCCCAAAGCCATCGAGTGCTTCAAAACGGTTGGCGATGCCTATGCCGTGCAGGGCTTCACGGTCAAGGGCATCGCCATGTACAAGAAGATCACCAAGCTCAAGCCGAGCGTGGATTCAACTCTGAAACTGGCGGAACTCTACACCCAGCAAGGGCTGTTCAACGACGCCCGCGCCCAGTACCTGCAGGTCGCCGAAGACTTCATGAAGAATGGTGACCTCGACCAAGCCGTACGCCTTTTCCAGAAGGTCCTCGAAATGGACCCGGAAAATGTGCCGATGCGGGTCAAACTCGCCGAGGTTTATGTCCGGCTGGGAAAGAAGAAAGAGGCGTGGGAAATTTTCAGCGCGGCGGCGGAATCGTTGCGCGCGCGTGGATCGCTCGCCGCGGCAGAAGACATTCTGAAGCGGATGCTGGTGCTCGATCCCGGCAACGGCCACGTTCTGCTGCTGCGCGGGAAGGCCGCCCTCGAGAGCGACGATCCGAAGAGTGCCATCGGGTACCTGGAGAAGGCTCCCGACCTCGACTCTCATCCCGAAGGGTTGTGCGCTCTGCTGAAGGCCTACCTGCAGACCGGGGACTCGACCAAGGCCGCCCCCATCGCGGAGAAGCTGCTCACGGTGCACAACGATCCCGAGGGTCTGTTTCTGCTGGCGGAGGGTTGTGCCCGCCTCGGCCAGTATCACGAGGCGCTCGACGTTTATACCCGGTATGCCGATCGCCTGCTGGCGACGGACTCGGCCAAATTGCTGGCCAGCCTGCATACCATGATCAGCCATGTGCGCGACGATTCGGGCGCACTGGATGAGCTGTTGCTGCTGCTGAACAAGGCCGGCGAGAGTACGCACGTCAACGAAGTGACCGAGTTGCTGGCTCACTCCTCCGTCAAGGACGGAAACCTGAGCCGCGCTCGCGACCTGTACAAAATGCTGGCTACCACCGAGCCCCAGAACCAGATGCACATGCAGAACTACCAGCAGGTGGTGGACCGCATGGAAGGAGCAGCGCCGGCTACCGGGATCACTGCTGAAGAAGGGGCGGTCATAGTAGAGGAGTTGGAAGCGACTGCGCCGGTTATCGATCAGTCGTATCCCGACCACGTCGCGATCGCCGTGCGCTCCGCGGTCACCGATGCGGACCTTTTCCTTTCCTACAATCTGCCGGACAAGGCGGTCGTGCCTCTGCTGGGCGCTCTGCCACAGGCACCGCGAGACGTGCGCCTGAACCAGCGCTTGGCCGCGCTTCATACCCGCTTCCAGCGTTTTACGGAAGCCGCCGTCTGCTGCCGCACACTGGAAAGTGTCTACCACGATGCGGGTTATCCCGACGAAGCCGTGCGCTTTGGAGAATTGGCCGAGCGCTACGAGCAGAATGCGGAAGCTGCTCCATTAATTTCGACTTCGACTGCTACTTCGGCGCGCGCCGTGGCTTCCTCGTTCACCGCTTCGCCGGCCGCCGCTCCGCCCGCCCCCTGGCCGACCGCGTCCGCGGCTCCGGGTCACGAAATTGCCGCGGCCGCGCATCCGGAATTCGCTATCCAGGAGCAGGCGGCCCAGGCGCACGAGCTTTCCTCCGAACTTTCCTCCGACTTGGCCTCCGACCCCACCCCCGACCTGGCCTCCGAGTGGGAGCATTCTCTTTCCGTCGACGAGCACTCTCCGACGGCGGGACTGTCGGCCCCGCTCGACGCCGAAGCTGATGCCGACGCTTCGAGCAATCCCGAGATTGCCGAGACGGTCGAAGAAATCCGTTTCTATCTCGAGCATTTCATGACGGACCAGGCCCGCGCCGGGATCGAGAAGCTCGAAGCCCTGACCAGCGATGCCCGCATTCTCGATCCGTTGCGCGCCGCCATCGAATCTGGCGCCAAGCCGGCGGCGGAGCCCGAGCCGGAGATCGCCGAGATTAACGCCGACGAGCCCGCGGATTTCGAAGTTGCAATGGAGACTCAGCCCGGGTCCGAAATCGCAGCCTCGCCCGATCTGATGTCCGGTTACGACCACGCGACCCACAACGAAATTCACTCCGACGCTCCGGCGGATCTCGCGCCGGAACCGGCACACGCCGAACCCGGTCATGCCGAACCCGTGCATGCGGAGGCCAGCGAACTCACCTCCTTTGTAGCGGATCTCGAAGCTTCGCTCGGCGATTCTTTCCCGCAAGCTGCGCCGCCTGCCGCCCAGCCGCCCGACACCCATTCACCCATAACCCCGCCCCTGCCGGAATGGCCAACACGGAAGCGCGCCGCGGCGCCAGCCCCAGCCAGAACGCCCGAGCCGGAGCCCGAGCCCGTGGCACAGATCGAAATTCCTGCTGCCCCGGCGGTGATGCCCGCGATGGCGGCATCGGCCGGAGGCGCCGCCACCGCCGCCGCTCCTGCACAAGTGAAAGCTGCAATGAGCTACAGTCCTGCTCCCGTGCTCCCCTTGGGAGCCGGAGCTCAGGCCATGCATCCCTCCGACAGCGTCGATCTCTCGGAGATGTTCGGCGAGTTGAAACATTCCCTCGAAGAAGAAGTTGCGGCCGGCGATGACGACCCGGACACGCATTACAGCCTGGGCGTTGCCTTCCGCGAAATGGGCCTGCTCGACGAAGCCATCGCCGAATTGCAGAAAGTCTGTACTGCGATCGAACGCGGCAAGCCATTCTCGCAGCCCATCCAGACCTACACCTGGCTGGCCCAGTGCTTCCTCGATAAGGGAGTTCCTGAAGCCGCCATCCGCTGGTATGAAAAAGCCCTTAGCATTCCCGGACTCGATGACGAAGCGCGCTTGGCCATCAACTATGAACTGGGGTCGGCCTGCGAAATTGCCCTGGACAAGCCCGCGGCCCTGCGCCATTTCACCGACGTATATGGCGCGAATATCG
>Ga0210384_10007024_pt1 | contig 11913 bp, 11 predicted proteins | sample IncBWH2MmetaG_FD_160574 | JGI IMG/M metagenome (GOLD analysis project Ga0210384, IMG submission 160574) | Forest soil microbial communities from Barre Woods Harvard Forest LTER site, Petersham, Massachusetts, United States - Inc-BW-H-2-M | ecosystem: Environmental > Terrestrial > Soil >... | reverse complement strand
CGTAAAACAAATACTGGCCAAATCCGGTGCGCTCGATCCGCTTCAGAAACTGCTTGGGGATGATCTGGTCGGTATCGACGTTCACGCGATCCAGCGGCGCTACACGACCTTGATGCATTGTGAATGTCTTCATTGCGTTTCCGTATAGCTGCGTCATTCCGAGCGGAGCCGTTCTTCAGGCGGAGCGAGGAATCTCGCGCGGATCGGCAGAATCCTTATTTCTTCACTGAAACTTCCAATTCCGAATATCCGTGAAATGCCCGGCAATCGCGGCCGCCGCCGCCATCATGGGGCTCACCAGGTGCGTCCGCCCTCCGCGCCCCTGCCGCCCTTCAAAATTACGATTGCTGGTCGAAGCGCAGCGTTCTCCGGGCTGCAAAATGTCGGGATTCATTCCCAGGCACATCGAGCATCCCGACTCGCGCCACTCAAACCCTGCGTTCAAGAAAATCTGATGCAATCCTTCGTGTTCCGCCGCTCGCTTCACCGCTTGCGATCCCGGGACCACCATCGCGCGCACTTTCGAGCTTACATGATGGCCCTTGGCCACGCGCGCCGCGGATCGCAAATCTTCCAGGCGCGAATTCGTGCACGACCCGATGAACACACGATCGACGCCAATATCCTCAATCCGCTTGCCCGGCTCCAGCCCCATATATTGCAAAGCAAGCTCCGCCGCGCGCCGCTCACTGTCCTGCAATCCTCGGATATCCGGCACGCGCCCCGTTACCGGCGCGACCATTCCCGGATTCGTGCCCCAGGTCACAAACGGGCAAAGCTGCGCCGCATCGATCTCCACACCTTTGTCGAACGTTGCACCGTCATCGGTTGGCAGACTGAGCCAATTCGTTACCGCCTTCTCCCAGTCCGCATCCCGCGGCGCGAACCGCTTGCCCTTCACATACGCGACAGTCGTCTCATCCGGCGCGACCATCCCGGCGCGCGCTCCCGCCTCGATGCTCATGTTGCACAACGTCATGCGCCCTTCCATCGATAACGCACGCACCGCAGGCCCGGCATATTCAAGAACGTGTCCCGTCGCGCCGTCCGTCCCGATCTGCCCGATGATCCCCAGCGCGAGATCCTTCGCGGTCACACCCTCTTCGAGATTCCCGCGCACATCGACCTTCATCGTCTTGGGACGCTGCTGCGCCAGGCACTGCGTGGCCAGCACGTGCTCCACTTCCGACGTGCCGATCCCAAACGCCAGCGCCCCAAACGCCCCGTGGGTGCTGGTATGGCTGTCGCCGCAGACGATGGTCATGCCCGGCTGTGTCAATCCCAGCTCGGGACCGATCACATGAACGATCCCTTGCTCGGGCGAATCCATATCGAACAGCCGGACGCCGAATTCTCTGCAATTGCGCTGCAGGGCAGAAATCTGCGCCGCGGCGATCAGATCGGTGATCGGGGTTCCACGAGGTTCCGTGGGCACATTGTGATCGACGGTGGCGACAGTGCGCGCCGGCTGCCGAACTTTTCGTCCCGCTGCGCGCAACCCATCAAATGCCTGCGGCGATGTCACCTCGTGCACCAGATGCAGGTCGATATACAGAATGGGCGACCGCCCCGCTGGCTGTGCCACCAGATGCGCATCCCAAATCTTGTCGAATAGTGTCTTCTTAACCGCCATCGCCTACCTCGGTCCCGTAACCGCACCCTGCGAAGCCGACGAAACCAGCGCCGCATACTTTGCAAACACGCCCTTAGGATAGCGCGGCCGCGGCACCTTCCACTGTTTCATCCGCTGGTGCAGCACATCGTCGCTGATCTCTACTTCCAGGATGCGTTGGCGTATGTCGAAGCGAATCATATCCCCGTCGCGCACACCGGCAATCGGTCCCCCCAGCGCCGCCTCCGGCGAAACATGCCCCGCCATCAGCCCATGCGTCGCACCGCTAAATCGGCCATCGGTCAGCAAAGCCACCGACTCACCCATTCCCTCACCGACAATCGCGCCCGTGACGCTCAGCATCTCACGCATTCCTGGACCGCCTTTCGGGCCCTCGTTGCGAATCACGACGACGTCTCCGGCGCGAATCTTCTTGCTCGTAACCGCGGTCATCGCGTCTTCTTCCGATTCGAACACCCGCGCCGGCCCGCGATGCTCCAGCCTTTCATGCCCGCTGATCTTGGCCACGCAACCTTCGGGAGCGAGATTGCCTTTGAGGATCACCAGTCCGCCCGTTGCCTTCAGCGGCTTGTTGAGCGGCACGATGACTTCTTGTCCCGGAGTTTCACGTGCACTCCCCGCCTCCTCCGAAATCGTGCGGCCGGTCACGGTCGTCGCAGCAGGATGCAGATACTTGCCGTCCATCAAGCGCTTCGCCAGCAGGCGGATTCCTCCAGCGCGATGCATGTCCGACGCCACGAAGCGCCCCGAAGGTTTCAAATCAGCCAGCAGAGGTGTGCGTTCGCTGACGGTTTGAAAATCATCAATCTCCAGATTCACGCCCGCCTCGCGCGCAATCGCGAGCAAATGCAGAACCGCATTCGTCGATCCTCCTGTCGCGGCGACGGATGCAATGGCGTTTTCAAATGCCGTCCGCGTCAGAATGTCCCGAGGCTTGATTCCTTTCCCCAGCGCGTTCAACACCACCTTGCCGCAGTCGAACGAGACCTGATCTTTCTGCGCATCCATGGCCGGCACGCTGTTGAAGCCCATGGGCGACAGCCCGATCATCTCCATCACCGTCGACATCGTGTTCGCCGTGTACTGCCCGCCACATGCGCCCGCGCCCGGACACGCCACATCCTCCAGATCGCGCAAGTCTTTATCTGTAATCTTGCCCGCCGCATTCGCTCCCACCGCTTCAAACACATCCTGGATGGTCACGTCCTTCCCACGATAATTGCCCGGCGCGATCGTGCCGCCATAGAGAACCATTCCTGGCAGGTTCATCCGCGCCAAAGCCATGGCTGCCGCCGGAATCGTCTTGTCGCAGCCCACCACGCAGACGACGGCGTCGAACATCTGCCCGCGGCAGACCAGTTCAATGGAATCGGCAATCAGTTCGCGGCTCACCAGCGACGCGCGCATGCCCTCGGTGCCCATGGTCTCGCCGTCGGAGATGGCAATGGTGTTGAACTCCATGGGCGTGCCGCCCGCGGCGCGAATTCCTTCCTTAACTTTGGCTGAGAGTCGCCGCAAGTGAAAGTTGCACGGCATGGTTTCGATCCATGTATTGGCCACGCCAATCAGAGGCCGGCTGAGGTCGACGTCGGTGAATCCGATCGCCTTGAACATGGCGCGCGCCCCGGCCCGGTCGCGCCCGTCGGTAATTCCACGGCTGATGTGCTTGAGATCCATAGTGAGAAGGTCCGCTGGAAGAGTACAGGACGAGTCAGTCAGGTTTCAAAGTTTCAAGGTTGCAAAGTTTCAAAGAGGAATCCCTGGCTACAACTTTGAAACCTTGAAACTTTTGAAACCTTGAAACTTTGAAACCTTGAAACCTTGAAACTTTGAAACTTTTGAAACCTTGCCCCCACAAAAACGGGGAACCCGTCTTCCAGCGGGTTCCCCAAGTGGCATGACGCTGCTCAGGAGATACGTCATGCTTGCCCAAACTCTTCTGGCTAGGCCCGGGCGGCGCTGCGTCCGTCATCCAATGACGCGTCCAATGTAACGCCTGCCGGCGGATGCGCCGCGCTCCACGCCTCGCCGTGCCCTGCGCCCGAGCGCACCCGCACCACGTCGGCAATCGAATACCATTCGCGATACAGCTGGCCGATCTGCTTCGCATTTACCTCGAGCGCAAGCGTGACCTGATGGCCGTTTTCCGCCGCTTCGGCATGCACCGTAGGAATGTCCAGCCCTCGGCGCGACGCCGCGTTCAGGATGCGCATCAAGGTGCCCTGCGTATTGCGATAGCGAATCTGAAAAGCCTGCATAGTCATTCCCCCCAGTACTCAATGCGTCGGTTCGTCTTCCAGCAGCATTTCCGACAAAGCTGCTCCCGACGGAACCATCGGAAAAACATTGGCCTCCGGAGCGCAATCGAACACCAGCAGCTCCGGCTCCGGCGAAGATAAAAAGCTGTCGATCAGATCCGCGGTCTCGGACGAAACCGGGAACTCGCGCATAGCTTCGTCGTTGAGCCGCCGTGCGTGAATCTTGTACGCCTTCGCGATCTCCACAAAATCCGGGTTGTCGCTCAGGTCGGTCTCGGCGTAGTTGCGCTCGTAAAACAGTTGCTGCCACTGCCGCACCATGCCGAGATACTTGTTGTCGATAATGACGAGTTTGATGGGCAGGCCCAACCGGTGCACGGTCGCCAATTCCTGAATGTTCATCTGAAATCCGCCATCGCCGGAGACGCAAAGTACACAAGTTTCGGGCTTGGCCAGCTGTACCCCCACGGCCGCGGGCAGAGCGAAGCCCATCGCTCCCAACCCGCCGGACGTGATGAACCCGCGCGGTGAAGCTGACCGGAAACGCTGTGCCGCCCACATCTGGTGCTGACCTACATCGGCCAATATGACGTTGTCTTTCGGCAAGCGGCTGAAGAGTTCGTCGAGGAAACGAATCGTCGGCTGCGCCAGCCCGCGCGGATCGAACTCTGCGCGCTCGTCGCCGCAAGCCACGCTGCGCCAAGCGCTGAAATCGGGCAACTGGGTGCCCCGCGTCTCGCCGGTCTTGCGAGACGTGGGGATTTTTCTCAACTCCGCCTGAAACGCGGGAATCGTGTCGGCCAGATTGCCGATCACCGCCAGATCGCACGGGCGCACTCGATCCAGTTGCGCCGGATCGATTTCGAAGTGAACGATCTTTGCATAGGGCGCAAATCGCGTCGGGTCGCCGGTTACGCGATCGTCCAGCCGCGCGCCCAGCACCAGCAGGAGATCAGTTTCGTGCAGAGCCATGTTTGCCGCGCGCGTCCCGTGCATGCCCACCATGCCCAGGTAGTACGGAGTCTCCGGAGCAATCGCACCCAATCCGTGGACCGTGGCAAATGCGGGAACGTTCAGTGTGTCGAGTAGCTGGCGCAATTCCGGAATCGCGCCCGAAAGCTTCGCTCCCGCGCCCACCAACACGACAGGTTTCGACGCTTGCTGAAGCATCGCCACAATCGTGTCGGTGAATCCGCCGTCGGCTTGGGCTTCCGCCGGACGTGCGTGCGGAGTGAACTTCACCGGACCCGAAAATTCCTTCTTCGCCTTGAGCATGTCGGTGGGAATATCGATCACCACCGGCCCCGGGCGTCCGCTACGCGCCCAGTAAAAGCCTTCCGCAATCACCTCGGGGATTTCGTCGAGCGTTCGCACCAGCCGGCTCCACTTCGTCAGCGACAGCGTGACCCCGAACACGTCCGTCTCCTGAAACGCGTCCGTCCCGATCAGCGCGCTGCGGACTTGACCCGTGATGCACACCAGCGGAACCGAATCCATCTTCGCGTCGGCGATTCCGGTCACCAGGTTCGTTGCTCCCGGCCCGCTAGTGGCGATCGCCACGCCGACCTCGCCGGTGACGCGGGCGTAGCCCTCCGCCGCGAAAACCGCGCCCTGCTCGTGCCGCGTGAGCACATGGCGGATGCCGCTCCCGTCGAGCGCGTCATACAGCGGCATGATCGCGCCGCCGGGATAGCCGAACATCAGCTCGACCCCTTCGGCGCGCAAGCACTGCAGAACGATTTCGGCTCCGCGAAGCTCGGCAGCTCTAGGCATTCACCACCTGTTTGTCCCGCTCCTTCGGGGCGTCGGCTTTCTTGGCGTCCTTGGGCAGCCAACTCATCATGCCGCGTAGCTGCGCCCCTACCACCTCGATCGGGTGCCGCTTCTCGTTTTCTCGAAGAGCGTTAAACCGGTGGCCGCCATTCTTGTTTTCCGCGATCCACTCGCGCGCGAATTCTCCGCTCTGGATGTCAGCCAGAATCTTCTTCATCGCCGCGCGCGTCTCGTCGCCGGCAATCTTTTCGCCGCGCGTCAGATCGCCGTATTCCGCTGTATTCGAGATGGAATAGCGCATACGCGCCAATCCGCCTTCGTAAATCAGATCCACGATCAGCTTCATCTCGTGCAGGCACTCGAAGTACGCGATTTCGGGCGCATACCCAGCCTCGACCAGGGTTTCGAATCCCTTCTTAATCAGCGATGTCAGCCCGCCGCACAGCACGGCCTGCTCGCCGAACAGGTCGCTTTCGGTTTCCTCTTTGAATGTGGTTTGCAGCACGCCCGCCCGCGTCGATCCGATGCCGTGCGCATAGGCCAGCGCGAGCTCGTGCGCGCGCCCGCTGGCATCCTGCTGAATGGCGATCAGGGACGGGACACCGCGGCCTTCGCTATACACGCGCCGCAAGAGATGCCCCGGGCTCTTGGGAGCGATCATCACCACATCGACGTCATTCGGAGGAACGATGGTTTTGAAGTGAATGCTGAAGCCGTGCGAAAACCCGAGCACCTTCCCCGGATGCAGATACGGTTGGATGTACTTCTCGTAGACCGCAGCCTGCGTCTCATCGGGCGTGAGGACGTGAATCCAGTCGGCGCGCTTGGCGGCCTCATCGGGAGCGGCGACGACCATGCCGTCGGCGCGGGCTTGCTGCGCGCTGGGGCGATTGGATTCAAGGCCCACGATAACCTTGTAGCCGCTGTCCCGCAGATTCTGTGCCTGCGCGTGTCCCTGGCTGCCGTAGCCTAGGATGGCGATGGTCTTGTTCTTCAGCGCCTCAGGTTTGGCGTCGCGTTCGTAGAAAATAGTGGCCACTGGTTGCTCCTCTCGTTTTCACTTCTCTGAATGCTGCCTATTGTCCCTGCCCACAAGGGGGTCATCTAAGAAACCGACCGGTCGGTCTGTATCAATCGTAACTTTGCCCCTTTCCACTGTCAAGCGGAAAGCGTGATTCCTCTTCTGCACTGACCGGCTTTCTCTCTGCTAACTGTATTCATATGAATAAGCTATCGTTCATCTGACGCTTTTATTCAGGCGCCCCACGCACCAGATTTTGCGACTCAAAACGAAAAACCCACCGCCTGCTCTGGCGGTGGGTTCGGGAAGCTCAATCTCTAATTTCGCTTATCCGTTTCCTCTCAGCCAGAGCCTTGCGGGAAGCAGTCGTACACCGACGACTGCTACGCTAACTCGAATAACGCTCCGGCTGTGGGACACGTTTGTCATACTCGGTGGACTTTAGCAGTCTCCTTGCAGCGGGTCAATTTCCCATATTGTGTAGCCCGTTTGGATAAAACTCGCTAGCGGAAGATCGCCTCCGGCGGGAAATTGGGGAAGGTTAGTTTTTGAGCCCTTTGAAGGCGTCATCCCGACGGCCCGCGCTTTCACCAGCGGGATCTCCTGTCGAGCGAACTCAAAGAAACTACACCCAGTTCAGTTTGGCTTTCCCGCGGCGACTGTTTACCATGTCCGCGATGACTCGCGAAGCCTTAGTCGACTCCCGGCAGGAAATCCTGCACACCGCCGCACGCTTGTTCCAGCAGCGCGGCTATGACGCCACCTCGATGAACGACGTGGCCGCCGCGCTCAAGCTCAGCAAGGGCGGTCTGTATCACCATTTCCAGAGCAAAGACGAAATCCTGTACGAGATCATGGACCATGCCATGGAAATCACCGAAGAGCGGGTCATGGCTCCCGTGCGCAGCCTGGCAGATCCCGAAGAACGCCTGCGCTCGCTGATTCGGCGTCACATCGAAGTCGTGCTCAGCCCCAGCGACCGGGAGATCACCGTGATGCTGCACGAAAACCATCCCCTGCCGCCGGCACTGCGCAAGCGCATCAACGCCCGAAAAAAGGAATACATCCACTTTGTCGAAGAGGTGATCAGCCAGGTGCAGCGTACTCGCGGCGCCCGCGGCGCGGTTACTCCTCGCGCTGCCGCCTTCGCCCTGCTCGGCATGATCAATTGGATCTACCAATGGTATAAGCCGGAGGGCGAGTTGCAGACGCAGAATCTCGTTCCCCAATTCACCGAGTTGATTCTCGGGGGCCTGTTCGTGTGAGTCAATTCAGTTAAGGAGTACCGCATGAACGCCAGCAGCACTCACCAGAGAAATCCCGCAGTCGGGTGGGACATCTCAGCATCCGCCAAGGCCGATGCAGGAGAAATGATCACCCGGGCGCAGATTGTGGTAAATGGTTCCTCGCGATATGACAAAACCTTCGCCTCTCCCGTGACGAGCTGGCAGGAACAACTCAATCAGCAGGGCCAGTATCCGGGAGAAAATACGGTCGATGTAATCGTTACCAACGACAAGGGAGAAGACGCTGAGTCCGAAGATTCCTGGAGCTGAGACCGCGCAAGAGGAAAGAACCATTGTGACTGAAACCCAAGCCGCATTCCTGAAACTTGGCGAGATCAACCAGAAGCGGGCCCAAACCGGCAAGCTATACGCTGAGTTTCTGCGCGTGCCGTCGATGAGCGCGGGCCTGTATGTTTTGCCCGTGGGGGCGACGGATCCGCAGCGTCCGCACCATGAAGATGAAATGTATTACGTTGTGCGCGGGCAAGGCCGCTTTCAAGCCGGTGGCGACGATCGCGACGTATCCGCCGGCAGCGTACTCTTCGTGGCCGCAGAAGTGGAGCACCGCTTCCACGGAATCACCGAAGAGCTTGAGATTCTGGTCTTCTTCGCCCCTGCAGAAAGCTGAGCTTTGCCTCCCGGTTCGATGAACTATCGGATTCTTCCCATGCGGCCCGAGTGCTGGCCCGCTGTGCGCGCGATCTACAGCGAAGGCATCGCCACCGGCCACGCCACGTTTGAGACGGAATTGCCCGAGTGGGAAAAATGGGACAACAGCCATCGCCAGGACTGCCGTCTGGTCGCTGTGGAATCGATCAATCCCGTAGCCGATGATCTTGTAACTCCAATCGACACGGCGACAATTCTTGGTTGGGCGGCGCTCAGCCCGGTCTCAGTTCGCCACGTTTACAGCGGTGTGGCCGAGGTATCTGTCTACGTCGCGGCTGCCGCTCGCGGAAAGGGCGTAGGCAAAGCGCTGCTTGTATCGCTGGTGCAAGAGTCGGAAGCCAGTGGCATCTGGACGCTGCAGGCGGGCATCTTCCCGGAAAACGTTGCCAGCATCGCACTTCACAAATCTTGTGGATTCCGCGAGGTCGGCATTCGGCGCAGGCTTGGCAAACTCGGCGCGATATGGCGTGACGTACTTTTGCTGGAAAGGCGGAGCGACATCGCCGGGGTATAAGTCAGCGACTCGTTGCGTCGAGAAGCGTAGCGCGATCTGGCGCAAGCCCGCCTTCTGCCGTCGCCTGCGTGGTCGATGTGCGAAGTCGTTGCAGTTCATCCTGCAACTTCCGCCAGTTCTTCTTCTTCCGCTTCGTGGCCACCGGCGCATTGGGATTTTCGTAGAAAGTGAGAATGTCTTTCCGCAACTCCGGCGACATTTGCTGGTAATTGGACGCGGAGAGATCGTTCACCAGGTGTGCATAGGTCGAGTCAGCCAACACATATTCGCCCGCACGTGCTTCGCGCCCTGTGTCGCAGTCCCGATTGTCTAGATGCAGCGTTCCCCTTTGCGATTCCTGCAGGAGTTGCTCGTAACTCTTGACCGTCTCGTCGATGTTCTTGACGAATTGGTCCTCCGCCTGCCGTGTGGGAATCTTGAAATTCAGGCCGCTGAACGGTCCTTTCTTGGGGAGCAGCTTGAGCACGATCGCCAGCACCTTGGAGCCAAAGCCTGGACGCCGGTATCCTTTGCCCCACTCCTTCTCATAATCGGTGCGAGACAAGTAGTACAGGTATCTCTTCTCGGCAGCGTCGGGCTGATCGGCAACGATCTCTTTCCGCCGGTTCAGTAACGCAACCCGCGTCATCTCCGGAATGATCTTGCTCACCGAGTGGCGAAAGGTTCCAATGGCAAGATCCTCGTTGTGCACGACATCGTTGAACTGGATGCCGTAGACCTTAGGAAATACGCGTTCCAGCAAGCCTTGTGAAATCTCAAACCCTACGAAATCGTGGTAGCGGTCAGAGCTATAGTGGTTCTTCGCCACTTGCGTCATATCGAAACCGAACTCGGCGCGAATGTGAGCTTTCGGCGAGTCGGCGTAGGTCACTTCATCGCCGAACTTCTTTTTCAGATCTGGAAATTCCAGCGCCACTACGCGATTTACCATTGGATGCCCGCTGTTATCGGCGGCATAGTGCGCCAGCGCGCCCAGACTAAACGCATATTCGTTCGCCGTTTGCGCTTCCTGAATCAGACAGACGACGAAGTCGCCGGTCCGCACGTAGTGCGTCAGGTCGCTGAAGTAGCGGCTGCCGAACGGGTAGTAGCCCATATCCTGCACCAGCGAACCGCCATAGGCGTAAGCGTGAGCTTCCCGGAGTTGCTTGTCGTCCAAATCCGGGAAGCGCTTCTTTACCATGGGTTGAATGCGGTCTTCCCAGACTAGGTCCACGACCTGCTCGTGGGTCAGCACCGAATAAGCCCTGCTGGTTTGGGCGGCAAGAGCGATCAACAGTGCGATCGCACTCAGCCCCGGCAGAGCCCTCCGTAAATGAGCAAACCATGTCATTTCGCCACAACAATGACCACGAAGCTGTCGGGGACAATCGATCGCCGCGGATGCGGGTTGTCGGCCGTTGCTGCCGGGGGCGGTCCGAACTTCGCCGTGACCACGAATACATTGTGGGTTTTCGTGTCGAGCGCCATTGTGCGCGCGCCCTGCTGCGTGGGGATATTCTCCGCGCTGAATTTTCCCGGCGAATCTTCCTTCACCACGGTCAGCACGCCCTCGCCGCAGGAGGCAAAGGCCAGCCCTGTGCCCGGATCGAACGCCGTGGCGTCGACTCCATCGCCGATTGGAGGCGTAGCCAGGACCTTCCCGCTGTCCGCATCGACCACGGCCATCATCTTGTCGCAGCCGACGTATAGGCGCCGTTTCGCCCGGTCGATCGAGAGTCCGCTCGGTCCCTCACACGGCGCCAGCGGCCACTTCGCTTTGACTTCCATCTTGTTGGCGTCGATTGCCACCAGTTCGCTCTTGTCTTCAATGTTGACGAAAACCTCGCCCTTAGCGTCGCTGGCCGCAAATTCGGGTTTGCCGTCGAGCTTGATCGTGGCCAACACCTTGCCGCTGGCGGCGTCGATAGCGGAAGAATCCTGGCTGCGGCCGTTGAAGGTGAACACGCGCTTGGTCGCCGGATCATAGAGAATCGCGTCGGGATTGTCTCCGACCTTCACTTTGCTGCTCACTGCCAGCGATTTGATGTCGAAAATGCTGACCGTGCCTTCACGCCCGTTGCTGGTGAAGCCGCGGCCAAGTTCCGGCGCCAGGGCGATTCCGTGAACACCCTGCGTGTCGGCAATGTCGCCAACCGTTTTTCCTGAATCCGCATCGAGGACCATCACGTGCGTGCCTCGAGAGATGTACAAACGGCGGGCGTCGGCGTCAGCGGTTAGGTAATCCCAGCCGCCATCGCCGCCAACTTTGTAGGTTGTGACTACGTGATATCCGGACGCGGCAAATGCCAACGCCGCGAAAGCTGCGATGAGTGCTGCGACCCCATATGCGCGCCAGATCGATCTTCCACGCATGACTTCCTCCTCATGATTGGTTGCGTTTTGAGCCTGTTGTGTTTTCGGCGAAACGCGGTTCCGGCGATGTGACCACATCGGCCGGGGTTTGAAGCACAGTAACTCTAACCTAATTTCTGCGGTTCTACGATCATGCCGAGCGGGCGCATCGTTCGCCGTCCATTTTTGTGATTTTCCTTTTCCTGTGCGACAATGCCGCCGGATTTCCCGGAGGAACCGAATGAAGAGATCAATGAAGGGATCGATGACCGCGATTCTGTGCCTGCTCGCGTTGACTATGACTGGTTTTGTCCAGACCGTTTCTGCCCAAACCAAGAAATCACCGATGAAAAAGCCGGTCGGCGCCGCTCCCGACAAGGCGTACCTGCAAAAGATCTGGGATGGCTGGTCCACGCTCGATCCCG